>ENA-ORCP01003839-ORCP01003839.1-human-gut-metagenome-genome-assembly--contig:-NODE-3839-length-10827-cov-3.528000_pt1 | contig 10827 bp, 10 predicted proteins | sample MGYA00242990_ERZ507991 | MGnify/ENA primary metagenome ERZ507991 (study PRJEB26167, sample SAMN06115496) | human gut metagenome | host: Homo sapiens | place: China:Henan | collected 2015-05-07... | reverse complement strand
TGTGGGCGACGACCTCTACGGCGGCGGCTTTGCCCTCCCACGGCAGGCGCTGCACGCCGCGCGGCTCGACTTTGTCCACCCCATCACCGGCGCGCCCGTCGTCATCGAATGCCCGCTCGCGCCCGACCTTGCCGCCTATCTCGAAACGCTCCGAAAGGAAGACCGCCATGCATAAAATCAAGGCTTTTGTCAAAAAGAACATCCCGACCGCGGCGTTCGTTCTCTACGCCGTCTTTCTCGCCGCGCTCGCCGTCCGCATCGCGGCGGCGCTGTCCGCGCCGTTTGCCGACGCCTACAACCGCACCGGCGGCGCGCTTTTCCGCGCCGTGTTTGCGTGGGTGACGGCGGTTTTTCCGTTTTCAATCGCCGAGACGCTGCTCCTCGCGGCGCTCCCCCTCGGCGTGTGGTATGTGCTCTACTGCATCAAGGTTGTGCCGCCCGCGCGCCTCGGCCGCCATGTCTTCGGCGTCCTTGGCGGGCTCGCGCTGATTTTCTCGGCGTTCTTCCTCAACTTCGGCGCGGCATACGGTGCGACGCCGCTGGAGGACAAAATCGGACTGGAGATCACCGCGCCGAGCACAGAGGATCTGATCGTCGCCCTTTCCTACACGGAGGTGCAGTTGAATCAAGGGGCAGACGAGGTGGATTTCGCCGCCTCCGGCGCGTCAAAGATGCCCTATTCGTTTGCCGAGCTGACGGAAAAACTGAACGCCGCCTACGACAAGCTCTACCCGGAATATGACTTCCTCACGCCGCTGCACGCCCCGGTCAAGCGCATCGCACTCTCAAAGCCGATGACCTACACGCATCTCTCCGGCATCTACGCGGTCTACACCGGTGAGGCGAATGTCAACATCAACTACCCGGACTTTGTAATTGTGTACACCACGGCGCACGAGATGGCGCACCAGCGCGGCGTTGCCCCCGAGGATGAGGCAAATTTCATCGCCTTTCTCGTCTGCGCCGCATCGGACGACCCCTATATCCGCTACTGCGGCTACGCCAACCTCTATGAATACATCGCGGACGCGCTCTACAGCGCCGACGCGGATGCCTACCGCAGCATCGCTTCCTTCCTCGACCCCGCCGTCGCAGGCGAATTTGCCGCCTACTCGAAGATGTTTGCGCCCTACAGCCATTCGACCGCCTCTGCCGTGACAGACACGATAAACGACACCTATCTGAAGTTGCAGGGCGAGAGCGCGGGGACAAAAAGCTACGGCCTCGTCGTCGACCTCGCCGTCGCGTATCTGAAAAAGCAGTATTGAGTATTGAAAAAGCCGTTGACAAAAGTCAACGGCTTTTTCAGTTCTGTTCGCCTGCAGCGAGTGATATTGCTGCGCAGTGATATGCGGCGATGCCGCGTGATATGCGCTTTGCGCGTTACGGGAGCTGCGCCGAAGGCGCAATATCGCTTTTGCAGCGCCTCTTTGGCTTCCCTTGGGGGAAGGCTTGGAGGCGGCGGGCGACTGATAGTCGCCCCTAAAAAGTTTGTGCGCTTTTTTGCCGCGGCATCTCCCTTACTCCCTTATTTCACCTTGACCTCGGCGAAACAGATGGGCATGCCCTTGGCGGTGAAATTGGTCTCATACTCGGTCATGACATTGCCCTCGGCAAAGGGCGACGCATGCAAGTCGCGGCTGCACTTCTGCACGTCCATCCCCGCCGCCTCAAATTCGCCGAGCGAAAAATCAAACAGCCCCGCGTTGTCGGTCTTGAGGCGCAGTACGCCGTCCGGTTTCAGCAGCGACTTGTAGAGCTCAAGGAATGCGCGGTAGGTCAGGCGGCGCTTGTAATGCCCTGCCTTCGGCCACGGGTCGCTGAAATTGAGATAGATGCAATCAAAGGTGTGCAGCGGGAACCACTCGGTGAGGGCCTTGGCATCCCCGACGATAAAGCGGAGATTCTCCGGGCGCACTTCCTCTGCCATGGCGCGCTCCACTGCCGCGACCACCACATCCGAGACGCGCTCCACCGCATAGAAGCTGACCTCCGGGTGCAGCGCCGCCATGCCGACCGAGAACTTGCCCTTGCCGCAGCCGATCTCCAGATGCAGCGGACGCTGCGCGCCGCCGAACGGCGCCGTTGGGTCGGCAAGCGTGACGGATTTATCGGTGCAAAGCAGATCCCCGGCTGCTGCCAGCCGTTCGCTGCCGTGTTTTTTCTTTCTGACTCGCATAAGGAAGCTCCTGTTTTCTTGGTTTTAATAAGATGTTACCATATTTATCGGCATAAGTCAAAGGGGCGCGCAAAAATTTTCAAAAATAATGTTGACAAACAGCAAGAGTTGTGCTAATATAAATAAGTCGGAAAACCGACTGGATGCGCTTGTAGCTCAGTGGATAGAGTGCCCGGCTACGAACCGGTAGGTCGCAGGTTCGAATCCCGCCAGGCGCGCCAAAGAAAAACCGTTGACGAAAGTCAGCGGTTTTTTTCAGTTTGATTCGCCTGCGGCGAGTGATATTGCTGCGCAGTGATATGCGGCGGAGCCGCGTGATATCGCGTATGCGCTTCGCGCGCGATGATGTTTGCGCATCTCTTGGGCTTCCCCAAAGGGAGAAGGCTTTACTACTCCTCCCCGCACAAAAACCGCCGCAAACGGGCGATTCCGTTTGCGGCGGTTTTCTTCATTATATTACTCGATATTACTCGCCGATGCTCTTCGCAAAGGTCTCGTTGATCGCGGCGATGGTCGCCTCCGCATTCGAGCGGTAGGTCTCGTAGATCGACGCAATCGACGAGCGGTTGACAAACAGCCTGCCGAGTTCGTTCTTGTATGTACCGATGTTGTAGTAGATGCCGACATCGAACACGCGGGTGGCAAAGATGATATCCAGCATCTCCACGCTCTCCTCGTCGCGCACGGACTTGCCGACCAGTGTCTGGTCATAGTACGCGGGGGTCAGCAGTTTTTTCCCCTGGTATGCCAGCGCCTCCAGCACGATGCCGCTGCGCTCGTAGTCCTTCGCGTTTTCGGGCACGCAGAGGAACTGGCAGTGGAACGCGCTGACATTGTGGCCGTATTCCTTCTGCTCACGGTTCAGCTTCGGATACGGCAGAATGCCGAAGTCCAGTTCGCTGTCGCGGTGGCGCTCCGCCGTGGCGACCGTGTTGAGATAGAAGACGGCGCGGTTGCCGTTGAAAAGGGCGTCGCGGTTGGTGTTCCAGACCTTGGAGGGCGACGCCTTACCGGTCGTGTTGTCATACTGATAGTTGAAGGCGTGCGCCTGGTCAAAGACGATGCCCTCAAAGGTGTCGTACAGGTTGACCACACGCTCGTTGTACAGCGTGAGCGTCAGCTCGCCGCGGTCGTTGATGGTGGCGATCTTCTCGCCCGCCGCCGCAAGGATGGCGGTCATCGGGTCGTTCCAGGTGAGCAGCCCGTAGAGGTCGTTTTCGTCATAGACGCCGTTGTTGTCGAGATCCTGTCCGACCTGCTTGACCAGCGCGCCGAAGGTCTCGAGGTTCCAGTTGTCGTCCGCCACGAGGTCGTAGGGATTGTCCAGCCCATAGCTCTCAATCATATCCTTGTTGAAGAGGAGCGCGTGCGTGACCATATTGTCCACCACGCTGATGTCGCCGGTGGTGTAGAACATTCTGCCGCGGATGGAGAGGTCTTTGTTTGCCTTCTGATCCCACCAGGACTTTGTGAGGTCGATGTGCGGGATGTCGCAAAGGTCGTGGATGTAGCCGCTGTACGCCAGCGTCGCCACATCGTAGGTGCCGATCATGGCGGCGTCGTAGTTGGCGTCGCCCGCCATATAGTCGGTGTAAATCTTCGTATAGCCGTCGCCCGTGCCGCCTGCCGAGCCAAAGCGCGTGATGTCCTCATTCTTGATGTCGACGCCCCAGGTCTCTTTCATCACCTGGTTGCGGCGATAAATCGCCTGCTCAACCGCGGTGCCGTCCATGCCCTCGGCGGCGAAGTCGTTGCGGGCATAGTTGCCGCTGACCAAGATGTTGAACTCCCCGGCGATGTTCACCGAGGCGGGGTCGGGCAGATCGGGCGTTTCCTCGGTGACGGCAGGCTCGGTGGCAGCCGTCGTCGTCTCGCCGGAGGTCGTGGCGTCGGGGGTCTTGTCGCCGCAGGCGACGAAAGACGCGCCGACGGTGAGCAGCGCCAGGAGCAGCGCAAGCGTTTTTTTCATAGTCGCATTCCTTTCTTCGGAGCAAAAATGTCCTCTATGTACATTGTACACAAGCCTTTTTGACTTGACAATGCAAAATCTGTTGAAAGCGCTTCAGCTAAAGTTGGATTTTTTGCACCGCGGCGGGTGCATTGACTTTGCAGACTGTGCGTGGTATACTGAAGAAAAGCAGGGTGCATGGGGGGGGATATGGCTCCCCTGTGCAAGGGGTGCTGGCGTGGAACACGCCTGAGTGGCTCTGCAACAATCCCTTCGTCACGCTTCGCCGGGGAGGCGAAGTCAGATTGCGCACGGCGCGGGCGATTCGTGAATCGCCCCTACAGGTTTGTGCGTCATTTTGCCCCCATACTTCCACACAAAGGAGAACACTATGGCAAGCATTGCAATCTACCCGGGGTCGTTTGACCCGTTTACCTGCGGGCACATGGACATCGTCAAAAAGGCGGCGCGCCTGTTTTCGCACCTATATGTGGTCATCGGCGTCAACACGGACAAGGCGCGCACCTACGACGCATCTCGCATGCGCGACGCCATTGCGCGCACCGTTGCCGACGCAGGCATCGAAAACTGCACGGTCTGCCTCCACACGGGGCTGACGGCGGCTTTTGCCAAAGAAGTGGGCGCCGACTGCCTCGTGCGCGGTCTGCGCAACAGCCTGGACTACGGCTATGAAGAGAACATCGCCGCCGTCAACAAGCTGCTCTGCCCCACACTTGAGACCGTGTACCTCCGCGCCGACCATGCCGCCGTCTCTGCCTCGATGGTGCGCGAGCTGCGCCGCTTTGGCGAGAGCGCGGCTGCCTATGTGCCGCCCGCCGTGCTTGAAGCCCTGGACGCCTGCGAAAAATAAGGTGCAAAAAGTGTTTCTTTTCTGAAAAGGATTGCACATCTTTTTGTATTGCCTTCACCGCGCAAATGTGCTACAGTAAAAGAAAAATGCGCAAATGCGGAGGCAGCTATGACCGAAACTTTCCACAACCCGATCCTTGAGGCGGGTGCAGACCCCTTTGTCACCGAGTGGCAGGGCAACTATTACTATGTGTACAGCGTGGATGACGCCTATATCGAAGTCAGCCGCGCGGACAATATCCATCATCTCTCCCGCGAGGGCAAGCGCGTGTTTACGCCCGCGCCGGGCAAGCCGTATTCCAAGCAACTTTGGGCGCCCGAAATCCACGAGATCGACGGCGACTGGTATCTGTATGTCGCGGCGGACGACGGCGACCCCGTCAACCACCGGATGTATGTGCTCCGCTCGAAGGACCGGACGCCGGACGGCGAATATGAGATGGTCGGCGTGCTCACCGCCGAGCCGGACTGCCTTGCGATTGACGGCACCGTGCTGCATCACGACGGCAAACTCTATTTTGTCTGGTCGGGCTGGGACGAGGGCGCGTCGGTCTGGATCCCGCACAACCAGAGCATCTTCATCGCCGAGATGAAGTCGCCCACCGAGGTCGGCACGCGCCGCGTGCTGCTCTCGAAGCCCGACTACGACTGGGAAAAGCACGGCGCAGTCAAGGGCAAGAACGGCAAGATCGCCCCGATGGTCAACGAGGGGCCGCAGATCCTGTACAAGGATTCCACGATTCACATCGTCTATTCCGCGTCGCACAGCATGACGCGCTACTACTGCCTCGGTCTGCTGACTTTCCGCGGCGGCAACATCCTTGACCCCGCCGCATGGACAAAATCCGACCATCCCGTCTTCTCCGAGAGCGAGGGGACGCACGGCACGGGGCACTGCTCCTTTGTCAAGGCGGTGGACGGCAAGACGGACTTCATCATCTATCACGCCATGCGCACGCCGGACGGCGGTTGGCGCGCCCGCGGTCTCCGCGCGCAGCCCTTCACCTGGGACGGCGACATGCCGGTCTTCGGCAAAGCCGCAACCCCCGAGGACGCGGTGGAAATCCCGGTGCGGTGAGGGAAGCACAAGCCTCCCTTGTGCAAAGGGAGACGGCGCGTGAGCGCCGGAGGGATTGTTACAGAGCAAGACACAACCCCCAGTCACCTTGCGGTGACAGCTCCCCCGTCAGGAGGAGCCTGCCATACACGCAAAAAAGCCACCCGGTCGGGTGGCTTTTTTCCTTATACGATCTCGCTTATTTGGAAATCTCGATTGAGAGGTCGTACATCTTCTTGAACGCAGCAAACTTCTCGGCGCAGAATTCACGCATCCGGGCAACCGTCTCGGCGTCAAACTTCTGCAGGTCGCCGTCCTTCAGCTTATCCTTGTACATGCGGTCGAGGATCAGCGCCTTGCCGATGTCCATCGTGGTGATCTCGCCCTTCTGCTCGCACAGCACGATGTTGCTCTTGCCCTCGAGCAGCGCCTCAACGGCTGCTGCGCCCATCTCGGAGCCGAGCATGCGGTCGCGCAGCGTCGGGCTGCCGCCGCGGACAACATGCGCCGGGCGTGCAAAGCGGGTCTCGATGCCGGTCTTCTCGGGAATCAGCGCGGTCAGCTTTTCGCCATAGCCGGGCAGACCCTCGGACACGATGATGATGAAGTTGCGCTTGCCCTTCTCGCGGGAAGCCTTCAGCTCCTCAATCATGCCGTCCTCATCAAAGGGGATCTCCTTGATGGCAACGGCGGATGCGCCGACGGCGATTGCCGTCTGGAGCGCGATGTCGCCCGCGTCTCTGCCCATAACCTCGACGACATTGCAGCGCGCGTGCGACTCGCAGGTGTCGCGCAGGCGGTCGACCATCTCAATGGTGGTGTTGACCGCGGTGTCAAAGCCGATGGAGAAGTCGGTGGAGGTGATGTCGTTGTCAATCGTGCCGGGCAGACCCACGCAGGGTACGCCGTGCTCGGTCATATCGGTTGCGCCGCGGAAGGTGCCGTCGCCGCCGATGGTGACGATGCCGTCAATGCCGAAGCGCTTGCAGTTGGCAATCGCCTCGCGCATGCCCTCCTCGGTCTTGAACTCGGGGCAGCGGTCGGAATACAGGATTGTGCCGCCGTGGTTGATGATGTTGGACACCGAGCGCATGTCGAGCGGATGAATATCGCCCTCGATCAGCCCGCGATAGCCGCGGTAAATGCCCATGCACTCCACGCCGCGTGCCAGCGCGGTGCGGACGACGCTGCGGATGGCAGCATTCATGCCGGGGGCGTCGCCGCCGGAGGTCAGAATGCCGATTCTCTTAAATTCTTTCATAATCGTTTCTCCTTCTATGTGACAAATCTTGATTTTTCTTGGATTCAAAACGGCAGGATGCGGTCTGCCTCCGCCTTTGCCAGGCGCAGCATGGCGGCGACCGCCGCCTCGCGAATCTGCTGTCTGCCGCCCGCCTCGCCGAGCGAGAGCCGCACGCCGCGCGCGCCGCATTCGCTCGAAACGGCGATGTAGACCGTGCCGACCGGCTTCTTCTCACTGCCGCCGTCGGGGCCGGCGATGCCGGTGACGCTGACGGCGATGCCGCAGTCGAGCGCATCCTGCGCGCCGCGCGCCATCTGCAAAGCGCAGGGGGCACTGACCGCGCCCGCGCTCTCCAGCACGGTTGCGGGCACGCCGAGCAGGTCGTGCTTCACCGCGTTGGCATAGGACACAATGCTGCCGAGAAACACGTCCGACGCGCCGGGTACGGCGACCACGGCCGCCGCGGCAAGGCCGCCCGTGCAGGACTCGGCAAAGCCGAGCGTGAGATGCTTTTCGCGCAGGCTTTTCAACAGCGCATCGGCTGCCGCATACAGCGTTTCTTCCATTGCTTTCCCTCTCCTCGTGTAAATATCAGTCAAACAGCGGGTACTTTGCGCACAGCGCCGCCACCTCGGCGCGAATCGCGTCCGCCTTCGCGTCGAAATCCTTTGCCGTCAGCGCCATGAGGTGCGCAATCTTTTTCATATCGGTCTCGACGAGGCCGCGCGTGGTGACCGCCGGGGTGCCGACGCGGATGCCGCTGGTGACAAACGGCTTCTCGGGGTCAAAGGGGATCGCGTTTTTATTGGCCGTGATGTGGACCTCATCGAGGCGGCGCTCCATCTCCTTGCCCGTCAGCCCCATCGAACGCAAATCAATGAGAATCAGGTGATTATCCGTGCCGCCCGACACGAGGTCAAAGCCCTCGGCAAGCAGCGCGTCGGCAAGCGCCGCCGCATTTGCGACAATCTGCTTCTGATAGGTGACGAATTTGGGCTGCAGCGCCTCGCCGAAGCAGACCGCCTTTGCCGCGATGATGTGCATCAGCGGGCCGCCCTGCGTGCCCGGGAAAATCGCCTTGTCAATCGCACGGCCGAGCTCCTCGCGGCAGAGGATCATGCCGCCGCGCGGGCCGCGCAGCGTCTTGTGCGTGGTGGTGGTGACAATGTCGGCATACGGCACGGGCGAGGGATGCAGCCCTGCCGCAACCAGACCCGCGATGTGCGCCATGTCCACCATGAACAGCGCGCCTACTGCATGTGCAACCGAAGCCATGCGCTCAAAGTCGATGATGCGCGGGTACGCCGACGCGCCCGCGATGATGAGCTTCGGCTTGTGTTCGTGCGCCAGCCGCTCAAATTCTTCATAGTCGATTCTGCCGGTCTCGCGATCCACGCCGTAGGAAACGAAGTTGTAGTTCTTGCCCGAGAAATTCACCGGGCTGCCGTGCGTGAGATGCCCACCGTGCGCCAGGTTCATGCCCATGACCGTGTCGCCGTGCTCGAGCAGCCCGACATAGACCGCCGTGTTTGCCTGCGCGCCGCTGTGCGGCTGCACATTGACATGCTCCGCACCGAACAGCTCCTTCGCGCGCGCAATCGCGGTCTTCTCCACGAGGTCGACGCAGGCGCAGCCGCCGTAATACCGGTGGTCGGGATACCCCTCCGCATACTTGTTGGTGAGGATCGAGCCAGCTGCCAGCAGCACCGCGTCCGAAACCACATTCTCGGATGCAATCAGTTCAAGACCGCCGCGCTGCCGGTCATATTCCGCGCGAATCGCCGCCCCCACCTCGGGGTCAAAGGCGCTCAGTTTTTCAATGTCTTCCAGTATCATTGCAAAGCCTCCACGCTGTTAAATGCTATTTTATCTTCCTTATTATACACGCTTGCGCCGCGCTTTACAAGAGATTCGCTTATATTTTCACCTTTTGCATCGTTTTTTTCCCGCTTTCCGAACCGATTGCCGCCGTACAGGCACACCCGTCTGTGTAATTTGTATGGAAATGGGTGTGCCGCAGGAAGAAAAATTGATTTCTACAGCAAATAAGGTTGACACATTGCCGCGCGCCGTGCTATAATTCATGGTAGGATTCCATTCCGAATTCTGTCATGAAGGAGGTCATGCACCGTGAGCCGAATCCTGGTCACCTCCTGCAAGGGCGGCGTGGGCAAATCCACGGTCAGCGCCGGGCTTGCCATTGCGCTCTCCCGCATGGGCAAAAAGGTGCTGCTCATCGACTTCGACCTCGGCAACCGCTCGCTCGACCTCATGCTCGGGATGGAGGACGACCTCATCTATGACATCTGCGACCTCACGAGCGGCAGGGTCGACTGTGAGTCGGTCGTGCATCTCGTGCCCGCGTACCCCAACCTTGCGTTCGTCGGTGCGCCCTTCCGCTACGAGGGGGACATGACCGAGACAGCCCTCTCCGATGCGCTCCATCGGCTGGAGGAGGTCTACGGCTTTGACTTCGTGCTTGTCGACACCTCGGGCGGCGCGCACGAATCGGTCGCGCTGGCGGCGCCGGTCTCGGACATCGGCATCATTGTCTCGTCCCAGAATCCGACCTCCATCCGCGCGGCGGAGAAGTCGGGGCTCCTGCTCGACGAGGCGGGCGTCACCGACCAGTATCTTGTCATCAACGGCTTTGACATGCAGCCGGCAAGCGCCACGGCGCGCGCGGGCGTGGTCGAGATGATCGACCGCACGCGCACAAGGCTGCTCGGCATTGTGCCGATGGATGTGCGCCTCTCGCTGCTGTCCGAAAAGGGCAAGAGCGTGTTTGAGGGCGAGGATTCCAACGCGCGCCGCGCGTTTGAAAACATCGCCGCACGCCTTTCGGGCACGCATGTGCCGCTGCTCGACGGCTTCAAGGGTGTCAAGCGGCAGAAACTGCCGGAAACCATGAGTATAGAACGGCAGAAACTGCTGTTCGGCTGAACCGAGAACCGATTTTCCAAACATACATACAAGTGATTCCTTATTCTGCAATTTTGAAAAAGGACGGTGGAAATGACAATGGATATCGCCATCATCGCAAGCGATACAAAAAAAGAGCTGATGACGCAGTTCTGCATCGCATATTGCGGCATTCTCTCCAAGCACAACCTCTGCGCAACGCAGATTACCGGCAAATACATTTCCGACGCGACCGGGCTGTCGATCGAAAAGCTGCTCCCCGGCGCGACCGGCGGCGAACAGCAAATTGCCTCCCGCATCGCCTATGACGAGATTGATGTGCTGCTCTATTTCCGCGACACCGTGCCGAAGCCGCAGTTTGACGAGGCGGAATACCAGCTGCTTCGCCTGTGCGACGTGCACAATGTCCCCGTCGCCACCAACATCGCCACCGCCGAGGTGCTGATCTGCGCCGTCGAGCGCGGCGACCTCAATTGGCGCGATTTTGTCAACCCGCGCTCGGAGTACAACCGCCGCAAAAAGGCGCAGCTTTGATTCTGCGCAAAATTTTGCGTCGGGGCTTGACAAATCCAAAAGACAGGGCTATAATAGGCTAAACGGAAAGAGAC
>ENA-ORCP01003832-ORCP01003832.1-human-gut-metagenome-genome-assembly--contig:-NODE-3832-length-10851-cov-3.337665_pt1 | contig 10851 bp, 5 predicted proteins | sample MGYA00242990_ERZ507991 | MGnify/ENA primary metagenome ERZ507991 (study PRJEB26167, sample SAMN06115496) | human gut metagenome | host: Homo sapiens | place: China:Henan | collected 2015-05-07 | study... | reverse complement strand
CTTCATTGACCAGTTTGAGGATCAGCTCTCCGAACAACGTATTCTGCCATGCAAACCATGCACGGGTAAAGTTTTTCGGGTCGTTTTTGTTGAATGATTCGTGTATGAAGCCGGTACCTGCATCCGTATCCATCAGCATTTTGATGCAAGTTTTGATTTCTGCGTCATTCTGGCTGGTGAAGGCTTTCATCATGATACTCATGGGCCATATCATGTCATATCCGATGTGCGGACCGCCGATACCTTCTCCGGCACTGCCTTTGAAGAAGTAAGGATTGTCTTCGCTCCATACAAACTTGCGGGTATTCTGATAAATCGGATCAGTCACTTTGACGTCGCCCAGATAAGGCAAAGCGATGAGACTCGGCACGTTGGCATCGTCCATCAGTAGCTGATTGCCGAAGCCGTCTACCTCGAAAGCATAAATCTTACCGTATTTCGGATGGTTGCAGACAGCATATTTCTTTAATGCTTTTTCTACTTCATCCGCCAGTGCGGTACATTCTTTGGCCAGCGCCGGTTTCTTGTTCACGGTGTTCAGAATTTCGGCAGCTTTGCGCAAGGAAGTGACGGCAAAGAAGTTGGAAGGAACGAGGAACTGGAAAGTCGTAGCGTCATCCGAAGGGCGGAAAGCGGAAGCAATCAGTCCGACAGGTTTCACCGGATTGCCCCAGCCATCATTGGTCATGGTGTCGAGTGCGCGTTCGGTCTTACGCTGGAATCTGTACGGACCTTTCGCGTCGTCCTTACGCTGCTGTTCCTTGAAAGTCTTCAGCACATTTGCGATGGCTTGCAGCCATTCGTCGGAGAATACGCTGGCATCGCCCGTTGTTTTCCAGTAATGGTATGCCAGGCGGATCGGGTAGCAGAGAGAGTCGATTTCCCATTTGCGTTCGTGAAGTTCCGGTTTCATGTCCGTCAGGTCGCTCATCCATTCGCCTCCTTCGGAGTTCATGTTGAAGGCGTTGGCGTACGGGTCGATATTGATACATTTAAACTGGCGGTTGATGACTCCTGCCAGCATCTTTTTCAGTTCGGGGTCTTTATTGGCAAGCTGCACATAGGGCCATACCTGCGCACCGGAGTCGCGGAGCCACATGGCGTGGATGTCTCCGGTGTATACAAAAGTGTCCTCTTTTCCGTCGAAGTGAACGGTAGTGTCCAGTGTGTTCGGAAAACAGTTCTCGAACATCCATGCCAGTTTCGCATTGGTCAGTAGTTGCTTGATGTGGTCAATCTGTCGTTCCACTTCCTGCGATACGAATAAGCGCTTGGAGGCTTCGGGACGGTTGGTCTGGTAATTATTGACCCGGGTATTGTCTTGCTGGGTCACAAATTCGCGGTTTTCCATTGCTTGCACGCCGGCAGCGCCCGAAAGTGCTGCGCAGAGGCAAAGTGTTTTGGTTATATTCATGGTAATTGTTTTCTTTAATTCATGTAAGGGTTAATAATCAATGTTTTATTTCTCGATTTCAGCGAACAGCTCGATCAGGCAGGCATTATCGAGCAGCCATTTATAAGGTTCCTCGTTATGTCCTGACCAGTCTCTGCCCAGTAATCCGTTGGCATCCCGATAGTTTCTCCATGCGTGGAGCGCGTTCTCTGCCATCGCACGGACATAAGTCGGGTTGTGGTCAATCTTCTCCAGCGCCTTGAAGCCTCTGAACAGAATCACGTTAAACCACGACATATCCTTGTGTACCTTGACTGACGGGTCTTTCTTATCTGCTTTCGAACGGAAAAAGGCATCGGTTCCCGCGGCTGTCTTCTGGGCATCGCGCAAGTAATCCTTGTCTCCTGTCTCTTCGTACAGTAATACACCTGCCTGAATCATTTGTCCACTGTTGTAGGCGTACTTGTCTTTCGAGACTTTCCCTTTCAGGTTGATATTGTCCCAGTAAAGGAAGTCGTCGGGATCACACAAGTGTTTTCTGGTCCATGCGTAAGTTTCCTTGGCCTTGTTCAGATACTTTTTGTCCTTCGTCAGACGGTATAGCTTGACGCCGAGTACTGTTGACGGGGCATTGGAGCAGGTATGCTTCGCTTCTTTCTGCTGTTCGCACCAGAAGATTCCTCCGCCCAGTTCGTCACTCCAGCCGCTGTAGATGTATTCGTACAGGGCAATGGCCTTTTTCAGATAGTCGGCCTTCTTTGTGAGGCGGTAGTAGTCGCAATAATCCAGTGCGATCCAGATGTTGTCATCGTAGTAGCGTCCATGCTGACCGTATTTGACAGGGTACGACTGATAGCATGCCGGAAGGCGTTCTCCGTCCCAGTACTGTTCCAGTCCCGGCAGGATGCGCTTTTCCAGTATCGTCTTGTACTTCTTGTCTCCGGTAGCCTGGTACATGGCTACGCAACCGGACATCATCCCTGAGTAGGGCCACAGAAAGGAGGCCTTCAAGGTTCCGTTCTGCTGTGCTCCGCCTGCCAGATAAGTGATTTTCTGGTCGGGATTCACGGGATATGTTTCGGTAAGCAGCCCGTCTTCCGTCTGATATAAATTCAGAACATTGTCGAGGATAGAGTCGGCAATGGACACGAAAGGATGATTTTTCACCGTTTTTCCGGAAGCGGAAGCGAGGCAAAACAACATACAGGCTACAAAACATATATTTCTCATATGGGTATCAGATTATTAAATGAAGTATTCGGGGTTATTTTTGCTGACGTTGGTCAAACACCAGTTCCACTTTTACAGGGAAATGGTCGGATGGTGTACGTGCTTCATAAGCCTTAATGGTGATCTCTTCCGGACAATCTCTCACGTCCTCCTTTTTACTGTTTTCCCGTACACTCCGATAGGTATCTGTCAGCACACCGTATCTCTTGACGTGGAAAGAAGGTGAAACGAAGATATGGTCGATGCGGCTTTCGGTAAAACTGTTCGGATCGAAGTTGTTGAAAGTTCCGTTGAGCGCATATCGGTAGTCGCACTTCTCGTAAGAATCACAGAGGACGCCTTTGCTGACAAATGCGTCGTAGGACTGGTGGGTCTGGTCGACGTTGAAGTCTCCCGTCAGGATAGCCGGCAGATTCTTGCCTCTTCCCAGCTCTTTCATCTTTTCCTGTACGAGGAAAGCGCTCTCCACACGGGCTTTCTTGCCGATGTGGTCCATGTGGAGATTGAAGAACAGAAACTCGAAACCGGTATCTTTGCATTTGAAGTGCCCCCAGCTGCAAATACGAGGCAATACGGCATCCCAGCCTTTGCTCGGCACGTCCGGAGTTTCCGACAGCCAGAAATCTCCTTTTTCTACGATGTCGAATTTGTCGGTGCGGTAGAAGATAGCGGAGTGTTCGCCTTTGTCTTTACCGTCGTCGCGGCCTACGCCGATATAGTCATAACCGGGAAGGGCTTCTTTCATGTCTTTCAGTTGGTGAAGGAAGCATTCCTGTGTGCCGAAAATATCGAAATCGTGATATTGCACCATCTGGGCAATCACCGGATAACGCTGTCCCCATCCGTCTCCACGGGCGGAGTCGGAACCGTTGGCATTTCTCAGGTTGTAGGAGGCAACGGTGAGCGAAGTAGGCTGATAGCTCTGACAGTTGCAGAAGACTATCGCTGCAAGAACGATAAATAAAAGGTTTCTTAGTTTCATGTTTTCTTTAGTTTGTTTGGATTAGATCATTCATTAAAGCATTCAAAAGTACGACATTTTATTCAAATGAAAGGGAATACGGAATATCTTTTTCAGTCGTTCCCCGCTGTTTGTTCGGCGTAGGACTCATCTGATACTGGATATTCGCTCCTTTCAGTAATTGGTCGTGCGTCAGATAATTGCGGGTGAATACCTTGCCATTTACCTTCATATCCTTCACATAACGGTTGTCGGTGTTATTGTTGTTCGCTTTTATTGTGACGGTTTTTCCATTTTCCAGATGCAGCTTGGCTGATTTGAAAAGGGGAGTTCCCAGAATGTACTGATCTGTTCCCGGACAAACGGGGTAGAATCCTAAAGCCGAGAAGACATACCAGGCAGAAGTCTGACCGTTGTCTTCGTCACCGCAATATCCGTCGGGGCCTGCCGTGTAGAGCTTGTCCATGATTTCACGAACCCAGTGCTGGGCCTTCCAAGGTTCTCCCGAATAGTTGTAAAGATAAACCATGTGCTGGATAGGCTGGTTGCCGTGAGCGTACTGTCCCATGTTCATTACCTGCATTTCACGCATTTCGTGGATCATGCCACGGCTTTCCATACCCTGTTTGCCCGGAATGACAAAGACGGAATCCATCATGTTGTTGAACTCTTTCTTGCCTCCCATTAGGTCTATCAGCCCTTGCGGATCATGGAATACGCAGAAACTCCAGTGCCAGCTGTTGCCTTCGCAGAACTCGCCGCTCCAGTCTACTGCATCAAATTTGGGGTTGAACACACCTTTGTCGTCTTTGCCCACCATCAGTTTGCGTTTCGGGTGGTAGACGTTCTTGTAGTTCAGTGCACGTTGTTTGAAGATGTCGATTTCGCTTGCCGGTTTGCCCAGTTTCTTGCCTAGCGTGTAGATGGTCCAGTCGTTGTACGCATATTCCAGCGTGCGTGCAACATTCTGTCCTATACCGATATTGTTGGGGACATAACCCAGTTTGTTGTAGGCGTCGTATGCAAGGCGGCCCGAAGCTGTGCCGCGGAGATGGGCGTTTGCGTCATGTTTCAATGCTTCCCAAAGTGTTTCGATGTCATATCCGCGCAGTCCTTTGATATAAGCGTCGGCTACTACGGAAGCAGAGTTGTTGCCGACCATACAGTCACGGTGTCCGGGACTTGCCCATTCCGGAAGGAATCCGCTTTCAAGGTACGCATTGACCAGTCCTTCCTGCATCTTCTGATTCATGGACGGATACATCAGGTTCAGGAATGGGAACAGACAGCGGAACGTATCCCAGAAGCCGGTATCCGTAAACATATACCCCGGCAGCACTTTTCCGTTGTAAGGGCTGTAGTGTACGACCTGTCCTTTGGCGTCTATTTCATAAAAACTGCGTGGGAACAGCATCGAACGATAGAGGCAGGAATAGAAAGTGCGCAGATTGTCGATATTATCGTCTTCCACATCTACTTTGCTCATTTCACGGTTCCAGATGTCTTTTCCTTTAGTGACCAGCTGGTCGAAACTATCCTTGCCCAGTTCTTTGAGATTCAGTTCCGCCTGCTCATAACTGATAAAAGAAGAAGCGACACGTGCGTGAACGATCTCCCCTTTCTGGGTAGCGAATCCGATGATCGCTCCGGTATGGTTGCCCTGAACTTCTGTTTCGTTCGGGAGAATGTTGTTCTCTTTCACGCCGGAAGTAAAGGTAAACGGCTTGTCGAACTGGATGACAAAATAATTCTTGAAGTTCTCCGGCACTCCGCCGCTGTTCTTGGTAGAATAACCGATGATCTTGTTTTCTTCCGGAATCACCTTTACATAAGAGCCTTTGTCGAATGCGTCGATAACGACATAAGCGTTCTTGGTTTCCGGATACGTGAAACGGAACATAGCGGCACGCTCCGTCGGAACGAGTTCCGTAGTAACGTCGTGGTCTGCGAGATATACCTTATAATAATAAGGTTTGGCAACCTCCGCCTTGTGCGAGAACCAGCTGGCACGTTGGTCCTGGTCGAATACCAGTCCGCCTGTGATCGGCATGATGGAAAACTGACCGTAGTCGTTCATCCACGGGCTGGGTTGATGTGTTTGTTTGAAGCCCCGGATTTTGTCGGCATTGTAGGTATATGCCCAACCGTCGCCCATTTTACCGGTTTGCGGTGTCCAGAAGTTCATTCCCCACGGCAGTGCCGTAGCCGGATAGGTATTTCCGGTCGATAACTCAAACTTGGACTGCGTTCCTACCAGCGTGCTGACATAGTCTACCGGATTCTTGACGGCAGAAATTTGCATGCTGTACAACACCGCACCTCCAATAAATAACAGGTGTTTAAATGAAAAATGTGTTTTCATGAACAAATGAATTTATGAATAAAATTAGTTTCTGTGACGAAAATAGAGAGAAAAGGAATGCCGCTACCGGAAGTCGAAACACTAAATCGCCCTGTGGCGCTATAATTAACCAAACTGGCACGCATTCTTACATATATTCTGCGCCAAAAAAGTGCTGGAAAGTTTTTTTGTTTACCTTTGTCATATTGCAAATCTAAGGATTCTATGCCATGAAAAAACATTGTATTTTACTTTTCTTCTGCTGCCTTAATCTGCTGATGAATACAGCCGGTGCCTATAATCTGAAGCAGGTTGCTGACAAAGAATATATGTCCAACAGCTCTATTACTTCTCTGTGCCAGGACGACAAAGGACTGATGTGGATCGGCACTTGTGACGGACTCAATATCTATGACGGTCAGGAGATCGAAGAGTTTAAGACCCGTGACAAGGAGGATTACTTATCCGGCAATCAAATTGATAATATTATCTATACAAGCAACGATACCTATTGGTTTCAGACCTATTATAGCCTGATTCGCCTGGACCGTAAAACGAACTCCATTACACGCTTTAATGAGTTTCAGAAACTCTTCTTGATGAATAAGGATAATCATGGCACCTTGTTTATCATTAAAGACACCAACTGCATCTATTATTTTCATAAGAAGGAAGGCATCTTTAAGAAAATCAATGTGACTGGTATCCCGATATCGGATGTCATTACTTTCTTCTTTGATAAAAATAACCGTATGTGGGTGATGATGAAAGGGTATAACCGGTGTTATGACCTGCAACAGGACCCTCTGACGGAGAATATCACTTTAGTATCGCAGAAAAGCGGTTTGGATCATCACACGCCATTGATTTGTAGCTTTTACGATGACGCCGCCGTTTACTATGTGGATAAAGAATACAATCTCTATGCCTTTCATATTGAGAGTAAAAAGAATGAATTTATAGCTAACCTGGGAGCGAACATACAGGCGCATGACAAGATTTCCTCCATTGTTAAATATCATGATAGCTTTTTTGTCGGCTTAATGATGGACGGTGTTCTGACGTTGGAAAAACAAAAGGGCAGCGGTGAATATCAGATTCAGACCTTACCTATAAATAGCGGAACATTCAGCCTGATAAAAGACCGCTTTCAGGATGTTGTCTGGATTGGTACGGATGGGCAGGGCGTTTATCTTTACTCAAATCCTCTTTATTCTATAAAATCGGTGGTACTGAATAACTATACCGAAAAGATAGAACGGCCCGTGCGTGCTTTGCTGCTTGACAAGGAGCGTACTTTTTGGATCGGTACCAAAGGGAATGGAATACTTAAAATTTTTGATTATGAGGTACAAAAGAATATCTCGGACTGCCGCTCGGAGATACTGACAACATCGAACAGTGGTTTAGGCAGTAATGCGGTCTACTGTATCAGAGAAAGTAACCGTAACTTGCTATGGATCGGTGATGAAGAAGGACTGAACTTTTATTCGTATCGTGAACGCCGTATCAAGAAACTTCCTCTCTGGATTGATAATGAGGAATTCAAATACATACATGATATTTATGAAACGGAGGACTCGGAATTGTGGCTGGCCAGTGTGGGGATGGGAGTAGTCAGAGCGCGTATCGGAGGTACACCGGATCATCCGGTTCTTGAAAAGTTACAACGATATGTGGTCAATGGCGGAGAATTCGGCTCTAATTACTTCTTTACGATCTGCAAGGGGGACAGTCTGAACCTGTTGTTCGGCAATATGGGATACGGGGTATACCGCTTCAATGAAACGATCAACGGATTGGAACCGCTGACCACTCATAAATATGAGAATATGAACTTGAACAAGGTAGTACCTATTATAAAAGATGATGCGGACAATTATTTGATCGGTACTACTTATGGAGTCATCAAGTATGCCTCAGAAAACTCTTATCAACTGTTTAATGCGAAAGACGGTTTTCTGAACAGTACTATTCATGCCATTCTGAGGCATTCGTCCGATAACTTCTGGCTGAGTACGAATCAGGGATTGATTAATTTTGATACCAAAAGAAATGTATTCCGCTCTTACGGCTTTGGCGACGGGCTTAAAGTCGTCGAATTTAGTGACGGAGCTTCCTACAGAGACCCGCAAACGGGTATACTGTTTTTTGGAGGAATCAACGGCTTTGTAGCTATTCAGGCAGACGGACGTCCCGAACAGCTTTATATGCCTCCCATCTACTTTGACAAACTCTCTATCTTTGGAGAACAATACAATCTTGGAGAGTTTATCACCCGTAAAAAAGAGAATGAAGTACTGAATTTGAAATACGACCAGAACTTCTTTGCCGTTTCATTCACCTCTGTCGATTATCTGAACGGAAATAACTGCACCTATTCTTATAAACTGAAAGGACTGAGTGACCAGTGGATTAATAATGGTAAAGAAAGTTCTGTCTCTTTCACGAACATGGCTCCCGGTGAGTATACGTTATTGGTGAAGTACTACAATAGTGTATTCGATAAAGAAAGTGAAGTCTATTCTTTGTTGATACGGATCGGTGACCCGTGGTACGCCTCTTGGTGGGCATATCTCATTTATTCTTTATGTCTGCTTATGATAGCCGCCATGCTGGTACGTTCGTTTATTCTCCGCACCAAACGGAAAAAGCAGGAACTGCTGAATGAAATAGAGAAACGCCATCAAAAGAATGTATTTGAGTCGAAACTTCGTTTCTTCACTAATATAGCTCACGAGTTCTGTACCCCGTTGACTCTTATCTACGGTCCTTGCGGACGTATCCTTTCATCAAAAGGACTCAGTAAATTCGTAGTCGATTATGTTCAGATGATTCAGACGAACGCGGAACGTTTGAATAACCTGATTCATGAACTGATCGAATTCCGTCGTATCGAAACCGGAAACCGGGAAGTGAGGATCGAAGCCCTGAATGTATCTTCCTTAATGAAAAATACGGCCAAGACCTTTGTCGATATGGCTAAATCCCGGAATATCACGTTCCTGAGCAAGATACCCGAGCAAGTTTCCTGGAACTCAGACAAAGGTTTTCTGAATACTATTATTATCAATCTGATATCCAATGCCTTCAAGTATACTCCGGATGGGAAAAGTATCAAAATAGAAGTGGATACCAACGATGAAAACCTGCTGGTTCTCCGGGTGGCCAATGAAGGAAGTACGATTAAAGAAGAAGACTTTCAATATGTTTTCAACCGTTATGCTATCCTGGATAGCTTTGAAAACCAGGATGAAAAGAACTTCTCCCGTAATGGGCTGGGACTTGCCATTTCCTACAATATGGCGAAATTGCTGAATGGTACGCTGAAGGTGGAAAATACGCCTGACGGCTGGGTATTGTTTACTTTGTCATTGCCTCCGCTGGAAGTGACTACCGGCGTATCGTCTTCTAAACGAATCACTTCGGAATACATTCCAAAAATAGAGTCGCAACTGGTGCTGAAACTTCCTCACTATGAATTTGACAAGATGCGGCCTACATTGCTGGTGATTGATGATGAACTGGAAATGTTGTGGTTCATCGGGGAAATCTTCTCTAACGATTTTAATGTGGTCACCCTGCAGGAGCCGGAACGGGTGGAGCAGGTATTGAATGAAGTTTATCCGAATGTGATCATTTGCGATATCATGATGCCGGGAGTTGGCGGTATCGAATTGACGAAACGGATTAAGTCGGTGAAGGAAACGTCACATATACCTATTATTATGGTTTCCGGCCGGCATGAAATGGAACAGCAGATGGCTGCACTTTCTGCAGGAGCCGAGATGTATATCACCAAACCGTTTAATGCCGAATATCTCCGTATCTCTGTTTGTCAGATGTTGGAACGTAAGGAAGTACTGAAGGATTATTTCAGTTCAGCAATCAGCTCTTTTGAAAAGACAGATGGTAAACTGACACATAAGGAATCGAAAAAGTTCCAGCAATCTGTTCTGAAGATTATCAATGACCACATTCAGGAGAAGGAACTGACTCCCCGTTTCATAGCCGATCATTTGGCTATCAGCGTTCGCAGCCTTTACCGGAAAATGGAGGAGATGGGGGAAGAAAGTCCTACGATTATGATTAAGGAGTGTCGTTTGTATGTAGCGAAAGATTTGCTGCTGAAAACGAAAAAGACGATTGATGAAATTGTATTCGAAGCCGGATTCTCTAATAAGGTCACTTTCTTTAAAGTATTTCGTGAAAAGTACGGATGCACGCCAAAAGAATTCCGGACCAAACACTTGGAAGAAGTACAATAATTATTGGAGTGGTATGGCAACAATTAGAATTTTTTCGAATTTTCATTCGAAAAAAATAATACTGAGTAATTGGAGGATTTTTCTCTTTATCCCTACCAGTAGCAGTTTTAATTTATGAAATAGAAAGATATGATAGTGTCGCATTTAGTTTATATATGAGTAAATGTCTATGCCAAAGAAGTAAAAAAGGAAGTTCGTTCTCCAGTTATTGTTTTCTTGATTTTTATCTTGATTTTAATAGCGGGGAATTTAACCTTTAAGGAGAACTGGAATACTATTAAATCATGCCAAAATAGTAAATATCCCTGCCGTATAATATAAAACACAAAGAAGGAAAACTAAAAATCTTGGCAAACACATTAATTTTGCTGGTGCATTAAAAAGGTCAGAATAATATAATATGTTTAACTAAATATCTCATGAAACTATGAATCAACAACACGATCCTCCACCTGTTTTTTAAGTATGTAATGATCCCTTTTTACTTTTTATTTTATTTGAATTAAATTTAATATCTTATGAAATCTAATTTATTTATGAAGCGAAAGCTTGAAATCGGACTATCTTTATTAATTGGAACGTCCGTTTTTGGAGGATGCAATAATGACTTGGCTCCGACACTTGCCAACGATGCCATCAACGCCATGCACAAATAATA
>ENA-ORCP01003830-ORCP01003830.1-human-gut-metagenome-genome-assembly--contig:-NODE-3830-length-10858-cov-4.081811_pt1 | contig 10858 bp, 11 predicted proteins | sample MGYA00242990_ERZ507991 | MGnify/ENA primary metagenome ERZ507991 (study PRJEB26167, sample SAMN06115496) | human gut metagenome | host: Homo sapiens | place: China:Henan | collected 2015-05-07... | reverse complement strand
AAACGTGGTTGGTCGCCGCCTTGACACTCAGGTCAAAGCCGGCAATGCCGCCGACATCCGCGTAGCCGTTGCCATCGCCGATTGTCGCCGTGACATTGCCCTTGTTGACACAGCCGGTGACCGTCACGGTGCCGGTGGTGATATCCGAGCGACCGAGAATGCCGCCCACGCACTTGGAGCCGGTGATGTCCCCCTCGTTTGTGCAGTTTGTGATGACCAGCGTACCCTTCTGGTTGCTGCCGGCAGTGACCGTGCCCGTCTTGGCAGCGCCGCCCGCGTGGCCGACCACGCCGCCGACACCGTATGCCGTGCCCGTGCCCGTGTAGGTCACCGTGCAGCGGTTTGTACAGTTTTCAATCGTGGCACCGGATGCAACCAGACCGACGATGCCGCCGACATAAGCGCCGCCCGAGGTGACCGTGCCCTCAACTGTCAGATTCTGAATGACAGCGGGCGTGGCAACTCTGCCGAACAGCCCCCAGTAGTTACCGGTTGCGCCTTCGGCGGGTTCAAGGTGAATGCCGGAGATGGTGTGCCCGCCCCCGTCAAAGGTGCCGGTGAACGCATTGCCTGCGTTTGCGCCAATCGGAATCATGGCGGTGACGGCGGACATATCAATGTCCTTCGTCAGGCGATACTTGGCGGCACGCGCATCGTTGAAGCCCTCGCCTTTTTCGGCAATGAGCGTTGCCAGCTCGTGCATTTCTTCCGCAGTCGAAATCTCGTAGACACCGTCGTCCGCGAGCGTGCCGACTGCGCTCGCCGCCACGGCGCATGCGCAAATCAGCGCAAATGCCGTCAGCAGCGAAACAAACAGTTTCTTTTGCATGTTTTTCCTCCCAATCCTTGATAAATTGACCCGACCCGCAGGGCAAAAAATTGCCGTGCGCATACGCGGAGTTTTTCCCGTACAAAACTTTTCCGCAGTTTTTGAGGAACGCGCAGTCGGGCTCTTTCTTTTCATTATATAGAAATGGAAGAATAAAGCAATGTCATAACCGATACACTTTTGCGCAAAACGAGCAAAAAAAGGAGCGCGGTGCTCCTCTTTTCCTGCGAATTTGCAATTTTACAGCGGTCTCGTAGAGACCTCGCCGGCGGCGAGATGTTCCTCTCTGCCGTCTGCATATATCACATGCAGATGAAAGTCCCCGTCAATGCCGCGCACCGCGGCGGGTATGCGCGTGCCGCCGCGCAGAACCTCGATCTGCCGCCCGGTGAGCAGGCTGCGGGACACATAGTCTTCAAAGAAAGGCTTCTCCGTGAGATGCGGGTACAGGGCGAAGAATTCATCCAGTACGGCGGCGGTAAGCGGCGCACGCAGTGCTTCCCCGCCCGTCTCCGTAAGCGCGCCCGCAATCGACGCAAGTTCGGGCGGGAAGCCGCCTGCCGGCGGGCAGATATTGATGCCGATGCCGAGGACGGCATAGCGCAGTCCCCCGTTTTCAAGGTCAAGCGCCCCCTCGGTGAGGATACCGCAGACCTTCTTTCCGTCCACATAGACATCGTTCACCCACTTGATTTTTGCCGTCACGCCTACAGTTCGTTCGATGGCACGGGCAACCGCAACGGCGGCGGCGGTGGTGATGAGCAGCGCGTCATCCATGGCGAGTTCGGGGCGCAAAAGGACACTCATGTACACCCCTGTGCCGGCGGGAGACAGAAAGGACTTGCCGCTCCGCCCGCGCCCCGCCGTTTGTTCGGCAGCAACCACGACCGTTCCCTCCGGCGCACCGTCCTCGGCAAGGCGGCGCACACAGGTATTGGTGGATTCGGCAATGTCCAGCGCCGTGACGGAAAGCCCGTTTGTGTGCAAATGCGCCGTGACCGCCGCCGCCGTGAGTTTCCCGCTGTCGGCGCGCAGCGTATAGCCGCCGCGCGTCACGGCGTCGATGGCATAGCCATCGTCCCGCAGGGCGCAGATCGCCTTCCACACGGCGGCGCGGCTGACGCCCGCCTGTTCCGCCATCTGCGCGCCGGATACTGCCGCGCCGTCCGCCTGCGTCAGGCATTGCAGTACCGTTTCTTTCGTCGTCATGCTGTATACCTCACAGAATCAGAACTTTTTTCAGGCGGCGCACCAGCAGCGTGGCAAGCGCCATCTTTGCAAGGTCAAACGGGATAAACGGGAACACGCACTTTGCCATGATCGCAAGGAACGCCGTGTCGCCGCCGCCGCTGACCGCAAGCACATAGAACCAAACCGTGCCGAACAGATAGCAGACCGCAACACCCGCACACATGGAGAGAAACAGCGAGACCACGCCGTCGCCGAACGCGCGCAGGAGCAGCCCCGTGACCAGCGCCGCAAAAAGGAAGCCGACGAGATAGCCGCCGGTGGTGCCCGCCAGCACGCCGATGCCGCCGCGGAACCCCGAGAAGACCGGCAGCCCCACGCAGCCGAGCGCGAGATAGAGCGCGACCGACGCAAGCCCGCGCTGCATGCCGAGCAGCCCAACCGCCGCCATGACCGCAAAGGTCTGCATGGTGAACGGCACGGCGCCGGGCACAGTAATCCAGGTGCAGACCGCGATGAGCGCCGCAAACAGCGCGATGTAACAGAGATTTTTGACTTTCGTATGCATAGAGACCGCCTCCGTGAAGTTTCCTCCATTGTAGCAGAAAGTAAAAGAATTGTCAACCTTAAATCAATAAAGGTTGACAATTCTTTTATTGCTTTTCGGAATCCTTTTTCGGCAGGTGCTCCCGCGTGCCGTCCGGGCGGACGATGACGGTGTTGTCGAGCTGTGCGCCGAAGGACGCGCGGATCTCGGCAATGTATTCGGCGCGCAGCGCCGCCTGCTCATCCAGCTCCTCGCGCGTGAGTTTTTCGGTCTTTGCGCGGCGGGCAAGAAAATTGATGCGCTCGAGTTTTTCCTTTTCCATGCCGTCACCCCGCAATGTCACGGAGGAACGCCTCCATGCGGTTCAGCGCCTCCTCCAGGTGCTCAATGGAATAGGCATAGGAGATGCGGGCAAAGCCCTCGCTGCCCTCTCCGAACGCGCTGCCCGGCACGATGGCGACGCCGCGCTCATTCATCAGCCGCTCGCAGAACTGCTCGCTCGTCATGCCGTAGCCCTTGATGCAGGGGAACACATAGAACGCGCCCTCCGGCTCAAAGCAGGGGATGTTCATTTGGCGCAGGCGGCCTGTCACATAGGTGCGGCGGAAATTGTACTGCTCCTTCATGTACTCGATGTCCGCGTCGCCGTGGTTGACCGCTTCCACGCCCGCAAACTGGGATGCGGTGGAGGCGCACATGATGCCGTACTGATGCAGCTTCAGCATCTGCTTGATGATCGGCGCGGGCGCGCAGGTGTAGCCGAGGCGCCAGCCGGTCATGGCATACGCCTTGGAGAACCCATTGACCACAATGGTACGCTCCCACATGCCGGGCAGCGTGGCAATCGAGCAATGCGCCTGCCCATAGGTCAGCTCGGCGTAAATCTCATCCGAGAGCACAAGCAGGTCGTGCGCCTGCAGAAGCGGCAGAACCTTTTTGAGGTCTTCGCGGGTCATGATAGCGCCGGTCGGGTTGTTCGGGTAGGAGAGCACCAGCATTTTGGTGCGGGGGGTGAGCAGCGGCGCGAGCAGCTCGGGCGTTACTTTGAACTTGTCCTCCGCCTTTGTGTACAGCGGCACGGCAATGCCGCCCATCATCTCAATCAGCGGCGCATAGCAGACAAAGCAGGGCTCGGGCACGATCACCTCGTCGCCGGGGTCAATGACGGCGCGGAACGCCATGTCAATCGCCTCGCTGCCGCCGACGGTGACGAAAATCTCGGTCTCCGGCTCATAATGCAGGCCGAAGCGGCGGTCGAGATAGGCGGCGATGCCTGCGCGCAGCTCGGGCAGACCGCTGTTGGAGGTATAGTAGGTCTTGTTTTTGACAATCGAATCCACACCTGCGTTGGAGATGTGATAGGGCGTCGGAAAATCCGGCTGCCCGACGGTGAGCGAAATCACATCCTTCCGCCCGCTGAGCATATCAAAGAACTTGCGGATGCCGGAAGGCTTGATGGTCTGCACCTTGTTTGAAAGCAGTTTTGAATAGTCCATCAGTTGCAGTTGCCTCGCTCGTCAAAATTTGCGGGGCCGTAGATGACGCCCTTGTCCTTGTACTTGCGCAGCACAAAGTGCGTTGCGGTGGAGAGCACCGCTTCCAGCGGCGCGAGCCGCTGCGCGACGAAGAGTGCGACCTCGCGGATGGTCTTGCCCTCGAGGATGACGCACAGATCATACGCGCCCGACATCAGATACACGCTCTGCACCTCGGGGTAATTGTAGATGCGCTCGGCAATCGCGTCAAAGCCGCGGTTGTACTGCGGCGTGACCTTCAGCTCGATGAGTGCGGTGGCATATTCGCGGTCGGTCTTATCCCAGTCTACGATAGCCTTGTAGCCGAGGATAACGCCCTCTTTTTCAAACTTTTTAATCATATCGCGGATCTCGCCCTCTTCTTTGTCCAGCATCAGGGCGATCTGCTTGGCGGTCAGTCTGCCGTCCGCTTCCAGCATTTCAAGAATCTTTCTGTCCATTCTGCATTCCGGGGAGACTTATGCGTCCCCCTTTTTCCTTTCTATCGTCTCGGTGATTTTTTCAAACGAAAGCCCGTATTTGTCGGCGATGTCCTTGGCATAGGACTTGCCGTCCGGCTTCATACGTATAATTTTGAACGAGCGGATGCCGCCCGCCTCGATTTTTGCCACGAGGGTATCTATCTTTGCGCCGCCGAAGGCGGCGGCGTCGCGGTTCAGCTCATCGACACGCGCGGCAAGCGTGTGCAGGTGCGTGGAGAAGATGGTGCGGCAGCCGACCTTGGAGAAGCCGAGCAGCACCTCCGCCGCGATGTAGGACGCTTCAAACGCGCCGGTCGAGGACAGCGACTCGTCAAGCAGGACGAGCGAATCCGCCGTGCAGTGTGCGAAGATGTCGCCGAGGCGGGCGCATTCCTCGCCGAGGCGTCCTTTGTCCACGGTGTCGCCGCTCTCGGTGGGAAAATGCGTGTAGATGCCGTCGGCGGGCGCGTAGACGAACTCGCGCGCGGGAACGAGCAGACCGAGCTGGCAAAACGCCGCGCAAAGCCCGACCGCGCAGGTGATGACACTCTTGCCGCCGCGGTTCGGCCCGGTCAGCACATAGATCATACCGTCCGCATCAAAGGCGAAGTCGTTCTCCACGCTCGCGCCCTCAATCGCAAGGGCGACGGCGGGATTGTACAGCCCCTTCGCACGGAAGGTGCGCGGCACATCCGTGAGCGTCGGCGTCGAGAGCGGCAGTCCGCGCGTGCGCAGGCTCTCCATCAGCCGCACGGCGCAAATCATGAACTCGATCTCGGGCATGACCTCGAGCAGGAAATTTGCATTATCCAGCACATAGGTCTGCACAATCTTTTTCCATGCGCGCACAGAGCCCTTGAAAATATCGTTGATGGCGCCGCTGATGGCAATGCTCATCGCAGTCTTCTGATTGTCGTTTTGCCCCTTGGCAAAGGGCGAGAGCGGCGCGGCAAGCGTGTATTCGTCGCTGGCAAAATTCATGCGCAGAATCTTGTCAATGGTATCGCCCGACTTGAAAGGGCGCGGATTGATAGACAGCACGCCGCATTTGTCGGCGCGCAGTGTGGAATCCAGGTTGACGCCGATGGTGATGCTCTTGATGTCGCGCACGCGCACGGTCAGTTCGCGGAGCTTTTCGTTCAGCTCGCGATAGTAGTCGCTCTCGGTCACCTTGCGGATATAGGCGGCAAGTGCACGGAACGCCTCGCTCGTCAGCCGCTCCGCAATCGGCGAAAAGCCCGTCTGCATCGTCTCCATCGCGGATATGTAGAGCTCGATTTCGGAGAGGGAGAGCAGATACTCGTCGGTCGTCCGCTCATTGGATGCGGACATGCGGCGCAACTCTCCGATGTCCGAGAGGATGGGCAGCACACGGACAAAGGTGTCGGCAATCTCGGGGATCTGCAGCATGTCGCGGAAGTTCGCCGCGCGGTAAGCGATCACGGCGGGGTCGGATGTGAAATAATCGGTCAAGGCGCTGTTTTTCAGCTTGATGAGCGCGGAAAGCCCGAGGCTGTCCGCCGTCTCGGCAGACACATGCGGGCGCGCTTTGCCCGCCGCATGCGCCTCGCGCGCCGCGCGGGACGGATACAGCAGACTGAATGCAAACTCTTCCATAAAGCCCTCCTGCCAAATCATTTAACTTATAATATATCAGTATACCATAAGAAGCACGCGGCGTCAAGTTCTTGCAAAGCGGATTTTCGGATGGCATGCGTGCGGCGTCTTTCGCATATGTTTTACGAGTACACACCAGCCCAGTACGGTAGCCAGACCGACAGCTCCGGAATTCTGCGCATATACAACCATGAACCACACCGTTCCGATAGCATAGCACACGATCAGACCCAGTACCATGGACACACCAAGCACCCATGTCTTACGTCCGAACAGCTTCTCGATCAGCCACATCAGCAGTGCGGAGAATAAAAATCCGACAATGTAACCACCGGTGTTGCCCAACAGAACACCGATACCACCGGAGAACCCGGCGAATACAGGAATACCTACTGCACCCAGTAAAATATAGATCAATACCGCAAGGCTTCCTCTCTTACCACCCAGTACGCCGACTGCCAGGAATACTGCAAAGGTCTGTAATGTAAAAGGAACCGTCATCGGGATGGAGATCCAGGAGCAGATCGCGATCAGAACCGCAAATACCGCAATGTACACCATGTCATAAGTCTTGCTACGAGTTGTTGTCTGTGTTGTCATAATAAAAAACCATGCCTTTCTGTCAGATGTCTTTTGTAAAAACCTCTGTTAGAATAGCATGGTGTTTTTCAATTGTCAACCTTTTTATAATATGGTTAACAATTGAGTAGATTCTCTGGTCAGGACTGCTTCATCGCCTTCTTATTCCGGTACATATCCTCATCTGCACGCTCACGCACCTTCTCCGGATCCGTATCATCCGCCGTGAATACAGCATACCCATAGGCAATTCCCACAGGAACGGGAATGATGTTCTTATGATTCAAGATCTCTACATCCTGATCGATCTTATGCATCACACGTTCTATTTTAAAATATCTTCCCTTCGGAATGATACAGCAGAATTCATCTCCGCCAATGCGATAACATTTCCCATAGCGTTCAAAATTGTCCTCTATGATATGTGCCGCGTTGATAATATACTCATCCCCTGCCCTATGGCCATATTGATCGTTACACTGCTTAAGATTATTCAGGTCAAAGGTCACTATGACATACCCTTCAAAATCCTTCTCATTTTTCACAAAATAATCATAAGCATTTCGATTGTACATGCCGGTCATGGAATCATTCAGGGCAAACTGTTCCAGCTCCTCCACTCTGCGACCTTTTTTCAGCCGGGCAACCGTCTGTCTGGCGGATTCTATTCCCAGCACCACAATAAAGATCAAGAAAGAGATTCTGCCAAAGACACCTACATCATTGCTGGTTTTATAATAACCACTCACATCTACAATGGTAGCAAAAAATACAAGCAGCAGTGCCCCTACACATGCCTTCAGCCTCTGATCCAGCTGTCTTCTGGCAATTTTGCTACAGATGACCACCAGCAGGTATAGAATCATCAGAATGATCAACGCATGCGTCATCCACAGGCTCCTCCGGAACTCATATATCTCTGTTGCATTCAGTATATGCGTCAGGACGATCAATGCCAAATTAGCATTACAGATAATTCTACAAAACCGGTCATCCCTGATCTCCAGAAAGCTCTTCACAAACAGGATAAAGGACATCGGCAACAGCATGAGCGTAGCAAATGCCAGATAAGAGCATCCCTGCCTGTTGGTCAGGAGCAGCGTTGCCACATCCGTCTCATTGGCCGACCATGTTCCCAGCAGGATCGAAAAAATACCCAGATACAATAAGGTTCCGTCGATCCGGCTTCCGCAGCGGATAACGATCCAATAAATACTAATATACAATCCTATCAGTATCACCATCATGCTGATGAGAAAGGCAGGCATTGTCCGGCGCATCACCCAACGATAGATATTATAGCCGCCATCGATATAAAACGTCTTCTGCTGGCCTGCCGTTTCCGGATAACAAGGGGTAGAACTAACCGCAAATGAAGATGTTCCCCGCATTTCCAACTTATCGCCATAAGTAGATAATCCCGGAGTCAAACCTTCTATCTTGGAAACCAAACTCGTACCTTGCACTTTCCTCAAATCTTCCGCTTTCAAAATAGTCACGGAACCCGTTGAACGTTCTCGAGATACACATAAGCTGATGCAACTGGAACTGTTCATGAAAGAATTTCCGGATAAAGTTTCCACTTATTCCGTCAAGCACATTCATGAAGTTCTGGATGAGATTCAAAAGCTCCCTGCCAACTATAAGGCGTGGAATCTGGGGCTTGCCTCTGCACTGGCGTGCGGTGCATTTACCTTCTTGCTAGGCGGTGGGCCTGTCGAAATGTGCTGTGCCTTTTTGGGTGCAGGTGTCGGGAACTTTGTCCGCAAAAAGATGCTGGGTCACAGCATTTCCCTGCTGGCGAATGTTGCGGTCAGTGTTGCTGCTTCCTGTCTGGTCTATGTCCTTACCATCCTGCTGGCACAAAGTCTGTTGTCTGTATCGGCAGTCCATCAGGCTGGTTATATCTGTGCGATGCTGTTTGTCATCCCGGGATTTCCGCTGATTACGGGCGGTATCGACCTTGCGAAACTAGATTTGCGATCGGGGTTAGAACGAGTCTCCTATGCCCTTCTCATTATTCTAACAGCAACCATGACTGGCTGGGCAACAGCTGTCATCTGTCACTTCCAGCCGGCAGACTTTGAACCCTTGCAGCTGCAAAAATGGACACTGCTTTGTTTCCGGTTGATTGCCAGCTTCTGTGGGGTCTACGGATTCTCTCTGATGTTCAACAGCCCCAGAAAAATGGCGTTTACAGCGGCTCTCATCGGAATGTTCACCAATACATTGCGGTTGGAACTGGTTGACCTTGCTCATATGCCAATCGGTGCGGCTGCCTTTATCGGAGCATTCTGCACGGGATGCATTGCCTCTGTTGTCAAGAAAAAAATCGGTTTCCCGAGAATTTCTCTGACCGTTCCGGCAATCGTTATCATGGTTCCAGGCTTGTATATGTACCGTGGTATTTATTACATTGCCTTGAATGATGTCGGCTCTGGTGCTCTGTGGCTGACCAAGGCAGCATTGATTGTCATTGCATTGCCGATGGGTCTGGTGGCTGCGAGAATCTGTACCGACAAGAATTTCCGGCATTGTACCTGATGCCTTTGCATTCTTACATTTCTATAAAGCATTTCCACAAAAAATCCGTCCTATGTTTTCACAAGGACGGATTTTTTTCATAGCTGTTTCCACTTATTCTTCCACATAAGTTGGAGCAGCTTTTGGGCTTTTCATTTTGAGAACGTTGTGATAATATGCGTATGTCATTGGCTGCTGGGCGGTAGTACGGTCGCAGTCCAAAACTTTCGCCAGAAATACGGTATGTGTTCCAGCGTTCATCTGCTGGACAACTTCCAAGGTGAACCATGCACAGCATTGTTTCAGAACGGGCAAGCCGTCTTTCTGGTCATACGCAATTTCTGCGAACTTTTCCACTTCTCGGCTGGACTGAAACCCAAATGTTCCGATGACACTAAGGTCTGTCTGTTCCGGCAGCACACAAACTGCCAGTTTTCCGGTCTTTTGAATGATGTCGTGGGTGTAGTTCTGCTGGTTGATGCTGATGGCAAGCGTTGGCGGCTGCGAGGTAATCTGCATGGCACTATTGGCAATGCAGCCAACTGGACGTTCGCCATCCATTGCGGTCACGGCATAAACTCCATAGGATAAGGTGTGAAATGCGTTTTTCTGCATAAAATCATCTCCGTTTCTAAAAAGTATTTTTTGAAATTGTAGTTTTGTGAAAGTAAAAAACTGATTTGCTCTTAGGGAAACTAATTGCGAGTGGTTCGGCAAAATCGCTCCGCTCTTTGCCTTTGAGCTGTTCGCCGGTGGTTGCGTTGTCTGAATGATTTTTCCATCTTTCTTAGATTTCCATTTATCAGAAGTTTTTGTGTTTTCAAGATGGCGAACAGCATTTACCAACTTTTCTTAGATTTCAATGTCATCTAATCAAGACCTTTGTTAAGGGGGACAGCTTGTCCCCCTTAACAATCTCCCTCCGCCAAGCTGAGCCAGCTTGACCGCAGTTCGCCTGCGGCGAGGAAATTTAAAGCGTTTCTTCTCTTATTGTGCGTTTCCGAGGAATGCTGCACCGATGATTCCGGCATCATTACCCAGCTTTGCAATTACGATTTCTGCATTCTTCTTAGAATTTCTGGTGTAGTTTTCCCGTGCTACGATTTCCTTCATCGGCAGCAACAGCGGGTCACCTTCATTGCAGACACCGCCGCCAATGCAGAGTACATCCGGCTGGAAAATGTTCAATGTGTTGGTGATACCAGCAGCCAGATACTTGATATACTTGTCAACAACTTCCTTTGCAGCTGCATCGCCCTTCCGCATGTAATTGAATGCTGTCCGACCGCTGATGTGTTCTTCTTCCTTCATCATGCTATCTGGATGTTCAGCCAGTGCTTCCTTGGTCATCCGAATCAGACCGGTTGCAGAAGAATACACTTCAAAGCAGCCCTTTCTGCCGCAAGTGCACTGCGGACCATCTACAGAAATTACAGTGTGACCGATTTCAGCACCGCCGAAGTTTGAGCCACTGTAAATCTTGCCGTCAATGACAATACCGCCGCCAACCTTTCATTCAATCCCAGTGCCCTCCGCTATTCCTGCGGATACTACATCTATGCACTGCTGCATATCCTGA
>ENA-ORCP01003823-ORCP01003823.1-human-gut-metagenome-genome-assembly--contig:-NODE-3823-length-10872-cov-3.053729_pt1 | contig 10872 bp, 7 predicted proteins | sample MGYA00242990_ERZ507991 | MGnify/ENA primary metagenome ERZ507991 (study PRJEB26167, sample SAMN06115496) | human gut metagenome | host: Homo sapiens | place: China:Henan | collected 2015-05-07 | study... | reverse complement strand
CTCTGCATTTCATCCATATTACGATTTCCTGCTTTCTTTTCTTCTATTTTGCAAACACCGCGATCTGTTCTTTCCTCTGCGCCGTTTATTTTTACGATTCTTATTATTCTCCGGGTCAGACATCTTTCTTATATTCTGATAGTCTTCTTCCGGTCTTCTTTTCTTCTTATCATTCGAAGATGATTTCTTTTTCGGTCGTTCTCTGTAGTAATCTTCCTCATCATCATAATATCGGGCAGATCTTCGGTCTTCTTCATAAGCATACCGGTTCTTCCCCTTAGCCCGTCTGCTTACTTCTCTGCTGTTATTGATACTTCGCATATTTCTATTAGAAGTTCCATCAGACGATCTTCTCCTTGCTGATTTTCTCTGTTCCATATACACTCACTTTCATTTGTTACATAACTATTACACGATATGACACTTTAATTACAATTACATCTCTATATAATATCGTTTTTACCTTATATTGTCAATATTTTCGTGTCAATCCGTATTTTGTGATTCTGCACAATTTTTCTGGAAATTTTTTAATCTGCCAAGGCATATAGTGTTTTTTCACAGAAAGTTCCATCGGAATTTCTCATAAAACAAAAAGAAAACGAAGAACTCTTCTTAAGTCCTTCGTCTTCTTTATTATATTACTACTTTTTATTTATCTTCTACAAGATGGCATGCCACCTTATGTCCAGGAGCAATCTCTTTCATCTGCGGCATTTCCTTAAAGCAGCGTTCTGTCGCATGCTGACATCTCTCAGCGAAACGACAGCAGTTCTTCGGATTGATCGGGCTTGGGATCTCACCCTTGATCGGAATACGCTGGTTCGCTTTTGCTTTATTCGGATCTGCTTCCGGGATTGCAGAAAGCAGTGCCTGTGTATATGGATGCATCGGATGAGCATAAAGTTCATCTGTCTCAGCAGTTTCGACCATTGTTCCGAGGTACATAACAACTACACGGTCAGAAATATATTTTACGACACTAAGGTCATGCGCGATAAACAGGTAAGTCAGTCCTCTTTCTTCCTGCAGTTCTTTCAGCATATTGATAACCTGTGCCTGGATAGACACATCAAGAGCTGAAATCGGCTCATCACAGATGATGAATTCCGGATCAACAGAAAGAGCACGTGCGATACCGATACGCTGTCTCTGTCCACCTGAGAATTCGTGTGGGAAACGTGACATATGATCTTTATTAAGACCAACTGTAGCAAGCAGCTGCTCTACTTTTGCATCTGCATCCTTTGTTGACATTCCATGCTGTTTCAGACCTTCTCCAACGATATCCTTAACAGTCATACGTGGATTCAGTGATGAATACGGGTTCTGAAAAATCATCTGTACCTTCTTACAGAATTCTTTCTGCTCTGCATGATTGTATTTGAAAATATCTTTTCCATCATAATATACATTTCCCGAAGTCGGATTGTATAACTTGATCATGGTACGTCCTGTTGTAGACTTACCACAGCCGGACTCACCTACCAGGCTGACTGTCTCACCTTTATAAATATCAAATGTAAGATCATCAACCGCTTTTAAGGTTTCTTTACGGCTGATTTCAAAATATTTACATAAGTTTTTCACCTGTACGAGAGGCTGTTTTTTTTCTGTATTTTCCATTTTACACCTCTCCTTTCTCAGTTACTTTTCTTCTCATGTCTGTATCCGGTGCATATTCATGCTGCAGCCAGCAACAGGTTTCATGTTCTTTTGAAAGCTCATAAGTCTGTGGCGGCATATCTTTACAGATTTCCATGCAGTATTCACATCTTGCTGCGAACGGACATCCTTTCGGAGGTGCAAACAGATCCGGAGGTGTTCCTTCGATTGGCTGCAATTTGTGGCCTTTTGCTGTATCCAGTTTGGCAATTGAATGCATAAGTCCTTTTGTGTAAGGATGTGCTGTATCATAGAAAATCTCATCTACAGATCCACGTTCTACGATCTTTCCTCCATACATAACCAGTACACGGTCGCAAAGCTTTGCGATAACACCAAGGTCATGTGTGATCAGGATAATAGATGTCCCAAGTGTTTTCTGAAGATTTTTCAGTACATCAAGAATCTGCGCTTCAATTGTAACATCCAAAGAAGTAGTCGGCTCATCAGCAATAACGATGCTCGGGCTTCCTACCAGAGCGATCGCGATCATAACACGCTGTTTCATACCACCTGAAAGTTCATGTGGATACTGTTTGTAACGGCGTTCTCCATCAGAGATACCTACCATTTTAAGGATTTCAAGTGCTTTTGCTTTTTTCTCAGCTGCACTCATACCTTTTCTTCCGACGAATACTTCTTCAATCTGTTTTCCGATACGCATTGTCGGGTTCAATGAGGTCATAGGATCCTGAAAAATATAACTGATCTCTTTTCCACGGAACTGACGAAGTTCTTTTTTGTTCATTTTCAGAACATCTTTTCCTTTATAAAGAATCTCTCCGCCTTCAAAGAATCCAGGCGGTTCCGGATTCAGTCTCATCAGGCACTGAGAGGTAACACTCTTTCCACATCCGGATTCTCCAACTATACCAAGAATTTCTCCCGGACGGACTTCAAAGCTGACATCACGAACAGCTTTTACAACTCCACCGTATGTACGGAAAGAGAATTGCAGATTTTTTACTTCCAATAAATTTTCCATCTTCTATACTCCTTCCTACTCGGTTCCTCTAAGTTTCGGGTCAAATGCATCACGAAGTCCATCACCAAGAAGATTCAGCGCAAGCATTGTTGTACAAATCAGGAATGCCGGTACAAATACCTGGTACGGATGAATTCTCAGCTGTGCGATTCCGTCTTTTGCAAGTACACCCCAGCTGCAGTTCGGTGGTTTGATACCCAGACCGATATAGCTCAGGAATGCCTCCTGGAAAATAGCTCCCGGAATAGCCATTGTCAGGTTTGTAATGATAAGTCCCATGATATTCGGTAAAATATGTTTTACAATGATTACGATATCCGGCACACCAAGGATCTTGGCTGCAGATACGAAATCAGATTCTCTCAGTTTTAATACCTCACCACGAACGAAACGACATCCACCGATCCATCCGACGCAACACATAGCAAGAATCAAACAGTGTACACCATTACCAACAACTACCATAAGAAGAATGGTAACGATCAGACTTGGGATTCCGTATAATACGTCAACGACACGCTGGATAACCATATCGATCTTGCCACCGTAGAATCCTGAGATACCACCCATGATAGATCCAACGATTGCATTGATGATGCTGGCTGCAAAACCAATTGTCAGAGATACTCTCGCACCAGACCATGCACGAACCCAGAGATCACGTCCAAGAGAGTCTGTTCCAAACCAATGTGCTTTTGAAAAGCTCTGGTTCATCTCTGCCACACTCTGTGTTGCAATGTCATATTTGCTGAACATTGGAACAAAGATCGCCATAAGTACATAAAGTCCAATCAGGCACAATGAGAAGAATGCAATCTTATTCTTGCGGATTCGTCTCCATGCATCCTGCCAGTAACCAATATTCGGACGGGAAATAGACTCCATTGTCTTTGTATTTTTTCCTACAACTTTAAACTGTTCTTTTGTAATTTCTGCCATTTCTCGTCACCTACCTTTTTTTACCACTCAGACGGATTCTCGGATCTACAATACCGTATAAGATATCTACAATCAGGATTGACACGATCAGGAATGCTCCGTAGAAGATCGTCATACCAAGAACCAGTGTATAATCTGCCATGTTAATACTGTCTACATAATGTTTTCCCATTCCAGGAATTGCGAAAAGGGCTTCGATTACGAATGTTCCTGTTAATACAGATGCAACTGTCGGTCCCATAATGGTAATGATCGGTGTGATCGCATTACGGATCTGATGTTTAACTGTAATTCGGAAATCCGATAAACCTTTCGCACGTGCTGTCTTTGTATAATCTGAAGATACAACTTCCAGCATACTGGAACGCATCAGACGGGAAATGGATGCCAGTGTATAGAATCCAACCGCGATTGACGGTAAAATTGTGTGCTTAAAGCTTGTGTACTGCGCAACCGGAAGAATCTGCCATTTGATTCCGAAGAAATACTGAAGTACAGATCCCATGATGAAGTCAGGAATCGATGTACCAATGATCGCAATCAAAATACAGACAAAGTCCAGTTTCTTTCCTCGATTCAGTGCTGCTACAATTCCAAGGATCAGTCCGAAGAACAGTGCAAAGCACAGTGAACGGATTCCCAGGTCTGCTGAGTATGGGAATGAGTCAGCAATAATACGGTTAACTGTCTGACTTTCATACTTCATAGAATACCCCAGATCACCATGAAGCACATTCTTCATATAAGTTATATACTGCTCTGCAAGCGGTTTATCCAAACCATAGTAAGCTTCCAGATTCGCTTTGATCTCCGGTGTCATCTTGTCACTTGAGAACGGATCTCCCGGCATCAGACGAACCAGGACGAATACAACACTTGTAAGTACCAAAAGTGTTACGATGGCTAATGCAACTCGTTTAGCTATATATTTTGCCATTCTTTTGTCTCCCTTCATTTTTCTTTATTTGATAGCTTTGATTATTTCACATACTTCCTATTGGCTGATACATACCAAATCTACCCCTCGAAATAATCAAAACCCTCAAATAAGCAGCCGGTGCGGACCAGTAAGTCCGCGCCGACCGCAAGGTATGTTACCATCCAACTGTATTATTCGCTGATGTCTGCATATACCAGATCGAAGTCATATCCGACAAAGTATACATTGAAATTAGAAATCTTCGGATTGATCAGATACTGGTCTCTACGTAACTGAAGCGGTACAAGAGCGGAATCTTCTCCAAGGAAAATCTGTTCTGCCTTGAACAGCATATCCTGTCTTGTCTTAGCATCTGTCTCTGTCTGAGAATCTTTAAGAAGCTTGTCGTATTCAGCGTTCGCATATCCAGAGTGGTTATACTGACCATCGCTGATCCACAGTTCCAGATAAGAGTATGCGTCAGAGTAGTCCGGAACCCATCCTGTTACTACCATATCGTAATCTTTTTCAGTTTCCATCTGAAGTCTCTGTTTGTAAGTTACCTGGTTGATTTCTACTGTAATACCAAGGTTCTTCTGATACTGTTCCTGAAGAACTTCAGCCTGCTTCTTAGCACCATCTGTATCAGTTGTAAGAAGAGTAATCTTGATGTCTGCCGGATTAGAAACGCCCATTTCTTTCATTGCTGCATCCAGATATTCTTTTGCTTTATCATTATCATTTTCTGCCGGGAATGGTGTATATGGATAAGCTTCTCCGTATGTCTGGTCATCTGCCGCCTGCACGTTTGGAAGTACAAGTCTCTGTGCAACGTCATATACGTCATTGTTAACCAGCTTGTTGTATTCTGTTCTGTTGATTGCATAGTTCAAAGCAAATCTCAGGTTCTTGTTAGCAAGCGGTCTGTCTTCTGACATGTTGAGCATGATGTAATCATCTGCACCTGTATAGTAGAATTCAGTATTTTCTGTATACTGATCTGTCATTTCAGTAGGTACAACTGTGATATCAACTTCGCCCTGTTCCCACATAGCAACCGCTGTCTTAGCATCTGCAACTGTCTTTACGCAGATTTCATCAAGCTTGATGCTGTCTGCATCCCAGTAATTTTCATTCTTAGAAAGGATCATTTCATCGCCATGTTTCCACTCTGTCATCTTGAACGGTCCGTTATAAACAGATTTTTCCGGATCAGCTGCATATTCTTTTCCATATTTTTCTACATAATCTTTTCTTGTAGGACCGAATGTTGCCATAGCAGCCATACTAAGGAAGTATGTAGCCGGATGTGCAAGTTCGATAACAACTGTCTTGTCATCTGGTGCAGATACGCCAAGTTCATCGACAGGCACAGAACCGCTATTTACTTCTGCACCGTTTTTGAGGATATATCCGATGAATGCGTAATCGCTTGCCATTTCTGGATCCATAAGTCTCTGGATACCATAAACATAATCGCCTGCTTTTACATCTTCTCCGTCAGACCATTTCAGTCCATCACGAAGGTGGAATGTGTAAGTAAGTCCGTCATCTGAAATATCCCAGCTTTCAGCTGCATCTGGTTTGATTTCGCCTTCCACGTTACGTGTCAGCATCGCATAGGTGCAGATTTCTGCTGTTGCACATGAGATAGAGTTACTGTTCTGTGGATCCATAGAAGGAAGGTCTTCACGAAGTGTGTAAGTAATTCTCTTCTTTCCTGATGAAGCACTGCTGTCATCTTTCTTGGAATCTTTGGATCCCGGTGTACCACAGCCAGCAAACATTGTTACTGTCATTGCTGTAGCAAGTAAAGCTGCTAATAATTTCTTTTTCATAAATGTTGTCCTCCTTTTTCATTTATAATTCTATTAGCTCATGTGTAGCACTGATCAGGTTCTCATATCCGTCTTTTGTGATGATGCCCTGATCTTCGATTCGGACACCACCCCAGCCCGGAATATAAATTCCTGGTTCTACTGTCATTACACTGTTCTCCTGTAAGATATTCTCACAGTTCAGCCCGATAAACGGGAGTTCATGGACGAACAGCCCCACTCCATGACCAATACCTGTATAATTATACTTCAGATATTCAGTATCTTTGATTGCTTCCATGGAAGCTTCATAACAGGAGGTTCCTGTTACTCCTGGTTTTACGGATGCTTCTGTATCTTCTGTCATGCGACGGCACAGATCATAAACTTCTTTCTGTTTTGCATCTGCTTTGCCGACAACAACTGTTCTTGTCATATCGGAAAGATAACCTTTGTACTGACATCCAAAATCCATTAAAACAAAATCACCATATTCTATCGGTTTTTGGTCCGGAATACCATGGAGCAGTGAAGTCTTTGCTCCTGAAATAACAATTCCGCCATAAGGCTTTGTATCTGCGCCTTCCATTACCATGTAATGGGAAAGTCTGGATGCAATTTCCTTTTCTGTGATACCAACTCGGATATCCTTCAGAATTTTTTCAAAAGCTCTGCATGCAATATCACAGGAAATCGTAAGATTTTTAATTTCCTCTGGTGTTTTGATGGCGCGTAATCCTTCAATCGCATTCAGGGTTGGCACCATCTCTGCACTAATCTCAGCCTGCATTGCATTCCATTTTTCAAAGGTCAGATAATCCTGTTCAAATCCGATTGCCTTTACTCCGTCTTTTTCTGCGTATCCGGCAACAGCTTTCCCCATATTTCCGCCGAACCCGATTCTCCAGTTTACAATTTCATACTCCGGGCATTCATAGGATGCCTGCTCTGTATATCTGGCATCTGTAATAAAATATTGATTAGCCTTTGTAATGAAAAGGAATGAATCCTCTCCGGTATATCCACTGATGCAGCGTACGTTCGCCGGCTTTGCAACATAAAATCCATCCAGATTTTCCTTTTCCATGTACTCTCTTAGTTTTGTTAATCGCTCCATTTTTTCTCCTCTCATGAACTATTGTTTTTGTGTCAAGGACTTTTCTTTTGCGAGTCCGTCCCTCTGCGACAATGTAATACTTTACTAGACCGCAGTCTAGTGGTGTAAACAAAAGAACGCCATGATTTGCATCATGACGTCCTTGTCTTCTTTCAAAGGTCATAGTTTCACGCTATGACGTCTATGTTTAATTATTAGATTGTCCGTATTGTATGTATAAAAATCTAATCTTTATACACTTTAGTAAATAACACTGTCTTCAGAGCTGCGTGAATTTCGAAGAAACCCTGTTTTAACAGTTCAATTTTGTAAATTCACTTAAATGAATATTTATTCATATGTGTAACTTTTTTTCTTATTATAGAACCATACTCTAAGATTGTCAAGAGGAATGCTATTTATTTCATTTATTTCACAATTTAATTTTCACCTTTTATTTTCATTTCTTCCAAACAGTCTTGGTACATCCCGGTGATATACCCATATACTCACACAAGGTTCTTTTCCAGGATTGGAAATACTATGACGCTCTCTGCTCTTTATATATATACTGTCTCCCGGATGTAAACTGCAAATTTTTCCTTCCATCTCTACATTCAGAGTTCCTTTTATCACCATACACATTTCCGAAAAGACATGACGATATTCTTCTTTTTTCGCAGATTCTCCCGGTTCAATCGTAATATATTCAAAAATCGATTCTCCCTGACCAAAGTCTGCGACCTCAACTGTCATATTTTCTTCCGGATAAAGATGCTTACTCATTTCTTCTCTGCGTATAACCGTCTTTCCCGGCATTTCGCCTTCCAGTGCATACTGGATATCAATATCCAGTGCTTCACAAATTCGCGCAAGACTGTCCACATTCGGAGATGTCTTATTCTGTTCCAGCATACTCAGATAGCCCGCTGAAAGTCCTGTATATTCTCCCAAAACCCGGATTGTCATCATTTTCTTTTTTCTGCATTCTCTGATCCGTTCACCAATATGATCTAAATCCAGCATATCACACCTCCTGATTTTCGACTGATTATTTATATGCTACTGTATTTTTTCATATTTTGCAACCCTTTATTTTTGTAAAGTGTTAAAGAATCGGAATTATTTTTCAAATATTTTTGTTTTTCATGTCTTTAAAGCAAGAAAAGCAGACACGCCATTCAACGTATCTGCCTCTCTTAGCATATAAAACCTATTCTTCAACTGTAACTGTTTCGTCAGCATTTTCTTCGGTTTCAACAGTTTCTGCTGTCTCTGCTGATACTTCAGACTCAGTATCATCATCCATATCAAAATCATCAAAACTGATTTCGTCGTCCATATCCATACCAAGACCAGTATCAAGTTTAACGTCACGGTATTTTCTCATACCTGTTCCTGCCGGAATCAGTTTACCGATAATGACGTTCTCTTTCAGACCGATCAGGTGGTCAACCTTACCTTTGATAGCAGCCTCAGTCAGAACCTTGGTTGTCTCCTGGAAGGATGCAGCTGACAGGAAGGAATCTGTTGCCAGGGATGCCTTGGTAATACCAAGCATGATCTGTTCTCCTGTTGCAGGTTCTTTACCTTCTGTTACCATCTGTTCATTTACATCGTTGAACTCAAGGACATCTACCATTGTTCCCGGAAGGAATTCAGTATCCCCTCTTTCTTCGATGCGGATCTTCTTCAGCATCTGACGAACGATAACTTCGATATGCTTATCGTTGATTTCTACACCCTGCAGACGGTATACTCTCTGTACTTCCTGAAGCATGTAGTCCTGTGCTGCACGAAGACCTTTGATCTTAAGAAGGTCATGTGGGTTCACGCTACCTTCTGTAAGCTCGTCACCGGCTTCCAGAACAGCTCCATCCTGTACTTTAATACGTGATCCATAAGGAATCAGATAAGTCTTTGTCTCACCTGTCTGCTGATTGGTAACGATGATTTCACGCTTCTTCTTTGTATCGTTCAGGTTTGCAACACCTGCGATTTCTGTGATGATAGCAAGACCTTTCGGCTTTCTTGCTTCAAAAAGTTCTTCGACACGAGGAAGACCCTGTGTGATATCTCCACCGGCTACACCACCACTATGGAAAGTACGCATGGTCAGCTGTGTACCAGGTTCACCGATTGACTGAGCTGCGATAATACCGACAGCTTCACCAACCTGTACAGGTTCACCTGTTGCCATATTGGCACCATAACATTTCGCACAGATACCAATATGTGATTTACAGGTCAGGATTGTACGGACTTTCACTTTCTTAAGCGGTGAATTTCCATTTTCATCCACACCGTATTTCATAATCTTTTCTGCACGTTTTGGTGTGATCATGTGGTTTGCCTTTACAAGAACATTGCCATCTTTGTCACAGATTGTATAGCATGAATATCTTCCTGTAATACGTTCCTGAAGACTTTCGATTTCTTCATTTCCATCCATAAATGCATGCAGATACATTCCCGGAATTTCGGCATCTTTGCTTACACAGTCAACCTCACGAATGATCAGATCCTGTGATACGTCAACAAGACGTCTTGTCAGGTATCCTGAATCGGCTGTACGAAGGGCAGTATCTGACATACCTTTTCGAGCTCCATGCGCAGACATGAAGTATTCCAGTACGTCCAGACCTTCACGGAAGTTTGACTTGATTGGCAGTTCGATCGTATGACCGGTTGTATCCGCCATAAGTCCACGCATACCTGCAAGCTGTTTAATCTGCTTATCAGATCCACGGGCTCCGGAATCTGCCATCATGAAGATATTGTTGTATTTATCAAGTCCTGTAAGAAGGGCTTCTGTAAGCTCATCATCTGTTTCTTTCCAGGTTTCTACAACCTCTTTATAACGCTCTTCTTCTGTAATAAGACCACGCTTGAAGTTACGTGTGATCTTATCAACTGTTGACTGTGCTCTTGCGATCAATTCCGGTTTCTGTGGCGGTACAGTCATATCTGAAATAGATACAGTCATAGCTGCTCTTGTAGAGAGCTTGTATCCCATTGATTTTACATGGTCAAGTACTTCAGCTGTAGCTGCCGCACCATGTGTGTTAATAACTTTTTCAAGAATCTGTTTCAGCTGTTTCTTTCCTACATGGAAATCCACTTCAAGAACCAGTTCATTTCCTTCTTTTTCACGATCAACAAAACCAAGATCCTGCGGAATGATTTCGTTGAAAATGAAACGTCCAAGTGTAGACTCTACTGTACCGGTCTTCTTTGTTCCATCCGGCATCGTCTTTGTCACACGTACTTTGATTCTTGAGTGAAGAGTTACAACTCCGTTTTCATAAGCAAGAATTGCTTCATTCACACTCTTGAATACTTTTCCTTCTCCCTTGGCTCCCGGTCTTTCCTGTGTCAGATAGTAGATACCAAGTACCATATCCTGTGAAGGAACAGCTACCGGACCACCATCAGACGGCTTTAACAGGTT
>ENA-ORCP01003814-ORCP01003814.1-human-gut-metagenome-genome-assembly--contig:-NODE-3814-length-10884-cov-4.767466_pt1 | contig 10884 bp, 10 predicted proteins | sample MGYA00242990_ERZ507991 | MGnify/ENA primary metagenome ERZ507991 (study PRJEB26167, sample SAMN06115496) | human gut metagenome | host: Homo sapiens | place: China:Henan | collected 2015-05-07... | reverse complement strand
ACTTACCGATGAAGAGGTAAGGCAGAGAGTGGAGGAAGGACTTACCAACAAGGCTGATATATCTACGGACAAGACGAGATCAATCAGAAGATCAGCGAACTTGAAAACTGATAAACACTTCATTTTGATGTAACATCTCTCCAAATAAACAGACTGCCGCAGTAGTGATATTGCGGCAGTCTGTTTTTGCGGTTGATTTATGATGCAGAACGGTTTATTGGGTTCGCTGAAAAGCTTACGGCGCGGGTACTTTCTTGGGGTCTGCACGGTACTTGGGCGCGTCCCAAATAAAAAAACACAAAAAAACTGCCACAGAAAAAATCTGCGGCAGGTTTCTTATATTACTTACAATATATCATTTATTTTCGGAGATCTTATTTTTACGGCATTTCTTTTTCAGCATATATTTTACAGCCTGTGAGGCAATTACTGTGCCGCCGAGAATTACTGCACTGATATATTCTTCCATAAAAACACTCCTTGTCCTTTTCGTTATTGCAGTTAGCAATTGCTAACCCAATTTATATAATAACTCATTTTGGCTAAAAAGTCAATAGCGTTCATTGTAATTTGACAAAATAATTTTATCGTGATATAATGGTTCCCAGAAGAACAGTTCAAATATAAACTAAAGTAGAAAGGAGCTTAAAACTATGAAAAATATAACCGAGCTGCTTTCCTCAATGCGTTCCATCGGAAAGCTTTACGGCAGCTTTTTTGAGCCTGTGTGCCAAAAGCATAACATAAATCACAGCGAGGCTGATATACTCGCTTTCCTTGCCAACAATCCGAATTTCAATACTGCCCGTGATATTGTTGAATACCGTATGATACCCAAAGCAAACGTTTCTCAGACAGTTGACAGCCTTATACAGAAAGGTCTGCTTTCACGTTCGAGCGACCCCAATGACCGCCGCAGGATACATCTTTCAATAACGGACAGCGGAACCCTTATCGTACCCGATATTCAGAATGCCCAAAAGGATTTTCTTCATACCCTTTTCAGCGGTTTTACGGAAGATGAATTTCAGACCTTTCAGGAGCTTAATATTCGCATCATAAACAACGCTTCCGAACATCTCAACAAATAAAAGGAGTATCCAAAAATGCAGACAGTTGATAAAAATAATGCTTTTCTCGGCACAGAGCCCATAGGAAAGCTGCTGTTCAAACTGGCTGTTCCGTCAGTTGCGGCACAGCTTATAAATATGCTTTATAACATTGTTGACAGAATTTATATCGGACATATGAAAGGTGACGGTGCGTTGGCTTTGACAGGTGTGGGAGTTTGTCTGCCGATAATAATGATAGTTTCCGCATTTGCTGCGCTTATCAGTATGGGCGGCGCACCGAGGGCGTCTATCTTTATGGGCAAGGGTGACAACGACTCAGCCGAAAAAACACTTGGCGGCTGTTTTGTTTTGCAGATAATCATTTCCGCTGTGCTTACGGCAGTTCTTCTTATATGGAACAGAGATCTGCTGCTCGCTTTCGGGGCAAGCGAAAATACTGTTACATATGCCGTTTCATATATGAACATCTATGCTGTGGGAACGGTTTTTGTGCAGCTCACCTTGGGTATGAACGCATTTATCACCGCTCAGGGCTTTGCAAAAACAGGAATGCTGACCGTGCTTATAGGAGCGGTATGCAACATAATTCTTGACCCGATACTTATTTTCGGCTTTGATATGGGTGTAAGAGGTGCAGCTCTTGCAACTATTATTTCTCAGGGTATTTCCGCCGCATGGGTAATTTACTTCCTTATGAGCAAGCGTTCGATACTGCGGCTGAAGCCGTCAAATATGAAGCCGCTGCCGAAGGTTGTTATGCCTTGCGTTGCTCTGGGACTTGCTCCGTTTATTATGCAGGCAAGTGAGAGCGTTATTTCCGTGTGTTTCAATTCATCGCTGCTCAAATACGGCGGAGATATAGCGGTAGGCGCAATGACTATCCTTACAAGCGTTATGCAGTTTGCACTTCTTCCCGTTCAGGGACTTGCCCAGGGCGCACAGCCTATTTCAAGCTATAATTTCGGTGCAAAAAATTCCGCAAGAGTAAAAAGAACATTCAAGCTTCTTGTTTGTGCAAGCACATTATATACAATGCTCCTTTGGGCATTTATAATGTTCCTCCCGAAGGTTTTTGCGGGGATTTTCACATCAGATGCGGCGCTTATCGGGTTCACAGGTCCGGCACTCAGAATTTACTGTGCGGTGCTTGGGATCTTCGGAATACAAATGGCTTGTCAGATGACATTTATCTCGCTTGGAAACGCAAAATGCTCTATAATAGTAGCCGTGCTGAGAAAATTCATTTTGCTTCTTCCCCTTATCTACATTCTGCCGAATTTCTTTGAAAACAAAACAAATGCCGTATATCTCGCTGAACCATTTGCCGATTTTATATCAGTTACCTTTACCGTTTGCCTGTTTGCATTCCAGTTCAGAAAAGCGATAAGATCAATTGAAGAACCTTTAAATGACCTTTCATAAGTAAATTTTGCGGTATTTCCTTTTTATTTTTATTAGGGCGGCGGCAGTAAGCTTGCTTAAAGCTGTAAAAAAGCAAGCCGCCGCGGTCTTAAATACGCTGTAAACCTAATCGGCACAGCCATACAAATACCCGCTGTATGGCTGTGCCGATTTTCTGTTGATTATCTAATACTAAATCTTAATCGTTCTATAGGTTGATTAAGAATTAGTATTATATATCCTGAATATCCGCAGCTGTCAGGTCGTTTTCAAGATTATCTCTTGCAAGGTCATTATCTATTGCAGGATAAATATCGGGAATCGGTTTTTCGTGGGGTACGGAATGATACACCTTCAATGACGGTGCTTCAGTACCTGCAATTATGGGATTGGCTTTTACATTTCCGTGTTTAGCTTTGCCCTGTATAAGCGGTACTGCCGCCGCAGCGTTGAATGATGAATTATGCTCATACTCAGGACGTTTCATACCTTTTTTAGCCATAAAAAATCACCTCGGAAATATTATCTCCAAGGTGATTTTGTTTAAACTCTGTAATTTATGGTCACTCATCGTCGGAATCGGTTTCTCCGTCCTCGTTTTCCGCAGGCATATCAATTTTCAGACCTATCTTGCTTACGCTGTGCTCGTCCGCTTCGATCACCGTAACAGTGAAGATACCGCTTGTTACCGTATCATTCTGCTCGGGGATACAGCCGAAAAGCTCCATTACCCAGCCGCCGACGGTATTGCTCTCACTTTCGATAATATTATCGGGCAGGTCAAGCTTTTCAAGCATATCTGTAATGCTGAGGTCTGCCATTACCTCATACATATTCTCCCCTATGGGCACTATCGGCATTACAACTTCATCATTTTCGTCATAAATTTCGCCGACAAGCTCCTCGATAATATCTTCCATTGTAACGATACCGCTTGTTCCGCCGTACTGATCCTTTACGATAGCCATATGCATTTTGGTGCGCTGCATTTCATAAAGCACTTCCGATATAAGCTTCATTTCGGAAACATAAAGTGCTTTCTGGATTATGCTTTTGATAGATGCAGGCTTTTTCTCGGACTGGGTAAGCATTGCGAAAAAGTCCTTTTCGGTAATAATGCCGACGATATTATCAATAGACTTTTCATAAACGGGAAGTCTTGAATAACGCTCATTTATGAAAAGCTTTGTAATAGTATCAATATCCTCGTCCTCATCAACAGCCACTACCTTGACTCTTGGGATAATTATTTCTTCCACCCTTATTTCATCAAATTCAAGTGCCGAACGGACAAGGTCGCTTTCCTTTTCTTCAAGCACACCCTCGTCCTCAATTTCTTCAATAATATATTTCAACTCGTCCTCTGTTACACTCGGCGAGTCGTCTTTTGACTTGAATATACGGGAAACGCCTTTTTGCAGCAGCATAAAAAATGCAGATACCGGTGTGAAAAGCCATATAATAAAGTCAAGTATTGCTGCAAATCCCATTGAAAAGCTTTCGGCATTCTGCTTTGCGACCGATTTAGGAAGGATCTCGCCGAAAATAAGTACAAGAACTGTCATTACAGCTGTTGCTACCGCAACACCGGACGGACCGAGCAAAGTTGTAAATATTACTGTACCCAATGATGATGATAATATGTTTACGATATTATTTCCAATAAGGATAGTTGTAAGTGCTTTATCGAATTTTTCTGTTATTTTTAATGCTCTTTCAGCTCTTTTATTGCCGTTTGCGGCTTCATGCTTAAGACGTATCTTATTTACCGAAGAAAACGCTGTTTCCATTGCGGAAAAGCAGGCTGACATCATTATTAACAGAACTATTGCTAAGTATTTCACTGATATTTTCCTTTCAGAATATTTATACGCAGAAACTTATTTTTCCGCTGAATATATGTTTATCATCATAGCACATTTATTTAAAAAAATCAAGTTAAATTATGGTAATTTTTTGATTTTATGACATAATAATTTATTTGAACTTTTTAATTGTTACACAGAAAATTTTATGCTATAATAAAGAAAATCATTTGCCAAAGCTAAGCCAATTATAACTATGGAACAAAGCAAAATTATGCTTCCCACAAAAAAGAAAAAAGAAAGGTACAACGCTATGCTTAATATAACCGAGCTTATTTTAAAGGCTGCCGAATATGACATTGGCGACCCCAAGCGCATAAATCATTTTATAAAGGTACATTCCTTTGCAAAGCTTATCGGCGAAAAGGAAGGACTTACGGCGGACTCACTCATTCTGCTTGAAGCTGCGGCTGTTCTTCACGATATAGGTATTCACAACTGCGAGAAAAAATACGGCTCAACGGCAGGAAATTATCAGCAGACAGAGGGTGTGCCGGTTGCTGAGGATATTCTCGTAAGGCTTGGTGCGGAGCGTGAGCTTATTGAAAAAATATGCTTTCTTATTGCTCACCACCACACCTACACGGGCATTAACAGCATTGAATGGCAGATACTCATTGAAGCGGATTTCCTTGTAAATGCTTATGAGGACGAATTGTCTGCGGAAGCTGTGAAAAATGCAGGCAGCAAAATTTTTCGTACAGATGAAGGCAAAAAGCTGCTGAAAATTCTTTTTTCTGTTGAAATGGAGTAATAAATGCTTGATATTGTAATATGCTCGCTCAATTCAAAATATTCGCACTCTGCCATTGCGCCTTGGTGTCTGCTTGCGGGTATCCGCAGCTTTGCTCGATCGGACGTAAACACATCAATAGTTGAGGGTACTGTAAACGAATCGGCGGACGACGTTTTCCGGCGAATTATGCAGCATTCCCCCGCAGCTGTTGGGTTCTGCACTTATATATGGAACATAGGCTGTGTAAAAATGCTGGCGGAGCGAATAAAAAACTGTTTTCCACAAATAAAGATAATCCTCGGCGGACCTGAGGTAAGCTACAATGCTGATGAGCTTTTATCCGCCTGCGATCATATCGACTTCATCATTTCAGGCGAAGGCGAAAAGCCTATTGCAGTTCTTGCAGACGCACTTAACGGCGGTACTGCTATTCCCGACGGATACGGTATATGCTATAAAAGCGACGGAAAAATCATCTGTGCTGAGCCGTATATCTCCTGCGAAGAACCGCCGTCGCCCTACTGCGATGAATTTTTCGCTGCTCTCGGAAACCGTATCCCATACATTGAAACGAGCCGTGGGTGTCCATATTCCTGCGCATTCTGTCTTTCGGGACGGTGCGGAGGAATAAGATTTTTTGATATGGAACGCACCAAAAAAGAAATACTCACTCTCGCAGCTCACACCTCCTCCACAATAAAATTCATTGACCGAACCTTTAACGCAAATAAAAGCCGTGCAAAAGAAATATTCCGTTTCATCTGTGAAAATTACGGAAAGGCTATCCCGGATGGTGTTTGCTGTCACTTTGAAATTGCAGGCGACATTCTTGATGATGAAACTATCGGGATACTCAACAACGCTCCAAAGGGTTCTGTCCAGCTTGAGATAGGTATGCAAAGCTTCAACGAAAAAACCCTTGCATACATAAACCGTAAAACCGACACTTCAAAGCTTCGCAGCAACATAACACGTCTTATCGCTCCGCAGAATATCCACATTCACATTGACCTCATTGCAGGTCTGCCGTTTGAAGATATGGAAAGCTTTAAGGAAAGCTTCAACATTGGTTTCGGGCTTAACGCAAATATGCTGCAAATGGGTTTTCTGAAGCTTCTTCACGGTGCGGATATGCGTGAAAAGCCTGAACGTTATCCATGTGAATTTTCAGACCTGCCGCCTTACGAAGTCATTTCTACACCGTGGTTAAGCAAAAATGAGCTTTGCCTGCTGAAAAACACCGAGGACGCTCTTGACAGAATACACAACAGCGGACGTTTCAAGCGTACCGAAAAATATATTCTTGAAAAAAGCGGACTTGCTCCTTTTGATATTTTCTTCAGTTTTGGAAATTATGCCGCACAAAAATCTGCCGAGAATATCTCACTTGATGATTATATCGGTCTGATTTATGAATATTTCGGCAGCCTTAACGGAATTGACAAAGCATATCTCCGTGATGAAATGGTCTGCGACAGATTTGCTGTAAATTCATTTGGTATGCTGCCGCCTGCATTGCAGATAAAAGAGCCTGTGCTCATTGCTAAAGCTAAAAAAATCCTTGAAAGCGACCCTGCAACGAAACGTCAGAAAAACATCAAACGCAGCATTGCAATACTTTACAGCAGGAAGTCACCTGACGGCAGCGATCTTGCTGTTTATGCCGACTACAACGAGAATGACAAAAACAGGCACGGCATTTCCGCTCCCGAATACAAGCTTAACTTTTTCTTTTTCAAATAACAAAAGCTGCTTGCCATTTCAAAATGACAAGCAGCTTTTTTGTAATATCAAGCTCAGACTTTAAATTTATTGACTTCCGACATAAGCATTTCCGACTGACCGTTAAGCTCTTCGCAGGAAGCTGCGCTTTCCTCGGCGGTTGCGGAATTCTGCTGAACGACCTCGGAGATCTGTGCGATACCCGCTGTGACCTGACGTATTGATTCAGCCTGTTCTGCGGAGGCTGCGGAAATTTTTGAAATAAGATCGTTGGTTTTCTGAGTTATCTCAACAACCTCGCTCATTGAAATTTCGGTCTTTTCAACTATCCGGCTTCCGTTTTCAACAGCTTCAACAGTACCGCTGATAATTGCGGCAGTCTGTTTTGTAGCGGTGTCGCTCTTTGTTGCAAGGTTGCGGACTTCATCGGCTACTACGGCAAAGCCCTTGCCTGCTGCGCCTGCTCTGGCTGCCTCAACTGCGGCATTAAGGGCAAGAATATTTGTCTGGAACGCAATATCCTCAATTGTTTTGATGATCTTTTCGATCTGTGCAGACTTGTCCTTGATGTCGTTCATTGCATCACGCATTTCCCGCATATCTTCGGTCTGGATACGGATCTTTTCACTTGCCTCAGATGCACAGCGGTCTGCTTCTCCTGCACTTTCGGCATTGTTGTTTATCTTTGTGGAAATGCTGTCAATCGTTGCTGAAAGCTCCTGGATTGCTGCAGCCTGACGTGTTGTTCCGTCGGCAAGGAGCTGTGAACCGTTAGCTATCTGTGCGGAACCCGACGATACTTCGGACGCTGACACATTAAGACTGCTTATTACCTCACCGAGCTGTTCCTGTATAGCCTTGATATTTTCACTTATTGAAGCGAAATCACCGTTATAAACGACCTGTGGTCCAACTGTAAAGTCGCCCTGCGCCATTGCGTTGAACACACGGCTCATATCGCTTATATACGCTGAAAGCTCATGCTTTGTTTCGATAAGACGCTTTGTAAGCGCACTTACTTCATTTTTTTTGCGTATTTTTATCTTTGAATCATCTGTGCCAAGGTTGCCCTTTGCCATTTCGTCAGCAAGCTCTTTAGCAGCAACAATAGGCTCTGTGATATTAATTTTTGTAAAGATTATCAAGAAAAATATTACTGCAACTATTACTGCCGCACCCATTGCAACAGAAATAAAAACAGTCTTTACGACCTCGCCGTCAGATGATACTGCCGATATGCCGCTGAACAATGCACCGATCAATGTTCCGTCGCTGTCGTAAAAAGGATAGTAGCAGCAGTAATATGTTTCACCGAGAATATCTGCTCTGCCCTCATATGTTTCACCGTTATCAATAACAACTTTCTTTACTTTTTCACTCATTGTTGTACCGATTGCTCTTGTTCCGTCGTCATTCAGAACGGTTGTTGCAAGTCTTGTATCACCGAGGAAAACAGTGACCTCTGCTTCAACTATTGCTTTAACATTATCAAGGTAATCAGTTCCCGAAAAATCAACACCTGCATAAATCGCACCGCCGTCAACAGCCTTTCCGCTCACATAATAAAGCGGCATTGATGAATCGCCTGTAACGTAGTGATTCACGTCGCTTCCGCCCGTTGAAGCAGTATAATCAAATGATGCAGCAGTTGCGTTATCGCTCTTCCAGATAACCTCGCCGCTTTTATTGACAAATATAACAAAAACGTTGCTTTCCTTAGGATATTTGCCATATTCGGATTTTAATGTATCAACGTTTGAGTTTTTGATAGCATATGTAAAAACATCTTCCGAAGCAAATGTTGATGTCATATTTTCGGCATATGAACAAAGAGAATCAATCTCACCTTTCAGCACATTTACACCGACATCCGCATCTCCGGATAAGTCGTTCTGATTTATTTTTCTTAACTGAAAGCAGTTTACGCTTGTCATAAGGACTATTGCAATAACAATGTATATACTAACCGCTATAATTAAACGTCCGCCTATTTTAGACATAAAAAACTCTCCCTTAAATTATCGATACAAAAAGCGTTATAAAAATGTCATTCAACGTTCTTTAACATTATAGCTCTTTATATGCATACTGTCAATAATCGGGGAGAATTTTTGTTATTATTTAATAAAAAACATATTGCTGTTTTTATAACTCGGTGTCTACATTAGCAACATTATGGGATATATAAGCATTAAAACTCTCATTCGGGCAGAATACCCTTATCCCTTGATTCCTCAAGAAGTGAATAGAAATGCTTCCAAAGCTCCTCAGAGCCGTCCTTTATGGGCATACTTCTTTCAGCGACCTTATCAAAATGTATATCGTGTTCCTTCCAGGATATGCCGTTTCTGTACCAATTCAGCAGCATAGGCTGTATTCTGTCCATTGCATTTGCAAATTTAGCCTCGGGAGTTTTGTTCTCCTCAAACTCGTCCCACAATGAACGGTACTCACTGCACTGGTCATCGGGAAGTATACCGAAGATACGCTCCGCCGCTTTCAGCTCACGCTCACGCTTGGTTTTGCAGCCCTCTGTATCATAACAGTAGGTATCACCTGCATCAATTTCCACAACGTCATGCACAAGCACCATTTTCATTACCTTTGTTACATCAACAGGTTCATTTGAATGTTCTGCAAGAAGCATTGCGGCAATAGCAAGGGAAAAGGAATGTTCCGCATCATTTTCACGTCTTGGCAGCGGTTTTCTTTCCTTAAAATTATTATCAAACTCCGCAGAACCTTCGGGAAGATCGTCCTGTGAAATATATGTCTGACGATAGAGGTTTTTCATTTTATCAAGTTCAAGCAGAAAATCAAGCTGCTTCTGCATACGCTCATAGCTGTTTTCCATGGCTTACACCTGTCCTTTCTTGCTCTGCATATGACGGGTTATTTTTGCAAGGAGAAGCGGCGGCACTAAAGATGAACCGATGACGGCTGCTTTCATTGTAACTGTAGGAACGATAAGGGTCTTGCGTCTGAACATATTGTCCACAGCATATTTGGCTGCATACTCGCTTGTAATGCCTTTAAGGCTGAAGGAAACTCCTGCTGTGTTGTTGAAATTGGTATCAACAGGTCCGGGACACAATGCACCTACATAAACATTGCTGTTTTCCGCTGAAAGCTCCTCGTGGATAGCCTCGGTAAGACGTACAACATAATTTTTGGTGCTGTAATATGTTGCCATATAAGGTCCCGGCATAAAACCTGCCGATGATGCAACGTTCAGGATATATCCCCTGTTTTTTTCACGGAAATCTTTAAGGAAAAGCTTTGCAAGGATATGCACAGCCTTGACATTTACATCTATCATTTCAATTTCCGTATCAAGGTCGCTGTCGGCAAATTTTCCGAAAAGTCCGAACCCTGCATTATTAACAAGAATATCCACATTATAAGGCTTTACCATATTGTAAAGACGCTTACATTCATTTACATCGGAAAGGTCAGCCACAGCAATTTTAGCCTTATCGCTGCCAAGCTCGTCCCGGAGCTTTTTAAGTGATTCACGGTTTCTTCCCGAAATTATTACTCTTATACCTCTGCGGCAAAGCTCACGGGCAATATCACGTCCGATGCCTGAGCTTGCTCCCGTAATAAGTGCTGTCATAAATATCCTCCTTACTTTTTCCCGCTCTCAATGAATTTTTCCCATATTTCAGGCTTATATCCGACAGCTGCGGATTTTCCGCATCTCACGATAGGCGTTTTATAAAGCTTCGGACACTCACACAGCTTGTCATATTTTGCGTCGTCCAAAAGATATTTTATATTGCAGTAATCCTTTGAAGAAGTATCTATCACATTATCAATTCCGCCGACAGCTTTTACAACGCTTTCAAACTCGCCCTTGCTGAGTCCCTTTGAAAGAATATCCACCGACTGCACCTTTATATTGCGCTCCTTGAACCAACGCTCTGCCTTTTTTGTATCAAAGCATTTTGATTTACCGAAAATTTGTATTGCCATAGTTCACCTCAGAAAACAAACCCCCGAATACCGCTTAATACTAATAACCATTTGTTCTATGGATAAAGGCGGTGGATAGAATACGTCCAATCAAAGAAAACGACCGCAGACA
>ENA-ORCP01003812-ORCP01003812.1-human-gut-metagenome-genome-assembly--contig:-NODE-3812-length-10887-cov-3.609713_pt1 | contig 10887 bp, 9 predicted proteins | sample MGYA00242990_ERZ507991 | MGnify/ENA primary metagenome ERZ507991 (study PRJEB26167, sample SAMN06115496) | human gut metagenome | host: Homo sapiens | place: China:Henan | collected 2015-05-07 | study... | reverse complement strand
TACAATTGTACGCCTTGCGCGACGAAATCGAACACTCCAAACGATTTTATCTCTCCCCTTTGCGGGTCGGCTAAAAAGCGCAGGCCGAATCACTCTTACATCTTTTTCTTTACCATAGTATATAGGAGAGAGAAAGCGCGGACCGATAGCATTTTATAAGCTAATATTCGGTATACAGCTCAACAAAAAAGATTTTAGTCAAAAAAAGAGCGCTGTCTGAAATGCTTTTCGGACAGCACCCTCGGTATAGGTATTACTTATATTACACTGCTTGTTCGGGCGGCGTTTATTTGCTCGGATACCGAATTATTTGCACTCCTCCCAGCTTCTTCCCCAGTGCAGGTCTACTGTGAGCGGAACGGTGAGCTTTGCGGCATTTTCCATGCAGTCGCGCAGTATTTTTGCCGCCTGCTCCTTATCGCGCTCTGCGCATTCGACTATAAGCTCGTCATGCACCTGAAGGATAAGACGCGCGTCAAGTCCTGCCTTACGCAGTGCGCGGGAGGTGTTTATCATGGCGATCTTTATAATGTCGGCTGCCGTGCCCTGGATCGGGCTGTTCATCGCAACGCGCTCGCCGAACGCACGGAGAGGTGCACGCGGACTCGATATTTCGGGAATATATCTGCGTCTGCCGTAGAGGGTCATGACATAGCCCTCACGGCGTGCTTGCTCCTTTGCTCCGCTCATGAATTCGCGGATGCCGCTGTATTTTTCGAGATAGCTCTCGATATAAGCCTTTGCCTCGCGCTTGGTAACTCCTATATCCGCCGCGAGCGAAAAGTCGCCTATGCCGTATACTATGCCGAAGTTGACCGCCTTTGCGCGTTTTCTCAGCTCCGGTGTGACCGCATCGAGCGGAACGCCGAACACCTGCGATGCCGTAACGGTGTGAATATCCTCACCCGACAGAAATGCCTCTGTCATTGCCGTATCACCCGACATATGCGCGAGTATGCGCAGCTCTATCTGCGAATAGTCTGCGTCTATCAGTACGCTGTTCTCCCGGCGTGGGATGAAGTAGCGGCGGAAGCGTCTGCCGAGCTCGGTTCTTATCGGAATGTTTTGCAGATTCGGCTCTGCCGAGGAGAGCCGTCCGGTAGCGGTTACGTTCTGCTTGAAGCTCGAGTGGATGATACCGTCCGTGTCTGCTGCATTTACAAGCCCGACGGCATAGGTGGAGTGCAGCTTTGCCGCTCTGCGGTAATCGAATATAAGACCTATTATCGGGCTGTACGGGCGCAGCTTTTCGAGTACGTCGGCGGAGGTGGAATATCCGCTCTTGGTCTTTTTCAGTGCGGGAAGTCCGAGCTTCTCAAACAGCACCGTGCCGAGCTGCTTTGGTGATGCAATATTAAATTCCCCGCCCGCCAGAGTGTATATTTCGCTCTCTGCATTTTTCTGCGCCTCGAGCAGCTCGTCTCCGTACTCACGCAGACCCGGGATATCGACCTTGAAACCGCTGTGCTCCATCTGTGCGAGCACACGTGCGAGCGGCAGCTCTATCTTATAGTATATCTGCTCTTGATCGGAGTCGGCGAGCTGCTTTTGAAGCGCCGGTACAAGCTCGTACAGCGCCTCCGCACAGTATTCCGGCAGAGGTGTACCGTCTGACTCGGGAATTGTGAAGTTGCCAAATGCTGAGGCTATGTGAGTGAGCGAGGGCGCGCTGTCGCCGGGCGAGAGGACATATGCGGCAAGCGAGATGTCAAACAGCTCTGCATTTATTTCGATGCCGCAGCGGATAGCCTCCTTGTCAAGTTCCTTAGAATCGTTGACCGATATTACAGCTGCGCTGCCGAGCAGCGGCGCGAGCGTGTCGACGGAGCAGGGAGATATATGCAATCGTCTGTCTCCGCATCGGATATAGCAGCCATCCTCCGCCTGCCAAAGCGAAACGGTTTTGCCGCTCGCCTCCGATGCGAGCGGCGCAATGTCATCCGCGGTGGCGGATGTGTACTCCGGAACGACGTTTCCCGGGGCGTTCTCCGTTATTCCGAGACGCGAAATGAGACGGTCGAACTCAAGCTCACGCATCAGAGGAAGCAAACCTTCGCCGTAACCCTTATATTTGAGCGAATCGAGCGTCTCGACCATGGGCGCAGTGCGGCAGATCTCTGCGAGCCGGTAGGACAAATACGCCTTTTCCCGCCCTTCGCGCAGTTTTGTGAGCGCAGCGGGACCTACCGGCAGCTTTTGCTCCGAATCTATCGCTTCGTATACACCGTCGAGGCTGCCGAATTCGGATATCAGCTTTATTGCTGTTTTCTCGCCTATTCCGGGAACGCCGGGAATGTTGTCCGAGCTGTCGCCCATCAGTGCTTTGAGATCGACAAGGTGGGGCGGGGCAGTCTTGTATTTTTCGAAGAACGCCTCCGGGGTCATCTCCTGCGTCTGCCCTGTCGTTGCGAGCAGTACGGTGACATTCTCAGAGATGAGCTGGAGTGCATCGCGGTCTCCCGTCAGCAGATATACATGCACGCCTGCCGACTCGCCCATGCTCGCCATGGTTCCGAGCAGATCGTCAGCCTCGTAGCCCTCAAGCTCGCATACATATAGACCGAGCTCGCTCATCAGCGTTTTCGAGACCGGCAGCTGTGCAAACAGCTCCGGAGGCATCGGCTTTCTGTCCGCCTTGTATTCGTCAAACAGCTTGTGACGAAAGGTCGGAGCCTTCAGATCATACGCCACGGCGGCATACAACGGGGACAGCTGCTCGAGCTTCGGCAGTATTATGGTCATCATGCCGTACAGCGCGCCGGTGTCTGCACCGCGTGAATTTGTCAGCGCGGGCATGCCGAAAAAGGCGCGGTTGAGTATGCTGTTGCCGTCGATGATGAGCATGTTTTTCTTGTTTGCTTCGCTTGTCATGGCGTTCATTCCTTTCGGAGAGAAAAATAAGTTTTATAATAATCGGTAAAAGTGATTGATTTTCGCACGGAGTTTGTTGTATAATATATATGTTGTATCGTATCTCGGCACAGCCGAGCGGATGCAATGCCGCGCGGTACCCGAATTATCGCGCATATTACTAAGTAAAGGAGGGTGGAAAAAGATACTCAGTATATTCGGAAAAACAGCAAAATCAACGGGAAAGCCAGCCGCGCTCGCATTCGTCGACTATGAGCATTGGTTCATTTCGATGCAGAGAATGTACGGTGAGCGCCCGGACATACGCGCATGGCGCGCCGAGATATCGAAGGATTATAACGTCAAGGATATTCTATTTTTCGGTGATTTTTCAAATCAGTCGCTGCGTTCTGACATACCGCGGATCCGCGAGGTGTCGAGCAGCATTATAGAGACGCAGAATGCTTCTGCCTTTCATAAGAAGGATCACACCGATTTTATCATGCTCGATCATATCTATCAGCGGGTAATGACCTACGGGGACGATACCGATGTATTTATCATTTTTTCCGGTGACGGTCATTTCAGCTCGGTCGCGAGCTTTCTTGTAAACCGCTGTGAGAAAAAGGTGGTAGTATACGGCGTTCGTGATTGCCTGAGCACACAGCTTGCCAATACCGCAAGTGTCGCCTTTGAATGGCCTGCGGAAAAGCCGCGCTATTCGAGAGCGCAGGCGGAGAAAATGGGTGCAGAGCGCAGAACGGCAAGAGCGGAGAATGCACCGCTTACCGCACAATCGGAGATGCAGTCGAATACCGCGCCGAAAAAGGATGCGGGTGCAGCTTCGGCAAACGAGCCCCGGCGGATAGAAAAGAAGCCTATCGGCGAAAGAGCGGCAGCATCTGGCGATAGCGGCAGAAAGAGCAGCTCCGCGAAAAACGATGCATCTGATGCGAGCGCAAAGCGCAGCGGCGCAGCGAAGAACAGCGAGTCTGCGGGAAGCAGTGTCGCCGACAAGAGCAGCTCAAGCAAGAGCTGTGCGTCCGAAAAGGGCGGAACAGCCGGAAAGAAGAGCCCCGCAAGGAGCGCAGCGGCTGTAAAGACCGATCCCGCGAAAAACGGAAAGACTGATAAAAACGGCTCCGCGAAGAACGAAACTGTCGGAAACGGTGTATCCGCGAGGCAGAGCAAGTCACCGAATAATGATGTTCCCGCAAAGGAGGGTTCATCCGAAAAGAGTGTCGGTGCCGGTATTTCCCGAGGCGGCAGGACGAAGTCCGACCGTCGGACGGGCGCGGTAAATACATCGCCCGAAAATCGCGTTTCGGAGAATTCACGCAGCGGCAGGATAGACGCGAAAGCGGCTGATGCAGGCACTATCGGCAATACTGCAGCGAACGGTGCGTCAGCCAATGCGGAAAAGAAATCCCGGAGAGCATCGGACGGCAGAAAAGCCTCGAGCGGTGACTCTGTCGGTAAGAAAGCATCGGCCGCGGGCGCAGAGACTCGAATCGACGAGGAACTGCAGCGGATAAGCAGAGACGGCGACAGCTTTATCACATTCTATCGCGACATTCTGAAGAACATCCGCTTCTACGAAAAGAATAATACCGGAAAGACGCATTTTCGCGCTACATATTCCGGAACGGTAGATTCGGTCTGCACCTATTATCATCATGATCGCTCGGTCATATCGGTCGCTCTTGACCGCATGGCGGAGCGCGGGTATATCACACTCGGCTCGGGATTTACAAAGGGCTCGAAAACCGTAACCGTTAATTGGAACAAGGCAAAGGCGGACGGATTGTCGGATTGACGCATAATCGCTCGCGGCAGCCCTGAGCTGCTCTGCACCGCACGGCGGATGCACGCAGCCTCGGCTTTGGCATTTATATCGACCGCTCTATTGTCCGCGTCGACCTTTTTATCGCCCACGCGCGCTCCGAAAGGTGCGAGCCGCGTGACGCGTATCATTTGTTCTTTTTATTCTTTCCCGATATGCGGTAGATTATCGTACCGAAAAGGAATTTCGGCAGTGACAGCATTCGGAAGAATCGGCTCGGCTCGCTTATGAGCCTATACAGCCACTCAAGCCCGAGCTTAATAAATATTTTCGGCGCGCGCTTAGCGGTGCCGGCAAAGATGTCGAGCGAACCGCCGAAGCCGCAGCAGAGCTTTGTGCCGAGCTGCGATTTGTTGCGGAACATGAATTCCTCCTGCTTCGGTACTCCGAGGCAGACAAAAAGAATATCGGCGCCGCTGTCATGTATTCGGGATATGACGGCGGCTTCGTCTTTAATGTAACCGTCGAGCGTGCCGCATATGCAAAGCTCCGGATATTTTTCTTTCATTCGCGCTGCGGCGGTCTCGGCGACCGACGGATTGCCGTCGGAGGCGGGTCTTCCGCCGTAGAAGAATACGCGCAGTCCCTCTCGGGCAGCTTCGCGCAGCAGAGCCTCGGCTATCTCAACGCCGGCAACCTTCCCCTTTCTCAGAGGAGTTCCGAGCACCTTGGAGGCGAGAATTATGCCGATACCGTCGGGGATTATCACATCTGCACTGCCCATTATCTCATAGTATTCGTTATGCTCTATGCATAGCTGGAGTATCTCGGAGTTGGGGGTGTGAAGCACGGCGGAGCTGCCATCCTCCTTCGGGTGGTGTACATAATCGAGGCAGAGTGCAAGCGCCTCGTCAAAATTTACATTGTCAAAGCTCAGACCTCGGATATCTATCTTTCCGCAGGTCGGACGGCTGTTGTTCATGGTGTTTTTCCTTTCGTATCAACCGGAAGCAGCTTATGGCTGCTGCCGGTGCGTTAGGAGCTGCCCGGAGCAGCAGCGGCGCATAATTTCAGCGTCTGCACGGCGTATAAGCACATTTCGGGCGCGGCTCACAAGTAATGTAGATTATAGCATAAATATGAATATTTGTAAAGGCATACATAAAAAATGAAGAATGTACAGATATACACAGACGGTGCCTGCAAGGGCAATCCCGGTCCCGGCGGATGGGGTGCGATAATCGTCTACGGCAGTGTCGAACGCGAGCTGTCGGGCGGTGAGGAGCGCACGACGAATAACCGTATGGAACTGAGCGGCGCTATTGCCGGCCTTGCGGCGCTCAAGGAACGCTGCCATGTTACGCTATATTCGGATTCAAAATATCTGGTGGACGCCTTCAACCAGAAATGGATCGATGGCTGGGTGAGAAACAACTGGGTCCGCCCGAAGACGGGACCGGTGAAGAACTCGGACCTCTGGAAACGGCTGCTTGCCGCGATGAACCCGCATAAAGTGACGTTCCACTGGGTCAAGGGCCATGACGGTCATCCCGGAAACGAGCGCTGTGACCGCCTGGCCACCAGCGCTGCGGATGGTGGGGATCTGTTGGTGGATACGGGGCTTAGTAACTAAAAAGGCAGCTACGCTGTTTTTTACTTTATAGGAAAGACCGCCTGCGGCGCTCTCTTGAATTGAAAAGGGCCCGCACAGAGGCGGGCACAACAAGTAGACGAATGTTGGTTTAGAAGATATAAAAACCTTCTTCACCAAAATCGTCATCAAGTTCATCATCATTTAAGAAATAATCCATATCCAGAAGTTCATCCTCGCTCATAAGGCGAATGTCCTTGGAAGTTATACCTTCTGGGGGATTATCCATATATTTTTTGCGTAATTCCTCGATGTTTTGTTTCATGGTAGTTTATCCTCCTTTCAGAGGATTATATCATAAAATCTGAGGAATTTATGCAGAAGAACGCTTTCCACGAGATTTGGACATTGCTTTCTCGTAAAGTTCTTCGAGAGATACGCGTTTGTGATTGTAATAAAGTTCAAGAAACATCATCTTGTGTTTACAGTCTGGACATTCCAGAGGGTCATAACCGAAAGAGGAAAGAATAGCAGTTCTCCACTGATTGAAGCTGCGATAAATAGGATGTTTACTTTTTGAAATGGCACGATGGAGCTTGGAATCAATCTTCCGATGGCGGGCATAGAGACCTCCATAACGGATCATTTTGAAATGCTTTTCTGGTATGTGCCGGATCAATCGTTGAATGAATTCCATGGCAGGAACCGTTTCTTCTATGTATTGTTCGTCTTCATGTCGGTTGTAATGGAAAGTAACCATTTCGCCATCGTATTTATCAATTCTGGATGTAGCGATGACAGGACGCCCCAGATATCGACCGATATATTTGACAACTGTTTTGGGGTCACATTTGTTCGGTTTGGCATAAACGTAAAAACCGTGCTTATGCTCCGTATAGCAATCCGCTTTCACTTTTTTGAAAGAAGGACCGATTTTGGACTCCATTTCATTAAGCAGAGCAGTGCGGAAAGCATTACGTAAATAAGTGTAATTAAAGTGTTTGACATGGCGCCAAAAACCATCGTCACTGTATCCGCCTTCAGATAAGAGGCAGTGGATGTGCGGATTCCATTTCAGGTCTCTGCCAAAAGTATGTAAAACCATAATGAAACCGGGCGTGAAGTTTTTGGACTTATTCATTTTGTAGAACATACGAGAGATCACGCTGTTTACAGAGTGGAACAGACAATCGAGCAGAGAACGATCCTTGAGAAAGGATTCGCGAAGATTTTCATCGATTGTGAAAACGCAATGGCGATGTGTGACATTTACCAGCTTAAAGGACATACTGGTGGTGCGTTCTATGGCATATTTGTTGCCACAGGTAGGGCAGAAACGGCTGTGACAGCGGAAAGGAACGAATTTGAGTTTTCCGCAGTGAGGACAGCCATACATTGCGCCGCCGAATGATGAATCGCCACAGTTAATCATCTTGTCGATATTTTCTATCTCAGTTTTTCTGGGATGAAGAGTATATTTAATTTCTTCGTAATGGTCTGTAAAAATTTTCTGTAAGATATTCATAAGACTATTATGAGGTATATTTTAGAAAAAAGAAACCCCTAATCCCCTCAAGATTGAGGGGCAGGGGAGTTGAATAGGCGAAGCCTATTTTTTACAAAAGTCTTACAATGTATTACTAATTTGCGTTTCTTGTTCACAAAGATCTCACGATATGGTATCTTTTTAGTAGAACAAAAGTTACCTGAAAAATCGAGAGGGCACATATGAGCAGACGCAGAATATGGTTGATAATTATTGGAATCTTGATGGCCGGGGTATCCGCCACATGGGAAATGGAAAAATTTGTTTCTTCCCATGGGGTGAATACCGCGGCTGTCGTCGGTTTTGAGGCGGATGCCATGCAGCCGGATGCGGGAAATTCCGGGAATCCCTATATGACAGAGAATCGGATGAAGGTGGCAGAAAATAACCCGGCAGCCCAGAATGCGCCAGCTCCGGCGTGCGGCCCTGCCGATAACGGGATCGCCCTGTACCACGCGGATGTAAAAGGCAGCCGGGGACCGGAAGATGGGGGAGAAGCTTCTGATACTGAAACAAGGATGAAAGAATCTGCGACGAAAGAAAACGCAGCGGCAGAAGCTCCCGATGCGGAGGTCAGCGACCTGTCACTGGCGGATAATGATCAGCTGGCGGTGAGCGGAGGCGCAGACGAGGCGGCAGGGATACCGGTGGAAGAGACGGTCAAGTCCCCGCTGGAACCGGACAGCACAGCATCGGAAAATGCAGGGGAAGCAAAACTTGTGATCGAATACACACGTTCTGATCTGGAGGAGCGCCTTGAGGCGGTTAGAACTGAGGCGGAAAAGTACCAGGATGACCAGACGATGAGTCAGACCTCCCGGTATGCGACGGCGGAATATGTGAGAAATCTCTGGGACCGCGAGCTGAACCTGATCTATTCAAGCATCCATAAAGAGATGGACGAGAGTGCAGCGGAAGCGCTCCGCCGGGAAGAAGTGGAGTGGATTCGAAAGCGCGACCTGGCGGCGGATAAAGCCAGTGCGAAGTCAAACAGCACACCATCCCAGAGCATCGAGTATGTCCGCACATCAGCGAGCGTGACGATGGACCGATGCTATGAACTGCTGGAAAATTATGGGGATTACCTGGAGCCTGAGAAAAATTAAAAGACGACACATCGACGCATTTGAATCACTAAAAAATTCAGATGCGCCGGTTTCACTTATGAAGAAGTGACAGAAAAGCCGTTTGACGGCAGAAAAGGTCCACCAGAATGCCACGGAACAGAAAAAACATCTTGCCAACAGAACGAGAAACGATTATAGTATAAGTTATGAGAATCTGCGCAGAAGACCGGCGCACTGGCTTTATGGGCAGATCCCGAAAAAATAATATAAATAGAAACTGTACAAATGTGTCATTTTAAACACAGGCGTCTGAATTTTAGACAGCCGGAGAAGGAGGCGTTTTTATGTCCGCATTTTTCGCATCATGTATTTCAACAGCTTTAGAGGCTGTGATTCTGGCCGCAGTTGCCCTGGCGGGTATCGTTCTGGGTAAGAAATTCAGAGATAAAAAAAGTACACAACAGTAACCAGGAGGCAGTACCATGCAGAAATATGGTGTAAACGAACTGAGGAGAATGTTCCTTGAATTCTTCGAGAGCAAGGAACATCTTGCGATGAAGAGTTTCTCCCTCGTTCCGCACAACGATAACAGCTTACTTTTGATCAACTCCGGTATGGCACCGTTAAAGCCGTACTTCACAGGCCAGGAGATCCCACCGAGGCGCAGAGTCACCACATGCCAGAAATGTATCCGTACCGGCGATATCGAAAATATCGGCAAGACAGCCCGCCACGGCACATTCTTCGAAATGTTGGGAAACTTCTCCTTCGGCGATTACTTCAAGACAGAAGCGATCCACTGGGCATGGGAGTTCCTGACCGAATGCGTAGGAATCCCGGCAGACCGTCTCTATCCGTCCGTTTACCTTGACGATGATGAGGCTTTCCGCATCTGGAACGAGGAGATCGGAATCCCGAAAGAGAGAATCTACCGTTTTGGCAAAGAAGACAACTTCTGGGAGCATGGCGCAGGTCCGTGCGGCCCGTGCTCTGAGATCTACTATGACCGCGGAGAGAAGTATGGTACAGGCCCGGAGGACGTTATGGGTGGCGAGGGAGACCGTTTCATGGAAGTATGGAATGTCGTATTCTCCCAGTTCAACAATGACGGACACGGAAATTACACCGATCTGATCCAGAAGAACATCGATACAGGTATGGGACTCGAGAGACTGGCTGTTGTCTGCCAGGATGTGGCATCCCTTTTCGATGTAGATACAAACCGTGCCCTGATGGACGAGGTAGGCGCTCTTGCACACTGCAGATACGAGGAGGACGACAAGAAGGACGTTTCTCTCCGTATTATCGCTGACCACGTAAAGAGCTGCACATTTATGGCATCTGACGGAATCATGCCGTCCAACGAGGGCAGAGGTTATGTATTCCGCAGACTTTTAAGAAGAGCAGCACGTCACGGACGTATCCTCGGCATCGAGGGAAGCTTCATGACAAAGCTTGCACAGGTCGTTATTGATCTCTCCAAGGACGGTTATCCGGAGTTAGAGGAGAAGAAAGATATGATCCTCCGCGTGATCGACCAGGAGGAAGAGCGTTTTGCCAACACCATCGACAAAGGCCTTGAGATCCTTGCTGATCTTGAAAAAGATATGGAAGCAAAGGGAACAAAGGTCCTTGCCGGTGAGGATGCGTTCCAGCTCTACGATACTTACGGATTCCCGCTCGACTTAACAAAGGAGCTCCTCGATGACAAGGGACTCACTGTCGATGAAGAAGGTTTCCACAAGGCAATGCAGGTTCAGAGAGAGACTGCAAGAAGTGCCAGAAAGACCACAAACTACATGGGACGCGACGATATCTACCAGAAACTCGACGCATCCTTAACATCCGCTTTCACAGGATATGACAAGCTTGAGAATGAGTCCAAGGTGACAGCCCTCGTAAGACTTGCCGCTGATGAAGAGGGCGAGGATGAGATCGCAGACGCGGTGACAGACGGTGAGAAAGCATACTTCTCGTTGATAGGGAAGGGGAAATTGCCGGAAATGAAGTTGACCAGTACCACGCTGTAAGGTTTTCTCCGGACAGCTTC
>ENA-ORCP01003809-ORCP01003809.1-human-gut-metagenome-genome-assembly--contig:-NODE-3809-length-10892-cov-3.407027_pt1 | contig 10892 bp, 10 predicted proteins | sample MGYA00242990_ERZ507991 | MGnify/ENA primary metagenome ERZ507991 (study PRJEB26167, sample SAMN06115496) | human gut metagenome | host: Homo sapiens | place: China:Henan | collected 2015-05-07... | reverse complement strand
TCTCAACGTAACTGTCATGACGTGATTTGGGAATAATTCCGTTATTTACAGCTTCGATCACTGCGCATCCCTTTTCTGTCCGGAAACACGTAAAACAAAAAAGCATTGTCAAGGCATACTTCTCCCTGCAAATGCTTCTGCTATTCTTCGTATTCCCTGAGTCTTATTTTACCTCTTAATAAATATAAGCTCCTTCTCCGTCACCTGTTGACGGAAACGATTTCGATATGAAATTGTTGTGATTCAGTCAGAGTATAGTTTTGTAGTTTTCAAATACTACCTCCGCGGATATTATTGCACCTTGACAAGAGATTGTCAATCCGATGTTCTCATGTATTTAATTCAAGACATCTGTGCGGAAGATGGGGCGCAACTCGTCCGATGGACGAGTGCTTTGCGCCGACCGTAGCGGAGCGAAGACCTGGACCCTGGGTTCAGGGATCGCTTCGGTACAATAAAAGAAAAGGGCGTGTGAAAAAACGAAAGTTTTTTCATGCGTCCTTTTTCTTATAAATACAACAGTAATTATATTTCACAAAAAAGCGTATAATCCCCCTTCCCCCATGAGAATGCCATTATGAATCCTATGCGGCAGTTGCAACTTTTTTCTGCTTGTTGTGATATTTATAAAGATTGTGTCCGATAGAAACGAGAAATACTTCAAGCAATACAGATTTTATTCCTCTTCGGACAATTCTTTTGTACCACCGGTCGTTTTTCATGATACCAAAGGTACCTTCTGCCTGAATGGATCTGTTCATCCTTAGAAGCGCTCCCTGGATACTTTCGAGATTTTCTATCACTTCCTGATGCATCGCTGTAAGTTCGCGGTTGATCCGAACAGTACGGTTTTTGTCTGTCTTTTTACATTGTTCTGCGTATGGACAGCCGGAGCAGTCTTCACACTGATACACTTCTTCCTGACGCCCATACTTGTTCCCTTTTACGTTTTTTCGATACTGAAGATAAAAGTTTTTCCCGTTTGGGCAACGCATGATTCCGTCTTCCCCGATTGGAAAATTTACTGCTCGGAATGGATCTTTATGATACTTCATGTCAGTAGTCTCTTTCTTGAACATGGTGAATTTCATATACTTTTCTATTCCATGCTGCTCACAAAAAATATAATTGTTGTAAGAACCATATCCGGCATCTGCCACTGGATACTTCGGATAAAAGCCATATGTAGTATAAAACTTGTTCATCAACGGAACAAAACAATCCATATCTGAGCGATACTGATTTACATCAACAACAGCAATGTATTCATCTGCAACACCAACCTGTACATTATAAGCCGGAAGCAGCTGGTCATTTCCCATGTAATCTGTCTTGATTCGCATAAAAGTAGCCGAATGATCTGTTTTCGAGTAGCTGTTGCGATCCTCCCCACAGATTTTGATTTTTTCCACGTATTCTTCTAACTTAGCAGCATACTCCCTGAGTTTCTCATAATGCCGTTGCTGTGTAGTTTTGCGATGTCCCCTGCCATGAACAAACGCAGTTTCATCAATCTGCCAGGCTTCTGCATACTGTTCGGCAGCTTCTTTCAGATACTCTGGCGCATACTCACTATTGATACAAAGCTTTATCCCTGTACATGTCAGTTCTTCATTGATTTCCGCAAAAAGTGTAGTAATTTTATCGAAGACACGGTATCTGGATTTTTCTGTTGATTTTTTCCATACCCAGGAATATTTATTCGCATTTGCTTCAAACTTGGATCCATCGATGTATAGGTGTTGGAGATCCACATGTTCTGTCTCGAAAATTTTTTTGTTTATGTCTTGAAATATCTCTTCAATGGAATCAGCAAGTACCTCGTTAATGAAGTAACCGAAGGTACGATAAGAAGGTGTTTGATGATCCATGAGATACATGAAGCGGAGATTGACTTTACACTGATCCTCCAGTTCACGTAATGATATATAGCCATTCTCCATAAATCCAAACAAAACTGTCTTCAGCATGCTGACCGGGTCATATCTGAGTCTTCCTGTATAATGTTGCGGAATATTTTTCAGATATTTCTCCAGTTCGATTCCTCCCATAAATCTGTCAAAAGTCAGCACTGGATCACAGATGTCCAGATAATCTTGAATTAGCATTGGCAAAATTGCCTGTTTTGGGTTAGAATAGATTATGTTATTATTTTTTGTCACAAATTAATTATAACAGAAAGAAAGACCTTGAGTTCAATATAAACTCTTGGTCTTTCTTTTTTTTCGGGACTATTCTTTTTTCACAGCCCCTTTCTTTTATTATGCGGAAGATGGGACTTGAACCCACACGCCCTTGCGAGCACTAGAACCTGAATCTAGCTCGTCTGCCATTCCGACACTTCCGCGTCAACAAAAAGAATCTTATCACATACCAACCGGTTTGGCAAGTGTTTTTTATGTTTTTTTTGACTTTTTTTACATTTCATTAAATTACATCAATTATTTTGAATGCAGTTTGCCGCATCAATTGTAATTACCAGAAGAAGTCCCATCAATTCATCTGCCGGATTTGCAAAATCCAGTACATAAGTATCTCCCCAGTGGAATAATTCTTTTGTAATATGTACCACAGGACTGCATGCTTCATAGATATCATAATTCCATCCCATGAAATCTCCTTCTACATGCCATCCATTAAACTCAACATCATACTTCGGTCGAAACAATGTAAAACGCTTTTCAATCCGTCCAAGTGTCTGCCCATTCACTTCAATTTCAAACACTGGAAGTAATGACATCACTTTTTCTTTAATCAACCCGAGTTCGTTCCCTGCCATATCATATACATGCAGCCGGTGTCCAAGCGACAAAAACTCTGCTTTTACAAAATACTTCGCATTTTCATTCTCATCATAAACATCATATGAATCTGTCCATGAAAAAACTCTCTGCTTAACAAGTAATTTCATACGCTACTCCTACTCCGGAAATTCATACTTCCTCAATTCGCAGTTCTTAATTCCAAATGCCGCAAACTCTTCATTCGTCATATCATAAAAATAAGACTGGATTACTCTGGAAATTCCATTATGTGCAACCAGTAGATAAACCTTATCATTCGCTTCTTTCCGAATGTCATCCAGAAGATTGTAAATCATCTGGCACAGATGAAGCATTGTCTCCCCGCCTTCAAAATGATTGATAAAGTTCTGTTTTGCCTTTTTGAACTCCTCCCCATTTCTCGGAGTGGACTCATATTTTCCAAAATTCTGCTCCTTCAGGCGCATCTCCTCACGCATCGGAATCCCTGTTACCTCCGAAATATGGCGCGCGGTCTCCTTCGCCCGGACAAGTGGCGAATACAGAATCTCGTCAATCTTTACGCCCTCTTCCTTAATCTTTCTTCCAAGCTCCATTGCCTGCTCATGTCCAAGCTCTGTCAGCTCGATATCTGTCGCACCACAGATTTTATTTTCCACATTCCATACAGTCTGTCCATGTCTTGTAAAATAAAAATGTCCCATTATTCTTTCTCCCAGTACGCTTTATTTGCCGAGCATTTCCGGACAAAATGTTCCGGTAAATGCGCATAATGTTTTCCAAAATGATAGGCAAGATACCGAACCGCACTTCGCGCCGCCACTTCACCTAAATATTCCTCCATATGATTCTGCTTCAGAAGCGCTGAAGTCACACGGACCAGCCGCATTCCTTCTTTTCCAGGTTTTGTATTTTCAATCATCTCCGGATGCTCCGCATGCGCAACCCCGATATCAAAGTTACGCTTCCAGAGTTCGCGCAGATTGTCATTGCGATAATACAGAATCTCAGCCTCTGGCGCATAAACCGTCTGCCAGCCCTTTTCCAGAAGTCTTCTCGCCGCGAGCATGTCCTCTCCGGCGATCATCCTCTTTCCAAAGCCTTCTGTCTCCAGATACGCACTTCTTCTGTACGCTGCGCATACATTAGAATTGAAAAATGTCCGGATTCCAAGCTTTCCGGTATCTTCCAAAGACTTTGTCATACCTTTCGGCGGATAGTTAAACTGTCTCACACAACACTCGATCGGACTGCATTCATCATCTGTCATATGCCTTCCATACACGACCGCCGTCCGCTCCTCTTTAAACGGTTCTGTCAGCTTCTCTACCAGATATCGGTTCTGTGGTATCGCCGTCTGTACCATAAAAATCACAATATCCGAATCCAGTTCCCGTAAGATCGCATCTCTGCTTCCTGCCCGGTCATATTCCTCCTTTGGAGTATATCGGACCTCAATTCTTTTATCCATATAGATTTCCGGGATTTCCCTATCAATCGGATTCTCATAAAGAACTTCAAGCAAAATTCTGTCCGGCATTACACTCTGTCTCAATAATCTCTCTATACTCATTTTCAGTCGTCCATCTGGTCGGAATACTGGAATAACAATCTCAATATTCAAGTCATCATCTCATTTCGTTTTTCTTACTAATCAGTATATACAAATTTTTTTCCAGCTTATATCCTGATTTACTTACAACCATTATGCTGCATATTCTTCTTTTTTCTTCCTATCCATCGAGGAAAGTTCCTTAAGCTCCCTCACCATGAAATATCCGCAGACGATTGCTGCTGCCGCATCTGCAATTGGTCCGGCATACATAACCCCGTCAATTCCCATAAACAATGGAAAGATCACGATCAGCGGCAATAAAAAGAAAATCTGTCTTGTCAGGGACATAAATACACCCAGCTGCGATTTTCCGATGGAGTTGAAAAAGTTCGATGTAACCGGTTGGATTCCATTGATAAGCGTAAGGAACATATAGATCCGGAAATACCGCTCTGAAAACTGAAAATACAGCTCACTTCCCGAACCAAATACGCTGATGATCTGTCTCGGGAATACCTGGAAACAGAAAAATGCAATTCCGGAAAGAACGGTTGCAGTTCCAAGTGCGAGCAGGTAGCTTTTCCGTACCCGTTCATACTTCTCTGCGCCATAGTTGAAGCCGATAATCGGCTGGATTCCCTGGGAAATTCCGATAACAAATGACATAAAGATCATATTTACTTTTGTAATGATCCCGGCACAGGTAAGCGGAATGTCACCGCCATATACAGACTGTGCTCCATAATGCGACAATGTATTATTCAGTACGATCTGTACGATCGTCATTGCAATCTGGTTAAAGCAGGCACTGGCACCGAATTTGAAAATATTCTCGATATGTCTTCCCGTCATATGGAAACTTTCCTTTGTAAGCCGGATCGTTTTAAAATGGAACATATACCGCAGACTGATGCCGAACGAAACGATCTGTCCTATGATCGTAGCAAGTGCTGCGCCCCTCATTCCCATATGCAGCCCAAAAATAAAAATCGGATCCAGAATTGTATTTACAATAGCACCCACTAGCATAGATGTCATCGAATACCGCGGACTTCCATCCGCAAGGATCAGCTTACTCATCCCTGTATTTGCGATCAGAAATGGAAAGCCAATTGCCGTGATCCGTGTATATTCCTGTGCATACGGAAGTACCTCCGATGTGGCACCGAAGAATTTCAGCATCGGAGTCAGAAAAATCGTCGTTACTGCAAAAAGTGCAATCCCGAAAATTGCCATCAGGCAAATTCCATTTCCCGCATACTCTGCAGATTCTTTTTCTTCTCCTGCACCAAGCTTCAATGAAAAATTGGTCGCACTGCCGATTCCAAGCAGCAGTGAGATTGCCGTACAGGAAGTAGAAAGCGGAAACGCAATATTCGTTGCTGCATTTCCCAGCATTCCCACACCCTGACCAATGAAAATCTGATCTACAATATTGTAAAGAGCTGTTACCAGCATGGAAATAATGCATGGAATCGCAAATCCAACCAGTAGTTTTGATTCCTTTTCATAGCCAAGCGGATTGTCCTGCTCATTCACTGTATTTGCCTTTTTATCTCTCACCTTTATAGCCTCCTCCAGATGTTCATATATAAATGCCGCTGTCTCACTTAGTATCATCGTTCCATTTATCCGCTCCGCAACTTCTCCTCTTGGAACAAGTACAAATTCATCTATTACCTGACGCATTACAAAATTCTGTGTTTTTTATACTTCTACTCCATCATCTACAATTTACATCTGTTTTCTGACGACTCTGTATTCATCTCCAGATCTGTAGTAAGGGCACTGATAATGCTTATCCGTCAGAAACCGCATCATCTCATCCTCATCCAGGTCTCTGTCACACGTGTAACATTCATATTCATCATCGTAAATATAAAATGTACAGGTGTCACAACAGCTCGCTGTATTTGCCATAACCTGCCTCCTGTTATTTCTTTTCCTGTTCAAAAATCGGTATCAGCTGCAGGTGTCCTCCTTTAAAACAGGTTCCATCTTAGTTCATTCCTTTTTCTTTTTCTCCCACCGGTTTCGCCCAGTTGACAATCAGGATTCCGATAGAAACCAGCACCAGTGCGATCAGGTCTTTCATTCCGAATACATTTCCCTCACGCAAAATGATTGCGGAAAGGATCACCCCAAATACCGGATTCGTAAATCCGAAGATCGATACCTTGGATACCGGATTGTATTTCAACAGGATTCCCCACAGTGTGTATGCAACTGCAGAAATCAGCGCCATATAGATCAGAAGAATCATTGCCGGCATACTTGCCGTATGGATTCTTCCACCCATCACGAATCCGATCAGGATCATCACGAGCCCGCCTGCAGTAAACTGATATCCGCTTAACATCACCGGATCAGATTTGGCTGAATACTTCTTGATCAGTACAGAAGATAATGCATAAGCGATCGCAGAGATAAAAATAAATCCATCTCCGGTCAGATTAAAGCTCATATCCACATTGCTTCCGCTCAGATTGATCAGAACCACCCCTGCAAATCCGACGATACATCCGAGCACTTTTTTCTGATCCAGTTTCTCCTGATGAAAGATCAGGCTTGAAACAAGGATTGCAAGGAATACATTGGATGCCTCAACGATCGATCCTTTGACTCCGGTCGTATGTGCAAGTCCTACATAAAAGAAAAAATACTGGACCACCGTCTGTAAAAGACAGATTTTTCCGATTCTCGGAAGATCTCCCTTCCCCGCTTTCAGAAAACGTCCCTGTAGGATCGATCCAAACAAAATAACCATAATGCCTGCAATCGTAAAGCGGCACCCTGCAAACAGAATCTGCGTGGCGGTATCAGCTGAATCGATCTGAAACAGCCGGTAGCCAACCTTGATACAAGGAAAAGCACTTCCCCATAACGCACAGCAGAACATTGCAAGAAGACATACCACCCAGGTTTTCCTCATTGTAGTCTCTTTTAACTTTATCATCTCATTCTTTCCGTTTCTTACGCAAGCAGTTCATCTGCAAGTTCTTCCATTGCAGTTACATCTGCATCTTTCATCGTAGATTTGATCGTAACCGTCTTTTCGCAGAGAGTGATCTTCTTCATCTTTTCTACATAACCTTTCATCACACGTGCTGCTGTCGGAGCCCAGGAACCATTCTCGATAATTGCGATCTTACGGTTCTGGTAGTTCTTATTGGTCAATTTGTTCAGGAAAGTCTCCATGCACGGGAACACACTTGCATCATAGGAAGCTGCTGCAAGAACCAGCTTGTCATAGCGGAATGCATCCTCGATTGCCTCTGCCATATCATCTCTGGAAAGGTCAGTGATCGCTACCTTCTTTGCACCTTTGGCTTCCAGGATTTCTTTCATCTTCTCTGCTGCCTTCTTGGTATTGCCATGGATCGATGCATAAGCAACCAGTACCCCGTCATCTTCCGGTTCATAGCTGCTCCATGTCATGTATTTTCCGATATAGTATCCCAGATTTTCTTTCAGGATCGGTCCATGAAGCGGGCAAATCGTCTGAATGTCCAGAGTCGCTGCTTTTTTCAGAAGCGCCTGTACCTGTGCACCGTATTTGCCTACGATATTGAAGTAGTATCTTCTTGCTTCACAAGTCCAGTCCTCATCTGCATCCAGCGCACCGAATTTACCAAATCCATCTGCTGAGAACAGAATCTTCTCAGACTTTTCGTATTCAACCATAACTTCCGGCCAGTGAACCATCGGAGCCATAAAGAACTGAAGGGTATGGCTTCCAAGGGAAAGTTCTTCACCTTCTTTTACCGCAACTGCACGGTCTGCCAGATCTGCGATTTCAAAGAACTGTGGAAGCATTGCAATAGCTTTTGCACTTGCCACGATCTTGGCTTCCGGATATTTATCTGCAAATTCTTTGATGCTTCCGGCATGATCCGGTTCCAGATGAGATACAACCAGATAATCCGGTGTTCTTCCATCCAGCACCCTCTCCAGATTCTCTTTCCATTCGTCTGTCTTTCTCGTATCAATCGTATCCATAACTGCGATCTTCTCGTCCAGGATCACATAAGAGTTGTAGGATACTCCGTTTGGAACGATGTACTGGCTCTCAAAGAGATCCAGATCCTTATCATCTGCTCCGATATATTTTACTGCATCTGAAATTACTATGTCTTTCATGTTAGTTCCTCCTTGTAATTGGTGATTGAAAAGATGTTGGGGTCAAAAGGTATTTTGACCCCTTTGATACCAAATTGCTACGTGCTTTGCACTCTCGCAATCCTCAAAAACATTCGTAATCCGCTCATTTTTCTTTGAAAAATGGCTACTTACTCATGTTTTTGGCAGGAAGTTCCTACAGAATTTCCTGTTAAATAAGAAAGCTGGAAATATTACATTCCAGCCCCCTTAATTTCCACTCTTAATAATACTATGGAAATAACACACTTTCAATAAAAAAAGCGTTTAATTTTTTCATATCTGTTCTCATTTTTTACATTAACCGGCACACACCATCTGTTCCTGCTCGTAAATATGAAACGGCGCATCAATCGGATTTTTCATATCCCAGAGATAATATCCACCCTCTTTATAATACACCGGAAGAGTCTCGCATCGTTTTACACTCCGGATCAGTTCCTGCACCGAACGGATCTCTCTTGGAAAATACGTTGCATAAAGTCCCAGCTTCTCCGGCACATGACAATCACTTGATCCAACTGTTGCAATTCCAAGCTCAGCCGCATATTCTGCCGCCTTTCGATTTGCCTCGTAAAGTGTGCTGCCGTTCAGCACTTCGATTCCATCAAGTCCCTTTACAATCTTCAGGTTCTCTTCCAGTCCCCTGTTATTATTGCGGAATGGATGGGCACTGAAACACATACCGCCCTGTGCCTGTACCAGATCTACAAACTCCTGTGCCGGGATTCTCTCTTTTGGATAATCCTCAATTCCAAATGCTACAATGTCTCCCTGCAGGGAATAAAATTCAATTCCGACAAAAATCGGAAATCCTGTTTTCTCCGAATACTCTGCCGCAAATTCCTTCAGTCCCATACTGTCATGATCCGTAATACAGATTCCATCAAGTCCTCTGCGCTTTGCGATCTCTACCATGTTCTCCAATCTTAAAAAGCTATCCCCCGAATAACGCATCTCATGCATATGCATATCAATTATCAACTGTTAATAACCTCCTGTTAAAATGCCTTTTCATTTCTCTTTTCTTCATTTTAACATGTTGTTTTACAAAAAAATAATTGATAATTTACATGCAGAAATTCAATTATAGAGTTTTCCGATAAACACTCTATTGCTCAAATATCTGCATAAGATGCGCACAAAGTCCGTCCCACGAAATCTGCTCCAGATGCTCCTTCGCCGGCTTTGATCCAGGATATTTTGCGATCCCTTCGATGGCTCCGGCAAGTTTCTTTTCAAATACCGGAAGTTCTTCTTCCACAGGTTCATCTTCATTCACTCTTTTTGGCGGCTCTACAAAAACCACACCATTATCCGGAAGATTCTGATCGATCCAATTCCTGATCCCCGGAAGATCTGTACAGATCACATAGGTACCACATGCCAGAGCCTCAATGATCACAAGCGGAAGACCTTCATAAAAAGATGGCAGTACAAACACATCACTCTGATTCATCTTCTTCGCCAACTCCTGCTGTGTAATCTTCCCGGCAAAGGCAACTGCAAACGGACACTTTTCGGCAAGCTCCCGGATTTCCTGATATTCGCCCTCATCTCCGGCACCTCCTGCCAGTTCCAGAGAAATAATAAGACCGGAATCCTTCAGATAATCCAACGAACGTATCAGACTTTTCACACCCTTTTTCTCTGAGATCTTTCCGGCAAAGATTAGTCTCAGCTCTTTTTCTTCTCCCTGTGAAGCCCCCATCTCCTGCCGGAAAACATCACTGTTATAGCCGGTTCCGATCACCCGTACCTTCTCTCTGATATGCTCCCCGTAAATTCCGCAGATCATCTCTTTCTGCTCCTCATGCAATGCAAAAATCCCATCCAGCGCAGGAATTCTCTGTAAAATGTATTCCCGGTTCTGTTCTGTCTTGCGGATCTGCCGCAGGTCGGATCCATGGGATACTCCATATACCTTTTTATCAGGAAACAGCTCTCTTACAATCGCTGTAAGGAGATACAGATGGTGACACAGGATCACGTCCGGATCCAACTCCTCCACTGCTTTTTTCAGTACCTCGCCAAATGCGTTCCGGAACGTTTCCGTCATCTCCTCTGTCAGGTCTGAATACCTGGTACTCGGATACGGCATCTCGTCCGACATTCCCGTGATCGGATACGGTAACTGCTCCGATTCAAAATATACCGGATAAAAGCTTACCCCCTCCGGAAGACATACCTGATCAGCTTTTGTAACTCCCGCGATCACTGACTGTGTGATTCCCTTTTTTTTAAATCCTCTGACCAGTTCCGTCAGATAGATACCGCTTCCGGTACTGTCCGGCTTCTGGGCTGTGACACTTAATATTTTCATTCTTTCGTCCCTCTTACTTTGTTAAAATTTCCCTGTTACATGTATTTATTGCCGCAATGTAATCAATAAAAGCGGTACTCACCGTTTATCATTT
>ENA-ORCP01003805-ORCP01003805.1-human-gut-metagenome-genome-assembly--contig:-NODE-3805-length-10904-cov-6.376466_pt1 | contig 10904 bp, 10 predicted proteins | sample MGYA00242990_ERZ507991 | MGnify/ENA primary metagenome ERZ507991 (study PRJEB26167, sample SAMN06115496) | human gut metagenome | host: Homo sapiens | place: China:Henan | collected 2015-05-07... | reverse complement strand
TCAAGCGCAGAGTTTGAATTCTGCTCATTGATAACATCATTTCCGTCACCAAGGTTGAAGATATATGTATCGTTGCCGTATCCGCCGTAAAGCGTATCGTTACCCTTGCCGCCGATAAGCACATCATTTCCACTGTATCCATAGATTGCATCTGCTTCATCAGAACCGATAAGTGTAGTGTTCCTTGTACCATACCCTCCGGTAAAGTCTTCAATTACTCCGCTTCCTTTTATTTCAAGAGAGGTATTGTAATATGTATCGGAAGACACTACTGTTCCATCTGCAAATTCAAAGCTTTCTACCCTATAGTAGCTATCAATGTACTGACTTACTATTCTGATACTGTCTTCGGTACCCTTGATTTTCAGAACCATATCGTTTCCGCTTCGTGTTACAATAATATCTTCTGCCGATATACCCTCGCCAAATACTATCTTATCAAGCGCAGAGTTTGAATTCTGCTCATTGATAACATCATTTCCGTCACCAAGGTTGAAGATATATGTATCGTTGCCATATCCGCCGTAAAGCGTATCGTTACCCTTGCCGCCAACAATTACATCATCCCCGTTACCGCCGTTAATAGTTTCCCCGTTATCGGAGCCGGCAAGGAAATCTGCACTGTTTGTACCGCTAAGGGGATCTATTCCGTCAGCAGCAAATCCGTTTGGCATAACCTTGAAGATTTCAGCAGCATATTCAGCTGATATTTTTGCATAGTTCATTACAAAATCATTGATTCCAGTTATTCCGCCGTTATCAAGATACTGTACATATCTTGCAATTTCACCAAGAATATTTTTTGCCTGCTCATCGCCGTGTGAAAGCTGATACTCCAGAACATAGTTCACAAGATCCGCATTTAATGTTTTGGTTCCGTCCTCATTCTCGGTATATCTGAGCAGTGCAGCATAATCCTTGATATGTGTCTGTACATTCAGTTCGTTAAAATACATATTCAGCAAATCAGCATAGGCTTCTTTCAACATAGGTGCAGCATCTCTATGTGGATTCGCTCCGGATGTACCTACATACTTCTCACCCAGCATAGCTTCAATAACTGCAAGCTGTTTTGCATCCATATATGAACCTCTGCTGCCATCTGCAACATCGTTTGCACCGCAGACAAAATACAGGATCTGCTCTGCGATCTGCATACGCTTGTCCAAATCCTGCTCCGACGCAAAGTTTTCAACCAGCGCTTTCAGTTCGCCTGTTTCATCGAGTGCCATAGCGTTATGCAGCGAATAAACGTTGCCGATACTTCCGATATTCGGCAGATCCTTAATATCGTCGGGAATTTCAATATCAAGCTTGTCCACCGTATCAAACAAATCGGAGGAAACCCACAGCTCGCCAATGCCGCCTGTTGTACCGTCGACACGGGTGAAGCTTGCAGTATTTCCGATAGTTGCTTCTGTTCCTGTTTCAGAATTCACATTCTCATAGCCGAGGTTTATGGAGGATATACCAAGCTCTGCAAGGGTTTTCATTTCGCCCTCACTGCTTATGCCGTTTCCGTCTGCATCAACCCATATGCGCAGGCTGCCGAAAATTTCGTCGTTTTCATCGATAATGCCGTCGCCGTTGCCGTCATACTGCGCCAGCGCTTCAAAGCCGTTCTTTGCGGTCGTTCCGTCAGCGAGCAGGGTCTTATCTCCGAAAAGCTCACCGCCGTTGTCAATTGTACCGTTGCCGTTCAGGTCAAGGCAGAGAAAACCGTCCTTCTTTGTCCAATTTATCTTTTCTGCAAAACCGTTTTTATCCAGGTCAAAGTTTGCGCCGTTTTCCTTTGTTTCAACGTTATAGCCGTCGCCGTCGAGGTCGAAGATTAAGGGGTCATAACGAGTATTGCGGGCATTTGTTACAGCTGACTTAACTGATCTAAAGAATTTGTTTAATCTATCGCTTAGTTCGTCAATGGCATTTGTTTCTTCAAAATAATCAATAATATCTTCTTTTGCATAAACGCCTGCGGCTGAACTTACATCGTCATAGTTTCCGCCTGGAATATAATTTCCTTTTACAAAAAGGTCAAAATACCACCTGCTACCCCATTTTTTAGATTCATCTGGATTTTCTTCTGCCCACATTGAGTATAATGCATCTTCAAAATCATTCTGCTGCTTTTCAAGATCTTTTAAATACTGTTCATATGTAATCCCCTTTTCTGAACAATAAGCCTCAATCCTTTGCCTATATTCCTGCTGTAAACGCCACTCAACATAATTATCAAGGCAACTAGCTTCGTTTGGATGGTCATTATAAAATTTATTGATATCTTGCCATGTTAATGAATCCATAGATTCTTTCCAACATGATTCTAAACTGTCATTAGACATTAATCCTTGATAAATTGATATAAACCCCATAGGCTCCCAATTACCTAAATTAGTTAAACCACCCAAAGTGTCTACCAAAGTCTTTCCATCAGCCTTATTTGCAAATATATCAAAAGTCTTATCAAATTTTTGGTTAAGAAAATCGAAAGTTGTATTATACCCAACACCAATCATAGGTGTTCCTCCAACATAACTGCTCACACCATTAATAAAATGTGTTTTAAGTTTTTTTAGTTCATTACGCGCAGCCGGACTTAATTCTCCCTCACCATCATAAAGATTATTTAAGTTCACAAGAGCGTCAACTGTTCCGATTACATCTTTATAATAAGTATTGAATGTCATTGCATTCCCATATAATTTGACATAATCCGTATTGGAAATAGCATTTCCAAGCTTAGAATTAATGTCAATTTTTGTGTCCGCAAAAAAATTGCCAGTAGAATAAAAATCCAAACTTGAACCCACCAATGCTTCCGAAAGTATAGTTGCATACTGTCGTCCGTATCCATATTCCGTCAATACTTCTTGAAGAGAACTAACAATTGCTTTACGAATCTCTGAGTCGACTTTTGAATTAACATTACTTATACCATTATTTAATGATTGCATAGTATTTTACCACTCTTTCAACATTTTATTAAACACAATAAATGAATTAGCTTTTTTTCATATTGAGCATACAATAACAAATCCCCAAGACCTCATTTTCATCAAAAGAAATAATTCTTACAACTTCTTCAGGATATTTGGAATTAGAAATCTTATAATCATAAATAGCAGTAACATCATTATCTTTAATAATAAAATTTCCTAATGATTTCTTAACATCTTCAAAAGAAGAGTTCTGATTGATGCCATTAATTACAAAATCCTTTTCCTTGCCATCAAATGGATAAAATTCAACACCGAAAACGACATTATTATTTTCGTTTTTGTAATAATATACAAGACCTACACTTTCACCGTTCAGCAATATCTGTGAATCAAAATAACCGCTATCCTGTCCATCAATTGTTATATACATATTCAAATCAGTGTTTTTATTTCGGTATCGTCCTTCACCTATTTCAAAATCATCGGGTAAATCTTCAAGCTTGCATGGTAACGAAAACGGTTTTCCGCAAAGATATGTGACTTCGCTTAACTGTTCATGTGTCCATCCACCTTCCGGCGGCTCAATAGTTTTCATTTCGGTGGTTTCATTGGTTTGCTCAATAACTGCCGAAGACTGCGTATCCTGCTCCGTATCTTTCGGTTGACAAGCCGACAGGCTCAGCATGACGGCAAATGCCGCAAATAAGCTTAAAATCCTCTTCATAAAATTAACCTCCAAGATGTAATTCGTTAAAAATAATGTCACATTAATTGTAACATAACCTATCATTTAGCCAAGCGCTTTTTAGTAAAGCAAATGAGTATAAAGAAAATTTACCAACACTAAGCTGCTTATTAATAATAAATTTTAAAATGATTATATCAGAGTAATTTTGGCATTCATAATTTTTGTGTTGCTTTTCTTTAGGACATCCTTTGTAAACAATCCACCGATAATTTCCCAGCCATCTTTCCAATTTTCCCAACGCTCTTTACCCCAAGCTAAAAGAACATCATCCCAGTTTTCATAAAGATTATTTTCTTCAGCATATTTTTTTAATTCATCTTCCCAATTATTGTATACAGTTAAATCAATTTTGCCTGTAGTTGGATTAATTAATCCAATATCATAAAATACCTTGTCAAATTTATTTATTTCTTGTACTTTTTCTATTGCTTCACGAATTTCAGAATATCTTTTAGCATATTCAAGCTGTTGTTGATATTTTTTATCCATTTCATTCCAATCGGCATTAGGAGCATAACAATCCATCGCATAATCCATAGATGAATGTTGTATAATTTCTGTTATAAACGTATTTTCACCCAGCTCATCAACTAAATCCATTAAATAGCGGCCTTGATCAACAATGCATCCTCCCAGCCAACTTGGTATTTTACCTTCTGCAAAATCAAAACCTATAGAGAAAATATCTAAAATTGCTTCACGTTGCTCAATAGAACCATTTTCAGCTGCATAATATGCTTTACAAGCATTATAGAAATCCACACCTTTACTTGTATCATTTAATAGGTCTTCTATATCACTAAGCTTTTCATCAATTTTTTTAAATTTTTCGTTTATCTCTTTTACTGTCATAGTTATTCCTCCACATTATAAATTATAAAAAACAGACATAATTCATCTGGGTTTTCTTTATTAAAGTCAATAATGGCAAATTTATTTTGGGAAAAACCATATTGAAAATGTCTATCACTTTCTCCAACACGCATATTAGGATTTCCAAGAATGTTTATTACGTCGGAACGTGTACTTTTGTCAGTTATACCCATTATGTTAAATTCAGGTAAATCATATGCACCGCCCAAAAAGAGAAATTTAATTTCAGAATTTAATGCATTATCTATCACATCTCCGTTAAAATAAACTAAACCTATTTCCTTATTTTTTTTGTAAAGCGTTCCAGCTGTCATTTGCATATCTTCAAAATAATTTATATTTTCTAATTTGTAATCAGAACTTATTTCAGAAATCGTGCATGGTAGTGATAATTTATCCCCGTATATTTCTATATTTGAAACTAAATCTTCCATAGTCCAATCAATAATTTCAAATTCAGTCTCGATTTGCAGTTCTTCCGAACTTTCGGGAGCGGTCTTTTCAACGGCTTGAACCGTTTCGGAAACTGTGCATACACTTTCTACAGCTTCTCTAGTTTGCATATCCTGCCCCGTATCTTTCGGTTGGCAAGCCGACAGACTCAGCATAACGGCAAACGCCGCAAATAGACTTAAAATCCTCTTCATAAAATTAACCTCCAAGATGTAATTCGTAAAAAATAATGTCACATTAATTGTGACATAACCTATCATTTAGCCAAGCGCTTTTTAGTAAAGCACCCATATTTTTTAGTAAAGCAAATGAGTATAAAGAAAATTTACCAACACTAAGCTGCTTATTAATAATAAATTTTAATTGGAACCAATATGCCCTACCATTAAAAAGTCAAGTGGGTTACCTACTGTTCCGGTTGAATCAATATACGTAGTTTTATCAGGTCTCTGTAAAGGTAAGAATAATGAATTTACCAAATCATATTCTGATGATATTTTTTATATTTTTTCAAGTGCTTCATCTGTTATGTAGCCCATTGTATATGCATAATCTAAAAATTGCTTTGAAAATCCCTGCCCATCAAATGATAAACACTGTTCAATATTCAGATTTGTATTGCTCATAGCAATAAGTGAAGCATACTGCGCCATGTTTCCGCCCTTGGAATGTCCGCTTACATATATTTCTGTATCAGCTAATTCTGTACCCTGCAATTCTGATAAATATTGATATGCTTGAAGCTGTGAAACTGTTCCTGTTGATGTTCCGCCTACGCCATTGTCATCCCACTGATATGAACCTACTGTTCCACGATAAATCACAGCAGTGTCTTCTCCATTTGTAAAGCATGCTGCTCTGAATCCTGTAGCACTCTTGTCTTTACCACCGGTGTAATCATTATCGTCCTTAACATTGGTAATCTGCATACTCATAAGCGTTTCATCTGCCGCTATGCCGATGGGGAAAGTACAAAGGCAATGAAGCTCTCATCATAAAAGGTCCGGACACAAAATATCGTGAGCGAATTGTCATATTTGTGGGCGCAATGATGGAGAGCAGCTTTAAATCTATCCGTGGTAACTCATACGGTATGTGGATAGCTACGGAAATAAATCTCCATGCAAAAAGCTTTGTGAAGGAGGCTTTTAACCGTACCATTGCGGCTGTTGACCGTAAGATATTCTGGGACTTAAACCCCGACAACCCTAAGGCTTGGATATACACGGACTACATTGATAAATACGCTGCTCAGAATGATGCAGGGACTTTTTTAGGCGGCTACAACTACGGGCATTTTACCATTGATGACAATATAAATATATCGGATCAGCGTAAGGCGGAGATAAAGTCACAGTACGATACGACAACGGTATGGTACAAGCGTGATATTTTAGGCTTGCGTATCCCTGCGGACGGTATCATTTTTCAGAGCTTTGCCAATAACCCCGAGGCATACATCATCGAGGATATTGACGCTGCACACATTACTGCCATCAATATCGGCATAGACTTCGGCGGCAACAAGTCAAAGACCGTATTTGTTGCCGCAGCCTTTATTGACGGCTTTAAAAGACTTGCCGTTATTGCCGATCACAAAATAGAGGGCAGCAAGGGTGAGATAAGCTCGGAGATAATAAACCGTGATTTTATTGCCTTTGTAAAGGCTTTATATCAGCGTTTTAATCCAATTTTAATAAAGTTTGCATGGGCGGACAACGAAAATCAAGCTGTTATCAACAGCCTGCGCTTTGCCTGCGCAAAGGCTCGGCTTTTTGTAAAGATAGTTGACTGTTACAAAGCACCGAGAAACGATCGTATCGCTGCCCTGTCATCGCTTATGGCACAGGGCAGATTTGCTGTTATGCGGTGCTGCAAAAATGTAATCGGCAGCTTGTCGGAGCAGATATGGGATCCTAAGGTAAAGGACAGAGATGAACGTCTTGATGACGGTACCTGCGACATTGATACCGCCGATGCTCTGGAATACAGCTTCAGCAAATTTATAAAGCCGCTCCTTGCGGCAGGAGGTGATGTAATCAATGAATAGCGAAATAATCAACTACCTTAACAAAAATTACGGCTGCGATCTCAGCAAAGACTATTACTCCAACATTGATGAGTGGCACAAATGGTGGACAGGCTTTTATGAGCCGTTTCACAGGGTGAGCTTTTCCAATGGCGAAAAGAAGCGGCATCGTGATATGTACACCATGAAAATGGCTAAGAAGGTCTGCGAGGACTGGGCAAGTATTCTCATCAATGACAAAACCGCTGTAAAGCTTGATGATGAGTACAGCAGCCGCTTTATCCTCGGTGACACGGAAAACGGCGGTGTTTTCGGCAGCAATAACTTCTGGAACGAAGCTAACGGACTTATGGAGCGTATGATGTGGTCGGGTACGGCTGCGGTAGTCATACGGCTTAAAAATGCGTCAGTATCGTCAGACGGACGGTTCAGACCTGACACCGACACAAGGATAGACCTTAACTATATAGATGCCGATATGATAGTGCCTCTCACCTGCGACAACGGCATTATTACCGAGGCAGCGTTCTGCTCTGAGCTTTGCATACACGGCAGCAACAGGATATATCTTGAGATACACAGGCTTGAAAACAATGAATACATAATTGAAAATCATATTTTTAAGGCAGACAGTACGGGTACCTACATTCTCAATGAGGACATTCTTCCCGAAGGTGTTCCTACCGTTATACGGACAGGCTCAGACAGACCTTGGTTTGCGATATGCAAGCCTGCGATAGTTAATCCGCTGCCAATGAACAACGGAATGGGCTGTGCTGTTTTCTGCAATGCCATTGACAACCTTAAGGGTGTTGACCTTGCGTACAACAACTTTAACTCGGACATATGGCTGGGACAGAAAAAGGTGTTTTTGAGCAAAAACCTTATGTCCGACATGACCTCCGACGGCAAGACTGTTGCTCCCGATGAGGTAAATCAGCAGCTGTTCTGCTATGTTGCAGAGACCTTTGACGACGGTACGGGCAAGCCTCTTGTGCAGGAGCATAACCCCGACCTGCGCATAAGCAGCAACACAGAGGCTGTGCAGGCGCAGCTTGATTATCTCAGCTTTAAAGTCGGCTTCGGCACAAAGCATTACCAGTTTAACAGCGGTTCTATCGTAACGGCTACGCAGTACACAGGCGACAAGCAGGACTTGATACAGAATGCGCACAAGCATTTTATCCATGTTGAAAGCTTCCTGCACAGTCTCGTTAAGACCTTGCTTATGATAGGTCATAACTACATTGATGAGCGTATAAAGGCAGATGCACAGATAACTGTTGTATTTGACCAGTCCCCGCTTATTGATGAAAATGCGGAGCGTGTGCGTGACCTGCAGGACGTTCGTGACGGAATTATGGCTAAGTGGGAGTACCGTGCGAAATGGTACGGCGAAACTGCGGAAGAGGCTAAGGCTGTCATTGCCGAAATAGAGGACAGCCTGAGCGAGGACGATATGATGGGATTCGGCGGTGATGCTTAATGCTTACCCCTGCAAAGCTTGACAAGCTGCCCGAACCAATGGTACAATTAATGACGGAGCTGCAGGACGCTGTCATCTCCGATATTTGCAGGCGCATTACTAAAGCTAACTATCTTACCCCAACGGCGGAGTGGCAGCTGTACAAGGCAAATCAGCTGAGGTTATCCTCTGCGGACATAAACCGACGAATTGCAAGGCAGCTCAAAATACGTGAACGCACCGTAAAGGAGCTTTACACAGAGGCTGTTAAAGCAGCAATACATGAGGACGCAGAGATCTACCGCTATGCTATTGTTGAGGGAAAGCTTGACGGCAGCTATGGCGAGCGGCTCTCATCATACACACGTTCGGTCGCTTTTAATGATGTTTTTAAGCAAGGCTTAAAAAACACTAACGGTCTGATGCGCAACCTTACCAACTCTATGGCTGCGGTATCAAACCGTCAGTTGTCGGACGCTCTGGACTTAGCCTATCTCAAAGTCGCTTCGGGTGCTTTTACTCCTGCACAGGCTATCTTTGAGGCTGTACAAAAGCTTGGTGCTGACGGTATCAAGACTGTAAAATACGACAGCGGGCGCACAGATCAGGTCGATGTTGCGGTACGCCGTGCGGTGCTTACGGGCATCAACAAGACCTGCTGTGATATGCAGCTTGACCTTGCCAAGGAAATGGACTGCGAGCTTGTTGAGGTATCCTCACACCTTGGCGCACGTCCCTCACACGCCGAATGGCAGGGTCAGATATACAGCCTTAAAAAAGGACACCCGAAATATCCGTATTTTTACGATGCAACGGGTTACGGCACAGGCGACGGTCTTGGCGGCTGGAACTGCCGACACTCGTTCTTCCCTTACTTTGAGGGTATCTCCGAGGCAGCCAATGCGCCGGACTTTTCCAAAGCGGAAAATCTCGAAGAGTACAACAACAGTCAGCAGCAGAGGGCTTACGAACGCAGCATAAGGAAGTCAAAGCGTGAGCTTGCGGCTATTGACAGCGCAAGGGCTGCGACATCAGACCCCGAGCTCAAAGCTAAGCTTGACCGCTCCTTTGAAAAGAAATCCGTTACCCTTAAAAACCGTGAAGCCAAGCTTCAGGAGTTTTGCAGGCAGACAGGCTCTTATGTTGATACTTCGAGGGTCAGAGTTGATGGGTTCGGTAAGAGTGTTTCGCAAAAGGCGGTTTGGGCATATAAACAGGCACTTGACAAATATGAAATTAATGCTATAATCAAAGAAATAAAAAACTGTGGAATAGTGGGAGATATACATATTCCTGCTAAAGCAATAGAAACTAAATTACTTAATATTGATGTTGCACACATTTCTGAAAGAAATCATAATATTTCTCTTGAAGAAGCAAAATCATTTATAATAAATGCAAAGTTTTCAGTAGGAAGGTGGAACGGCAAATATGAAAACTTTTACTGTGAAAGCGGAGCTGCATTTGTAGATGTTTCCACCAATGAAATACGAACTGCTTTTTCAAGAGGAGAATTTACCGAAAATATTATTCATGCATTGGAGGTCTTTAAGAAAAATGGAAGATGAAATCTTATGTCCATTAATTAACGATAAAATATCGTGTATTGAATGTATGGAAAATCGTGAAAATAAAGAAAAGTATATTCCGGATAAATTTAAAAAAATGAAAAACTGGAAAGAAGTTTGTAATAACTGTATTTTTTCTAAGAAATAATTAAAAGCACTTTGCACAAAAGCAAGGTGCTTTTAATTATACCCAAATGGAGGTTATGATATGAAAAGCACAAAAATGATAAACGATCTGAAAATTGATACAGCTAATAACCGTTATCTGCTAAATGGTGAAAATATAGGCAATAAGGCAACAAGCATTGACTTTCACGCCGATGCTTCAGGCAAGGAAGTTACAATAACCTTTGCAGAAAAAGAAACTGCAATAAAAGGAAAGTTAATACCAAATGAGTATTTACATCCGGTTTATTGCAGCTGTGGTGAAAAATTATGTGATTATTCTTTTAATTGCACTCTTTACTGTGAAAAGTGTGGAAAAACAACTACTGTGTTATTCGGTCAAAGTCTGTCTGAATAATCATTTTTATTATGTCTTCGCATTTTTCCGGTACACATTTCATTAAAATAGGCAATATTTTTTGGACAGCATCTTTGGGTCTGAGTTTTTCTAATAGTGATTGACCTACAGGAAATGTTATACCATTTATTCTTGGCATTATATCTGTTATAAATTGTCTGCCTTTTTTTAAAGCACCACATTCAAATAAAAATCTTACGTGGTAATAGATTTCTGCGTCCGAATATTTTTTTAATGTTATCATTCCCGGAATTTATTTCATATTTATCTTCCATTTTATCCAATATTTTTTTGTCTGTTATTAAT
>ENA-ORCP01003793-ORCP01003793.1-human-gut-metagenome-genome-assembly--contig:-NODE-3793-length-10953-cov-4.348933_pt1 | contig 10953 bp, 12 predicted proteins | sample MGYA00242990_ERZ507991 | MGnify/ENA primary metagenome ERZ507991 (study PRJEB26167, sample SAMN06115496) | human gut metagenome | host: Homo sapiens | place: China:Henan | collected 2015-05-07... | reverse complement strand
TTCCCGTTGGGGGCATAAGAACCGTTTTCTCTTGATTTCGCTGGTACCTGCCGGTGGCGAGTATGGTGATATAGAGCGAGAAGTCGAGGCAGTGGTTGTGCGAGGACTACTGCTTCGGGCAATTCGGTGATTTTTTCTTTTAACCGGACGTTCGGATGTTGTTTCACTTCTTGAAAAGGCAGGGCTTTCATCTCATATCCCAGGCATTGAAAAACGAGTTGTTGCCGAGCGGGGATATGGAGCCCCTTTATTTCTACCTCACCTTTTTCATTAGAGGCTCCGAGAAGATACGATTCGGGATATTGCAGGACTACGGCTCCGATGATGATCTGGCCTTTTTCGTCTGTAATCCGTAAAGTCAATGAATCTTGTTGGGCTGTTCCAGACTGATTCAACAATAAGAGAGGCAAAAGGTAATAAAAAATTTTTTTCATAGATTTTCAGTAATAGGTTATCAGAGTGGTAACCGATATTTGTTGACTGCATTTTCTTCAGAAGAACTTACGGTATAAAGTATATTGCTGTCTTCGTGGACATCTATACCATTGGTATAGTGATCGAGCAAAAATTTCCGGATCAGCTTACCGTCGAGGTCGTATACTAAAAACAAATTGCCACCATCAGGAGTAGGCTGCCCCTTCATCATTTTTTTGAGTTCTTCTTGGTGATCGGTGCCCGAGAATAAGGTGTAGATGGCTTTTTTCCCGACTTGTACATCCTGATAACCCTTGATTTTGCCGACAAGGAGTCCGTTTTTATCACTCAAAAAATCAGGTTCACCTCCTTTGCCGACAATGAACCGGGAAGAATCCGACGCCAGGTTATGGATTTCCAGTAATTCTCCGTTTTGGGTGACAAGGACTAATAGGTGATTGTCGGGATTATAGTCGAGATAAGAGTTCCATAGTGAGGCTGTCATCGTCGGGTAGGCTTTGTTTTTTGCGGTATTTCCCCACGGAATCTCGTATTTTTTGTTCAGCAGATGTCCACAAGTATCGATAAATGCAATCCGTTCCGGTCCGTCGAAATTGAGCAAGGCAAACCCTTGGTCCGCCGCCTGGTGCATTCGCCGCAATCTGACAGTCCTCCGGGCCTACATAATCGTAAGCGTCCTTTGCCTTCTCACACGTTCCGGCACATTTCACATGTGCGACATGTCTGACACTGTCGATCTCCCCACCGACGATCTCTACAATCTTCTTTGCTACGGCCTCGCCACCGACCGGACAGGCATCCGGCTTCGCTTCGCCTTTTGCGATTGCTGCCGCAAGACCATCACACCCCGGATATCCACAACCTCCACAGTTATTACCCGGCAATGCCTCACGTACTTTAATTTCTTTTTCGTCTACTTTGACTTTAAACTTCTCGCTCGCTACACCCAGAAGGATTCCGGCTAAAATTCCGACAATTCCAATGACAGCAGCCGCGTACAAAATCGATGCTCCCATTTCTTCGCCTCCTCTAAATCAATCCGTTCAATCCAAGGAAAGCGATTGCCATAAGACCGGCTGTGATCAGCACGATTGGCGCTCCTTTGAAGCTTTCCGGTATATCGTTTTTATCAATCTTCTCCCGGATGCCTGCCATTACGATAATCGCAATCGCAAATCCGACTGCAGAGAACATACCGTTGATGATAGACTCTCCAATGTTTAAATCATCCTGCACATTTTTGAGTGCGATACCAAGCACTGCACAGTTTGTTGTGATCAGTGGCAGGTACACGCCCAGCGCTTCATACAGCGATGGAATCGTCTTCTTTAAGAACATCTCCACAAACTGTACCAGTGCCGCAATCACTAAGATAAACACAATCGTGTTCAGATAAGAAAGCTTAAGTGGCACAAGCACGAAATGATAAATCACACTTGTCACCGCCGAAGCAATCGTCATAACGAAGATAACCGCACCGCCCATACCGGCTGCTGTGCTTACTTTCTTTGATACTCCTAAAAATGGACAGATACCCATGAACTGGCTCAGGATTACATTGTTCACAAGAGCAGCGGATATCGCTAATAAAATAATGTTCATATCCTACTCCTCCTTTCCCTTGCCTGCACACATGGCATTTGCACAGCTTGCGCAATCTGCCAGTCTGCATGTCTCTGCCTTCTCGCCCGTCTTCTTTGCCTTCTTGATATGACGACGGTTGATAAATGCAATGATAAATGCCAGTACAAGGAATGCGCCCGGTGCCGATACAAAAATACTTGCCGGCTGGAACAGTCCCTGATCGGACAAGATCTGGAAGACCTTCTCACTTGCATGACTCTCAGCAAAATTCTCAACAGCCTTTACAAAACTGAATCCAAAGATGCTGCCAGATCCAAGGATCTCACGGATGATACCGATGGTAGTCAGTCCGACTGTAAATCCAAGTCCCATACCGATACCATCAAAGATGGATGGAATCACCGGATTCTTTGATGCATAGCTCTCTGCTCTACCTAAGATGATACAGTTTACAACGATCAGTGGAATGAAGATTCCCAGGCTGTCGTTCAGGCTTGGAATATATGCCTGCAGTAAAAACTGTACGATTGTTACAAAGGAAGCGATGATTACGATGTAAGCCGGAATACGCACCTTGTCCGGAATCAGCTTCCGGAGCAGGGAGATCATAAAGTTGCTCATCGTCAGGATCACCATCGTTGTAAGTCCCATACCCAGTCCATTGATCGCAGAAGATGTAACCGCAAGTGTCGGACACATACCAAGCATCTGGACAAAGGTTGGGTTCTCTGTGATAATACCATTCTTTAAACGTTCTGCTATCTTTCCCATATTAGTTCGCACCTCCTACTGTCAGGAATCGAATTGTACGAAGTGCCGCATTGACTGCATTTGTTACTGCCGATGTGGTAATCGTCGCACCAGACAATGCATCGATCTCACTGTCCTTCGTCGAACCGGTCTTTGTATATTCAAACTTATTGACCTGCTTGCCAATAAACTGTGACTTGAATTCATCGGTATCTGCTTCCATACCAAGACCTGCCGTTTCATTCAATGTCAGGAACGAAATACCTGTAATCTGATACTCGGTGTTGATACCAATTGCCATCTGGATATCTCCGCCATAGCCGGCTGTACTTGTGATAAGTACCACATAGCCAACCAGCGTGTTTTTCTCATCATCACCGCCGACACAGATATCGTCGATGTGTACATTTTCAAATCCATAAGACTCCAGCAATGGATTGATCTGCTTCACTACATCTCCGTCCTCTTCCACGCTTAGAATACGGGTTGCTTCCGGAAGTACCTCCGCATACGCATCGTTCTTTGCCTGCTCCTGTGCCTTCTCGATCGGGTCCTTTGTGACACTGTAGACACCGCCTAATGCAGCGCCCATCACAACGGTGATCACACAGATTGCAACGATTGCAACCACGATGCCCTTGACATCCATCTTGTCTTTCTTCTTTGGTTCTTTGTCATCACCTTCTGAAGCATCTTCTGTCTTTGCAGCTTTCTTTGCTTCCTTCTTTGCCTCTTTCGTTGCAAGCTTTGCCTGCTTCTTATCCTTGATCTCGGCACCCTCGCCAAATGCCTTCGGTACGGTTGCACGCTCGATCAGAGGTACTAACAGGTTCATGATGATGATGGAATAAGAAACACCCTCGGTACTGCTTCCAAAGATACGAAGTACAAATGTTAAAAGTCCAAGTCCGATCGCGTAGATTACTTTTCCTGAGGAAGTGATCGGGCTTGTCACATAATCGGTTGCCATGAACCATGCACCAAGCATCAGACCGCCACCACACAAATGTGCAGCCACATAAACCGGTACATTGTAATCCTTCGTTGCTGCATAGATTGCAACTGCGATTGTAAAAGTTCCAATGTAAATCAAAGGAATCTTTGGGCTGATTACCCTCTTGCAAAGCAGATAGATTGCACCGATCAACAGTGCAACCACGGATGTCTCACCAATGGTACCTGCCGTATATCCAAGGAACATGCTACGCAGGTTTACCATGCCGGTAAGCTTGAGTGTTGCAAGTGGTGTTGCAGTTGCCACACCGTCATATACGAAGTTTGTCATATAACGAGAGAACGACAGCAACAGGAAGCATCTAGCTCCAAGTGCTGGGTTCATAAAGTTCTGTCCAAGTCCACCAAAAAGCTGTTTTACAATGATGATTGCAAATGCAGAACCAGCAATCGCCATCCAGATTGGAAGGTTTGGTGGCAGGTTCAGAGCAAGCAGCAATCCGGTTACCACGGCAGAGAAATCTCCAACCGTCACCTTCTTGCCCATACATTTCTGATATAATGCTTCAAACCCAACACAGCTTCCGATACAAACTGCGACCAGCAATGCCGCATACCAGCCAAATATGTACAGACCGAATGCCGTTGCCGGAACTAATGCGATCACAACATCGAACATGATATCCGATGTCGTTGCCTTGCTTCTCACATGCGGGGAAGCAGAGACCTTTAATTTCAAATTTTCCTGTTCCACTTTCTCGCACCTCCTATTTCTTGCGATTCGCCAAAATGGCTTTTCTTGTGCCTGCAATCGTCTGTGTCAGATGGCGCTTCGCCGGACATACATACGAACAACAGCCACACTCACAGCATTCCATACCATTTAACTTCTGGAACTCCTCCAGATCACCCTGTTCTGCCAGTGTCGCAAGCTTGTTCGGCATCACTCTGCCCGGACAAACCTCCACACATCTGCCACAGCGGATACAGTTACTCGGCTCATACTCTGAGACCTCATCCTTCGTCATACATAGAATTGCCGATGAGGACTTCGTAACCGGAATATTCAGATCATAGATGGCTTTTCCCATCATCGGACCACCGGCAATGATCTTCTCCGGATCCTGCAGGAATCCACCAGCTGCCTCGATCAGCTCTGCAAAGCTTGTACCTATCCGTACAAGATAGTTGCATGGTTCTGTAATCGCATCACCGGTCACAGTCACCAGTCTCTGAATCAACGGTTTGCCCTGCCGTACAGCTTCACAGATGGAATACACCGTATCTACATTATGTACGATACAGCCGGCATCTGCCGGAAGCATCTTCGAATTGATATACCGTCCGGTATTCGCATAGATGAGCTGACGTTCTGCTCCCTCCGGATACTTGGTCTTCATGGAATTGACCTTGATGTCCGGATCATTTCCAAGCACTTCCTTCAACTTCTGGATTGCCTTTGGCTTGTTATCCTCGACCGCGATGATTCCCTTTGCTTTCGGGAAGATTGCAAGTGCAAGACGCAAGCCCTCGATCACCTTGTCCGTCTCATCAAGCAGACGACGGTAATCCGATGTCAGATATGGCTCACACTCGGATGCATTCACGATAATGTAATCAATCTCGTCTGCATTCTTCGGTGAGAGTTTGACATTCGTCGGGAATCCGGCGCCACCCATGCCGACAACGCCTGCGTTCTTGATTGCTTCCAAAATCTCTTCCTTTGTAAGCTCCGCAAGTGGCTTCTCATTTTTCACATATTCAATTTTCTCAAACTGATTGTCATTTTCGATCACGATCGAATTGACCTTAGAACCGGATGCAGTCAGTCTAGGTTCCACGGCCTTGACTGTTCCGGATACAGAAGAATGAATGTTTGCAGAAACAAATCCACCGGCTTCTGCAATCAGCTGCCCTACCAAAACACGGTCACCTTTTTTGACAACCGCCTTCGCAGGTGCACCGATATGCTGACTCAGTGGATATACCATATCTCCCTTTGGGACATATTCAATTACATCCTTATCCATCGTAAGTTCTTTCCCTTCGTATGGATGGATGCCTCCTTTAAAAGTTAGTTTCATCGTACTGACCCCACTCTAAAAAATATTTACTACTATTCTAATACAAGTGAGGATTTTTATCAACAAATGTGTCCTTAATTTCACAACTTTTGTGACTATATTCTTATATTTTTTAACAGAAACGAAGCAAGCAATCCGATTGCTACACCAGCGACCGTTCCGGTAATCAACAGGATGAACATATAATAAAAAATACGCACGTTTTCCATCACGCAGACCGCGACCAGGATCTGCCCCAGATTGTGGAAGACTGCGCCTGCAACACTAATTCCTACCAGTCCGAATACCCGGCATTTTTTTAGTGCCGTCATGATCAGGATGCTGCATGCCGCACCGGCCAGACTGTATAGTAACACCGCCATATTTCCGAACAGAACATTCGACAGGATGATACGTCCGACCGAGATTACAACCGTCGACTTCAGATCCAGTTTCTGCAACGCGATGATCGTAACAAGATTGGCAAGACCAAGCTTCACCCCCGGTACCGCCATATGGATTGGCACCAGGCTTTCCAGATACGATAAGATCATGGCTAGTGCAATCAGCACACCGCAGAGTGCAATTTTATGGTTATTATTTAATTGTGATTGGTTATTTTTTTGTCCGTGTGCGTCCTTCACTGTGCTCTGTCTCTTTTCGTCTTCCATGTTTAGTCTATGTCCATCTACTCTTTAATCTCCACTACAAGTTTGTGTGGCAGACAGATGATCGTCTCCCCAGTCTGGCTGATTGCCCGGTGCTTCTCACAGATCTTATCCGGACAGTCTGCATCTTGCACAGTCACACTGCCATCCTGCACAACAACCGTATTAACACCCACCTGCTGCTTTACCTCATAGCTTGCATCCTGGTCAAGTCGCAATGTCTTCACAGAATCACCATCGATCATGATATCAACGTACGCTCCGGGCGTTTCCAGCTTCTTCCACGCAAAAAGTCCTGCCACCGCCAGAATCAGAATTCCGACGATCAGCAGGATATCTGCATGGGATATCAATTTATGCTCCTGTTTTGGTTCCATATCCGATTACCTCTGATTTACCCGAAAACATGTTCCGCAATCATCTGTTTGGCTACGTTCATCATCATATTTTCTTTTTACATTGATATCCAGCCAAATGCATTCGCAACGGAACTAAGCAGAATGATCAGTGCGAAGATCGGGCACAGATATTTTATCATCACGACAAATATCTTCTTCCTCCGGAACTTACTTTCTCCATGGCGGATTTCCTCTTCGATCTTATCAATTCCGACAACGCGTGATACAAGCAGGCTTGTCACAAATGCTGCAATCGGCATCATCACGGAATTTGTCAGAAAATCAAACAGATCCAAAAACTGCATTCCGAGGATCTTCACGAATCCTAGCGGTCCATATCCAAGGCTTGATAACGTTCCGAGTCCAATCATAATCAATCCGATCACAACCGTTGATTTCTTCCGTCCCCAGCCAAGCTCATCCTCAAATGTCGCAACAGCACTTTCCGTCAGGGCAATTGAGCTTGTCAGGGCTGCAAATAACACAAGCAGGAAGAACAAAATCCCGACGCCTGTTCCAAGTCCCATATTCGCAAACACCTTCGGAATCGTGATAAACATGAGCGAAGGTCCTGCCTGCAGCGTATCCGGATCTCCGCCGGAAAATGCAAACACCGCCGGAATAATCATAAGTCCTGCCATGATTGCAATCGCCGTATCAAACACTTCTACATTTCGCGTCGCACCCTCGATGGATGTATCCTTCTTCATATAAGAGCCAAACGTAATCAGGATACCCATCGCAATCGACAGCGAGTAAAACATCTGTCCCATCGCAGCTACGACCGTCATCCATGAGAAATTCTTTACATTTGGTACCAAAAAATATTTCACGCCCTCGATCGCGCCCGGTCTTGTCACAGAATAGATGGCAATGACCACGGAAAGTAATACAAGAACCGGCATCATCAGCTTCGATACACGTTCGATTCCGTTTTGTACACCGGCATAAATGATTGCCAGTGTTATGAGACAGAAAATCACAAAGCAAAGCTCCGTCGATACACCATTTGATATAAATGATCCGAAATATCCGTCCTCTGCAAGCTTCGTTCCATTTCCACGGATATATTCTGCCAAGTATTTGATTACCCAGCCGCCGATGACCGAATAATACGGTACGATCAGGATTGGAATGATCGCGTTGATCCAGCCGCCGAAGGAAATCCATTTCTTCTTACCGAAGGAACGGAATGCGCCAACCGGACTTTTCTGCGTCATACGTCCGAGTGCGGACTCCGCAACGATCATCGTGTATCCGAATGTCAGTGCCAGCAGAATATAGACGAGCAGGAAAATTCCTCCGCCGTATTTTGCTGCCAGATACGGAAATCTCCATATATTTCCAAGACCAACCGACGCGCCCGCCGCCGATAACACATAGCCAAGCTTGCCGGAAAAAGCCCCACGCTTCTCTGGATGTTTTCTATTCATGTAACCTACCCTCTACCCTTTCCATATTTGTTTCCATAGTCGTTTTCCTTTTTGCAAATATACATGGCGGCATCGTAAATATCACGCTGCTATCGAGTCAGGCCACACAGTAAACGCAAAAGCGAACGAAATGACAGTAACATATTTTCCGTGCTTTTTCAATCGTTTTGCGTTACCTTTCCCGTTATTTCATTAAAAAAGCGTGGATACATTTCGTGTCCACGCTTTTTATGATCTTTATTCTGCAGAAAGCAGCTCAATCTTGAAATTCAGTTCCTTGCCTGCCATCTCATGGTTGGCATCAAAGGTGATAGTCTCCTTGTCTTTATCCACAACCTTCACCGGAAACTGCTGTCCGTATGGAGTTGTCAGATAAACCTGATTGCCGATCTCCAAATTCTCAGAACCAGGCATATCTTCGAATGCAACTGTGATGATATTCGCCGGATCCGGCATACCGTAAGCTTCTTCCGGCATCAGATGTACATCGACGATCTCGCCGATATTCATATTCTTCACTGCTTCATCGAATCCTTTGATCATCATGCCTGCACCACATACAAACTCGAGTGGCTCGCCGCGATCATAAGATGAATCAAACTTTGTTCCATCGTTGAATGTTCCTGTATAGTGCACCTTACAGCGCTTGCTTTCGTTACTCATATCTATTCCTCCGATTTCATTGAATGTCTTATTCTATCACGAAACAAAAGGAATGGCTAGATGCTTCGATTATTTCTATTATATTATTAAAATCAACGTTTGAAAGCATTCCATCTTTATATTCTTCCATAGCATAACTATCCTTTAAATATAATATTACGCATGCTTCTGCCTATTTATTAAATTTAGCCACTTTGATTTCCTGTATCATATTCCGTAAATGATCTGCTTCGTCGTTCATCTCCATGCTCGCCGCAGCGCACTCTTCCGACGTTGCAGAATTACTCTGTACAACATCATTGATCTGCTCTATTCCTTCATTGATCTGCTGTATTTCAACTGTCTGATTTGCAAGCGTATCCGCAATATCGGATACCTCTCCGGTAATAATCTTAGAGTTTTGTGCAATTATCTCCAGCTGCTGTGCAGTCTCCTCGGCAAATGAAACACCTTTTCCGACCGCATTCACGGATGTTTTGATCAAAGCAGCCGATTCCTTTACTGCCTGTGCACTCTGATCTGCAAGCTGGTTTACCTGATTAGCAACAACCGCAAATCCTTTCCCCGCTTCTCCGGCTCTCGCTGCCTCAATAGACGCATTTAATGCAAGAAGATTTGTCTGTGATGCAATATCATTGATGGTTTCAATAATTTTTTCTATCTGTATGGATGCGTCTTTAATTTCAAGCATAGACTTTACCATCTCACGCATCTTGGCATTGTTTTCCAAAATATCGTCTCCAAGTGCCACTACCTTTGTACTTATCTTACTTGCAGCCTGTGAGTTTTGTTGAACTTGTTCCGAAACATTCTCTACCGTTGCCGTCAGTTCCTCTACCGCTGCTGCCTGGTTCGTTGCTCCATCTGCCAGCTCAGTTGCCCCGGATGACACCTGTTCTGCACCACCGGACACTTGATCCGAAACCGTCTGTATTCCCTTTACCATAGCCGCCATACTTTCTTCAAATGCCATAAAGGAATTTAGGATTCCAACAAAATCTCCCTTCCACTCCACATTCGGCTGCACATCAAAATTTCCCTCTGAAAACAGCTTCATTGCGCGGTCTATATCATCTACATAAGAGCCCAGGATCCGGATAGATTTACGCATGCTATGTGCCAATCGTCCGATTTCATCTTCCGAACGATACTCCAACATGCTGTGTAAGTTTCCTTCTGTCAGCTCCTTTGCAACATCTTCGATGGCATGCAATGGCTCCAAAATGCTCGAAAGTACTTTTTTGCTGGTTTTTCTTGAATTTATCCACGCCAGACTTATAAAGAATATAATGAAGGCAACACCGAAAATAGCACATAATACGGTATTTCTGACTGCCTTATCGCTGGCTATGTCTGTAATATCATCTAATTTCAAAGCAATATCAACTAATTTATTCAATGCAGGGGTACATTTGGTAAGGATATCCTCTACACCTTTTTGGTTCTGTCCCTGTCGTATTTCCTCTATAATGGATGTGCTTATGTCTTCCCAATCGGATAATGCTGTAGCATATTCTGTATAATTTTCTTCTGAGACAACCCCGGTTTCTTTTATTATTTTTAGCTGGGCATCAACATCTGCAAGCAGCTTTGTTATTGTCTTTTCATAGTCATCATAAGAAGCTTCATCGTCATCCAACGCCATTTCCCTTATATTTCTTGCAGCAGCATTTACATTCACTCTGCACATTTTCACTGCTATGTCTGAAGCATTGATTTTCTGCACATAATTCAAAAGATCCGCAAGCAGTACGCCTATCGCTATTATGGAAAGCAGCCCTGAAATAAGCATCAGCATAATTACTTTTTTGTAGCCATAGGCTATTCGTTCCTGTAATGGCATGTTTTCAATTTTCTTTTTTGCATTTTTTGTGTACATAAATCATAGGTTCCTTTCTTATATTTTTTATCCTTCCGGATTCTATCACTATTTTTTTCGTATTTCTTGCACATATGTGTTCACAATAGTATAATTGTGTCCATATTCATAGGGAGTGGCTATCCA
>ENA-ORCP01003790-ORCP01003790.1-human-gut-metagenome-genome-assembly--contig:-NODE-3790-length-10954-cov-17.036315_pt1 | contig 10954 bp, 8 predicted proteins | sample MGYA00242990_ERZ507991 | MGnify/ENA primary metagenome ERZ507991 (study PRJEB26167, sample SAMN06115496) | human gut metagenome | host: Homo sapiens | place: China:Henan | collected 2015-05-07... | reverse complement strand
TCAGCGTTCAGCTGGTCTTCTTTAGCCATGAGGCGGGCAATGATCTGAGCCAGTTCATAACGGGTAATGTTTCTTTCGCCTTTGAAGGTGCCGTCCGGATAGCCTTCTACAACGCCCTGATCGGAGAGGTCGGAGACTGCCTGGTATGCCCAGTCATCGGTGGAAACATCGGAAAACGGATTGGCTGCGAAGGCGGAAACGCCGGCAGTCAGTGCAGCTGCAGCTGCGATGGCAAGAATCTTTTTCATAGTTCTTCGCTCCTTATAAAAACAGATATAAGTCCTGAGCCCATGGAAAATCATGAAAAAGATTGTCTGCGCGAGTGACCGTGTTTCCTCTGCTCCTCTTTTTCTTTCCTTTCCCGCCCGGAAGGCAGGACTCCTTCGGGACAACATCATTATATCACTATTATTAGAAATTAACAAATTTTCTTTATATATTATATTACAAAAATATTCTATAATATTTGATAAATTATATAGAATTCTCATTAAATGAGAAAGGAATTTTTAAATATATATTCTCAAATAGAATGGACCTATGACTTTTTATCCGATAATTTCGACGATTTCTCTTTCGGCCTTTTCTTCATTTTGAGAATGGTTTTCTTCTATGTGGTCTATTTGAGAATGGTTTTCTCTATTTCAGACAGTCAAACTCTTTTCACAAAGGGGCAATTTCCCTGCCTATACTACATGCCGGCTTGCCTCTCCCGCCTTCCTGCTGGCATGTATTTATCATCATTGCCGTCACTAGGGAAGCGCTGTCTTTTCCTATCCCATTTACAGTTCTATTTTTCCTTTGTGTTCCCTTGCTTTTCCGGAAGCCCGGCAGTCTTTGCAGTAGCCGTAGATTTCTACCTTCGGCTCCGCCACTTCAAAGCCGTATTCGCTGTCCATGTGTTCTTTATATCCCTTTTCCAGGTCCACGTCCACCGGAAATACGCGGTGGCAGGACAGGCAGATGGCATAATGCACCGGCGTGTCATGGGCGTATTCGTAGCGGGTAAGGCCGTCGGACATGGTGGTGGAACGGAAGAGGAGTCCCTTTTCCGCCAGGGCTTCGCAGTTCCGATAGACCGTGGACAGGCTGAGGCGGGTATCCTTGCCCCGCACCGATTCATAGACTTCCCCCGCCGTGAGGGGCAGGCTCTTTTCCAGGACTTTCAAAATCATAATCCGCGCTTTCGTCCTTTTCATGTGCTTCTTTACCAGAATATCTTCCAAACTTGCCATAGCCTTCTCCTTATGATTTTTCGTTCCTTTAAATACATAGTATACTATACATTCGATTATATGGGATTTTCTCTATCCAGTCAAGAGAAAATTCTATGGAACCGTAAGGCGGATGGGGCTTCGCCCCAAGGGTTCAGAAGGTTCAGAGGGTTCAAGGGGAAGGGTGACGGGGCTCTGCCCCGAGGGTTCTTAAAGTTCTTAGGCTTGACAGCGCCTGCGGCGCCGAGGGTTGTGGATTGCCGCTGACGCGGCAATGCTTATAAAAAGCTGCCTGCGGCAGCCTTGGTGGGCGCCTTTTTGGACACGCCCTTTGGGCGTGAGGGTTCAGAGGGTTCAGAGGGTTCAGAGGGTTCAGAGGGTGGTAGTGGGCGCCTTCGGCGCCAGTTTTGATTAAAACCTTTACAACCGCCCTGGCGGGCGGGGAAAACAGGCAAACCGGGCCTGCGGCCCGATGGAAATGCACCCCTATCCCCGCCTGCGGCGGTACTTCCCCCGGAGGGGGAAGTTTGCTCTGCGCTTACCGTCCAGTTTCATAAGTTGCACAAAAGATAGCGCCGCTAGAATCTCCCCCTCCGGGGTGGCAAGCGAACACGATTCGTAGGGAAGCGCAGCGACCTGAGAATCGTGTGAGACGCTTTCCCGTGGAGAGACGCCGCCGCAGGCGGCAGAAGGGGTGCATTTCCACGGGCGAAGCCCGGTTGTTTGGTTTTTCTGCCGCCGCTGCCATAAACACCGGCTGCCCGAAATGCCCAGTACCCATAGTGCCCCCAGCGGAGCTGGGGGAAAGGTGGTGGCGCCAGCCACCAAAGGGGGTGTCTCTGGAATGGTACAGGAAGCAGATGACACAATAAGATTCCCGTCTCAATCCCTTGTTTCCCCTTGAGGGGAACACCGCGACACGGTCAGCCAACTCAAAGGAAAGCGCCTTTATGTGCAGGCTAGGCGCAAACTTTGGCTGACTTGCACGTCCTCTGCAGGACGTGCACAGCAAAGGGTGTACGAGGTGAAATACCGTAGTGACACTCCAGTGCCAGCCTGCCCGCCATTCGGCGGCCTGCTTAACCTCAGCGTATCTTTCCGTTTCTTACCCTCGTACACCCCTTCGCCACTTCGTTGCCCTCTTCCCCTAAAGGGGACGCAAGATTTTTCTCTGCATATCCTCTTCGCCCGGCGGGGAGGCAGGTTCCCAGGTATAAAAAAACTCCCTTCCCGCGGGAAAGGAGTTTTTCTCAGCTTACATGGCCTGCATTATTTAATGTCGTACATGCCGCTGACGCCTTCTTTGAGGTTGATGTAGATGTTCTTCATCTGGCTGTAGTGTTCGAGCATGACTTTATGGGTTTCTCTGCCGATGCCGGACTGTTTGTAGCCGCCGAAGGGGGCGCCTGCGGGGAGGTCGTTGTAGGTGTTGACCCACATACGGCCGGTACGAACGCCGCGGGCTACTTTGAGGGCGGTATCAATGTTCTTGGTGAAGACGGCGCCGCCGAGGCCGTATACGCTGTCATTGGCCAGGGCGATGACTTCGTCGGCGGTCTTGAATTTCTGTACTACTACCACCGGTCCGAAGATTTCTTCCTGGCATACGCGGTCGCTGTTCTTGTCGGTGACAAGGATGGTGGGTTTCATGAAGAAGCCTTTGTCGCAGCCGTTTTCGGTGTATCTTTCGCCGCCGGTGATGAGTTTAGCGCCTTCGTCGATGCCGATCTGTACGTATTTCAGTACTTTATCCTGCTGGGATTTGTAAATCTGGGCGCCCAGCTGGGTTTCGGGGTCCGTGGGGTCGCCGATTTTAACGTTTTCAAAGGTAGCTTTAAGGTGTTTGATGAATTCGTCGAAAATGCCTTCCTGTACGAAGAGGCGGGAGCCTGCGCAGCATACCTGGCCCTGGTTGAAGAGGATGCCTTTGCATGCGCCGTCTACGGCCTGGGCAAGGTCTGCGTCGTCGAATACGATGTTGGCAGATTTGCCGCCCAGTTCGAGGGTGACGGGGATGAGTTTGTCACAGGCAGCCTGGTATACGCCATGGCCTACTTCGGTGGAGCCGGTGAATGCCAGTTTATCCAGGTCCGGGTGGTCAAGGAGCCACTGGCCGGATTTGGAGCCTTTGCCGGTGATGACGTTCAGCACGCCCTTCGGGAGGACGTCCTGGATGAGGCGGGTGAGTTCCATGAGGGACAGGGATGTATGGGAGGACGGTTTAATGACGATGGTATTTCCTGCTGCCAGGGCGGGAGCCAGTTTCCAGCATGCCATGGTGAAGGGGAAGTTCCAGGGAATAACCTGGCCTACCACACCTACCGGTTCATGGAGAATGAGGGAGAGGGTGTTGTCGTCGAGCATGGTGGCAGAGCCTTCCCATGCGCGCAGGCACCCTGCAAAGTAGCGGAAATGGTCGCTGCCAAGAGGAATGTCGGCAGCCTTGGTTTCACGGATGGGCTTGCCGTTGTCCAGTGTTTCTACCAGTGCCAGATGATCTGCATTGGCGTCAATAATGTCTGCAATTTTCAGCAGGATATTCTGTCTTTCGATGGGAGAGGTCTTGGACCAGGCAGGAAGGGCTGCTCTTGCCGCTTTCACTGCTTTGTCCACGTCTTCTTTGGTTGCTTCTGCGAAATAAGCCAAGTGCTCGCCGTTTGCCGGATTGTGGGCGTCAAAGGTAGCGCCGTCAGAGGCGGGAACGAATTCGCCGTTAATGAAGAGACCGTACTGTTCCTGAATGTCTGCTTTTGCCATAATAATACCTTCCTTTCAATCACTTGCGGGGATAATCCCCTGTATGAGATGCTCCGCTGAAGTTTGTACGATATCCGGTGGTTCAGCGGGATGTTTCTTTCAGCTGCGAAAAGAAATACAACCTTTCATACTGTTCGATGGTCACTTTCTTCTGCATGTGTGCTGTAGTCATAGTATATCATGGCGGGGGAGAATATTCAAGAGTATCGATAAGCATAGTAAATGGTTTTCCATGCGGAAAATAGGGTTCAAAAGGGTTCAGAGGGTTCAGAGGGTTCAGAGGGTTCAGAGGGTTGTGGTGGCGGCTAACGCCGCAAATTAAGAAAAAGGGGCGCGGCTAACGCCGCAGGTTGTGTAGAAGGGTTGTGTTCGCTTCGCTCAGGGGGGCGTAAGGGAAAGATTCAAAGGGTGTGGCAGCGGCTCCGCCGCAGTTTTTAGCCGCCGTTTGGCGGTCAGTTCTGCATAGTGTCATTTCGACTTGCAGCGTCGTACACCCCCTCGCCACTTCGTGGCCCTCTCTCCACGGGAAAGCGTCTCACGAAATTTTCAGTCGCCTATGGCTCCCTACAAATTCCGTTCGCTTGCCACCCCTAAAGGGGGGCGCAAGGGTTGTGGTGTGTGGCCCTCTCCGCCCCGGTGGGAAGCGTGTCACTGGATTCTCGGTTGCCCAAGGGCTTCCTGCGAATCCGGTTCCCTTGCCACCTAAAGGGAGCGCAGGGGGCGTTACGCGCTTTTCTTCCGGCCATACTCGTCATTCTCGCAAGGGGCAGGGCTGTGAAATAAAAAAAGAAGCCCCTTGGGAGGAGCTTCTTTTTATCTCAGGAGAGATTAGAAAATGTAGTTCAGGGATACGGACCAGAGGTCGTCGTAATCCTTGTGGTTATCAGCCTTTACGTCGAAGGCATATTCAGCATGAAGTTTTACATTCTGCTGGAGAATCACATCGCCGTTGACGAGCCAGTATTTAGCTACATCAGCTTCATCAGCATCTGCTTTGCCGGAGATACCAACAATGGAAGCCGGTGCTACATTGTAGGTGGTGTCATTGAGGTAAGCACCTCTTTCAGCATGGATGTACTGAGCGCTCAGATCCCAGGTGCCCGGTTTCTTCCAGTTGGTTTCGCCATAGCCAAGGCCTGCGGTCCAGGTGTAGGGGTCGCCTTTGTATTCGGTGTTCTTGTAGTAGTCGCCGAATACTTTGAAGTCTCCGCCAAGACCGGCAGTGAGGCCTGCGCCGATGAGGCGTGCGTCAAGGGAATCCTTGCCGTCCAGGTATTCTACGTCGTAGGAAATGCGGCCTGCATCACCATAGATACGGCCCAGGAAGGTTTCAGTATCATTCTTCAGCCATTCACTGGTGCTCCATTTGCCGTTGCTTGCACCGTCGCAGTAGAAACGGCCATAGCCCAGGTCAACGTTTACGCCGCCCAGCTTAGCGGTAGCAATGGCGCCGTCGAATTCGTCATCGAACTGAATGCCGGTCTGTCCAAGGAATACATCCTGACGGCCCAGGGTTACACTAACATTATCGCCGAACTGGTGGTTCACCTTTAATTCTTCCATGTATACATGGTTAGGATCATCAGCATCTTTGAAGTTCATGTCGTAACGGAGACGGCCGGTGACAACGGTGCTGTCATTAACCTGACCCTTGGCGATGATCTTCATACGGCCATCCCATTTATCTGCAGCTTTGCCATTATCGTCATAGCTCTGGTTAAAACGCATACGAGCATTGCCGGACCAGGAGATGTTGCCCACTTTCTTTTCCAGGTTGGAAACGCGAACGCCCAGGTTGGCCAGTTCGTCAGCGTATTCGCCAGCCAGTTTGTCGAGAGTTGCACGCTGTTCAGCGTTCAGCTGGTCTTCTTTAGCCATGAGGCGGGCAATGATCTGAGCCAGTTCATAACGGGTAATGTTTCTTTCGCCTTTGAAGGTGCCATCCGGATAGCCTTCTACGACCCCCTGGTCGGAGAGGTCGGATACTGCCTGGTAAGCCCAGTCATCGGTGGAAACATCGGAAAATGGATTTGCTGCATAAGCGGAAACGCCTGCAGTGAGTGCTGCTACAGCAGCCAGTGCGAGAATTTTTTTCATAGTTCATCGCTCCCTTAGAAAAAATATATAGATAACCTGCCCTTTCTGAAGGAGTGAAAATATCTCTGCAAGAGTGTCCGTGTTTCCTCTGCTTACCCTCTCTCCTCCCATATCCCCCGGGCCGGAAATATGCTTTTTTTAGCATACTATAAATGTATGATTATGCGCAATAGGGAATATTTATTTTTATGTGATTCTAATCGACAATTCTATGACGTCTTTCAGAAAATCGAAAAAGGAGCCCATGACGGACTCCTCTTCGAATCTAAACCTTAAACTTTATGAACCTGTAAGTATCATAAACTATCAAAAGAGAAAATGCAATAGATTTTTATAAAAAAGGGCCGCTTCGCGGCCCGGGTTCAGAGGGTTCGGCCCCCTCATTTTATTGTCCCCCCGCTTGCGGGGGGAAAGTGGTGCTGTCAGGCACCAAAGGGGGGCCGGTTCAGAGGGTTCAAAAGGTGGTGGTGGGCGCCTTTGGCGCCAGTTTTGATAGAACCTTAAAACCGCCCTGGCGGGCGGGGAAAACAAGACAACCGGGCCTAACGGTCAGTCGATTAAAAGGAAGGCCTTTTTATGGGCAGGCTATGGGCCAGCTTCGACTGACTTGCACATTCTCTGCAGAATGTGCACAGCCCGGTTGTTTGCTTTTTCTGCCGATTGGCCGCATGAAGCATATGGCTCATTTGATTCCAGCATGAGCAGAAATCTTACTCTGCCCTCTCCAGAAGGGCCACGGTTTCTATGTGCATGGTCTGGGGGAACATGTCTACGGGCTGGACTTTTTTGAGGGTATAGGAGAGACCGGCAAGGATCTTTGCATCTCTGGCGAAGGTGGCGGGGTTGCAGGAAACGTAGACCATGCGCTTCGGTTCCATGGCCGCAGCGGCTTTCAGGACGTCTTCGCTGCAGCCGGCGCGGACGGGGTCCATGACGATGACGTCGGGGCGGAGGCCTGCTTTATAGAGTTCCGGCATCAGTTTTCCGGCGTCGGCAGCGTGGAATTCCACATTTTCCACATGGTTGAATTCTGCATTTTTCCAGGCGTCGTCAATGGCGGCTTTCACGATTTCAATGCCAATCACCTTTTTTGCTTTTTTCGCGAGGCACAGGGAAATGGTGCCGGTGCCGCAGTAGGCGTCAATGACGGTCTCGCCGCCGGTGAGGGCCGCGTATTCCAGGGCTTTATCATAGAGTTTTTCCGCCTGGGTGCGGTGGACCTGGAAGAAGGAGAAGGGGGATACTTCAAAGGAAAGGCCTTCCAGGGTGGCGGTCAGGGTCTTTTTGCCCCAGAGGTGGTGGAGGGTTTCTCCCAGAATCACATTGCCCGGGCTTTTCTGTACGTTGTGGTAGATGGAAACTACTTCCGGCAGGAGTTCTCTCATTTCCTTCACCCAGAGCTGTGCAAAGGGAAGGGCCGGTGTGGCGGTGACGATGACCACCATCACTTCGCCGTGGTCGCCGGTTCTTGCCATCACATGGCGCACGGAGCCTTTGCGGGATTTTTCGTTGTATCCCTGGATGCTGTGCCTTGCCATGAAGCCTTTGGCAAAGCGGAGGACCCGGTTGTTCTCTTCTTCCTGGATGAGGCATCCATCAATGGGCACCACCTGGTGGCTGCCCTGGCGGTAGTATCCAATCACCGGCCCTCCGGTGGCCTGGGCCACAGGCACGGCCATTTTATTCCGGTAGTTCCAGGGATTTTCCGCCGGAAGTACGGGGAGCACCAGGTCTGCGGAAAAGCCGCCCAGACGGCTCACCACGTCCTTCACCCGCTGCTCCTTCACCGCCAGCTGGCCTTCGTAGGTAAGGTGTGAAATCTGGCAGCCGCCGCAGGCATGGTAGGCCGGGCATTCCGGCTTCGTGCGGAAGGGGGATGGTTTCTCTATGGAAATCAGCTTTCCCTGGGCATAGGATTTCTTGGCCGCCACAATTCGGGCGGTCACCGTCTCCCCCGGCAGGGCGCCGGGCACGAAGAGGGTGAAATCGTCCACAGAGCCGATGCCTTCGCCGTGGATTCCCAGGTCGCGGATGGTGGCGGTATAGGTTTCATTTAATTTGACAGGAATGTTTTTCTTAGTCATAAGGGCTCCTTTTTGAGGAAAGGTTCTAAGGTTTGACGGCCCTATGGGCCGAAGGTTCTTAAGTTTGACAACCGCTTTGCGGCTGAGGGTTGAGGAAGCGGCTTCGCCGCAGTATTTAGCCTTCTTCCTTTGGAAGGAGGTGTCGCCGGAGGCGACGGAGGATAGGAGCGTCTTTTTTTGGGCCCTATCCCCAGGACTCCGCTCAGCTCCATTCCAAGGAAGGAGCCTCACACTGCGGGCATGTCCTTTGTGTCAAGAGTGCCGCGCAGCGTAGAGCCTTCTTTCCCTTGGAAGAGGATAACGCAAGACCCTTCAATCTTCCGCTTCTTCCAGTTTCTTCTCCAGTGTCTCTCCCAGTCTGGCGAAAGCGGGGAGGAATGTGTCTTTGATGAGGAGGATGAGTTCGTCTATTTCATCTTCGTCGTAGAGGTGAACGGACTGGTTCCTTTTTTTCAGCATAAGAAGCCATACAGGCGCATCGTCCACGAAGCCTACTTTGTAGCCCAGCTGGAGGATTTCTCTGGGAGAGCTGGTTTCTGCTTCTTGAACGCCGTGAAGACGGAGGACCTGCTGGAGGGCTTTCCAAGCCAGCTCGAAGGTCAGGTTGAACTGGCCGATAATGCCGGTGCGGTAGATTTCATTATTCTCTGCCAGGCCGAAGTCCGCCTTTTCCAGTACCTTGGGAAGCACTGATTAATTCGCAGAATCGAATTTCATATGTATTTTTATCCAATGCTGCGTCATAAGTCTCCTTAAATAGCTCGCTATTCGCGTCGACTTATTCCTTGCGTTGGATAAAAATCCAAGAATGAAATCCGATAACGATTTAATCAGCGCTTCCCTTGAGGCAGCTTAGGAAATTATCAGGTTTTTCATAAATCACCACTCCGTCTCTGTCCAATTCTTTCTGTAATTCTTCGGAAATACCATCATCCAGATTCACCACGTCAAACATGAGGAGAGAATGTACATCATTTTTAATATCCCGGTAAAAGCTGTCAAAGTCTCCCCCGCTGACAGCAATGTCTATGTCACTCCGCTCTGTATGGGTGCCTCTGGCCCGGGAGCCGAAAAGGATGACCCGGTGAATGTGGTTTCTGGAGGCAAATCTTGAAATGTCGCGAAGCACTCTGGCAGGAAGATAAATAGGCATGATGGGCTCCTTTCTCATGACGGGGTTCAGAGGGTTCACCGCCTAATCCCAAATACTTTTTCCGTATTTTTGAGGGCGTGAAGCCTTAGTTCTTCAGCTGTAACGTGCATGTAGGAGGCGAGGGTTTCTACTACGTAGGTGATGTTCTGGGGGACGTTGGTCCGTTTCAAGTGGAAGCCTCTGGGGGTGAGGTAGGGGGCGTCGGTTTCTACCATGACCCGGTCCAGGGGAAGGATGGAGACGGCGTCCCGGAGGGCGTCTCCTCTTCTTTCATCACAGATCCAGCCGGTGATGCCGATGTAGAAGCCCATGTCCAGGAGTTTTTGGAGGGTTTCTTTATTTCCTGTGAAGCAGTGAACCACGGAAATGGGGCAGATATCTTCGTGGCCTTGGAAGCAGTCCATGAAGTCCTCCTCCGCGTCCCTTAGATGGAGGAACAGGGGCTTATGGAGTTCTTCTGCCAGGGCGATGAGTTCTTTGAAATAGTGAAGCTGGTTTTCTTTTTTGGCATACATGTGGTCATAGTCCAGGCCCGTTTCGCCCACCATCTTGATGGCGGGATTCGCAAGGATGATTTCGCGGATGCGGTCCACGTCTTCTTCCCGTGCATCGTCGGTGCTGTGGGGATGGATGCCGGCGGTGCCGCAGAGGTTATGGGTCCTGGTGAAATCATTCACCAGTTCGTTGTCCTTCCGGTCAGAGCCGGTCAATATGCATCGGATGCCGGCGGCCTCTGCGTCTTCGATGATTTTTTCGGGATTCGGAAAGGATGGGGTGAAGAGGTTCAGCCCGATGTCGTAGTATCGTATGTTCATATTTCCTTCTGTTCTTTTTCATAAAGGAAGACGTAGAATACGTCTCCGTAGTTGGTATTACGGTTCAGATGGCCCCTGATTTCCACGGGGCGACGGTTTCCTTTTTTCGTCAGGATTTCGGTTTCTATGAAATAGCGGCGGCGCCGGTTGGCCGGGTCTTTCATCTGCCGGCCTATTTCTTCTTCCGCCTTCCTCTTCATGGAGTCCGGGAAAATCCTGTCCAGTGCCATGGCGGTATATTTCATGAAATCGTCCAGGTTTTCGCATTCCATAAGCTCCACCAGGGGGCTGCTGGCGTAGAGGATGTGTTTGTCTTCTGCCCTGTACACCGCCATGGCGCCGGGCATTTCATTTCCTATGTCGGTGAGGTTGAAGCCCAGCTGGGTGCGGGTGTCTTCCGGCGTCAGTTCAGGGTCGAATTCCTTCCACCTTGCCTTGCCGTTCAGCTTGGCACCGTAGAGGGCGTAGTCCGCTTTGATGCAGAGGTTTCGGTAGTCCCTGTCCTGGTTCGGGTAGCGGGCAAAGCCCAGGGAGGAATAAAATTGAATTTTCTTTCCCTTATAGGTAATTTCATGGGGCTCCCCGGTAAAGCGGTCGATGGCCCGGGCAGCTTCACCGGTGAGACTGTCGCCGTAGAAGATGATAAATTCATCGCCGCCGTTCCGGGTAATGAAGGTGTGACGGCCGAAAATCTTTTTCATGTCCTTCGTGAACTGGCAGAGGGCCCTGTCTCCCGCTTCGTGGCCGTAGACGTCGTTAAGGAAACGCTGATTTAATCCAATTATTTGCTGACTGGCAAAGCATAATCCTGTAAAATAGAGATAACAACAGGAA
>ENA-ORCP01003786-ORCP01003786.1-human-gut-metagenome-genome-assembly--contig:-NODE-3786-length-10971-cov-11.711401_pt1 | contig 10971 bp, 10 predicted proteins | sample MGYA00242990_ERZ507991 | MGnify/ENA primary metagenome ERZ507991 (study PRJEB26167, sample SAMN06115496) | human gut metagenome | host: Homo sapiens | place: China:Henan | collected 2015-05-07... | reverse complement strand
TTATTGCTTGTGGATTACACAACTTTAGAATCAGTCACAAAATGAGTCATATAACAAATTAATCTATATAATGTCTAGTAATTACTTTTATTTATGAAAACATCTCTCCTTTCCCTGCTCCTTGCCATTTCTCTCTTCTGCTCCGCTCACGAAGGGGGAAACTTCGTGTCGAGCGATATGCTTGCAAGCATGAAACCTGGCGAAAAGGCCGCATTGCTTATGGTACACTTCGGCACGACGCACGATGATACACGTACGCAGACGATTGATGCTATCAATGCCCAAGCACGCAAGGCTTTTCCCGACCTGGAGTTTCGCGAAGCCTATACTTCGCGCATCATCATACGCCGCCTCAAGACACGCGGCGTTGTCAAAAATACCCCGCTGGATGCGCTACTCCAACTGCGTGGAGAGGGCTACACACACATTATTGTGCAAAGTACCAATATCATTGACGGTGTGGAAATGGAGTCGCTCCGCCGTGATGTGGAAAGCGTACTGCCTTTCTTCAAGGAGATACGCGTAGGCACTCCCCTACTCTATTCGGTGGAAGATGCGGAAAAAGTAACTGATATTTTAGGACAACGCCTCAATGCTTCGGTGCAGCAGAGTGCAAAGAAAAAGGGTAAAGAACACTTCGTATTGGTAGGGCATGGCACTTATACGCCCGGTACTGCTACATACAGTCAGATGGACTATATGCTGAAAGTAGCCGGATTCGGTAACTTCCATGTGGGGACCATCGAAGGCTATCCCACCTTTGAAACCATGTTGGCACAACTGAAAGCGGCCAAAGCAAAGAGTGTGACACTCGTTCCTTTTATGTTTGTAGCCGGCGACCACGCCAAAAACGATATTGCCGGAGAATGGCGGGAGATGCTTGAAAAAGAAGGTTATACCGTTCATGTGCGCATGGAAGGTTTAGGGCAAATCCCTGAAATACAAAAGATATTCGTAGACCATATCCGCTTCGGACTGAAGCACCGCACACAGGGCATCATGGAAAAGAAAGCGGTATATGCGGCAGGGGAAAAAAACGAGTGAAAAAGTCACCTTTTCATGCCATAATGTGATAAATAGAATGTATCTTTGTGAACTGCAGGCGTAACACTTACCATGCTCTGCAGAACAGACAGCAATAAGTCAGATAGCAAATGAAACAACCCAAAATAATCATCGCCGGCATCGGTCCGGGCAATAAGCAAGACATAACACCCGCTGTTGTTGCCGCTTTACAGGAAGCGGATGCAGTGGTGGGCTATAAATACTATTTCCGCTTTGTCACTCCGTACCTGCGCCCCGATACGGAATGTATAGATACAGGAATGAAACGCGAACGTATCCGCGCCGAGCAAGCTTTCGAGCTGGCGGAGCAGGGAAAAACGGTGTGCGTCATCAGTTCGGGCGATGCAGGGATTTACGGTATGACGCCGCTTGTGTATGAAATGAAGCGGGAACGGAACAGTAACGCAGAGATTATTTCCCTGCCCGGTATCAGCGCATTCCAGAAAGCGGCTTCCCTGCTGGGAGCTCCTGTGGGACATGACTTCTGCGTTATCTCCCTCTCAGACCTGATGACCCCGTGGGAACGCATCGAGAAACGTATCATTGCCGCTGCCGCAGCCGATTTCGTGACAGCCGTCTACAATCCCAAAAGTGAAGGCCGCTATTGGCAACTTTACCGGCTGAAAGAGTTATTCCTGCAAGAAGGACGTTCACCACAGACCCCCGTAGGCTATGTACGCCAGGCAGGGCGTCCCGAACAGGAAGTGCACATAACGACGCTGGAAGCGTTCGACCCCGAAAAGACGGATATGTTTACCGTAGTACTGATAGGCAACTCGCAATCGTACGAATGGAACGGTACGATGATTACTCCGCGGGGATATTACCGGGAGGAGGTTGCGACCGGGAATACCCAGTATGGAGCTAGTAAAGGGCAGGACATCATGATACGGAGCTTCCGTACCATCGAGAAAGAGCTCAGGAACCGGGACATTCCCCTCGACCATAAATGGGCGTTGCTACACGCCATCCACACCACCGCAGATTTTGAAATGGAAAAGCTGTTGCACACAGACGAAAAAGCAGTGGAAACACTATATCAAGGTATCATCGGGAAACGCATACGGACCATCGTTACCGACGTGACAATGGCTGCCAGCGGCATTCGTAAAGGAGCTTTGGAACGTTTGGGCGTAAAGGTGAAATGCTATCTCGGCGATCCCCGTACCGCAGCAATGGCAACGGAGAAAGGCATCACCCGCACACAAGCGGGCACACGCCTTGCCGTTGAAGACCATCCAGACGCCCTTTTTGTATTCGGCAACGCTCCGACAGCATTAATGGAACTATGCGATCTTATACGCAAAGGAAAAGCGCATCCGGCTGGGATTATCGCCGCTCCGGTGGGCTTCGTACACGTACAGGAGTCCAAGCACATGACAAAGCCTTTCACCGCCATCCCTAAAATAATTGTAGAAGGACGCAAAGGCGGAAGCAACCTTGCTGCAACATTAGTAAACGCCGTTTTGTGCTACAATGATGCGGAACAGTTACGACCGGGACGAGACGTGTGAAACAACGATTAAGAATTAACGATTAGTGGTAAGCGAATGGTTATACAACGAAAATTTATCATTATAGGAACGGACGATAACCGGACGCCTTTCTTTCCGCCGGAAGTATTGGAACACATACGGCACGGGAAAGTATTTTCGGGGGGAGTGCGGCACAAAGAAATTGTCGGAAACTTGTTGCCGGATGATGCGGAATGGATTTCCATTACCGTACCATTGGACAACGTATTCTCACAATATGAGAAAGTGTTCAGCAGTAACGGATACGGACAAACGGATGCCGTCCCCCGGCAAATTATCGTTTTCGCTTCGGGCGACCCGCTGTTCTTCGGCTTTGCCAATACGGTGAAACGGAAATTGCCGGATGCTGAAATCAAGCTATACCCCTCTTTCAATTCTCTCCAAACATTAGCACACCGCCTCGTAATGCCTTATGACGATATGCGAACCGTTTCGCTGACGGGACGTCCCTGGAATGAATTCGACCGCGCCCTGATTGAACGCGCTCCCAAGATAGGCATCCTTACCGACCGGGAACATACGCCCGCCACAATCGCAGCCCGCATGCTGGAATACGGATACGACCGTTACACCATGTATGTAGGCGAGCATCTTGGCAACCCCGAAAAAGAACGCATCCGCCACATGACACTACAGGAAGCAACGCAAGGCGGATTCGAGCATCCCAACAACCTGTTGCTTTGCGCCACCTCTTTTCCCGAAGCCCGCCCTTTTGGTATCCCCGACGAACAATTCGCACATTTGGACGGACGTACCCGTATGATAACCAAAGCACCTATCCGCCTGCTTACGTTACAAGCGCTGGAACTGAACCACCGCCGTGTATTCTGGGATATCGGTTTCTGCACCGGGTCGGTTTCCATTGAAGCCCGGCTGCAATTCCCTCACCTCACGGTCGTTTCCTTTGAGGTACGTGCCGAGGGCGAAGAACTGATGAATATCAACAGCCGCCGCTTCGGTACGCCGGGCATTACGGCAATCACAGGCGATTTCCTGCAAACGGCGACCGATACTCTCCCCCGTCCCGATGCCGTCTTCATAGGCGGGCACGGCGGACATCTGCCGGAAATGCTGATGAAGATAAAGGAAGCGTTACAGCCCGACGGTTGTATCGTTTTTAACTCCGTATCGGCAGACAGTAAAAAAGTATTCATGGAAGGAGCCGGAGCCGCCGGGCTGATACTGCATCCGTCAGCACGCATCGCACTGAATGATTATAACCCTATTGAAATCATGAAAGCAACACTTTCATAAAATAACAAGACAAGCTATATTCATTATAAAAACAAATAACCTGTATGAAAACAGAAACATCCCACATAAAGACGGCCATCATGCTCGTTTCGGAAACCGGAATGGCTTCCGCCCGGCTGTTGCTCAAAGAATTTCCCGAAGCGGAGATTTTCACTCCCCGCTATGAAAGCGGATGTACGCACATCGAATCGACCGGCAGTTTCACTGTCAAGAATTTCAATCGTTACGACGCGTTTATCTTTATCGGAGCCTTAGGCATCTGCGTACGTTCCATCGCCCCTTGCGTGAAGGACAAGTACACAGACCCTGCCGTAATTTGCGTGGACAGCATAGGTAAACATGCCATTTCCGTCCTTTCCGGACATATCGGCGGAGCCAACGAACTGACCGAGACAGTGGCCGGTGCATTGGGAGCCGAACCCGTGATAACCACTCAAAGCGACCTTACCGGACTGTGGGCATTGGACAAACTTCCCCAACGCTTCGGCTGGTCTCCGACCATCTGTGTGAGCCCTTCCACCCACCTGCTGGCAGGGCTTACCCAAACTCCCGACGACCAGATGAAGGCGTGCATGAACGAGGCTATCAGCCTTTTTGTAACCGGACAGCCTACCGCATTGCTGTTGGAAATCCGCGACAAAGGAACCGACTGGATGGAAGCGAACCTTCCCCCTCATGTAGAGGTGTTCTATCAGATGAAAGACATCAAATTATCCCGCTTCAAGCTGGTACTGATCGTCTCTCCGCGAATACATTATATAAAGGACATACCGTCCATCTGCTATGTGCCGCGCGTGGTGCACGTCGGCATCGGACTTGCCCGGCAGGCAAGCCCCACGAGAAAAGTTGTGAAAGGCATTATAGAAAAGCTGGAAGAGTACAACATCTCCCCGCAATCCATCATAACCATATCTACGATTAACGTCAAGCGTGACGAACCGGTAGTGAAATCGCTCCAAAAGGAATACGAAGTCTTCTTCTATACGGCCGAGGAACTGGCGACAATGGACGTGCCCCACCCCAGCAAAACAGTGATGAAGCACATGGGTACGCCCAGTGTAAGCGAGGCAGCCGCATTGCTGTCCTCCGGAAATAGCCAACTGATAATGCCGAAATGCAAAGGCGAGAACTATACGGTAGCCGCCACCCTGGACATCTGCGCCCAGCGCCGGGGGCACATCGAGATTGTAGGTGCAGGTCCCGGCGACCCTGACCTTATCTCCGTGCGAGGACGGGCGATGCTGGAAAAGGCAGACCTCATCCTCTATGCAGGCAGCCTCGTGCCTCGTGAACTGACACTTTGCGCCAAACCGGGCGCAACAGTCCGCAGCTCCGCTTCCATGGATTTGGAAGAACAGTTTGCACTGATGAAAGAGTTCTACGACCAAGGAAAGTTCATCGTACGCCTGCATACGGGTGACCCCTGCATCTATGGTGCGATACAGGAACAGATGAACTACTTCGACCGATACGGCATGAGTTATCATATCACTCCGGGCATATCTTCTTTCCAGGCAGCAGCGGCGGCTTTAAAGTCGCAGTTCACCATCCCGGAGAAAGTACAGAGCATCATACTGACCCGCGGTGAAGGACGGACACCCATGCCCGAACGGGAAAAATTACATCTCATGGCACGCTCGCAAAGCACCATGTGCATCTTCCTTAGCGCAAGCATTGCAGAACAAGTGCAGGCGGAACTTCTACAGGAGTATCCCGAAACAACCCCCGTAGCCGTATGCTATCACCTCACCTGGCCGGACGAACGCATCTTCCGGGGAGAGCTGAAAGACCTTGCACGGATAGTAAAAGAAAATAACCTGACCCTGACAACCATGATTGTCGTAGGCGAGGCTATCGGCAATCGCAAAGGACTGTCGCGACTGTATGCACACGAATTCAAACACTTATTCAGAAAATAAAAAATGATATTAGTATTAGGCGGTACAACCGAAGGACGCATAGCCGTCCAAACACTTGAGGAAGCTGGAAAGCCCTTCTATTATTCAACCAAGGGCAATGAACAAGAAGTTCCTCTGCATAACGGCATCCGCCTGCAAGGTGGCATGGATAAAGATAGTCTGGAGTCTTTCTGCCGTAAAGAGAACATCTCGCTGCTGATAGACGCAGCGCACCCTTTTGCCGAAGAGCTGCACAGGAACGTCAGTGAAACTGCTGACATACTTCAGATTCCGGTCATCCGTTATGAACGCATTTACCCCCGTATAGAGAATAATGAAGGCATTGTATGGTGCGACAATTATGAAGACGCTGTCCGCCAAATAAAAAAGGAAGAAGTCTATATAATACTGGCACTGACAGGAGTAAACAGCATAAGCAAACTGAAAGCGCTATGGATGGAAAGCAGCCGTTGCTATTTCCGTATTCTCGACCGTGAAAGTTCACGCGAATCAGCGAGAAACCAGGGATTCCCCGAAGAATATTTACGTTACTACCATACCGGAGAAGACGAACGCCTATTGATGCAGCAAATACGCCCCGAAGCTGTCATCCTCAAAGAGAGCGGTGCTTCCGGCGGATTTTCCGAAAAACTAAAAGCAGCTCAGGAACTGGGCATTCGCATCTTTGTAATAAAGCGCCCGCCGCTTCACCCCAACTTCTTGTCCGTAAACGGGAAATACGGCCTGCGTAGAACGGTAGAGCAATACTATCCCGGCTTCTACCCCCTGCGCAGCGGACTCACTACGGGAACATGCGCAGCAGCCGCAGCTGCGGCTGCGATATGGGATATATTCAACATTCAGGGAACTCCCCGTCCCCCGGAGTTTGCAGTAATCCTACCCAACGGAGAATTGATAGATGTTCCTGTAGAGCCGCAGCAGAGATATCCCCGTTCCAGTTCCATAAACAACAATTGGATAGTGGAGTCGGAAGCCAGCGTCATAAAAGACGCCGGAGATGACCCCGACATTACCAATGGAATGCGGATAAAGGCGGATATCATTCTTCCGATCGATATAGATGAAAACAACGATGAAACATCGCAAAAAGATTTTAATATCATCATTGCCGGCGGAGAAGGAATAGGCATCGTCACCATGCCGGGATTAGGATTGGAATTGGGAGCGCCTGCCATTAACCCCACGCCACGCAAGATGATAGAAGACAATGTAAGGATGTACCTCGACTACGTCGGCATGCCTAAAATGAGCGATCCCATTGTTGTGACCATCTCCGTACCCGGCGGAGAGGAAATAGCCAAGCGTACTTTCAATCCGCGTCTGGGCATAGAAGGGGGAATATCCATCATCGGCACATCAGGCATTGTAAAGCCGTTTTCCAGCGAAGCTTTTATAAGTTCCATCCGAAAGTCGATGGAAGTGGCATGCGCCACAGGCAGCCCGCGTGTAGTTATCAGCTCCGGAGCAAAGAGCGAACGGTACATCAAGGCTTATTATCCCGAACTGCCGGCACAGGCCTTTGTCCATTACGGCAACTTCATCGGCGAGACGCTGAAGATTGCCGATAAGCTGAAACTACCCCGTGTCACGCTGGGAGTAATGATAGGCAAAGCCGTGAAACTGGCGGAAGGTCACCTCGATACCCATAGCAAGAAAGTGACGATGAACAAGGAGTTCATTCAGGACATAGCGCACCGGACAGGATGCAACGAAGATGTATTGACCGCTATCCGGAATATGAATCTGGCACGGGAACTATGGGATATTATCCCTGCGGAAAAACTGGAGACATTCTCCAAACTGCTGACAGAGCATTGCAAACAATGCTGCGCTCCCCTGCTGCCCGATGGAGAACTCACGATTTTATTAATCAGCGAAGACGGAAAAATATATGTATGAAAAAGGCATTGATGATAATGTACATGGCGGTTGCCGCATCGACCGCACAGGCACAATCTCCTCTCTCCTTTTATGCAGAGGCGGGAATCGGAACTTCCCGCCTCTACGGAAAGCACTCTTGCTGTGATACGCGAATAGCCTGCAAAGCGGGAATAGGCGCGAAATACGCACTGAACAAGACCTGGGTCTTGCAATCTGCTTTGGAGTTTGTATCCATAGGCGGCAAGGATGATATGGACTATGTAAAGAACGCCAAGATGAACGAGCTATACTTGCAGATACCTGTCAGAATAGCTGCAAGGTTGCCGTTGGGAAAAGATTACCACGCCTCGCTGAATGCCGGTCCGTACATTGCCTGCGGCGTGGGCGGGAAGACATCCGGCAGCATCCCGTATTATCACGACACCGGTTCTTCCGACGGGAACCGGCTTTTCAAAATAGATACTTTCGGCAACATATTGGAGAATAATGCCGGAAACAGGCGGCTGGACGGCGGTATCATCGTGGGAATCACATTTGAATACCGCAGGCTCATTATCGGTGCAGAGGCACAAGTGGGATTGGTAAAGATCAACCAGCAACTAAGGCAGGTAATAGACACGGAAGAATTCCATAATTACCTGCCACGAAATTTTGCTTCATTCTTCACCGTAGGATATAAGTTCCGATAAAGGAATGCTGCCCGTAGGGTTCGTGCCCGACACTTTCTTACTCAAAATGAGATTGCGTGGAGCTTCGCCAATAAATCCCCGATGCTGGTGAGACATATCGGTTCTTCACCGGGACGATGCAGGACAAAAGCGCCGCCGCCTTTCAAATCGCCCGTTTCGATGTAGGTTTCCGACTCCACGTTGCGGTTGGCAAGGATGCCGTTACGCTGCAATGCCTTACGCACCATGGCGTATCTCTGCCCATGCCCTGACAAACGTATCTGCATGGTATATTCATTATCTACACGGAACAATCCGGTTTCCAAATCAAACACGATACCTTTACGGGCGAAAAAGCTGCTAAGGCTGCCGTTCAGAGCAAGGTCCTCGGGAGTACCGATGGTGACGCCGTTCGCCTTGTCCATAAGCCAGATTTTGTCGGCTATCTGCAAAGCCAGTTCGAGGTCGTGTGTAGAGAGGAAAATGGTCTTGTCCGTCTGGCGGCTGAGGTGGTGCAGCAGTTGCATCATTTCCACTTTGCTGGGAAAATCAAGAAAGGCCGTAGGTTCATCCAGATAAATCACGGGAGTTTCCTGGGCAAGCGCTTTAGCTATCATGACTTTCTGGCGCTCACCGTCACTTAACGTATGTACCATCCGATGCGCAAGGTGAGGAATACCTACCAGAGCAACGGCTCGCTCCACCACCTGCCTGTCCTCTTTGGTAAGCGTACCCCAAAAGCCCGTATAGGGACTGCGTCCCAATCCTATCAATTCCGTAACGGACATATTGCGGATGTCGCATTTCTCTGTCAGCACTACACTGATAACGCGCGACAGTTGCTTGTCGGTATAGGACTCAATCTCCTTGCCTTGAATACGTATCTCTCCACCCAGTTTGGGCTGGAAAGCGGACAGAGTGCGGAGCAGTGTGGACTTACCCACTCCGTTAGCACCCAGCAGGCAGGTCAGCTCGCCACTGTTGATGCCTGCACAGATGCCGTCCGCCACTACCTTCACATCACTCTTACCGGGATAGCCGATAGAAAGATTCTCGATATGTATAGTCTCGTTCTTCAATGTTATATGTAATATTAGAGTTCAATATACTTGATATTTTATTCGTTCAACTCCCCTTTTCTCTTTCTGAAAAGCACGGATGCAACCACCGGCGCACCTACCAGCGCAGTTACCGAATTGACGGGCAACGCTCCCTCGAATCCCGGCATGCGGGCTATCAGGTTACACACCAACGCCAAGGCTGCGCCTACCAGCAAGGTAGCGGGCATCAATATGCGATGGTCGGACGTGTGAAAAATGGCGCGGCATAAATGAGGCACTGCCAACCCGATAAACATAATAGGACCGCAGTAGGCGGTGACAATGGCCACCAGCACTCCGGAACAGGATATGACGAGCAGGCGTGCCCGTTTGATATTCAATCCTAAGTTACGTGCATAACCGTCGCCCAACAACAACAGGTTCATGGTCTTTATCAGCAGGAACGACAAGGGCAGCAACACCGCCATGATACAGACCAAAATTTATATATAGATTTAAAGGCTGGGGAACAGTTAATTGATGGAGCAAAAGCAGAACAACTATTGCGTTTTAGACATAACAATGATGGCTCTACATACCCAAGTTCTTACGGACAACAAGATTTGGGAAGAATGAGAACTCAAAGAGAGTTTATAATTGCAACATTAAAACAAACATTAAAACCACAGAATATATTCAAGCTAAAACAGGTAATAGATATAATGTCAGAAAACGTAAAAACAAACCTAGACTTCAATGAAATTAAAGCATATGTTCCATATGCAGTTAAGTTTGATGCAGATAACATAAAAACTGGAATGGTTCCAGGAGATGTAGAAATGTGCAATGGAGTTTCATTATACATTGCAAACGAAAGAAAAACAAAAGCTCTAGTTAATGAGTTATTTCCATCAACAACAAGCAGTGAAGATGAAGCTACAACAAACATAACCAAATAATATAGAATAAGTTTTATAAAAGCATAGAAAAAATAGGGTACATAGCCCTATTTTTCTGTGCTTTAATATTTTGGATAAAAGTCATCAATATAACTTTTTTCATAGTCTTTGTGATTAAAGATGCCAAGATGTTTAAAAAGAGTTTTAGTAGAAGTTCTTTTTGCAGGTTTTGAATTTTTAGCTTTGACTACGGCTTTTGAGCTTCTAGTGTTACTAGCATATTTTCTATTTTTAGAATTTCTTGAATTTTTGTTTCTAATATTTTTAGAGTTTTTAGATTTTTTATAATTATTGGTCTTGTTATTATTTTTTCTATTATTTACAAAATGTAAGAATTTCGCAAATATAAATAAGAAAATTATTAATAATGCAAGTTCCATTAATGTTTTTGTGTAGTTAGATTTATATACAGTATGAGATGCAACTAAGTCACATGTATAACTAAAACCATCTATGTCAAATGTAGCAGTTCCAAGTTTTGTGCCTTCAAAAATAGGAGCAGATATATTATCAGAAAGCTTTATGTTTGGAGTATATGTTGAAATATCAACATTATTTGGTATTAATCCTTCCAAACTATCTTCATATAATAAATCTAAATTTTCAGTTTCTTTAGTAGCATTTTCAACAGCAATCTGTTTAGCAACATC
>ENA-ORCP01003785-ORCP01003785.1-human-gut-metagenome-genome-assembly--contig:-NODE-3785-length-10973-cov-3.566263_pt1 | contig 10973 bp, 9 predicted proteins | sample MGYA00242990_ERZ507991 | MGnify/ENA primary metagenome ERZ507991 (study PRJEB26167, sample SAMN06115496) | human gut metagenome | host: Homo sapiens | place: China:Henan | collected 2015-05-07 | study... | reverse complement strand
ATAAATAACAAAAATAATGGAAAACTACCAGAATATTCTGCCGAAAAATCACAAAAAGAGAAAACAATGGCAAAGAGGTCATGGTAAGGTAGGAACGTATTTGTAAGGTTGCAGTTTTGGGAAAATGTTCATCATGAGGAGACCTGCTCGTGGGTCATGGAAAATCATCCGCAGTGCGGGGAAATAAGGAGAGAAAAGGATAGTAAGCAAAATAATTCAGAAACCGCACCATGTGGTAATCTCATCCACCGGTACGCGGGTGCTGATGACCTGATTTGCGGGGAACTCCCAGTCAGGGTAGCCGATGGCGATGCCGCAGACGATGCGCTTGTTTTCGGGGATATGGAGATTGCGGCGCAGCGTCTCCTGATACATGACCGCCTGATGCTCTACGCAGGTACCGAGGCCGAACTCCATCGCCGCGGTGCAGATATTCTGGATCACGCACCCCATGTCCAGCCGGAACGTCGTATTGTCCAGCGTCTGGTCCATGCTCAGGATGATGACCGCGGGTGCATCGAAGAAGCGGAACCCCCGCTGTCCCCATTCGTTTCGGCGCGCTCTGTCGCCCCGCTCAATTCCCATGGCGGCAAACAGCGCCTTGCCGATCTCGCGGCTGCGCTCCCGATAAATACCATCCACCATGATGTCAGGAACATCCGTCGGGCGGTCCTGATCGTAGAACGCGATATTATCCTGGCGGATGGCCTCCAGTACGTCGCCGGCGGCGACCGCAAACTCCCAGGGCTGCGCATTGACGGCGGATACGGCTCTCGTTGCCAGCGTCAGGACCTCTCGGAGCGTCTCCTGCGTCACAGGCTCCCTGGTAAAAGAGCGGATGGACCGGCGGTCATTGATAGCCTGTCTGATATCCATGTCAGCTTCCTTTCTTACTTCGCGGCCTTAGCAGCCTTGATGGACTCGATCAGCTCGGGAACGACCTTGAACAGATCGCCGACGATACCGTAGTCAGCCACCTCGAAGATGGGAGCGGTGTCGTTCTTGTTCACGGCGATGATGCACTCGGAATCCTGCATACCAGCCTTGTGCTGGATAGCGCCGGAGATGCCCAGAGCAACGTAGACCTTGGGATGGACGGTCTTGCCGGTCTGGCCCACCTGATGGTCGGCGGAGATCCAGCCGGCGTCCACGCAGGCGCGGGAGGAACCCACGACGCCGCCCAGAACCTCAGCCAGCTCCTCGGCCAGCTTGATGCCGCCCTCCACGTCCTTGGAGATACCACGGCCAACGGACACGATAAAGTCGGCGCCGATCAGGTCAACCAGCTTCTTGGCGGCCTTGACGGTATCCACCACCTCGGTGTGGATGTCAGCAGCGGTCAGCTCGAACTTGGGCTCGATGATCTCCACGTTCTTCGGGCACTCGCGCTTCTTCATCACGCCGGGGCGAACGGTCGCCATAGCGGGACGGAAGCGGGGGCAGATGATGGACGCCATCAGGTGACCGCCGAAGGCAGGACGGGTCATCTTCAGGTCGCGGGACACATCGTGATCTTCACCGGCGATCTTCACGGTGCCCAGCTTCTCGATGCGCTCCTCGGGCAGCGTGGAGGCTTCCTTCAGGAAGCCCTTGTAGTTGGGCATATCGATGTCCAGATGGGTGCAGTCCGCGCACAGACCGGTGTGCAGGCGAGCGGCGCAGCGGGGAGCCAGATCGCGGCCGATGTTGGAGGCGCCGAACAGCAGCACCTCGGGCTTCAGATCCTCAACGGCCTCCACGATCACCTTGGTGTAGGCATCGGTGGTGAAGTCCTTCAGCAGGGGGGAATCATACACATAGACCTTGTCTGCGCCATACTGGCCCAGCTCAGCCGCGATGCCCTTGACGTTGTCGCCCAGCAGAATGCCGCACAGCTCCACGCCCAGCTCGTTGGCCAGCTTCCGGCCCTCGGAGATCAGTTCGAAGGTGGTGGGCATCATCACGCCCTGACGCTGCTCGCAGAAAACCCATACGTTCTTGAAGGACTGAATGTCCGAACTATTAAAAGACATATTTTTAAGTTCCCTTCTTTCAGATTTGACAAGCATTTCAGCACGTTTCGATTCGGCAAGCTGCAATCACGTTTTTTCGCCGCGGCGTGTACGTGGCGAAAAATACCGCTCGGCAAGCGGAGTGTGCGAGCGCAGCGAGTGCGCGCAGTCTGCCGAAATGCTCACAAAAATGCTTGCATTTTTGTGAAGTATTTTTAGATGATGTGCTTGGCGGCCAGAATGCCCGCCAGCTTGTCGGTGGTAGCCTTGTCAGCGCCCTCGAGCATCATGCCCGCGCCCTTCTGAGGGGGCGTGAAGGAGGTCAGAATGTTGGTAGGAGAACCCTTCAGACCGATGGTGGTAGCATCGATCAGCTCGTGATCCTTCAGCGTGTCATAGGTCATGGTGACCAGAGGCTTGCTGTAGCACTCGAACGCGCCGCCCACGGACAGGTAACGCGGGGTGTTCAGCTCCTTGATGCAGGTGATCATGCAGGGGGTCTTGACCTTGATGGTCATGTAGCCGTCCTCCAGCATGCGCTTCACGGTCAGCGTGTCGCCGTCCTTGGTGATCTCGCCGGCATAGGTGACCTGGGGCAGATGCAGCTTCTCAGCGATCTGGGGGCCCACCTGTGCGGTATCGCCGTCGATGGCCTGACGACCGGCCAGGATGATGTCATCCTTGTCGATGCCGTAGGTATCGATGGCAGCGGCGATGATCTGGGAGGTAGCGTAGGTATCGGAACCGCCGAACTCACGAGCGGTCACCAGAACGCCCTCGTCCACGCCCATGGCCATCAGCTCACGCAGCATGCCCTCTGCGGGAGGGGGACCCATGGTGAACGCCACCACCTTGCAGCCCAGCTCGTCCTTCAGAGCCAGAGCGGCCTCAACGGCGTTCATGTCATCGGGGTTGATGATGGTCTGCATGGACGCACGGTCCAGAGTGCCATCGGGGTTCACGGCCACCTTACCGGAGGTATCGGGAACCTGCTTCACAGTGACGATGATTTTCATTTTACCTTTTACCTCCTCAATTACTTGCCCAGCACGGCGCGGGAAATGACCACCTTGTGGATCTCGCTGGTGCCTTCGTAAATTTCCGTGATCTTTGCATCGCGGTACATCCGCTCCAGAGGATAGTCGTGCATATAGCCGTAGCCGCCGTGGATCTGCAGTGCCAGATTCGTGACGAACCGCGCGTTTTCAGAGGCGTTGAGCTTGCACATAGCCGCCTCCTTGCCGAAGGGCTTGCCGCTGTCATCCAGATACGCGGCGTAGTAGGTCAGCCACTTGGCCGCCTCAGTCTTAGTAGCCATATCCGCCACATACCACTGCAGGCCCTGCAGCGTGGCGATGGGCTTGCCGAACTGGACACGTTCGTGCATATATTTCACCGTCAGCTCCAGCGCGCCCTCGGCAAGGCCGATGCTCTGGGCGCCCACGCCGATGCGGGCGCCGTCCAGCGCCTGCATGGCGATCTTGAAGCCCTTGCCCTCCTGCCCCAGCAGGTTCTCCGCCGGTACGCGGCAATCCTCGAAGATCAGTTCCGCAGTCTCGCTGCCCCGCAGGCCCATCTTGTTCTCCACCTTGCCCACCGTGAAGCCGGGCGTACCGGCCTCCACAATGATGGCGGACATCCCCTTCAGCCCCGCAGCGGGGTTCGTCAGGGCGAACACCACCAGCACACCGGCGCGGCTGCCGCCGGAGATGAAGCATTTGGTGCCGCTGAGCACATACTCGTTGGTCTCCGTATCCAGAATGGCCGTGGTCTGGGCCCGGGCCGCGTCGCTGCCGGCGCCGGGCTCCGTCAGGGCAAAGGCGCCCAGCTCGCCGCCCTTGGTCAGGCGGGGCAGGTACTTCTGCTTCTGGGCCTCGGTGCCGTACTTGGCGATGGCCTGGGGTGCAATGAGGTGGATGGACAGGGTGGCTGCGGAGGCCATGCACTTCTTGGCGAACTCGGACACCGCGATGACCTCCTCGGTCATGCCGCCGCCCACACCGCCGTACTCCTTGGGCACACCGATGCCGGTGAAGCCGTAACGTGCCATCTGCTTGAAGTTCTCCAAGGGGAAAACGTGGGTCTCATCCAGCTCCGCCGCGGTGGGCTCCAGTGTATTTTCTGCAAACTGCTGTGCCGCCTTCTTCAGCAAAGCCTGCTCTTTTGTCAGTTCAAAATTCATGTCTTGCTCCTTTCTCTTCCGATCCTCTATTTCCATTCAAAAACGCCGCGGTTCAGCACGGGTTTTCCTGTTTTCAAATTCATCAGGCGGAAGTATGCCTGCTTCTCACATGCATGCCACAGCTCCAGCCGCACCGGCGTATCCGGATACAGCACGCTGCTCATCTGGGCGGCCATGCGCGTCATGCGCTCCGGCTCCCCGGGGATCAGGGCCGCTATCGCCATCCGGCAGGCAAAGCCGAAGGAACAAAGGCCCTGCATAAAGGAGGACTCAAAGCCCATCTTCCGCGCATATTCCGGATCTACATGCACCAGATTGGTGTCCCCCGTCAGCCGGTACAGCAGATTCTGCACGGGGCTGATATAGTCGTCTGCTTCCACATCCGGCTTCCGCTCCGGAATGACCACGGGGCTCTTGGGCATGGGCTTTCCGCCAAAGCCGCCGGCCTCGTGGAAAAATGTGGTGGAATAATTGGTGCAGACCGCGTTGCCGGCCTCGTCCCGCACATCCACCCGCGTCTTGATCACCGCGCCCTTGCCTTCGCCCCGATCGTACACGTCGGTGATCACATCCTGATACTGAAACGTTCCCTTGATCGGATCGATGGGGCGGTGCATGATGATCTCATGATCCATGTTCAAAAAAGAAATGGTGGGCTTGATCAGTTCGTTGGCGATCATGGAGGCGGGCAGCGGCATCCATTGATACGGCTTTACATTCACCGTGCCCCAGTAGGGGATCGTCCCGTAGGTGGGCAGCGCTTTCAGAACCTTTTCATAGGTGTATTGCAGATCCTCCGCCTTGGCACCCACCGCCAGCGCGTACAGTGCGATGTCCCGCCAGTTGTACTCCATATAGCGGGGTTCCGTCCGCAGTCCTATCAGCTGTGTCAGATCGACCTTTTCCATGGTCAAGCTCCCTTCTCGTATTGTTTTACCTCAGAAACGGGCGCACCAACACGGAGTTGGTGCGCCCGTCTGTCGCAGGCGCAACGCTGCCTGGCTCTTTATTCCTTTTCGGCAGCCAGCTTCTTGTAGTAGGCCAGCCGCTCCATGGCGTCCTTCTCGGTCTTTTCCAGAAGGCCCTCCGCCTCATCGGGGAACGCCTTCAGCAGGGAGGCGTAGCGGACCTCGTTCATCAGGAACTCGCGGAAGGACATGGTGGGCTCCTTGGAATCCAGCGTGAAGGGATTCACGCCGGTACCCACCAGCTGGGGATTGTAGCGATACAGCGCCCAGTAGCCGCAGTCCACGGCGTGCTTGGCTTCCATCTGGCTCAGGCCCATGCCGGTCTTGATGCCGTGGTTGATGCAGGGGCAGTAGGCGATGACGATGGAGGGGCCGGGATAAGCCTCGGCCTCGGCCAGCGCCTTCAGCGTCTGCGCCTTGTCGGCGCCGATGCACACCTGCGCCACGTAGATGTAGCCGTAGGTCATGAAGATGCGGCCCAGATCCTTCTTCTTGGTCCGCTTGCCGCTGGCGGCAAACTTGGCGATCGCCGCGGTGGGGGTCGCCTTGGAAGCCTGTCCGCCGGTATTGGAATACACCTCGGTATCCAGCACCATCAGATTCACGTCACGGTTCTGGGCCATCACATGATCGATGCCGCCGTAGCCGATATCGTAGGCCCAGCCGTCACCGCCCACAGCCCACACGGACTTCTTGGCCAGATATTCCTTGTTCTCCAGAACGTACTTCACGTCCTCGGTCTGCTCTGCCTGTTCCAGAGCGGCGATCAGAGCGTCCGTGACGGTACGGGAGGTCTCCGTCTTCTTCCAGCCGTTCTCATAGGCCTCCACAGCCTCCACGGCGATACCGGCGGCCTTGATGGCCTCAAGACGGATCAGCAGCTCCCTGCGGATGGAATCCTGTGCGTGGAAGAAGCCGTAGGCAAACTCGGCGTTGTCCTCAAACAGAGAGTGCTCCCAAGCGGGGCCGTGACCCTGGCAGTCCTTGCAGTAGGGCAGGATGGGGGCGCCGCCGGAGATGGCGGAGGAGCAGCCGGCAGCGTTGCCGATGTACATCCGATCGCCGAACAGCTGGCTCAGCAGCTTGATATAGGTGGTCTCGGCGCAGCCAGCGCAGGCGGCGGAGAACTGGAAGTAGGGCTTTGCGAACTGGACGTTCTTCACGCTCTTGTCATTGATAACGTCCTTCTTCAGGTAGCTTTCGTTCATGGCCACCTCGTCGAAGAGGGTCTGCTCGGGCTTCATGTCCTCGAAGGAGGTCATGGTGAGAGCACCCTCGGCGGGGCAGGCGGTCAGGCACACGCCGCAGCCCAGGCAGTCATAGGGAGAGACCTGCATCCGGAAGGAATAGGGGGAATCCTTGCCCAGACCCTTGGCGGGGACAGTCTCAAACCCGGCGGGAACGGACTTCTTCTCCTCCTCAGTCAGCAGCACAGGGCGGATGGCGGCATGGGGGCAGCACATGGAGCAGCGGTTGCACTGGATGCACTTGCTGCCGTCCCACTTGGGGACCTTGGTGGCGACACCGCGCTTGGAGAACACGGAGGTTCCGTTTTCCCAGGTGCCGTCCAAAACGCCGTACTTCTGGAACACGGAAACGGGGAGCTGATCGCCCTTCTGACGGTCCATGGGCATGACGATGTCCCGGACGAAGGGAGTGAGGCCCTTGGGCTCCACGACGGGAGCGTCCTGTGCGTCTGCCCAGGAGGCGGGGATCTCCACCTTCACAGCGGCGCTGACACCCAGATCCACGGCCTGATCGTTCAGGTCCACGATCTTCTGACCGGCCTTCTTGAAGTAGGAGTTGTAGTTGTTCTTCTTCATATCCTCAATGGCCAGATCCATGGGGATGACCTTGGTCAGGGCGAAGAAGGCGCCCTGGAGGATATTATTGGTACGCTTGCCCAGGCCGATCTCCTGTGCCAGCTTGGCAGCGTCGATGATGTAGAAGTTGGCGTGCTTCCGGGCCAGATCGCGCTTCATCTTGGCAGGCAGGTGCGCGTCCAGCTCCTCCACCGTCCACGGGCAGTTCAGCAGGAAGGTGCCGCCCTCCTTCAGATCCTCGGTGGTGTCATACTTTTTGACGTAGGTGGGAGCATGGACCGCCACGAAGTCAGCAGAGGACACCAGATAGGTGCTGCGGATGGGCTCGTCGCCGAAGCGCAGGTGGCTCTGGGTCAGGCCGCCGGACTTCATGGTATCATAGGAGAAGTAAGCCTGAGCGTACTTGCCGCCCACGAAGCCGATGGTGGAGATGGCGTTCTTGTTGGCGCCCACGGTGCCGTCGCCGCCCAGGCCCCACAGCTTGCAGCTGATCTGGCCGGGATGGGCCAGCTCAATCTCCTTGTAGTCCAGAGAGGTATAGGTCACATCGTCATTGATGCCGATGGTGAAGTTGTTCTTGGGCTGGGCTTGCTTGAGGTTATCGTACACAGCCACGATCTGACCGGGTGTGGTATCCTTGGAGCTGAGGCCGTACCGGCCGCCCACCACGCGGATATCGCCGCGGCCAGCCTGATTCAGAGCGGTGACAACATCCAGATACACAGGCTCGCCCACGGAGCCGGTCTCCTTGTTGCGGTCCAGCACGGCGATCCGCTTGCAGGTGGCGGGGATGGCGGCGGCAAAGTGCTTCACGGAGAAGGGACGGAACAGATGAATCTGCACCATGCCCACCTTGCGGCCCTGGGCGTTCAGGTAGTCCACAGTCTCCTTCACGGTCTCGCTGGCGGAGCACATCACCACGATGACTTCCTCCGCGTCGGGCGCGCCGTAGTAGTTGAACAGCTTGTAATCACGGCCGGTGAGCTTGTTGATCTCGTCCATGTAGTGCTGGACGGTGTCGGGCAGGGCATTGGCCTTGACGTTGGCGCCTTCCTTGCACTGGAAGTAGACGTCGGGGTTCACGTTGTTGCCCCGGTTGGTGGGATGCTCAGGGTTCAGGGACTGATGGCGGAAGGCCTGCAGGGCCTCCTGATCCACCAGACCACGGAGATCCTCATAGTCCAGAGCCTCAATCCGCTGCATCTCGTGGGAGGTACGGAAGCCGTCAAAGCAGTGCATGAAGGCATACCGGCCGCTGATGGCGGACAGATGAGCCACGGCGGCCAGATCCATTGCCTCCTGAGGGCAGGAGGACATCAGCATGGCGTAGCCGGTCATACGGCAGGTCATGAAGTCTGTATGGTCACCGAAGATAGAGTGATGGTTGGAGGTCACCACGCGGGACGCAATGTGCATGACGCTGGGCAGGAACTGGCCGCCCATGGCGTACATGGCGGGGATCATCAGCATCAGGCCCTGAGAGGAGGTGAAGGTGGTGGTCAGGGCGCCAGCCTGCAAGGAACCGTGGCAGGTGCCGGCAGCGCCGGCCTCAGACTGCATCTGGATCACGTCCACTGTGGAACCAAACAGGTTCTTCTTGCCCTTGGCAGACCACTCGTCCACCTTTTCCGCCATGGGGGAGGACGGGGTGATGGGGTAGATGGCCGCCACCTCGGTAAAGGCGTACGCACTGTACGCGGCTGCCGTGTTGCCGTCCATGACTACGTAATTTTTCTTCATACGCAAGATCCTTCCTATCTTTCTTATCTGAATATGCTGTTTTTACATATATAGGCACCATCCGCAGATGGTAACACATGAAGGTCAGAAAACCAGTCTGCAATTCTGAATACGGCAGCTCTCTTCGATCAACTGCCGTTTTTTCAGAAGCAGCTGGGTGATCTGCTGCTTTTTTTCATCGGTGTACCGGAACTTGGGAGTGGTTACACTGATGGCCGCCTTGACCTGACCGTTTTCAGCCAGCGGGACTGCCACGCAGCAGATCTCAGCGGTGGATTCCTCGCTTTCATAGGCGATCCCGGCGCTGCGGATGTCCTGAAGCGCCGCGATGAGGGTATCAAGATCCATAATGGAGTTTGGCGTGTAGGGGAAGAAGCGGTATCCCGCGTAAAGCTGCCGGACCTCATCGTCCGTCAGGCCGGAGAGAAGCGCTTTGCCCAGGCCGGTGACATGAGCAGGGAGGTGGTGGCCCACATCGCTGATGATGGAGATGATGGCGTGGCCTTCCTCTTTTAAGAGGTAGTGCACGTCCTGCCCTACCAGCACACCCATCTGGCAGACTTCGTCTACTTGGGAGACGATGCTGCGCATTTCACTGCGGATAATGGACAGAGCGTTCTGGCCGCTGGCGTAGGACAGCCCCAATTCAAAGGTATGGGGACCGATCTTGTAGAGACTGCCGTCCGTCACAACGTAATTGGTGGCGGCCAGTGTTTTCAGAATGGGGGAAATGGTGCCCTTTGGCAGGTCCAGCAGATTGGCGATCTCCGACAGGCTCAGACCGCCGGAATTGGCGTCGATCAGCTCCAGAATCCGGAGGACCCGCAGGGTTGGATTGTGATATTCCATGAAGGAGGACTCCAATCTTTCAGAGCTGTGTTCCGTGAGGCGGTAGAGTGTGGCTGAAAAATTTTTGTTGTTCGGATATGCAAATGCATAACGAATATCCGAAACTCTACTGGTAAAATAGCACAGATACCCGCCGTTGTCAAGGGGTTAACTATGGAATTTGAGATCAAAAATGCTGAATTTCGATAAAAAAACCGCGCAAGAGGTAAGAATTCGTTCCGACAGCGGAAACGGGGTGGATCAGCCGCAGGCGGTGACCGTTTCAGTGAAGGCAGAGGCCCTTCTGTATGCGGCTTTTGCCGTTCTGGTGGCGCTTATATATTTAGTGGTGCAGCGCAGGCCAGCAATCAGGTAATTTGGAGTTTTTCGAGACGCATAACAAAAAAACGATGCAGCCCCGAAAGGGACTGCATCGGCTTTGAGGATCGATATGTGCGGATCAGTTTACTTGTGCAGCAGGGGAGAGAGGGGCTTGTAGATCAAGAAGCAGAGGACCACGTCCAGCATTCCCTTGAAGAAGGTGAAGGGCATATTGAAGATGGTCAGGCACTTGATGAGGCTGTCAGAGGAGGGGAGAATAGCCTGATACATACCGATGATGGCGTCCAGAGGCAGACCGTAGCACACCACATAGGCGGGATACACCAGGAGGTAGTTGAAGGGTACAGACAGGACCGCCATCAGCGCGGCGCCGACAACAGCGCCGATCAGAGCGCCCTTGCGGGACTTATTCCGGGAATAGATGTAACCGGCGGAGAAGGAGAACACGCTGCCCATCACGAAGTTGAACAGCTCGCCTACATAGGCGGAGGAGGTGCCGTGGAGCACGGAGAACAGCAGGTTCTTCAGGAAGGTGACCACGATGCCGTAGACAGGGCCGAGAGAGAAGGCGGCCAACAGCTCCGGCAGATCGGACACGTCCAGCTTTACGAAGGAGGGGATCAGAGCCGGGATGGGGAATTCAATGAACATCAGCAGGAAGGCCACGCCGGAGAGCATTGCGGAAATAGTCAGCTTGTGGGTGCGGCTTTTTTTAGTGCTTTTTTAATGGCCTGTAAAAGTACCTGGGAGGTGTAGCGGGTTTCCTCTGGAAAGGATATGTTTTCGAGGGACTGGCTGTCTAGGATCTGGCTGGTCAGGTTATTTAAGGATGGCTGCATCAGCGGATACATTGTTGCAACCGCATCAATTAACGGGACCAAAGTAACCGAGGTGATGCGGTTCGCATCCACGCTTACCTCTACGTTCACCTCCTGGGCCCCAAGGGTAATGGAGGAGGCATAGACGCCTGGTATGTATTGTGCGCTTGCAGGTGCGGCGCTGCTTTCCTTTTTCGGGCGGAACATAACCAGCAGAAGCAGGATCAGAAGAATTCCAAGGCCAATGAAAATCGCAGTATAGATAATTTCTTTCATGCGCA
>ENA-ORCP01003784-ORCP01003784.1-human-gut-metagenome-genome-assembly--contig:-NODE-3784-length-10973-cov-4.081498_pt1 | contig 10973 bp, 9 predicted proteins | sample MGYA00242990_ERZ507991 | MGnify/ENA primary metagenome ERZ507991 (study PRJEB26167, sample SAMN06115496) | human gut metagenome | host: Homo sapiens | place: China:Henan | collected 2015-05-07 | study... | reverse complement strand
TGTTTGATCCGGTATTTTTGGCAGGCGCTGCCGGGAGCAGTCTGGTAGTGGTCGATGAGGCACATACGGTAACGACATGGGGCAAGGAGTTCCGTGTGGACTATTTATAAAATATGTAATAGCGATGACATCAATATTTGACTCGCAGGAGTATTATGATAGATTTCTTGCGGCATTAAAAGAGATAGACGAAGAATTAGATAATAGAGTTCTTGCGGCATTAAAGGAGATAGACGAAGAAATAGATGAGAGTATCAGTAAATATGATAGGGAAGATATACTAAATTCAAAAGTAGACAAGGATTTAGATAATAGATTTAATAGCATACATAATGGTGAGGCAGACAATAGATTAAATTATAGTTCAATTAATAATCAGGATAATGGTAATAAGATAAATGTTGCTGATTTCAGGGATGAGCAGACTTTAACGATTGCGGAAGCATTTAACAGGCGGGATTTATCAGGTTGTGATGAAATTCAGATGAATAATGAGAAGATATATGGTAAGATAAGTGGAGAGTCAGTGTATGTATATCCACCGGGAATACCGATATTGTGTCCGGGAGAGGTTATTACACGAAAGATTATTGCAATACTTGAGGCGGCCGGTGAGGCAGGTCTGGAGGTTGTAGGTGTAAAAGAAGGAGCTTTGTTATGCCTGAGATAGCATTTTTAATGGGAAAAAGTTCAAGTGGTAAAGATAATATATTTAAGGCTTTAGTTGGTGATAAGGAGCTAAATCTTAAGACTGTTATTATGTATACAACAAGACCTATGAGAGCTGGGGAAAAAGAAGGTGTAGAGTATTATTATGTAGATAATGAGAAGGCATTGGAGCTTGAAGCGGCTGATAAAGTAATAGAAATGAGGACATATAACACGGTATATGGTGAATGGAAATATTTTACAGTTGATGATGGTCAGATTAGGCTTGGAAGCGGTGATAAGTATATTGTCATAGGTACTATTGAGGCTTACAATAAATTTTGCGCATACTTTGGAAAAGAAGCAATATTACCGATATATATAGAAGTCGATGATGGAATAAGGCTTATGAGAGCTATCAACAGGGAACAGAAGCAGGAAGTACCACAGTATGAGGAAATGTGCAGGCGTTTTCTTGCAGACAGTAAAGATTTCTCGGAGGAAAAGATTAAGGAAGCCGGAATTAATCAGAGATTTAGCAACGATGGAACAATAGAGGATTGTATAAGGGACATCAAAGAGGCAATTAAACAGCAGCTTTTATAAATGCAGTAAGAGTGAGTTGGCTTGAATTGTATTAATGATATTTATATGATACAATTATATGATGGTGGACACGAAAGAGAGTAAAGTTATGGATATAAAGATTAATGATATACAGACATCATCTTCAGTTCAGCAGGTGAAGAATACAGAGAGTACGGACAGTAGTTTTAAGTTTACTCTTATTAGTAATATAGAAGAAAAGGATCTTCAGGAAAAGCTTGGCAGTATGATGGAACAGATTACTGAGCAGGGTGAGAAGATTGCAAAGCATATGGATATTAAGGATATGCGAAAGTACAGGGAGCTTGTTAAGGGATTTCTTAACGAGGTTGTTAACCGTTCCCATAAGTTCTCAAGAGAGAACTTTCTTGATAGACGAGGCAGACACAGAGTATATGGTATTGTTAAACTTGTGGATAAGAATCTTGATGAGCTGGCAGGAGAACTTGTTAAAGAAGAGAAAAATCATCTTGAGATTGTAGGAAGAATTGATGATATCAGGGGTTTATTGCTTGATATATCAGCATAAGATTGGAGTATATAATGAGCACATTTTCAGATATTTATGGATACGATACAATTAAAGAGCATTTACAGAACGCAATTAAATTAGATAAGGTATCACACGCTTACATTATCAATGGAGGGCTTGGTGCTGGAAAGAAGATGATTGCCAAGATATTTGCAAAAGCATTACAGTGTGAGGCAGAGGGCGGTAATAAGCCTTGTAATAAATGTCATTCCTGTATACAGACAGAGTCAGGCAATCAGCCTGATATAATATGGGTACGACACGAGAAGCCTGCAAGTATAGGTGTAGATGATGTAAGAGATCAGATAATATCAGATATGCTTATTAAACCATACTCAAGCCGTTATAAGATATACATTATAGATGAGGCTGAGAAGCTTACAGTGCAGGCACAGAATGCACTTCTTAAGACTATAGAAGAGCCACCAGCGTATGGTATTGTTATATTTCTTACGACTAACGCAGACATTTTCTTACAGACTATTATATCAAGATGTGTGCTTCTTGATTTAAAGCCATTAAAGGAAAGCGTAGTTATGGATTATCTTAAGGATAACTATGACGTGTCAGAATATGAACGTAAGTTTGCGGCTGATTTTGCACAGGGTAAGATTGGACGTGCTAAGACTATTATAGAAAGTACGGAATTCGCACATTTAAAGAATGATGTTATGCACGTTATCAAGAATGTGAAGGATATGACGGCGGCAGACATAATGGCAGTTGTTAAAGATGTGACTAATTACAAGCTTACAATAGACGATTATCTTGATCTTATGGCTATGTGGTTCAGGGACGTGCTTATGTTTAAGAGTACCAATGATACGAATTATCTAATATTTAGTGATGAGATTTCGCTTATCAAATCGCAGGCTGAGGTTATGTCATACGAAGGAATTCAGGATATACTTAATTCTATAGATAAAGTAAAGGTAAGACTTAAGGCCAATGTTAATTTTGACTTATGCATAGAACTTCTTATTATGGCTATGAAAGAGGATATGTAGGCAGTTAGTGAATAATTGGCTGATGTTAGGAATTAATATTTGGCAGGATTGGAGATTAAAAATAGATGACTAAAGTTGTTGGTGTTAGATTCAGGCAGGTGGGCAAAATATATTTCTTTGCACCGGGACAGTATAATGTTGAGGTTGGTCAGCACGTTATTGTTGAAACAGCAAGAGGAATTGAGTATGGCCACGTTGTTCTTGGTGAAAGAGAGGTTGAGGATTCAGCAGTTGTACAGCCGCTTAAGGCTATTATCAGAATATCGACACCTGATGATGATGAAAGGGAAGCTAAGAACAGGGAAAAGGAAAAAGAAGCGTATAAGATATGTCTTGAGAAGATTAAGAAGCATAATCTTGAAATGAAGCTTATAAAGGTTGAGTATACATTTGATAATAATAAAGTATTGTTCTACTTTACAGCGGATGGAAGAATTGATTTCAGAGAGCTTGTAAAGGATCTGGCAGCAGTATTTAAGACAAGAATTGAACTTCGTCAGATTGGTGTAAGAGATGAAACTAAGATATTAGGCGGAATTGGTTCTTGTGGAAGACCATTGTGCTGTGCAACATATATGCCAGAGTTCATACCAGTGTCAATTAAGATGGCAAAGGAACAGAATTTATCGCTTAATCCATCAAAGATATCGGGTGTGTGTGGAAGACTTATGTGCTGTCTTAAGAATGAGCAGGAAACTTACGAGGAGCTTAACAGCCACCTTCCTAATGTGGGAGATTATGTTACTACACCTGAGAAGTTAAAGGGTGAGGTATCAAGCGTTAATGTGTTAAGACAGCTTGTTAAGGTAATTGTCACACTTGATGGAGATGAGAAAGAGATAAGAGAGTATCCTGTTGCTGAGCTTAGATTTAAGCCTAAGAGAAGAAACGACAGAATGAATATAGATGATAAAGAGTTAAAAGAACTCGAAGAGCTTGAGAAAAAGGAAGGAAAAGCCCATATTAATGATGACTGATGTTAAGATTAATGCAGGTATTAATGCCAATGAGAGAATTGATGACTTATGCAGGGATAATCTCAGACTAATCCAGAATACAGATGTGTTCTGTTTTGGAATGGATGCTGTGTTGTTGTCTACATTTGCGAAGGCCGGAAAGAACCAGAAGGTGCTTGATATGGGTACTGGAAATGGTGTAATACCAATTCTTATGCAGGCGAAAAATCCAGGCAGTATGTATACAGGCTTGGAAATTCAGGATATCAGTTATGACCTTGCTGTCAGAAATGTTGAACTTAATAGTCTGTCAGACAAGGTTAATATTGTAAAAGGTGATATTAAAGAAGCTTCACATATTTTAGGTGGGGCTTCTTTTAATGTGGTTACAAGCAATCCACCATATATGAATGAAAATCACGGAATTGTTAATCCTGAGAGTGCCAAGGCAATCGCAAGACACGAGCTTCTATGCAGTCTTGAGGACGTTGTAAGGGAAGCTTCAAAGTGCCTTAAGGTTAAGGGACATATGTATATGGTTCACAGACCATCAAGACTTGTAGATATATTTACTTCTATGAAGAATAACCACCTTGAGCCAAAGCGTATAAGGCTTGTGTATCCGCATATAGATAAGCCAGCTAATATGGTGCTTATAGAGGCGGTAAAGGGCGGACGTTCACAGCTTATAGTGGAAGAACCACTTATTGTATACAATAGCGATGGAAGTTACACGGAAGAACTTTTAAAAATGTACAATTAGTATGAATTTAAGAGAGGAGCAGTATGGAAGATAATATTACAGATATTGATTATGATAGTGTGCAGGCACTTGAAGAATTTAATGGCTCTCATAATAATAGCGGAGTTGGGCAGTTATATTTGTGTGCAACTCCGATTGGTAATCTTGAGGATATTACGTTCAGGGTGTTAAGGATATTAAAGGAAGTTGATATTATTGCGGCGGAGGATACGAGAAACAGCATAAAGCTGCTTAATCATTTTGAGATTAATACGCCGATGACAAGCTATCATGAATATAACAAGTATGATAAGGCAAAGGTGCTTGTTGAGAAGATGCTTAAAGGAATGTCAGTCGCTGTAATAACTGATGCTGGAACACCTGGAATATCTGACCCGGGAGAGGAGCTTGTAAGGCAGGCACTTGCATCGGGAATTAAGGTATCATCAGTTCCTGGTGCGGCAGCGTGTATAACGGCACTTACAATGTCGGGACAGGCAACAAGACGTTTTGCATTTGAAGCATTTCTTCCGGCGGACAAGAATGAGCGTAAAGACATATTAAAAGAGCTTGAAGATGAAACAAGAACAATGATTATATACGAAGCTCCACACAGGCTTTTAAAGACACTTAGAGAGCTTTCTGAGGTGTTAGGAGGAAGCAGGGCAGTTACTATATGCAAGGAACTTACCAAACGCTATGAGAATAGTATGGTTACAATGCTTGCGGAGGCGTGTAGTTATTATGAGAATAACCAGCCAAGGGGCGAGTATGTTCTTGTAATTGCTGGAAAAGACAGAAATGAGCTTAAAGAGGAAGCACAGGCACATTGGCTTACTATGTCTGAGCAGGAACACGTTGATATGTATATAGCACAGGGACTTGATAAAAAAGATGCTATGAAGGCAGCAGCCAGAGACAGGGGTGTATCTAAGAGGGATATATATAATAAGCTTCTTGGAAATTAGTTTTTAAAAGAAAAATGTTACACAAATGTTAAAAACTTATATAAAAGAGTGATTAAAAAGAGAGTCTTAGCTAAAATAAATTTAAGAGTAAATTTTAAAATTATAGGTGGAGTGGTACAAATCCCCTTCTTTGTCAGATAATATTTCTGGTAAGGAAGGGGATTTCTTATCTTCTAATCTTCTATTGTATGTTCGTTGATAATTGCCTTAATGGTCTTATAAAGATAAGGCTTGAGCCTGTCAATATCAGCTGGTTCTTTGTAAAGGATTGAGCTGTAGCATGTTGAGCTTATAAGCTCGACAATCATAAACAGCATAATCTCAGGCTCGTTGAGGTTAAGACCAGAGTCTTCAAGCATTTCATAGTATATATCTTTAAAATTAATGTCGTCATCAGCGACATTGGTTGTAAGGGCCTCTTTAAATATTCCCCACGACAGGTTCTTTGATATAAATGTAAGAAGTGTCTGGTTGGTGTTAAGCACATTAATTATGTTGTCAGCAATAAATATAATCTCCTCGGTAAATGTAATTGTAAACGAAGGGTCACTAATCTGCTGTTCTTTTATATGAAGCTCTAATGCATTCACTGCATTTTTAAAGAGCTTGCTTGCCTCGTGAGAAATGAGTTTATTTCTTATATCATATTTATCTTTGAAATACAGATAAAAAGTTCCCTTGGCAATTCCAGCTTTCTGAGAAATCTCGGCAATTGATGTCTTGGAAACACCCTGCGTTGTAAAGAGCTTAAAAGCTGTATCTAAGAGGGAAGTCCTTTTCTGTTGTTTGTTGTTCTCAAGTTTTCCCATAAAATCTCCAATCTAATGCAGGCATAAATAACATTATTCATGCGGTTATAAATGACGTATTATGTACTTCATTTATCAGATGCAAATATTTTGTCAATAAATTCAAGTTTAATATTAGTTATTCTGTCAATTAATATTCTACCATATTGAAAATAAAAAATCTATAAAAAAATGACTTTTAGTCATTTTGAGTATTGACTATCGGTCATTTTGTGCTAGAATAACACTTGCAAAGAAAATGACCAGAAGTCATATTTGAGAGATGACGGTCATATGTATTGAATTGATAATAAATGTAATTAATTAAGAGAGTTATTAATTATTGAGAGGTTATCAGTCCAATCAAAGTAAAATTACGTCGCAGACGTAGAAATGAGGCGAGTTATGGAAAAGTTTGGAAAAGTAATTGTTAAACTCAGAATTCCAATTCTTATTCTGAGTTTCCTGCTTCTTATTCCATCTGCAATCGGATACTTTAATACAAGAGTTAATTACGATATTCTGTATTATCTTCCGAATGAGATAGAAACTATGCAGGGTCAGGACATTCTTATGGATGACTTCAATAAGGGTGCATACGCGATGGTCGTTGTCCAGAATATGGATACCAAGTCTACTGACAGACTTATTAAGAAGGTAGAGAATGTAGACCACGTTGCACAGGTTATTTCTTACACAGGAATAGTTGGTGAAGATGTTCCATCTGAGATTGTTCCATCAAAATTCAGAAAGTATTTCGAGAATGACAGCACAGATACAACTTTATTTGCAATATTCTTCGATAATACAACTTCAAGTGATGATACTATGAATGCTATCACACAGATAAGAGAGAAGACAGAGGGTCAGGCGTTTATAAGTGGTATGTCAGCAGTAGTTACGGATACTAAGAATCTTTCGGAGAAAGAGACACCACTTTATGTACTTATAGCAGTAGTTCTTGTATGTATCGTGCTTGCTATATTTATGGATTCATTTCTTGTACCAGTATTTTTTATGATAAGTATAGGAATGGCAATTGTATACAACCTGGGTTCTAACATTTTATTAGGTGAGGTTTCATATATAACTAAAGCTCTTGCGGCTGTACTTCAGTTAGGTGTTACACTGGATTATTCGATCTTCTTATGGCACAGCTACAAGGAAATGAAGGAAATATATCCGGATGACCACAAGGAAGCGATGGCGGTTGCCATTGGTAATACACTTACATCTGTAGTTGGTTCTTCTATAACAACAGTAGCAGGGTTCATTGCACTTTGCTTTATGAGCTTCACACTTGGTCTTGACCTTGGTATCGTTATGGCAAAGGGTGTTGTATTTGGTGTTATTGGTTGTGTAACAATCCTTCCATCACTGATACTTACATTTGACAGGGCATTAGAGAAGACAATGCATCGTGAGATTATGCCAAACTTCGATAAGCTTGCTACATTTATAGTAAATCACTCATGGATATTTGTAATTATCTTCGTTGTACTATTAGGACCTGCTATATATGGACAGAATCATACATCAGTATATTATGATTTATCTGATACACTTCCAGATGACCTTGCCTGCTCACAGGCTAACAAGAAGCTGGAAGAAAACTTTGATATGAATTCAATCTATATGATACTTGCTGACTCTGGTATGTCTACAGATACAGCTAACGAAATGCTTGATAAGTTAGGTGATGTAGACGGTGTACAGTTCGCACTTGGACTTGACACAGCACTTAAGTCTGGTATTCCGCAGGAATTCTTACCGGCTAAGACAGTATCAGAACTTAAGGGTGAAGATTATCAGATAATGATGATTGCTACCGATTACAAAATAGCATCAGATGAAATTAACAATCAGATTAGTAAGGTAAATGATATTGTAAAGTCTTACGATTCTAAGGCAATGGTAGTTGGTGAAGCTCCTTGTACCAAGGATCTTATCACTATAACAGATAAGGACTTTAAGACAGTCAGTGCGGTATCAATAGTAGCTATATTTGTTATTATCCTGTTCGTACTTAAATCAATATCGCTTCCAATTATACTTGTTTCAGCAATCGAATTTGCTATCTTTGTTAATATGGGTATTCCATATTTTACTCATACACAGATACCATTTATTGCATCAGTAGTTATAGGTACTATCCAGCTTGGTGCAACAGTCGATTATGCTATTCTTATGACAACAAGATATAAGAAGGAAAGAAGCCAGGGATATACTAAGAAGGAAGCAATTCAGATAGCTCTTTCAACATCAATACCATCAATTATTGTTAGTGCACTTGGTTTCTTTGCCGCAACATTTGGTGTTGGATGCATAGCTTCAGTTGATATGATTGGTTCGCTTTGTACACTTATGGCGCGTGGTGCAATTATAAGTATGTTCGTAGTTATCTTCATACTTCCATCATTGTTTGTGTTATTTGATAAACTGATTATTAATACAAGTATAGGATTTAAGCCTAAGAAGAATCAGGATATGTAATCAGAAAGATGTATGAACGGTCCCCAAATGTATATGTCGTAACAGATATAAGAATATATCAGGAAGTAAGAAAATGGAGGAATAGTTATGGTTAAGAAGACTTTATTTAAATATAGTTCAGTATTATTAAGTGTTGTTCTTATTGCTTCAACACTTACAGGCTGTGGAACTGGCACAGCATATAATCAGACAGGAAGTGAGGTTGCAATAAGCAGTGAGGCTGCTTCTAATACAGAGAATATTATAACAAATGCTATTAAGAACGAGCTTTCAATATCAAATACAAGTACATTAAAGACAAATACAAGAGACGAGATGGTATATGTATTTGATAAGGCAGACGGAACTCAGGATCACGTTCTTGTAACAGAAAAGGTTACTGATTCTAAGGGCGAAACAACAACTAACCAGAGCACATCTGATAAGACTGCTCCTGTTTCAATAAAGGTTACTTACAAGTTAAATGGTGTTGAAACTAAGCCAGAAGATATGATTGGCAAGAGTGGTAAGGTTACTATCAGATATGACTATACTAACAATGAGAAGAAGAATATAACAGTTAATGGAAAGTCACAGACAGCTTATGTTCCATTTACTATGATTACAGGAACACTTCTTCCAACAGATAAGTTCAGTAATGTAGAAGTTACTAACGGCAAGGTAAGCAAGGTTGGCGATAATATCATTGCACTTGGTATGGCTATGCCAGGCTTAAAGGATACTTTAAACCTTAAGTTTGATGGTGAAAGCCTTGATATGGATATTCCAGAATACTTTGAAATATCAGCAGATGTAGAGGATTTCGAGCTTGATATGTCTATGTCAGTTGCTACAACAAGCACACTTAATGATATAGATACAGATGATTTCTCACTTGCTAAGCTTGAAGATAAGATGAATGAGCTTCAGTCAGCAGCTGACCAGCTTACAGATGGAACAGTTACTCTCCAGAATGGTACACAGACACTTTCTGACAGTATTCCAGCACTTACAGATGGCGTGAACCAGTTAAATGATGGTGCAAGCCAGCTTAAAGATGGTATCTATGCTTATACAGATGGTGCTACAGCTCTGGCAGCAGGTGCAGGACAGCTTAAGGATGGTATCAGTGCATACACAGCAGGAGCTAACCAGCTTGGTGCAGGTGCAGGACAGTTACAGTCAGGTTTAAAGACTTATACTGATGGTGTAGGAGCACTTAATGCAGGTTCAGGCACATTACAGAGTGGTCTTTCAACATATACAGGCGGTGTTGCCAGTGCGGCAGCAGGTGCAGTTTCATTACAGACAGGATTAAAGGCTTATACAGATGGTGTTGCTAGTGCAGAGGCAGGAGCTTCACAATTAAATGAAGGAATAAAGAGCATTAAGACAGCACTTATTGGAAATGTTGTTAAGGAACTTGCAGCTAATTCAACAGCTTATAAGATGAATTCTGTAGCAGACTCAACAGGAAAGACTGTTACGGAGCAGGCAGCTGATTTACAGAAATTAGGAACAGTATTAGGTCTTAGTGATGTAACTATAGCAACAGACCTTAGTGCTCTGGGGAAGAAGAGCAGTAGTGAGGCAGTAACAGATATATCAGCTTATTTTGTAAAGTATCTTACAGCTTATACAACTAATATAATAACAGAGACATATACAGAAGCTGTATCAAGCGGTAAGCCATATTCTCCACAGGTATCACAGGCTGGTTCAAAGGATTATGTATATGCTAACCAGTTAGGACTTCTTATTAAGGCTGCTGGTAATATAGGGGCTTCAAGTGCATTAGATGCAGTTGTCAGCAATCTTAGCAATAATGAAACAATTAATGCAGCATTAAAGCAGCTTACAGATGGAAGCCAGTCATTAACAGACGGACTTGGTGAACTTGTTCAGAATAACGATACACTTAACGCAGGTGCATCACAGCTTAATGCAGGACTTGCACAGCTTAGTGGTAACAATGATACACTTAATGGTGGTATAGCACAGATAAGCGCAGGACTTGCACAGCTTAGCGATAACAATGATACACTTAATGGTGGTATAGCACAGATAAGCGCAGGACTTGCACAGCTTAATGGTAACAATGATTCACTTAACGGTGGTATTGAACAGATTGCAGGCGGTTTCAGCACACTTAATTCTAACAATGAAGCTTTAAGAAGTGGTTTTGTACGTCCTTGTGTTTGTCTAATGCACTGGATATATCGTTTGATAGTTCCTGAAGCTGTTCTTTCGCACA
>ENA-ORCP01003783-ORCP01003783.1-human-gut-metagenome-genome-assembly--contig:-NODE-3783-length-10973-cov-11.779277_pt1 | contig 10973 bp, 10 predicted proteins | sample MGYA00242990_ERZ507991 | MGnify/ENA primary metagenome ERZ507991 (study PRJEB26167, sample SAMN06115496) | human gut metagenome | host: Homo sapiens | place: China:Henan | collected 2015-05-07... | reverse complement strand
ATCTCCTCCGAAATGAGCGAGATCATCGGTATGTCCAACCGTGTCATGGTCATGTGCGATGGCCGCATCACCGGCTTCATCGACGGCAAGGACGCCACCCAGGAAAACATCATGGCTCTGGCCACCCAGTTCGAGACCGCACCCACCGCTGCGGCGAATCAGTAAATAAGGAGGCTGTCTATCGTGGAAGCTACCAAAAAATTGAATGGCAAGGCTGTGACCAAATGGCTCAGCAACAACGCCATTATTATGATGATGCTGGCCATCACTCTGATCGTTGGCATCATGCATCCCAACTTCTTCTCGGGCACGAACATGATCAACCTGTTCAAGAACGTGTCCATCCGCTACATCATCGCACTGGGTATTTCCGGCTGCCTGATCACCACCGGCAACGACCTGTCGGCCGGCCGTCTGGCTGGTTTTGCCGCCTGTCTGGCCTGCATCTTTGCGCAGACCGAGGGCGCATCCGGTAAGTTCTACCCCAACATGCACACCATGCCCACCCTGGTGGTGTTCATCCTGGTCATCGCCATCTGCGCCATCATCGGCCTGTGCAACGGTCTGGTGGTCAGCTACCTGAAGGTGCAACCCTTCATCGCAACCCTGGGCATGCAGCAGGTGGTCTACGGTATCTGCCTGGTGTACACCGGCGGTACCCCCATTGGCTCCCTGAACAAGGACTTCACCTCCCTGGCCTCCAACACCATCATCGGCATCCCCGTGCTGATCTGGATCGCTCTGGTCGTGGCCGTGTGCTTCTGGTTCCTGTACAACAAGACCCGTCACGGCAAGTACATGTACGCCATCGGCGGCAACGAGGCTGCTGCTGAGGTGGCCGGTGTCAACGTTTACGCCACCAAGATCCGCATCTACATCCTGGCTTCCTGCATGTTCGGTCTGGCAGGCTGCCTGCTGGCTGCAAAGTCCGGCGGCGCATCCGTCAACACCGCAATGGGCTATGAGCTGGACGCCATCGCAGCCTGCACCATCGGCGGTGTTTCCACCACCGGCGGCGTCGGCACTGTGCCCGGCGTTCTGGTGGGCGTTCTGGTCTTTGAGCTGATGAAGGTCGCTCTGCAGTTCATGAACGTCAACTCCTCCTACACTTACATCGTTCAGGGCCTTGTGATCATCGTGGCTGTGGCTATCGATATCCGCAAGTATCTGGCAAAGAAGTAAGACCTCTTTCTGGCGGGTCGTCTGTCTTCTGGCGGGCGGCCCGCTTTTTTTGTCCACATTTGTGTGGTATGATAGAGAAAAACGCAGGAGGTGCACTCATGGCACAGGAAAATCAGACCCCGGAGCAGCGCGAGGCAGAACTGGCCCGGCGCGAAGCCGTTCTGGCTGCCCGCGAAGCACAGCTGGCACAAGAGCAGGCCGAGCTTGCCGGTCAGCGGGCCGACTTTGAACAGGGCAAAAAGAGCCTGCTGGACAACGGCGACAAGAACTTTGTCAATCCCAAGGAAAAGCTCTACGATCATTTTCCCCTCACCGTCCATCAGATGGACATCATCATCGGGGTGCTGTTTGCGCTGATCGTTCTGTTCCTTGTGCTGGGCGTGACCCACACGAGCTTTTTCGGGTTGTTCGGCGGGTGACCGGGATGGAAAGAACAGGTGCTTTTCCGCATCTGTTCTTTTTCTTTGCGGCGGATTTGCTGGAAGTGATTGCATTTCATCTCCGATGTGTTTATAATTTATGATATGATTTCTGCCGCAATGCGGCGGCAGGAAAGAGGGGTGGAAACCAATGAAAAAGAAATGGACCGCAGCCTTGCTGGCGGGAATACTGCTGGCAGCACTGCTGCTGAGCGGATGCTCGCAGGCAAAGACTGTCAAACGGCTGCGCTTCGGCGCGGCGGGTGAGGGCGGCATCTACCGGGAGTTCGGCGAGCGGTTTGCTGCGCTGCAGAATGAGACGGACAACGGCACCATTGAGCTGAGGGCGACTGCCGGCTCAGCGGCGAACCTGCGCCTGCTGACCGGCGAATATCTGCAGCTGGCCATTGCGCAGGCCGACCTTGCGCAGGACGCCTACAACCAGACCGGCATCTTTGCGGACGAGGAAGAAATCCGGGGATTCGGTGCAGTGGCAGCGCTGTACACCGAAGCTTGTCAGGTGATCGTGCGGGCGGATTCCGGCATTGAAAGCGTGGAGGATCTGCAGGGCAAGACGGTCAGCATCGGCGCGGAGGAGTCCGGCTCAGAGCAAAATGCGCTGCAGATTTTGTCCGCCTACGGCCTGACCGACCGGCTGGTGGAGACGGTGAACCTGAACTATGAGGACGCGGCTGCCCAGCTGAAGGCGGGCAAGATCGACGCGGTTTTTATCACGGCCGGCATCCCCAGCCCGGTGGTGACCGAGCTGGCAGGGGAGTGCAGCGTCCGTCTGCTGAATGTGGACGGCGCGGCGGCACAGCGCCTGCGCAGCGCTTACAGCGCCTACAGTGAGGTCACGATCCCGGCGGGGACTTATCCCGGCCAGACTGCGGACGCACACACTGTGGGCGTAAAAGCCGTTCTGCTGGCCAGCGACGAGCTGCCGGCAGCACAGGTGCAGAAGCTGACGGAACTGCTGTTCTCCGGCCGGGAAGGGCTGGAAGAGCAGCTGAGCATCCCGCTGGACGCGGAGCAGGATGCAGTAGAGGGCGTCGGCATCCCGTTCCATGCGGGTGCGGCCGCATATTATAAGGCGGCTGGAATTACGGTCGATTGAGCGGCCGGGAACTGAGGGAAAGTTATGAAGATCGAATTGGATATGTATCAGACACTGGCCGTTGCCGTGCTGGTGCTGATGCTGGGCAAATTTCTGCGGGAGCGCATCCGTGTGCTGGACCGGTTCTGCATCCCGGCGCCGGTCATCGGCGGCGTGCTGTTTGCAGTTTTTACCTGCATCTGCTATGTGACCGGCGTGGCCGAGTTTGCGTTTGACGATACGCTGAAAGAAGTCTGCATGGTGATGTTCTTCACCTCGGTGGGCTTTCAGGCGAACCTTAAAGTGCTGAAAAGCGGCGGCAAGGCCATGATCGTTTTTCTGGGCGTGGTCATCGTGCTGATCGTCGGTCAGAACTTTATTGCTGTGGGGCTGGCAAAGCTGCTGGGCGTGGATGCACTGGTGGGCCTGTGCACCGGCTCCATCCCGATGGTGGGCGGCCACGGCACGGCCGGTGCCTTCGGCCCGGTGCTGGAGGATTTCGGCATTCAGGGCGCAACCACCCTGTGCACGGCGGCGGCGACCTACGGCCTGATCGCAGGCAGCATGATGGGCGGACCCATCGGCAAGATGCTCATTGAGCGTCACAATCTGCTGGCTACGGTCGTGCACGAGGACGACAGCCTGCTGGTGGAGGAAGAGATCAAGCACGAGCGCCATACCACAATGTACCCGGCGGCAAGCTTTCAGTTGATCATTGCAATGGGCATCGGCACGGTGCTGTCGAAGCTGCTGAGCCTGACCGGCATGACCTTTCCCATCTACATCGGCGCGATGATCGCGGCGGCCATCCTCCGTAATGTGGGCGAGTACAGCGGCGGCTACACCGTGTATATGGGAGAAATCAACGATATCGGCGGTATCTGCCTGTCGCTGTTCCTGGGCATGGCTATGATCACCCTGAAGATCTGGCAGCTGGCTGAACTGGCGCTGCCGCTGATCGTGCTGCTGGCGGGGCAGACCCTGTTTATGATCCTGTATGTGGTGCTGGTAGTGTTCAACGTCATGGGCCGGGACTACGACGCGGCGGTCATCGTGTCCGGCACCTGCGGCTTCGGCATGGGTGCGACCCCCAACGCCATGGCCAACATGCAGGCCATCTGCGACCGGTATTCGCCCTCGGTCAAGGCATATCTGCTGATCCCTCTGGTGGGCAGTCTGTTTGCAGACTTCCTCAACAGTCTGGTCATTACGGTGTTCATCAATTTTATCTGAAGCTGATCTTTACAGTTCGGGCGGGCTTCCGCACCGGGAAAGGAGACGTGCAATGTCGCTTTATCACCATCTGAAAACGTGGCTCGGAAAAAAGCGGGAGCATTCCCATGAGGAAGAAACCGTGGCCGTGCCGGAAATCCATACCGGCAAGGTGGCACATCATACGGATGCGGACGGCACTCCGGCGGCAGATAAGCCGATCCACTATGATAACGTGGCTATCCCGGAAGTGCATATCCACCCGCGGCGCAAATAACCCCGATTGCTAAAAAAAGAATAGTTCCACGCCGGACAGCCCGGAGCGAATGCGCAGGCTGTTCCGGATCACAGGAAGCAGAAAAGCTCCCGTCCATCATCAGGACGGGAGCTTTTTTGCTTGCGGTAAGATCAGCGGCTTAGAGGAACACGTACTTGAGGATGAACAGCACGGTCAGCACATACATCAGGGGGCTGATCTTCTTTTCCTTGGCCTTGCCGGTGACCAGATTGATCAGGGTCCAGGAGATGACGCCGATGGCGATGCCCTCGGAAATGCTGTAAGCGGTGGGCATGGCCAGAATGGTCAGGAAGGCGGGGATGCCCTCGCTGGGGTCATTGAAGTCGATCTTGACGGCGGAACCCATCATGTAGAAGCCCACGATGATCAGGGCCGGAGCCGTTGCAAAGGACGGGATGGTGAGGAACAGCGGGCTGAAGATGGTGGCCAGCAGGAACAGGATGCCGGTGGTCATAGCGGTCAGACCGGTGCGGCCGCCCTCGGTGACGCCGGAAGCGCTCTCGACGAAGGTGGTGGTGGTGGAAGTGCCCAGCACAGCGCCTGCGCAGGTGGCGATGGAGTCGGCCATCAGTGCGCCCTTGATGTGGGGCAGCTTGCCGTCCTCGTCCAGCATGTCGGCCTTGGAGGCAACACCGATCAGGGTGCCCAGAGTATCGAACAGGTCAACGAACAGGAAGGAGAACATGACGGCGAAGAAGTTCAGGATGCCAACGCCGGAGAAATCGGTCTTGAATACCTGGCCGAAGGTCTTGCCCAGCGCGGAGAAGTCGAAGCTGACGAAGGCGGTGGGAATGACGGAGTACATGCCTGCGTCGGGGTTGGGAACATAGATGCCGGCGATCTCGCAGAGGATGCCCAGCACCCAGGTGATAAGAATGCCGTACAGGATGCCGCCCTTGACCTTTTTAACCAGCAGAACGGCGGTGATCACGATACCCAACAGGGCCAGAATGGCACCCACGCCTACGCTGGAGAAGGTGTCGCCCTTGAAGTGCTGGTAGGTGACGAGGGTGGAATCGCTGTTGACGATCAGCTTTGCGTTCTGCAGGCCAACGAAAGCAACGAACAGGCCGATGCCCACGCTGACGGCGCTCTTCAGGGTCATGGGGATGGCATTGAAGATGCCCTCACGGACATTGGTGAGGGACAGCACGATGAAGATGATGCCCTCTACAAAGACGGCCATCAGGGCCAACTGCCAGCTGTAGCCCATGGTGAGAACGACCGTGTAGGAGAAGTAGGCGTTCAGGCCCATGCCGGGTGCCAGTGCAAACGGATAGTTGGCAAGCAGAGCCATAAGCGCAGTGCCAACAAAGGATGCCAGCGCGGTGGCGATCAGAACGGCTTCCGAATCCATGCCGGAAGCAGAAAGGATGTTGGGATTGACCGCAAGGATGTAAGCCATGGTCATGAAGGTGGTGATACCTGCCATGATCTCGGTCTTGACATCGGTGTGGTTCTCCTTCAGATGAAAGATGTTTTCTAACATGAGGAACCTCCTGATTCAGATAAAACATCCCGTCCGTGCGTGGGACGAGAAAGAACAGAACCTATTGTAACATTTTACAAAAGCATTTGTCCACAGAATAAACACACTTTTTTCATTTTCTGTCCAAAAATCGCAAATGAGTATGACTTTGAAGGTTTTCTGCGGGTCTGCCACAAATTTTGATGGAGAAAAAACACTGCTTTTGAAAAGATACGAAACAGCGATGAATTACAAGGGACAAAAGTATACGAATCGGATTTTTTGATTTAAAATATACACTATGGCCCTGTAAAAGTGCACACTGTTGTGAAAGCAGCACCAGTGGTATCCTTTTGCCATAGCCCAGCACACCAGGGCGGAAAGGAGCTGATACCCAACACCATGGGGCAGACAAAACAGGCCAGAGGGCTGGCCAGCCTGAGCCGAGCCACGGACACCCTGAGCACCCTGCTGGCACAGCAGGTGCGGGAACTGAATGCCCGGCAGAAGGCGGCAAAAAAGGAAGGCGCATCGGGAGCAGGCACCATGAAAGACCTCAAGGAGGCCACGGCGGTGCTCAAGGATCTGGCCGGTGTAGCCAAGACCCTGAACGATCAGGGGGCACAGGCAGAAGGAGCGGAGTGCGGCGTGGTGCTGCTGCCGACGGTGGAGGAAGAACCATGAGCATTGTACAAGCAAGAGTGCCGGTGGTCTGGAGGCCCCAGCCGCGGCAGGCCGAATTTATGAGCCGCCCGGAACCGGAAGCGCTGTACGGCGGTGCAGCAGGCGGCGGCAAGAGCGACGCGCTGGTGATTGAAGCGCTGCGGCAGGTGCACATTCCGCACTACCGGGCGCTGATCCTGCGCAAGACCTACCCGCAGCTTTCTGATCTGGTGGACAAGAGCCAGGTGTACTACCACAGGGCGTTCCCGCAGGCACAGTACAACGCCACGGCCCATGTGTGGAACTTCCCCAGCGGGGCAAAAATTTACTTTGGCTCCATGCAGTACACCAAGGATCGTACCAATTATCAGGGCAAGGCCTTCGATTTTATCGGCTTTGACGAGCTGACCCACTTTGAATGGGAAGAGTACAGCTACATGATGAGCCGCAACCGTCCCACCGGCCCGGGCACCCGGGTGTACATGCGGGCCACCACCAATCCCGGCGGCATCGGCCACGGGTGGGTGAAGGCACGGTTCATCACGCCCGCACCACCCGGCACGCCTATCACCGAGGAATACACGATAAAGCTGCCGGACGGCACCGAACAGAAGCTGCAGCGCTCGCGGGTGTTCATCCCTTCCAGCATTTTTGATAACCCCGCCCTGCTGGCAAACGACCCCGGCTACCTTGCAAGCCTTGCCAGTATGCCGGAAGCGGAAAAGCAGGCGCTGCTCTACGGCAGCTGGGACAGCTTTTCCGGGCAGGTGTTTACCGAATGGCGCAACGACCCGGCCCACTACGAAGACCAGCGCTGGACCCATGTGATCGCACCGTTCACCATCCCGAAGCACTGGCAGCTCTACCGCGGGTTCGACTTTGGCTTTTCCAAGCCGTTCTCGGTGGGGTGGTACGCAGCGGACGAGGAGGGGCGGCTGTACCGCATCAAGGAGCTGTACGGCTGCACCGGCAGGCCGAACGAGGGCCTGCGCATCGACCCGGTGGAACAGGCCCGGCGCATCCGGGAGGCAGAGCAGAACGACCCGCTTTTGCGCGGCAGGGTGATCCACGGCATTGCCGATCCGGCCATCTTTGATGAGAGCCGCGGCGAGAGCATTGCCGCTATGATGGAGCGCAGCCCGAACTTCCTGCGCTGGTCCCCCGGCGACAACACCCGGCTTGCGGGCAAGATGCAGTTCCACTACCGGCTGAATTTTGATGCGGACGGCAGGCCGATGTTTCAGGTGTTCAATACCTGCAAGCACTTTATCCGCACGATCCCGAACCTTGTGTACGACGAAAGCAACGTGGAGGACATCGACACCCGGCAGGAGGATCACATTTACGACGAGTGCCGCTATGTGCTGATGGAGAACCCTATCAGCCCGCCGGTGCGCTGTGCTGCGCCGCCCATGCCCGACGACCCGCTGAACCTGCACAAGCGGGCAAGATTTTACAGAATTTAAAGGAGAAACGCAATGGACGATTACGAGAACGAAGCTTTGCCCGTGGGTGAAGCACAGGTGGCCGAGGCTATGCAGACCTTGCAGCGGTACAAGGCGGGCAAGGCCGCGCTGGACAAGCGTATTGTGGATAACGAGCTGTGGTTCCGCATGGGCCATTGGAAGAACTACCAGAACCCCATGATGCCCGGCAAGGCCCAGCCTTCCAGCGGGTGGCTGTTCAACAGCATTGCCAACAAGCACGCCGATGCCATGGACAACTACCCGGAACCGAACGTGCTGCCCCGAGAGGCAGATGACGAGGACACCGCACGGGCACTTTCCAGCGTTTTGCCGGTGGTGCTGGAACAGGCCGACTACGAGCAGGTGTACAGCGACTGCTGGTGGCGCAAGCTCAAACAGGGCACCGGCGTGACCGGTATCTTCTGGGACCCTGCAATGCGCGGCGGCATTGGCGACATTGCGGTGCGCAGCGTGAACCTGCTGATGCTCTACTGGGAGCCGGGCGTGGCGGATATTCAGGCATCGCCAGACTTTTTCAGCCTGAGCCTTGAGGACACGGCCCGGCTGTGCGCGCAGTACCCGCAGCTGGCAGGACACACCGCCAGCGTGCTGGACGTGCCCCGGTACATCCACGATGAAGGGCAGGACACCAGCTCCAAGAGCGTGGTGGTGGACTGGTACTACAAGCGCCCGGATGAAACGGGGCGCATGGTGCTGCACTACTGCAAGTTCTGCAACGGCGTGGTGCTGTACGCCAGCCAGAACGACCCGGCGCTGGCAGAAAGCGGCCTGTATGACCACGGGCAGTACCCCTTTGTATTTGACCCGCTGTTCGTGGAGGAGGACAGCCCGGCGGGCTTTGGCTACATCGATGTGATGAAGGACTGCCAGACGGCCATTGACAAGATGAACCATGCCATGGACGAGAACGTGCTGCTGAGTGCAAAGCAGCGGTATGTGCTCAGCGACACGGCAGGGGTCAACGAGGAAGAGCTGGCCGATTTCAGCCGGGACATCGTGCATGTGGTGGGACGGCTCAACGACGACAGTTTTCGTCCGCTGCAGACGGCGGGCCTGCAGGGCAACAGCCTGAGTTACCGCCAGAGCCGCATTGAAGAGCTGAAGGAGATCAGCGGCAACCGGGACATGACGCAGGGCGGCACTGCCGGAGGCGTGACCGCAGCCAGCGCCATTGCGGCCTTGCAGGAGGCAGGCAGCAAACTCAGCCGCGATATGCTCAAGAGCGCCTACCGTGCTTTTGCAAAGCAGTGCTATCTCATCATCGAGCTGATGCGCCAGTTCTACGACGAGCAGCGGGTGTTCCGCATCGTGGGCGAAAGCGGCGAGAGCCGGTTCGTGCCCTTCTCGGCGCAGGCGCTGCGGGCGGTGCCCGGCGGCAGCGTGGGCGGCGTGGAACTGGGCAGCCGGGAGCCGATCTTTGACATCGTGGTGAGCGCCGCCAAGAAGAGCACCTTCAGCCGTCTTTCCCAGAACGAGACGGCCAAGGAGTGCTATCAGCTGGGCTTTTTCAAGCCGGAAAATGCCGATGCCGCCCTTGCGGCACTGGAAATGATGGACTTTGAAGGCATTGAGAAGGTGCGTCAGAGGGTGCGGCAGAACGGCACCCTTGCCCAGCAGCTGGCTAGGATGCAGCAGCAGATGGCACAGATGGCAGCGGTGATCGCCCAGCAGGGCACCGGGCCTGACGAACCGGCCCGCAGTGCAGGCGGTGCGTCTGCGCAGAAGGACGGGCAGGCGGTAAAGCTGGCGGGCCTTGGCAATGCCCTGCCGGTGGCCGCCGCTGCACGTGCCATGGACATCCATTAAAAAGGAGGTGAATTTTATGATGAAAGTTTGTTACAGCGAGATGGATACCCCCGCCGGGCTGAGCTGCCGGCTGGAAGCTGACGGTCATGCAGGCTATGCGCCTGCCGGGCAGGACATCGTTTGTGCAGGAGCCAGCACCGTGATGCAGGGCCTTGTGTACCTGCTGGCCGGGGAAGAGAACGCCCACAGCGAAGCCTTTGATGAGCCGGACGGCCCGCGTCTGGCAGTGAGCGTGGATGCGCCCTGCGAAGAATGGGTGCGCGGTGCCTTTGAGCTGGCCAAAGCCTGCTTTGTGCTGCTGGCCGAACGCTACCCGGAGAATGTCCGCTTTGCGGATGTGAGCCGCAGAGGAAAGGAGAGCATGATGGATCTGCAGCTGTTTGCAGCGGAGGCGACCGCCGCCTGCGGCGGAAACAGGGAGCCGAGGCTGGGGCAGCGGCCAGCAGAACACGAGTGCCGCTCAAGGCACGAAGTGGACGCTGGGAGCCGCAACCCGTGGGGAGCCTTTATGCTACAGCTCTTTGCAGAGGGAGAAGCCACTCCCCCTGCCCTGAGCCACGCACAGGCGCAGCAGGCGGTGGCATCCGGAACCATGCGGCCCGGCGAAGCACAGGCTGCGCCCGCAGCGCTTGCGGCTGTCCAGCCGGAAGAAGAGATTCCGGCACCGGCACCGGAGAGACCGGAACCGCGACCGGTGGTGCCGCCGCTGCCCACATTGGCCCGGAACGCGGTGCAGGGGCTACACACCCGGTGGGCGGCTGAGGAAGCCGCGATGCGCCGCAGCGACCCGGGGTTCAGCCTTCAGGCCGAGCTGAAGAACCCGGAGATGCGCCGCCTGATGCAGCTGCCCGGGATGCGGGTACAGGATGCCTACCGTCTGGCGCATTACGATGACAACCTGCGCTCGGCTGCGCAGACGGTGGAACAGGGCGTGGTGGAACGCATCCGGCAGCGGGCTGCACGCCCGGCGGAAAACGGCATCCGCCCCGGCGGCGCGGCCACCGTCCGCCCGGACGTGGCCGGGATGACCCGCGCCCAGCGGGAAGCGCTGGAACGCCGCGTGCTCCATGGGGCACAGATCGAACTGTGATTTGAAAAAAGAAAGGAAACCGACTATGAACAAGAATTTTGACATCCAGATGTTCGCCGACAACCTGAACACCACCGCGACCATGTCGCAGGAGATGAAGACCTTCTACGAGAAGCGTCTCATCGACCAGGCCGAGCCGCGTCTGGTGCACGACCAGTTTGCGGATTACTACCCGGTGCCCCAGAACGGCGGCAAGACCATTGAGTTCCGCAAGTACGACAGCCTGCCCAAGGCATCCACTCCGCTGACCGA
>ENA-ORCP01003781-ORCP01003781.1-human-gut-metagenome-genome-assembly--contig:-NODE-3781-length-10980-cov-5.368706_pt1 | contig 10980 bp, 15 predicted proteins | sample MGYA00242990_ERZ507991 | MGnify/ENA primary metagenome ERZ507991 (study PRJEB26167, sample SAMN06115496) | human gut metagenome | host: Homo sapiens | place: China:Henan | collected 2015-05-07... | reverse complement strand
CATTTATTACGCCACTCCTTAAAACAATGACATCTGCGAGCTTTCCGGAAGTCCCTCAAGTGCGCCGATATTTTTCATGCTTCTGAATTTATACGCATATATTATTTTGGAATTTTTTCCAATTCTTTTGTGCTTATAAAAAGGACTCCAACCATCTTTAATAACGATCAATATAGAAATAACCAATATCGGCAATATAAGAATAATGCTAACAATAAGTGATGATATAATATCAAAAAATCTTTTAAAGAAATCATACACAGGCTTTGGTCTGTACTCTATTTTCGCTTTTTTTACTATGTCAACAGATTGAGTGTTCTCAGCATCTTCAATCATAACACCAGTATCCGTTGTCTGGATATTGTCCATTAAACTCACCTCCAGTACACATCGTCATAATTGCACTCCAATATCCTCAAGTTCCTTTATTCTTTCATTCTTTAGTTGTCCGCTTTTATAGCGTCGTTTTTGGCTTCTGAACCATTCACCCAATGAATAACCATCAGGTGATATACAATTCTGAGGAATATCATAATTTCCAAATTCCTTATAATATTTTTTTAAATGGTCAACCGCCATATTCCATTTAACATCAACCTCATTCCATACAATTCCTATCAATTCAAGCTTTTTTACTCTCTCATCAGACAGACTTTTCTTTCTGTACGCTGACTTATTACCGGAAATCCATTGGCCAAGTTTGAATCCATCCTCAGTAACGTATTTCTGAGAAACTCTTAAATCACCATTTTCTTTAAAATATTCTTCAGCATATCAATACAAAAAATAAGCTTCAGATGTTCACTTTTATCTGACTTAAATTCAGAAAATTCTTTGCTTACCTCTGGGTCTTTGGAATACGCACGGTAAACATTAGGAGCATTGTCAATTTTACAAAACCAATCACCTATGTGTGAGATCATCTCGTCCATATGCTCTTTATTGGCACAGAACACAATATACTTTGAATTCATATTCTGTATATGCTTATAAAAAATCTCATCAAGTCCCTCGGATTCCTGTATAGCTCTCCTTAAGGCTTCAAGATACTTTTCTGCATTTTCTTTTAGTCCGGGACTTTTGTATCCTAAAACACATTTTTCATATTTTTCAAAATCCTTTGAATATGAATAAAGTGCAGTAATATATTTTGGTGCCGGAAGAATTCCTTTTACAATTGCTTCTCCAAGAGTAATTTCGGAAGCAATGTTATTATCAAAAAGTTCATCTGACACATTACGGCAATTGTCAAGATACCTTATATTGGTTGCAGACAAACCTAAAACAGGGACATCCGGGTAAAGTGAAAGAAGATTCTGTACACTTTGACCCCATATCTCTGCACCGCACCTATGAAATTCATCAAGAATAATGTAATTTGGAGAAATAGCTTTAAGTTCATTATCTGTCAGGTATGTAAGCTTTGAATATGTAAAAAAGCGAACATTTTTAGGAACATACCCATTTGTAACATCTTTTAAATTTTCAAGTTGAATTTTGAAAATATAGTCACTGGGAGATAACCAACATATAATCGAATCAGGATTGTCTTCACAAAGCTTAAATCCTATAAAGAATTTACCTGTCCCTGTTGGATGAATTATGGCAGCCTTTTTATGCATTTTTAGCATCTTTACCGCTGCTTTATATGCTTTTTCATTGTGCTGAAAAAGTTCTATACTCATTTATCCACTGCTTTCCTCATAATTCATTATAAAACAAAATAACAACTTAAAAAATCATTTTTTATTATATACCATATATGTACAAATGTCAAGCACGCCAACATTAATTTACACATTTATCCAATTTGCATCATACAGCACAGTTTAACAAGAATTCATATTTAATATCACAAAGTTGAAAATATAATTGATTTATGAAAAAGCTAACTAGAACGTATCTGAAAAGAAAAAGTTGCACAAAAAACCCTCCAATGGTATAATAAAAGAAAAACAAAAGGAGAGTACAAACTGGCGCAAAACGGTATGAATTAAGTGATGAACAGTGGGAACAGATCAAAGAAATGTTTCCCAGAGCAAAAAAAGGAAGACTGCCAAAAGACAATAGAATAATGATGAATGCAATTCTATGGCTTGCACGCATCGGAGCTGCGTGAGCAGATATTCCTGAACGCTATGGTTCATACAAAACAGTATACAGTCGTTTTTGCAAATGGAGAGATGATGGTACACTTCTTCATATTTTTGAAGCTTTGAACGAAGATGCGGATTTTGAAAATCTCAGCATAGACAGCACCTCAATTAAAGCACACCCACAAAGTGCGGGTGCAAAAAAGGGGCAGTAAACGCTGAAAACAACCAGTTTATCGGTGTAAGCCGAGGAGGTAAAACAACCAAGATCCACGCTGTTGTAGATGGATTGGGCAATCCTGTTTGCTTTATGCTTACAGGTGGTCAGGTTCACGATTCCAAAGCGGCAGTAGATGTTCTATCGGAAATTGACATATCCGGCAGTAATATTCTCGGTGATAAAGCCTATGGTACTGCAAAAATCAGAACTTACATTACCGAGCAAAATGCAAAATACACCATTCTGCCAAGGGAAAACAATCCTGACCCGTGGTATTGTGATTATTGGTTGTATAAGGAACGTCATCTGGTCGAGTGTTTTTTCAATAAAATCAAAGCTTTTCGCAGAGTTGCTACTCGTTATGATAAGCTTGCTTCATCGTTTCTTGCTTTCGTACACGTCGCTTCCATTTGGCTTTTGTCAAAATGATACAACTTTTTTGAGTTTTCAGATACGCTCTAATTTGATTTATAAAAATAAGTGTTACAATAGTCCAAATTATTTGTCTTAAAATTTAGAAAAACAAGATTAAGGCAAGGGTGATTTTATGAGCGTTATCTGGCAATTTAAAAATGGAGAGAAAACCAATATAAATGTCATACTGGAAAAAATCGATGAGATCATTAAGCTAAGCGTTTCAAAGGCCATATTATATGGTGACATATTCCAGCGTGATGAGATCATATTTATAATTAACAGATTAACAAAGCATAATATTTCGGTTATAACAATTGCTGAAAATGCTGACATTCCGGAAAGAAAGCTAAATAAATTATCAGAAAACAAAAAAGCATCATTGTACATATTTATTGACCCGGAACAGTTTCGCCAAGGCAATTGTACAATAACTGACGATGATCTGACATACCTGCGTAAATATGATCTGTATAAGGGCATTATTTCACCTCAAAACAGCGGTTATTATGTAAGTGAAAGAAGTAACAACATTTCTGAACATATGAGAAAAAATCCTGATGCTAAAAAGTCGTTTGATGAATTAGAGCCTATGTTTAAAATATAGCAACCCCCACAGCAGTATAAATTTCTGCTGTGGGGGTTGAACTATTGCTTTATATTAGAAGTTAGCAATTGCAGGTACTTGTTTTTTAAAGATGATCTTGCACGACATAAACATTCCCTTACATATGTTGGTTTTATATCTATATGCTTGGCAATCTGTTCATCATTAAGCCCAAGAATAGTTTTATCAAGTATGATTTGTCTGTACCTCGGCGACAGCTTATCCATAGCTTCCGAAAGTATTTTTAAATCATAATGCTCAATCATAACAGTTTCTGGAGTATTTTCATCAAGAGGCTTTTATGATAACAATTTATCTTTCAAAGCTGCTGTCCGAGCGGCATATGACACAGGCTGATTTAGCACGTCTGACAGGCATCAGACCTTCGACTATTTGTGATTTGTGCAATAATAACGCAGGCTTTATCAAGCTGCAGCACCTTGATCTGATATGCCAAAAGCTCGGCTGCAATGTTGATGATATTATTTCTTTTAAATAGTATAAAAATACCCTTTTAAAAGTGTAAAAATGCTCTTAAAAGGGTTATTTTTTGCATTTTGCTTGTCAATTTTTTACGTTTTGCGCGGCAAGCTATAATCATTTAACTCACCGTGAAGATGAACCTTATATGGAATATGTAAAAAGAGCAAAAGCCGACCCTATTGCCGGAACAGTAAAAAAGGCAGACCTTGAACACAATATGGATCTCAGCCGTTTTAAGGAAGTTGCCCCAAAGGATATTGAAAGGCTTGAAAAAAGTACAGACCGGCTATGGAGCTTCTTTTAAGTGATTGAAAATAAATGAAACAATACCGTCAAAATCACGCTCATTTTTGTTTGGGTACAAACCAAACGACCGACCGCGGCGGAAACGTTTCTTACAGTTCACAGCCAACCCCAAACCGCCGCCCCCCAAAAAAAGAAAAAACAAGACACTTACAGCAGTACATTGAGCCTGTTTCTGCCGCAAAAATACAATTACTCTTGAAAAAGCTCAGAATAAGTGCTATAATTGTTGTATATTTATTTTTGAAAGGATATTAACCGAAATAAATGAAAAAAATTTACCGTGAAAACAGGAAAAAGGGAGTTATAATTTTGCGAGGAACAAAATATTTATTTATTGTGACTGTAATTTTATTCGTCGTTGTTTTCGTTCTGACACGCTTTACAAAGCCTGCCGATGACAAATCCGCAGAGGTCAGCGAAACAGCTTACGAAACTACAATCGTTACAACAGAAACCACCGCCGAGGAGGACAATGTGGATATTGACAACCAATGGGCAATGTTCCTTGTGAACAACGAAAACCCTCTTCCCGACAACTATGACAGTATGATAAAGACCAAGCTGGTACACACAAGCTGGCGTGAATACTATATGGACGACCGTATGGCTGACTATATGATTAATATGATAGCCGCCGCAGCCAAAGACGGCATCAACCTTGAAGTCGTTTCCGCCTACCGCACCATTGAATACCAGCAGCAGAATTTCGACAACAGCGTTCAGCAGCGTATGGACAACGGTATGACCTACGATGAGGCATACGCTGACACCGCCAAGGAAGTCGCTTTCCCAGGCAAGAGCGAGCATAACGCAGGTCTTTCCGCCGACATTATGTCCGATGAGTACACAAGTATGGACGACGACGGCTTCAAAAACACCAAGGCTTACGAATGGCTCTCCCAACACGCTGCGGAATATGGTTTCATTCTGCGCTATCCCGAGGGCAAGGAAGCCGAAACAGGCATCATCTATGAACCCTGGCACTATCGCTTTGTGGGAATTTACTATGCCAACGAAATAAAGAACAGCGGTCTTTGCCTTGAAGAATATTTTGAGAGCAAGGGCTGGCTTGACGAAAACGGCAAGGCAATAAAAATGACAGGTCCTGTTGAAGAGCCTGCCGAAACCACGGTCACTGCCGCACCTGCGGAAACAGCTCCGACAGAGCCGCAGTCCGAACAGCAGGTTTCTATAATCGTATAATGACAATAAGCTCACGTCTTTTTTCGGCGTGGGCTTTTTTTATTTTTTTGGGGGGCGGCGGTTTGAAGTTTGCTGTGGACTGTAATAAACGTTTCCGCCGCGGTCGTTATACTTAACACCAATTTAAAACTATACAAAAAATGGAGCATAATCTTGTAGCTGTTTCAACAGCTTTATATGGATTATGCGATGATTTTTTGTCTATAGTTTTATTGGTGTTTAGTATTAAGGAAGTACTGATTAAATCTGGTGCACATATTGCGCCGTCAGATTTTTTGTCAGCTTGTACGAAAGCGACGCAGGAATACTTGCGTATTTCAAGGAGTTTTCGTGCAAGATGACGGAAAATCTGCAAGCAAGATGTGTGCCAAGTCGTTAGACGCGATTTAATCAGTGCTTCCTTAATGCCCTGCGTACTTTATTACCGCAACACCATATCTAATTTATTACAATAAAGTTACGATTTGTCTTTTCTATTGACTTTGATATGTGTAAACAGCTATAATAAAGAAAAAATAATTAAAGGGTGACACATATGAAAAATAAGGTTATTATTGCAGCTATTACCTGCCTTATGCTTACCGCCTGCGGAAATACCTCAGATAATGCTGATGCTACATCTTCAGCGGAAAGTGTTTCTTCCGTAAGCGAAATCAAGGCTGAAACAACTGCCGAAACAACTGCGTCCGAAGCCGAAACCTCGGAAAGCGTTTCAGAAACGGAAGAATCAGCGTCCGACATAGCGGAAATGACCGCATCGGTCGAAACATTTGACTTAACAGGCATCATATCCGATGATTTTGACGGCAGCGTGGGAATAAGTGATCTCAAACTTATGGATAACGGCACTGCCTGCATTATTATTGATACCACAAGCTTCAATGCGGAAGATATTGAGGAGAAGCTTGTTTTTGCAAAGGTAAACGTCGATGATATGAGCTGTATCGGCAGCGTTGAGATCCCGGGAAAATATTATGACAGAGCACTGTTCCTCGGCAGCGGCGGCACACTTGCAAAGATCATTACATACGACTGGGTACAGCTCAGTGAAGAAGAAGCATACGGTCCGTCTTATACGCTGACCACGATTTATGATGATATGTCCATAGAAACAACAGCGGACTACTCAAATTCAGATGTGTATATCAGCGTGGGCAGCCATAAAATAGCCGCTGATAATGTAAATATTATTGATGCCGACACAGGCAGCGTTATCGTTCCCGGCTCCCAAAAAGATGATGATGAATACGGTTTCTATACCCACTCGCAAAGATATGCATTTACAATAAATGACGATGCTTTTGTATATAATACATTAGGCTATGAATCTCTTCCCGGATTTGGCGTATACGATTTTAAAACGGGCGAAAACCGTCCTGCCGCTGATTCCCAAAATCTCATTCCTTTTGGTACTGACGGCGTAAACATCTACTCCGCAGCAGGCGCATGGGACGGAATTCCTACCGCTGTATACACAACAGATATAGAAGATCTTGGATCAAGCAAGCTTTTTGATATTACAGATACAGCAGACGAAATGGGGTATATTTATTTTTCAATGCCGCCAAGTGCTGACTTCCTGTATGGCTTTGATTTTTACAGATTTAATTCCACAGAGCCTGCATACATAAAAAAATACGATAAAACTACAGGTGAAGTGACCGCTATTGCCAAAGTACCCGAACTGAACAATAATGTTTATAACAGCTCCGTATGCTTTGACAGTGATAATATTCTTTATTTCAAAACCTATAACGGTCTGATGAGGGTCACAATTTACGACTGATTTTTACTTTCCTATTGTAGAACGATAAATTATGTGCTATAATTATGACAGTGCCTTGTAAAATCCTTGGTGCTGTCATTTTTTTATGGGAGTAATTATTTTGAATTATTATAGAAATTTACATATAGCTGCGGCTGCATTGGCTGTTTTTATGCTGCTTTGCGGCTGCACACAGATAGATGAGTCCGTTCCTGTTGATGCAACAGCCGTTACGGAAGAAGAGGAAAAAAACTATCCCGTTACAATAGGCTCTCTTGTTTTTAACAGCACACCCGAAAACGCTGCGTCGCTGTCCCCTGCTGTGACAGAAATAGCTGCGGAGCTTGGCTTTTCCGATAAGCTTATCGGAAGGAGCAGCTACTGCACCTATCCCGAAAGCATAACAAGCCTTGACACACTGGGCTCGGCAGCATATCCCGATGTTGACGCTATAATCGAAAAAGCACCGCAGCTTCTTATCTCACAAAGTCCTATCGCCAAAAAAGACATAACCGCTATCGAAGCATCGGGAACAAGGGTGCTTATTATACCTGCTCCGTCATCTGTAAGCGGACTATACGAACTTTACAGCGATATATACCGTGTTTTTAACGGTGCTTCGGCAGAGGAAGAAAGCGTTCTGAACAGTATTTTTGAACCGCTTGAAAAAGAGTTTGAAACTGATAAGGATCTGCTGGGCAGCTATGTTTATATACTCTCCCCCGACCTTGCCATAGCGTCCGATTCCACCTTTGCGGGTGACTTTTTCTCACATATGGGAACAAATGCGGCTGCCGACAGAACAGATAACACTATCACCGCAGAAGAGCTCGCCGAGCTTGACCCTGACTGTCTGATACTGCCGCCGTCAATGGATACGGACGATCTTCCCGAGGAGCTTTCCGACCTTACAGCCGTAAAAAACGGTAAGGTCATCATACTTGACGATAACTCAGCAGAGCTGCTTGAACGTCCGACCTCACGAATTTATCTTGCAGCGCAGTATGTATCGGAATGTGCAGCACATTTTGGCAGCGAAAACACTGCCGAAAATGAAGCAGTCAGCGAAGAAACTGACAACAGTGAGGAATAATTTTAAAAAACTGCAACTTTTTTTGAAAAAACACTTTACAACCGCAAAAAAATGTTGTATAATATTTTAGTGTTATCGGTGATTATGATAACGCTGAAATTTCGAGGTGTGGCTCAGTTTGGTAGAGCGCTGCGTTCGGGACGCAGAGGCCGTGGGTTCGAGTCCCGTCACCTCGACCAGATAGCAAATCCTGCAAACCAAGGTTTTTCCAAGGTTTGCGGGATTTTTTTGTTTGTATAACAAAGCTTATGAACACTATAAAAAAGGGCAAAAATGCACCCAAAATTAAAAAGATGTGGGTCAAAATGTGGGTCAAAATTTTATCCTATTTTACTCAGATACTCATCAAGCTTGGAGATCTGCTTCGATTTATATATTTTATCAAGATGAGTATATATTTCCATAGTAGTCTGAACATCTGCATGACCTGCCTGCTCCTTGGCTGTAAGCAGATCCACTCCTGCCATATACATCAATGTAATAAACGTATGACGCAGCCAATGTGCTGTGATCCTGGGTATAACAAAAGGTATCTTCTTCGGTGCAAATCTGCTGTTTGGCTTTTGATACTTCTTCAGCTCACCTGTTTCAGGGTCCTTTTCAATAATGTTATCGAAATTGCCAAACTTGAAATTCAATTCTGCAAGATAGCTGTTCCACATACGCTTCCAACCGCTGTCAGTAAGCATCGTACCTTTAGCAGAGGGACATACAAGCATATTGTCTTGGCGGTCGACCTGCGAAAGATACTCTACCAGCACCTTCGGAATATAAACAACACGTTCGCCAGCTTCGGTCTTAGCTCCTCGCTTGACTATGCTTTGACCGTTTATCATTTCAACTGATTTATTAATGTTGATTGTTCCTGCTTTCAGGTCAATATCTGACCACAATAACGGGATAAGCTCTCCCCTTCTGAGCCCTGCATACATCATTATCATTGCTGCATGATGCCCTCTGTTTTCAGAAGGCGCAAGTATCCATTGCTGTTCTTCTTCGGTAAGAGCACGGCGTGGTTCAGTTTGCTCCGATGCGGTCACAGCAGGTATTTTTACTGATTCTGCCGGGTTAAAGTCAATAACACGATTGCTGATAGCCATTTTAAAAATCTGACTTGCGGTGTTTTTTACATCTTTCAGAGTTTTTGCCGCATAGCCTTCGGCAGCGAGATCAAATATAACCTCCTGCACATCTGCTGCTCTTATTTTGCCTATCTGTACATTCAATAGCGGAGCAAGGTTTCTGACACGATATGTATAGGTATTGTACCTGCCGTTTGACACTCCTGCTTTTTTAAGCTTCAGCCAATGCTCAGACCAATCTCCGAACGTATCACGCTCAGCAGTCAGATCTATGCCCTTGCCAAGCTGTATTTTTATTTCCTGTACTTTTTGGGAAAGTTCTCTGTTGTTTGAAGCATAGACATATTTGTATTTGCCGTCACCGATATATACGGCGGATTTAACACGACCGTCTTTGCGCTTGGAGTTTTTTATCATAATCTGACCTCCTATAAATTTCCCCGCTCGGTGTTGGTGCATCGGGCGGGGAGTTTTTTATTTATCAAACAAATCGCTGTGAGTTCCGGTTCGGGAAAGATACAGTATCAAAGACCCTTATCATATTCATAGATCAGAAGCCAGTCAGACTCAATATGACACTCACGGCAGCCGTCCCAGTTTCCGCGAAGCGGGTGATCTTTATAATTTGGTGGAAGTTCAACACCGTCTGCAAGAAGTTTGATAACGGTACGGAGCTTGTTTGTATCATATCCACGCTTGTTTATGAGTTTGAGGTCTTTCTGAAAGCGTGATGTCGGTTTTACTGTGTATTTCATGCCAACAGCTCCTTGAACATCTCGTCCACATCGTCATAGCCTTTGTAGTTTTCGGGGTGCTGTTTCATATCCTTGACCTCGTCCAAAGCCTCAGCCGTTTCAGCGTTAGGCTCTTCGTAACCGCCCGACATTCCCTCCAGTATGACAACAAGAGCATCAAGCTGTTTCTCGTCAAGTCTGTCAATAAGGCTGTACGCAAGTTCTTTTGTACTCATAATCCATTCCTCCTTTGGAATAAGTGTGTGTAAAATCAATCTGTTTTTATTACTTCGGTTATATAATAACACGAATTTTTGTATTTGTCAAGGATTTTTTCCAGTTTAACATTGACATCTTGGAATTTATCCAGTATAATATAATTATGACAACAGTTTAGTTGATAATAAGGATATGGTTTATATTCAGGCAAAGGAATACTTCCATAGATTATCTGAAAGTGAAATTGGAAGTTTAAACAAAGCTATGAAAAAATACTATGCTGAAGAAAATTTTCGCTCAGATATAATATTCTGGCTGCAAATGCTTTTGAGGATAACAGTGATCGTCTGCCTGATATATATCACCTGCCGTCTTACTACATAATGCCTTTCAAATACTTGCGATTACTTTTTTCGTGTCGCATAAGTTCTGCTCTCATATAGGCTGTAAGCATAAACAATGCATCTTTAAATTCTTTCTGAATTTTTGGAGAAACATCATTTTTACTGATTTCATCTGCATATTCAGAATACACATCACAAAAATGGTCAATCACATCGGCAACAACGGGCGGTGACAGTATCTCCGCTGTTTTAGCTGCAGCTATAAATGCAGCTTCATTCGGCTGTTCTACTCCCCCCAACAATTCCATGTCCATTGTGGTTGCTATTGCGTAAAATTCCTTGTATGCTGTTGCTTTAACATATCATTTTGAAAGCTGTATTTTTTTAGAACACAAGTACTGATGTGTGGCATAGAAT
>ENA-ORCP01003780-ORCP01003780.1-human-gut-metagenome-genome-assembly--contig:-NODE-3780-length-10981-cov-3.142058_pt1 | contig 10981 bp, 4 predicted proteins | sample MGYA00242990_ERZ507991 | MGnify/ENA primary metagenome ERZ507991 (study PRJEB26167, sample SAMN06115496) | human gut metagenome | host: Homo sapiens | place: China:Henan | collected 2015-05-07 | study... | reverse complement strand
GAAGCAAGAGGGGTATAATTTATGATTTGATCCGATACTTTTTTCATAACATTATGCGTTTTAAATTGTATTCGCTTCTAACAAACTAACGCAAATTGTCAGAATAAATACACATATTGTGTTTGTAAGATGAATATATTTATAAAATGCATCTATTTTTCTTTCTTTTTAGAAAAAATTTCGATATAATTATTATGTAACTGGAGGTTTGGATGCAGAGACAGCATTCAGAAACAAGAATAACGTTTATGTAAGAAAGGGATGATGAGAACATGAACAGAAAATGGGGAAAGAAATGGATGGCAGCAATGCTTTCAATTTCGATGGTGATCGGTATGTTTCCTGGGGTTGGAAATCCGGTCAGAGTTCTTGCGGATGAGCCGCCGGGGCAGGCGGTCACGCAGGCAGATACCTCAAATGCAGATAACAGCGGAAAGGATAAATATGGATTTAATCTGACGACACCAAGTTCATTTAATGCAAATGACGGTGAAAATCCATACGGTTCCGGCTATTCTGCATTTAATGAAAAGATGGAAGCATTTTTATGGTATCGATCCAGTGGAAAGAACCGAAATGCTGAGACGTATAACTATACGAAAAGCTCGGATATCAAGGGCTATTATGTTGGACCGGATTCGAAACGGAACAACAATGGATTTATGCAGAGCCGTACAGCATCCGGCGCAGCTGATGTCAAGTATGTAAATGTAGACGGTTATGATCCGTATGGAACCGGCCGTGATAATATGGTTGCACTTGTTGGCGCATCACTGGGAAAAGATCCGCAGCTTGTTGTAGCAAGATACAGTGCATCCGGTAAAGGTCAGGAATTAAGAAAGACCTTCAGCCTTGGATCGGGTGATGATAATGACTGGCTTCGGGATAATCAGTTGGAAAAATACAGTGCCTATAAGAATTATTTTACATTAAAGGCAGGAGATTTTGATGGTGATGGAGATGAAGATATCGCAGTCTATGTTCCAAAACGTGGAGATCCGTATATTATGATCCTGGACGGAATCACCTTATCGCCGATCAGTGATAATATTCCGGTTCGTAGTTTTATGGGAAATACCGGAGCGGATATGGCAGGTAAATTTACCAATAATGGTAAGACAGCAAGAGCAACAATCAACATGTCGATAGAAACTTCGGATATCAATCGGGATGGTAAAGATGAGATCCTTCTGGTTGGTTCCTATTCGAATATCCACGATGACAGTGATGGAAAGAAGCTGCAGCAGAGAAGCTCTGTATTTGCCTGTTATAAGGTAGAGAACAAGAAACCACAGCAGATGAATAAGTATGTAATGGATAAGGATACATGCAGTGTATATATGCGTTACGCATCTGTAGCAGCAGGTGATATTGATTTTGATGGCTTCCCGGAAGTTGTAGTTGCCGGTGTATACAGTGATAATGATGGCCCGGATGGAGATAAATCCGGTTCAAATAAAAAGTATATGCTGGTAACATTGAAATACGATCCAAATGAAGAGGTGGAGACATTAATTCCATCCGGCGGAAACGTAATGGATATGTGTAATTTTGTAAATGCAGGCTTTGATAAAGATGATAATGTGCATCCGCTTCCTGCATTGACCTGTGCGGCAGTAAACGGAAGAAATGATGCGGAGCAGGTTTTCTTAGATGGTGTTTTCTGGAAGTTTGAAAATGAATCATGGAAAAAGGACTATCCAGGGCCAGAGTATGAGGTACAGCCACTGAAAAACGGAAAGTCGGATCACCGATGATATGTCCCTCGAGCGTTGCAATCAACCGATTCCATTGCCCCACCCGTATACCTTGAGACAAAAGACCGATCATCTCGATGGTCCATCTGTCTTGTAGTACATTCCGGCTATTTCCCTGGGCGACAATCGTTTTCCCGTCGTTAAAAATATAATATCCGGCCACATAGCCCGGTAAATGGAACGAACCGTTATAACAAGCATCGAACATCACAAAACGGGGATAAGTGTTCATTTGCTTCAGATCTTCCAATACGATCCCGGTATTGGCATTTGCGATGGAGTCTGCTTTCAACAACTCAGGATGATAGAGATCGTCGAAGAAATGTTTTTCTAAATCGTATTCCTGAATAAAGTAATCCTGAATTTCTTCCGGCGTGCCTTTTCCTTTCCTGACTTCTTTCCTCACCTCGTTATAAATAGCCGCTTTAATCCCCTTCACATAACCGTTCATTCCCACCGGGGCAGGCCCTTCACAAATATACTGCTGATCCGGAGCCCCATGTTCATGAAACAACATCACATCCAATTCATCCCGCTGCAATTCATCGAATAAATGAAACTTCATATAATCGGCCATCCGGAAATTCAGGAACTTGGCGGTCCGGCTATTTTTCCATGCTAAAGGAAAATTTTCTTCCAATGCCAGCCGCTCATCCATCCATGCCAACAAACATTCGGAATTGTAAGCATTTCCCGTAAAAGAAGTAAAACAGTCCAATTCGTTCGTTTCCTGTTTTTCACGTACAACCTTATAGAGGTACTCAGCTATCGCTTTATATTTATCTTCCCCCTTCGCCTCCGGATATTTGATCCGCCCGGAATAGAGAGCCGGCTGTAATTGCTGGGGACTGTCTTCCCGTAATTTGTAATAGAAATAATCCGGGTGTACCGAATCCCTGCGAATAAAATCAAAAGTCAGATGCAGGTCGTCATAAAACCGGTCGGAAGGGACCGACGATTCGATAAAAGGGAAGGCTTCTTCATCCATTTTAAAGGCTGTCGTCAGATGTTGTGCATTCCGGATCATCGCCACCGGAATATCCCCGACCAGAACGATCCCTTCCAAAACGGGTTTACGCCGCGACAGGGCGACAATCTCCTTTCTTACCTGATCCGGAGATTCCCAGTTTCCGCTGACAATATAAGCCGACAAACCGTCTTTTTCGATCGCATCCCGATAAGCTTCTATCGCCCCCGGAATTTTCTCATAAGTCACCTCATCTACCAGGATGGCAAAAGCAGTCGGGTGTTTCATTTTCGGTTTCTGCACCTTCACTTTACCATATCCCGGTAGAGTGATCATCGATATCATGAAGATAAAAATCCAATTTTTCATAGGTCGTATTTTTTTATTTCCCGTTTTTCAGATCACCTTTCAGACGATGGTAAGTCCTCAACACTTCTTGCCGGAAATCAGGTGTATTTGTCTGATCTTGCAAGAGTCCTTCGCAAGTGGTGATGATATCTTTCTTATATTCGGACAAGTTGAACCAAGCCAAAGATTCTATCAACGACTTCCGAAGCGCGGGAGAGGCCGATGTATCTTTCACCAGCTCGAGATAAACAGGCACTCCGGGATGATAGTTCAGATTTTTCAGATAACGGATATAAAAGATTTTATCTTTTTCAGGTTTTTCCGGATCGGGCATATCGTCAGTTACTTTCCACATCCGCTCATTACTCAATCTGCTTTGTAATTTTGTCCGAAAGTCGTCTTTATTCCGTAAAGTCGATTGCGCCAGTTCTTTTTCAAGTACAGCATCGACTTCCTGCCACCGATAAGCTTCCAAAGCAGTCAGGACATTGAAATTCACCCGTTCCGACAAATAATCGTTCAGATAAGTATCGATAATAAAAGGCAAGAACTCCGGAGCACCGATCCGTCCCATCCGGTGGATCGCTATCCGGCGGATAAATTCATACGGGTCGGTCACGGCCAGTTTCAACACTTCCCGGAAATTCTGATCATTCAATTCTTCCAACAGCGACATACAGGTATAGCGGACAACTGCATAGGGCGAAGTTTCAAAACGCATACGCAGCGTGTCCGATATCCCGGGATATTCTTGCTGAAATAATTTCAACAAAGCCATATTTTGCAAATCGGCATAAGGAGAATCTCTCAGCATTTCCAACCAGAAGGCAGGCGATTCGGAAGTCGTCAGCCAGGTATTACAATCCATCCCTTCCCGTCCGGAAGAGAAACAAAAAGTCGGATCTCCGATAATATGCGATTCGAGAATATTGGTATAACGGGCCCACAATCCGATCCGGGTTCCGAAACCCAACCAGCCGAACAAATCATTCGCCGACTTATCCTGCAGGACATTGACCGAATTAGCAAATGCCACGACACATTTCCCTTTCGAAAAGATATAACGTCCGGCAATATAATCCTTCTCACGGAAATCCCCGTTATAACAGGCATCGAAAATAACGAAACGGGCATTGGGAGCAATCGACGGTACATCTTCCAATACAATACCCAACTGCGCATCCGCTATAGAATCTTTACGAATCCATTCGGGGTCGAAAGCACCGCTAAACCAGGAAGTATCCAGGTGATATTCTCCGCACCACTTCTTCATCTGACCGGCGACATCTCCCTGCCTATCCGCAACAGTTCGTAATTTCGAACGGAATTCCCGTTTCAGAAATTCGGTATATTCTTCCGGATCATGAGTCCTGGGAGTAGCCGAAATATATTGACGGTAGGGCATTCCATGCTCATGAAAAATCAGCATATCCAAGTCCTCCCGTTGTAAGGCAGCGATGACTTCTTCTTTTGGGTAGTCCCACATGCTATACCGCATAAAACGGGCATTATTTTCCCGGTCGAAGACTCCTGGCAGTTGTTCCCGCAAGATCATCTGTTCCATCCGCCAGGCTGTCAGGGAATTGGAATAAGAACCCTCTCCGGTATAAGAAACAAATTGATCCAGGATATTATTTTCCTGATGAGCAGCCACTGCTTTGTTCAGGTAATCCCTGATCTGCTGGTAGCGGTCAGTCCCATCTTCCAGCGGTTTGATCCTTCCGGTATATATGTCACAGCACAAAGCCTGGGGCGAATCGGCAGCCAGATTATAATAAAAAAACAAAGCAGAAGTCGTATCCTGACCTAAATAATCGAACTTCAAGTCAAAATCATCATAAAACCGGTCGGAAGGTACGGAAGAATCCAGCCTCGGCGACTTCTCCTCATCCATCTTAAAAGCAGAAGTCATATGCTGTGCCTTCCGGATCATCGGAATCGGTATATCACCGATAAATACAGCACCTTCCAAACGGCTCTCCCGGTAGAGACGCATCAACAACTCCTTTATTTGTTCCGGATTTTTCCATTGACCGGCCAGTATATAAGCAGGCAATTGTTCCTGTTCAAGCACCGCCCGGTAATTTTCGATCTCAGGCCTGCACTTTTCCCAGGTCACCTGATCGGTTACGATAGCAAAAGAAGTCTTTTCCGGCCGTTGCTGAGGAGCAACGATCGTTTGCCCCCAGGCAAAAGAAACAGCCAGCAAAGCTATCCCTGCAAACATACACTTCATTAAATTCATACTTCACCTTTTATCGACCTTCCAGCAGGAAGTATAAAACCATACTATCCCGGCTTTTCAGGTCTCGATTAATAATTGCAAAACCTTAACGTAATTCCTGAAGGTCAACGACCTTCACTTCACCCAATCCACTTTTTCGAATCCGGTCCAACTGGGATGCCGCATCTCCCACGACAACAAAAAACATCCGGTCATAATCCAACCAGTTACGGATACACGCTTTCGCCTCCGGGAGCGTCATCCGTTTCAGAAGCTGTTCCTGCCGTTTCAAATCATCCACAGGCAAACCATCGACCGTCATTTCCGACAACAGGTCCAACCGGGCATCGGGCATTTCGAAAGCGGCAGCATTTTCCTTGAACATCGCATCTTTGGTTTTGACCAGACTTTGTTCTGTAAACTGCTCTCCATAGGTCGAAATACAACTTTTAAACAGTTGCATTGCTTCGAGCGTATAAGCCGCCTGTACACTCGAAGTAGCCCGGAACTCATTCGCATATTTCCCGCAATCGAAAAATGAATACGCCCCGTAAGTATAACCGTGTTGCAAACGCAACACATCGAACAATAAAGCATTGGAAGAAGCCCCCAACAGCTGATTCACCATTTTTGCCGGATAATAATCATTCGAGGCTTTAGGCATAGCCGGACATCCGAGAAGAATATACGACTGCTTAGCTCCCGGATAATCTACAAAATATACTTTTGCCTGAGGAGCCATAAAATTCAGGTTCAATCTCTCCTGCGAAGCACCTCCGGTAGTCCAGGTCCGAGCTAAAGGCTGTAAAAATTTCATCACCTCTTTTTTCTCATACCCCCCGACAAAATCAAACGTCGCCTGTCCGGGAACGATATGGGTTTTATAAAAAGTTTTAATATCCTCCATGGTAATGGCGGCAACCTCTTTCTCGGAAGCTAAAGCCGAATTCGACAAAACGTTCTCCGGCCCGTACATCATTTGCCGGAAGACATGCCGGGCCAAAACCTTGGGTTCGGTAGAACTTTGCCGGATATTCCCGATCATGCGCTTACGAGCTAATTCCAAAGCCGTTTCATCCCAACGAGGCTCCAACAACATCTCTTCTACCAAACGGAGGACCTGAGGAAAATTCTTTTTCAAACAACTACCGGACAGTTGCATTCGTTCTGTCGAAACACCGAAGGATACCCTTGCACCCAATAATCCCAAAGCAACCTCGAGCTCTTCCGGTGTTTTGGTCCGGGTCCCACAATTCAATACCGCCGCCGTCAAACGTGCCAGGCCTGATTTCCCTTTCGGCTCGCAAAGCATGCCCGAATTCAGGTAGACAGCAAACTGTACAACAGGTAATTCGGTATAGGCCATTCCTTTTACCTTCATACCATTACTCATTTCACCGGTCCATACGGGTGGCATCGCCGATTCCGGCGTATTTGCCAACAAAGGAGGTTCCACCGAACGGTCGAAAACGGACGGCGTATACTCATAGGGATCGTCATCCGTAACCGCCCCTTCATCTGCCACTAATTTCTGTCCGACCGGACTATCTTCATCGGGTCGGACAACAACAGAACCAGTCAGAGCTAAGCTCGTTTGCCCCTGAGGGACAGTACTCAAAGCCACAAAATGTTTTCCCCTTACATATTTCCGATACACCCTCATCACCTCTTCCTTCGTCACAGCCTGATAATGTGCCAAATCGATCACCATCTGATCGGGACGCCCCGCAAAAACGTTGTTCCGGGCTAAGGCCTGTGTTTTGCTTTCAAGAGACATCATCACATTATACAGCATCGTTTCCTGCATAATCTTCATACGTTCCAGATCGTTATCCCGGATCCCCTCTTGCTCAAATCTTTCGAAAGCCTCCTGAATCCCCCGATATACCGTGTTCAGATCGGTTTCTTTATATGCTTTTACAGAAACCGATACCTGTCCGCTCAATTCCAGGGAACTACTCGCCACATTCACATAAGATGCCAACTTATTATCTTCCACCAACACTTTATAAAAAGGGGCATTCTTACCGTAAGAAAGCAATAAAGCCAGTATGCGCAGAGGATAAGCATCCGGATGGAATTGTTCTGCTCCGGAAAAATTCATTTCCAGTCCGGGTGCATTGGCAAAACGATCTTCCAGGACATACTTCGACGTTTTTTCCAATTGTACAGGTATCGGCCGGACAGGTTCTACTTCCTCCCGGGCGGGAATTTCTCCGAAATATTTCCGGATCATCGCCTCCACCTCCCTCCGGTCAAAATCCCCTGCCACCACTAAGGTCGCATTGTTAGGAGCATAATATTTCCGATAGAACTGTTTTATATCGTCTACCGTAGCTCCGTGCAGATCGGCGATAGAACCGATCACCGGCCAACGGTAAGGATGTCCTTCGGGATAAAATTGCTTTAACATCATCCCGTTACTCTGCCCAAAGGGGCGGTTTTCATTTTGCCGTTTTTCGTTCGAAACGACATCGATCTCCCTCTCTAAACCTTTCCGGGTCACCGTATTAATGAAAAATCCCATCCGGTCGGACTCCATCCACAGCACTTTCTCCAGCGCATCACGAGGTACAGTCTCATAATAAACCGTCCCGTCGGGTCCGGTCGCCCCATTAAAACTTCCCCCCAGTTCGCCGATTTTTTTAAAGAATTCGTTTCGGCCCAAATGTTCGGAGCGCTGAAACAACATGTGCTCAAAAAGATGAGCGAATCCGGTTTTTCCAGGCTTCTCCCGCGCCGATCCCACATGATACTGAATCGCCACGGACACGATAGGATCGGATTTATCCTCATGCAATACGACCTGTAGTCCGTTATCCAAAACAAATTTCTCATAAGGAAGAGAAAAATCTTTCTCTCCCTGACAAGCAACGATCAGTAACATACCTATCCAAACCAGACTGAATGAGCTTAAATAATTCATACCGCTCTATTTAAAAATGACACCCCACGCTCACACTCATCACCATCCGATGATCGAAGTCATAACTATGAGTCTTCAAATACTGCCAATCTACTTTAGCAAACAAATTAGCTGTCGTCCGGGTATTCACCAGCTGAGAATAAACAGCCGAAAGATGAAGATCCCCATAATCAGCCCCCAAATAGCGGGTATCTCCACCCATCAAATCGGTCACCACCCGATAGTCCGGATAGTTTCCCCCATATACATAGTCTGCTTTGTTATTCTTATTGTATCCCAAATTCACACCGACCAATAATCGTCTTAAATTATTGTCTGAAAGAAAGAAATTCTTTTTCACATTCACTTCGAACCTGGTATTCTCTATATCCCGGGTCGAAACAGGGATCAGATAGCGTTCCTCCTGTTTCCAGTATTTCACACCGGCACCTAATTTCCAGGAATATTCCATTCCACGGTTGATCACATAGCGATAGTCCAAACTCATCGTTTGAGTTTTGTAGGTAGAGCGGATACTTTTGTAATACACTTTATATTCTCCTTCTTCTCCATCCGTTTCCCATTTTTGCAAATATTCGATCCCATCGATTTTCCGCTCCTGCCAGTTCATCTCCACAAAATGGGTGTTCTTCTTCGCATCGGGAATATAAGCCATCAACTTACCGCTCCATAATCCATCTTTCGTCGTCCCGAGATAACGCGGAGAAGTCGGAGTGGTAATCGCATCCTCTACTTTCTTGGAATAACCCAGATCCAGTAAAATATTCATCCGTCCGGCATAATTGTATTGCAAACCTCCGCCTACCTGATTCCCGTTGTAGGTCAAAAAGCGTTGTATACCCGAAGTTTCCGTAGCCATTCCCAAACCGGAAAGCAGGTAATAAGTCTGCTCGACATAACTATTGACGGCTTTCATCTCCAAATCTTCCCGTACACTGGCGTACTCAAAATCCAAACCGAAACGATGATTTTTCCCGGCAGACAAAACGACTCCCGGCCGGACAATAATCGTATAGAAAACCGATTTAGTACGCATATCGCGTTGTTTCGCCCCGACGGAATTCTGATAGTATCCATCCAGACCGAAAGAAAGGAAGTTCCAGAATTGAGGAGTAGCTACCCGCATTTTCAATCTATAATGCTGGTTATTCCAGTTACTGACGTTGGTATCGGCCGTATAATAAGGCATTCCCCGATACGGATCGATGATCGAAGAATTAAAATTCGCCTCTTTCACCTTGTCCCGCGAATAATTGAAACTTCCCCAGGCAAAGAAATCCTTTACCTTTCCTCCTCCTTCGGTGTCGAAAACCACATTATTCCCACTTTCTCCCTGCTGAGGACGACGAAAATTTCCGTCATAAAACCGATATTCCAGGTCTGCGCTGGCATAACGGAATGAATAATCCAATAAAGCTCCGGCCGCATTCTTACTCTGAGACCACAATCCCCGCATTTTCATATTTTCCAATGCAGCGGGTGTATTCAAGCGATCAGCGATTTTTTCCTGAGCGACCCCGACCGTCACCGCCATACTCATCATCAAAGAACAGCAGGTATATTTTATCGTGCAGTATATATTCTTTACCATAATATTCTAATTTTAAACATTAACGATCTATTCTCCGGTCACTAACAGATGATTCCAGGCAGGCATCTTTACCCCATAACGCCTCAGCTGGGGAGTATCCTGAATTTCGAAATCCTGTGTACTGTTATTCGTATCCTGGAATATAGGCGAACCGTCGGGTCGGGTGCCGATCATCTTACGAGCCACGCTCTTCCCGACATAAGAACCTCCGACCCAGGTCATCCCGGCATCCAGAAATCCCGGGACACGTTTCCCGGACAGATCACTTTGTTTTGTACCGCACTCTACCACATCGAGAATATAATCAACAGGTACTCTGGCATATAACGTATTGCTCGAGCTGGATAAATCCACGGTCTGCCATTTATTCCCTATCCAAGGGCGATAATCGACATCTTCCGGCACCTGAAAAAGTACATAAGCGCCCCCAAACACAGAAGTCAGATAAAAAGGAATAGACAACTCATTTGTCCCGTCATTGTAAACAATATTCATATTGACGGCAGACTGATCGGGAGTCAGGGCAAAGCCATTGTAAAACTCGAACTCCGCACTGGAACAATCTACAGGGCTATTGGGATTGAACAACTCCTGCTGATGGTTCAGGGCAGCCTGGGCCAATATACAGGATTCGCCCGGTTTTAAAGGATAATCCGTTCCATTCCCCGGAAATTGCCAAAGGGTTTGGGCATAGACATAGTCATCTCCGTCTTCCTCGGGCCAAACCGGTAATTTGGTGGTCGCTGTCGTCGGATGTAAGTGTCCCATATATAACTTATCCAGATAAATCACATTCTCCGTATTGTTGTAAATCTCATAAAACTGATCCCTGAAGTAAACCCCTCCTGTCGCAGGGCGTGAACCGGAATAGTAGATTTCCTTAAAAATCAACTTTCCAGCCACGAGAGCACGCACTGAAATATCCAGCGGTTTATCGCTGCTAACGATCGGATAATTCACGGCATTCCCGTTCAGATAATAGTCCGAACCATCCTCCGAAGAAGTTTTTCCATCGATACTGATGCTATATAACCCGGGGATAACGCCGGAAATTTCAGCTTTTCCACTGGCATCCATTTCAGCATCCAACGTCAGATTTTCCGAATAATTATTCAATTGTACCTTTAAATATTCGGGAGCAGGAAAACCGGACACATTCACGTCGGCC
>ENA-ORCP01003759-ORCP01003759.1-human-gut-metagenome-genome-assembly--contig:-NODE-3759-length-11027-cov-4.666758_pt1 | contig 11027 bp, 8 predicted proteins | sample MGYA00242990_ERZ507991 | MGnify/ENA primary metagenome ERZ507991 (study PRJEB26167, sample SAMN06115496) | human gut metagenome | host: Homo sapiens | place: China:Henan | collected 2015-05-07 | study... | reverse complement strand
AGTCTGATGTGTAAATTTGAACAAAAATTACTGTTGATGGAACGCCGTATGACGGGAAACTGTCACGTACGGTGTGGGACGGGGGAAAACTCGGAGATTATATCAAAGAGTTACCTATCGTCATCACTGTTCTATCCTATCGGAAGATGGGCACTTCTCGAACCCGATCTTTCAGCATACGGCGAGACAGATGATATAATGATTGTTCCCACTCCACGTGACGAGAATGCAGATGCCTGGTATCTTACTGCACACGGCGGTGTTGATGCTTATGCTCTCTGCAAGGGTGCGCCTAATCCTGAAGCTGTTGCTGCATATATCAAGTGTCTCCAGGTACAGGTAAATGATGAAAGTGTTCAGGAAGTCAATGAGGAACAGCTCCGTACAGAATATCATTGGACAGATGAAATGATAGATATGGACAGATATATTACCGAGCTTACAAACGCTCACCCTGTTGTTGACTTCTATGCTTCTGTCAACACTGATGTTACCGATATGCTTACAAACAGCATAAAGGCCGCAAGCTACAACGGAACTGACTGGTATTCTACACGTGAGTCCCTTAATGATGCTGTTCAGACAAATGTTGATGCAATGAACGAAACTCTTAAAACATTGTCTTGATATTTTTCGTCGGATATAGTATAATCATTATATAAACAGCCGGGAGGTGTGAGGATTGCATATCAATAATATAGGATATAATCATACGCATGATGCTGATTTTGAAATACAGCGTCCCTGCGGTTCGGGAGATTATCTGTTGCTGCTGCTGAAAACCCCTGCGATCTTCACCCTTGGCGGCAAAGACATCATTACTGAACCCGATTCGTTCATTCTGTTCAGACAAAGTACTCCGCAGATATACCGTGCTTATGGAATATCCTTTTCAAATGACTGGTTTCATTTCAGCATTGCCGATGATGAAATGAGCTTCTTTGAGGCTCTTGACATACCGTTCGATATAGTAATGCCCATAGGCAACCTGAACGGTCTATCGCTTATAATAAAAAATATGAGCTATGAGAACTATTCCTCCAATCTTTACAGAACGGATTCGGTGGAACTGTATATGAAGCTGTTCTTTTTGAAGCTCAGTGAAAAAATACACGCCGTCGGAAAAGAAAAATCGGATTCATACTATGATAAGCTGTCTATTCTCCGCTCAAAAATATACAATAAGCCATATAATGACTGGAATGTTGAGGGACTTGCCCATCAGCTTACTATGAGCAAATCGTATTTTCAGCATTTGTATAAGGAAGTCTTTGGCATAAGCGTTATGAATGATGTTATTCACAGCCGCATCGAGCATTCAAAATATCTGCTTTCCACAACAAATATGCCTATCGCTCAGATAGCTGAGATGTGCGGATACAAGTGTGAGCTGCATTTTATGCGTCAGTTCAAGACGCGAATGAATATGACTCCCACAGAGTACAGACAAAACGTTTCGGATAAAAGCAAATAACTTTGTTTTTCTTTAATTTTTCATTTTCTTCTTTACAAAGCCGTTTTGTGTTTTCACAGAACGGCTTTGTAACAATAACGAAAGGATGGTTTTTATGGGCTTTAAAAAGGATTTTGTATGGGGAGCGGCAACCGCTTCCTACCAGATAGAGGGCGCTTATGATGAGGACGGCAAGGGCAGAAACATCTGGGACGAATTTACTCACACAGAGGGAAAAATAACCGATAAAAGCACAGGTGATATTGCCTGTGACCATTATCACAGATATAAAGAAGATGTCCGCCTTATGTCGGAGCTTGGACTGAAAGCATATAGATTTTCCATTGCATGGAGCAGGATACTTCCTGACGGAACGGGTGAGATAAATCAAAGGGGCATCGACTTCTACAATGACCTTATAAACGAGCTTCTGAAATATGGCATAGAGCCGTATGTAACGCTTTATCACTGGGATCTTCCATATGCACTGCATCTTAAAGGCGGCTGGCTCAATGATGATTCGCCAAATTGGTTCGGTGAATATGCAAGGATCATTAAGGATAATTTCGGCGATCGTGTAAAGCATTTTATCACATTCAATGAGCCTCAGGTGTTTGGAGGCTGCGGATATTATGAGGGGGTTCATGCTCCCGGATATAAGCTTGCAAAGGGTGAGCTTCTCCATATCGGACATAATATTCTGAAAGCACACGGAACTGCTGTAAAAGAGCTTCGCAAGGGTGAGAAATGCTCAATAGGCTTTTCTGCAGCTTCCTGCCCGTCGATACCTGTTTCGGACGGTGATATCAATGCGGCAAGAGAAAGCTATTTTTCCAGCGAATATGATGCTTTTCTCTTTTCCGATGCCTATTGGGCTGATGCGATGATAAAGGGAAAATATCCCCAATGGGTAACAAATTACAAAGGCAGCGGTGCGCCTGAGATAACCGATGAGGATATGAAGCTTATAAATCAGCCTATCGACTTCATCGGTATGAATATCTACAACGGAAAATATGTGAGTGCCGAAAAAGGCATTCTTGGAAACGAACAGGGCTTTGCACGGACACTTATCGGCTGGCCAATAACTCCCACTGCATTATACTGGGGACCGAAATTCTATAATGAAAGATATGGTCTGCCGATAATCATAACAGAAAACGGAACGAGCTGCCACGATGTTGTTTCACTTGACGGAAAAGTTCATGACCCCAACCGAATCGACTATCTTAACCGTTATCTGCTTGAATTGAAACGAGCAGCCGATGACGGCGTTGAGATCGACGGCTATTTCCAGTGGTCGCTGCTTGATAACTTTGAGTGGGCGCAGGGATATAACCAGCGCTTCGGAACGATACATATAGATTATTCTACTCAGAAACGTATCATAAAGGATTCGGGCTACTGGTACAAAAATATAATCGAAAAAAACGGAGAAAATCTGTAATAAAACGAACGGGAAGTACAAAAATTGCACTTCCCGTTTGTGTTTTTTAAATAATGCGAAAATAGCGTTTAAATTTGTAATAATAAGCACCAATAAAATACAGAAAAATGTGTGCCCAAATCAAATATAAAATTGTTTTAAGCAGCTACAGAGAATAAAGGACGATCAGGGCAAGGTTGCAAAGGACGATTACATCGACTTTGAAGAAATGGGCTTTGACAAGCTGTTCGTGGACGAATGTCATCTTTACAAAAATCTCGGAACTGCAACCAAGATGTCCAACGTTGCAGGCATAGGCACAACAGGTTCGGGCAAGGCGGCTGAACTGCTTATGAAAACAAAGTATTTCGATGAACTCACAGGCGGAAAGGGTATGGTTTTTGCCAGCGGCACACCTGTCAGCAACAGTATGACCGAGCTTTACACAATGATGCGGTACTTACAGACAGAACTCCTCAGAGATTGCGGTATCAACCATTTCGATGAATGGGCAGCTGATTTTGGCGAGGTCAAGACCGATTATGAATTAAAACCTGAGAGCGACGGAAAGTATCAGCTGAAAACAAGATTTGCGAAGTTTACCAATCTCCCAGAGCTTATGGGAATGTTCAAGGAAGCGGCAGACGTCAGAACAGCCGATACTCTGGACCTTGAAAAGCCTGTTTCACACGTTCACGAAGTAGTTGCACAGCCTTCCAAAGTACAGAAAAGGCTCATAAAGTCCCTTGCAAAGAGAGCAGCGAAGATCCGTGACGGAAACGTTGATCCAAAAGAGGATAATATGCTTTGCGTAACCAATGACGGAAGAAAAATCGGACTCGATCAGAGATTGATGCAGCCCGGATGTCCCGATAATCCAAACTCAAAGGTGAATATGTGCGTAAATAATGTTTTTGATATTTATACAAAGACAGCGCCCAACAGAAGCACTCAGGTTATTTTCTGTGATATGTCCACTCCGAAATCCGATGCACGTCAGGACAGATTTGAAATATATCGTCCCGACAAGTCAAAGGACAGCGGTTTTGACCTTATCCGCAAAAAGGTAGGCTTGGGCAGCGGTGATGAGGACAGATCCAAAAGAATTTCGTCATTTGCAGATATAAAGTCCTATGTGGATAAGTATTCTCCCGATGCGGAGGATAAGCTGCAGGAGGGAGATATTGCAGTATTCCGTATTCCGAGCGAGGACGGAACATCTATCGAATCAAGAGCGGCGGTGTACACAAACGGACAGCTTATTGAAGATAATTCCTATGATTTGCTTGACAGTCTGGGAATGTCACCAATAGAAGCAATGCCCGAAAAGCCATTCAATGTTTACGATGATATTCGTAACAAGCTCATTGGGCTGGGAGTTTCCGAAAAAGAAATTGCTTTTATTCATGATTATGATACGGCGGAAAAGAAGCAGGCATTGTTCAATCAGATGAACAACGGTGAAGTCCGTGTTCTTCTCGGCTCAACAGCAAAGTGCGGCGCAGGAATGAACAGCCAGCAGAAAATGATAGCTCTCCACCACCTTGACGCTCCGTTGCGTCCGTCTGATATGGAGCAAAGGAACGGTCGAATAGAACGTCAGGGCAACGAAAATCCCGAAGTCGATATATTCCGTTACGTTACCGACAAGAGCTTCGATGCGTACCTCTATCAGATTTTGGAGAACAAGCAGAAATTTATTTCTCAGGTTATGACCTCCAAAACTCCCGAAAGAGTATGCTCCGACATTGATGAACAGTCGCTTGACTATGCGGAGGTAAAGGCACTCTGCGCAGGCAATCCCTTGATTAAGAAAGAAATGGAATTGCAGGCACAGATAAAGGATCTGAAATCCGAAAAGGCACGATACAATGAAAATCTTTATGAAATTCAGGACAATATCCGTGTCAAATATCCTAATGAGATAAAGCAGAACGCTTCAATAATAAAGAAATTCACAGCCGATCTTAACACAGCTAAGTCTGCATCAAAGGTTATGGACGAAGAGGGCAGGGAAGCATATACCATGACGCTTGCAGGCAGAACCTATACTTCCCGAAAGGAAGCAGGCGAAGCTTTCAAGGAGGCTCTCGGAAAGAATATGGGCTTGATTATGGAGGGCAAGGAAATTGCTCTCGGAGAATACAGAGGATTAACGCTTTCCGTTATGTTCAATGATTTCAGGCGTGTTCTGCAGGCGTGTTTGCGGGGTGAAAAGGCTCATTACTGCGACCTTAATGCTTCAACCGATATAGGCAATATAGTCAGACTCGATAATGCCATAAACAACATTCAAAAAACCATTGACGATCTTTCTGCCAAAAATGATATGCGCAAATCGGAGCTTGAGCAGATGAAAATTGACGTGGAAAAGCCCTTTGAAAAAGAGCAGGAGCTTCTTGTGGCGGAAGCAGGGCTTGAAGATGTGCATACGAAGCTCACACAGCTTGAGCGTACAGATGATTCCGCACAAAAGGATATGTTTGAACGTCTAGTTGACAGTTTCCCTGAAATTATTACAGGGGAGAAGTCATACATAAAGTATGAAGCCGAGTGCTTTATGCCCCTGCACGTTGAAATGAACAGCGATATTCTCACCATAGCTCAGACCTATGTTCAGAACGGCGATCTGATGTACGATCCCCGTATCGACTTCCAAGTCGATTATGAGAACAAAAAGGTTATTCCCAAAAGCTTTGAGAACAGCGGTGAAGGTGTATATGAGCAGTATAATATTTCAGACGGAAAGCCCGAAACTATGAAGCAGATCAACGATATCCTTACCTTTGCCGATGATTGGATGGACAGGATCGAGGAGCAGGGGTATTCCGAAGTCAATGTTGAAAGATGCGAAGAGCATAGCAAGGATTATTCCAGATAATTTGACTTTGTTTGAGTGATAAATGGAATATAGTCTAAAATTCGACAATGTTCAAATAGTAGATAATGGTTTATAATGGAGATAGGTGATGTAAATGATTGTCTATTCTCCGCTATGGGAAACAATGAAAAGCAAAGGCGTAACGACTTATGCCTTAATACATAAGCATCATATAAGCAGCAGTACAATAAGCAGATTGAAGCATAATCAGGGGGTGACAACACAGTTAATTGACGATCTATGTGTTATACTGCAATGCGAAGTTGATGAGATTATGAAATTTGAAACTCCCAACGATAATTAACACCGTTTGTTCAGTAATTGAAGTGAACAAGCGGTGTTTTTATATATTCATACAAATAAAATGACAGCAGAACTGTCGGAATGGAGTAAAAGCATGAGGTACTATTTTATTAAAAAAACAAGGTAGAAGTCCACGATGAGATCGTAAAGGCACATAACAGGTGTCACTCTTATGAGGTTCGGCAGATGGTCAAACTCAGAAAAAATGTTGAATTTTATGGTTCTGATGAAGAATTGACTTGGAAAATTCCTGCTGTGGAAAAAAGTGTTGATGAGCTGTATGAAGAAAAGGAAAGAAAACTGTATATTGATTCGCTTCTGAAAAAACATCTATCGGACAGAGAGCAGGCGGTTATCAGACTGATCATATATGAACAGTACACACAGGCAGAAACGGCAAAAATTCTCGGTATCACTCAGCCTACGGTAAATATATATTACAAAAGAGCTTTAGCAAAGCTTAAAGTTATATTAAACAACAAAAACGTTTGAGCTTTGTACAAAAATACAAATAAGTAAAAAATTTGTATTTTTTGTCTATTATTTTTGAAATAAAGCATACCTTGCTGTATAGAGAGTGAAATCTCAAAAACGGAAAGGGGCTAATAAATAATGGACAATAAAAAGGAAAAGCTGTTTACCGTAAAGGAAGCGGCAAAGCTTATTGACGGACTGACAGAATACAGGATAAGGCAGATGTGCAAAAACGGGCAGTTGGATTGCTTTAAGGCGGGAAACAAGCTTCTTATCAGCGAGGAGAGCTTGTATGAAGCAGTTCATATCAAAAGAAGTTGCAATTTACCACTTTAAAGCGTTGACAAAATCTGCGAAGCGTGTTATAATAAAAACATAAAAAATGCAGTCTGACGTATTGGTAGTACGAAAGACTGCACGGATTTACAAATCATTTCCCAAAGGAAAGATAACATAAACCCCATCAACCTTATGTTATCATTTTTCCTTTGGAATGTCAAGTGCTTTGAAAGGAAAAGGTGATAAAATGGCATCGTATGTTAAACGTGGCAGTGGATATGATATTCGCTGTTACTGCGGAACAGATGTAAACGGCAAGCGTATCAACAAGTATAAAACTTGGGTTCCCGAAAAAGGAATGACTCCAAAACAAATTGAACGTGAGCTTCAGCGTAAAATTCTTGAATTTGAAGAACAGTGCGAACGTGGACTTCTGCTTGATGCAAATATAACACTTGCGGATTACTGCAATGATATTTGGCTCAAACAGATTGAAAATGAGATAAAGCCTACAACATACAGACGATATTGTGGAGTTCTTAGGCGTGTTCTTCCCGGTATCGGTCATTTGAAGATAGGTCAGATACAGCCGTATCATCTGCGTTCATTCTTTGACGATCTTCGTGAAGAGAAGCGTGAAGATGTGAAATGCACACCGAATGATGAAGCCAAACGTCTGAGCAGAACGGAAACTCGTCCTGAATTGTCAAAGCGTATAGGAATTGCAACTACAACTCTTGATTCCGTGAGAGCGGGAAAGAATGTGAGCAGGGAAACGGCGGAAAAGTTTGCGGCGTATTTTCGGCTTCCTGTGAAGAAGCTGTTTACAAGCGAAGAAATTACACTTGCTTCAAGAACTATCCTTCATCATTACAGAGTTATTTCAACTATTCTCCAGTCAGCTGTGTATAATGAAGTGATTGTCAATAATCCCTGCAAGAGAATCAAAGCACCGAAGGTTGAACTTACGGAGGCTCATTATCTTGATGAGAAGCAGGCGGAAGTTCTGCTGAACACGGTTATGGAAAAAGCTGTTCACCCTTTTGATATGATAGTTATTCTTCTGTTGCATACGGGAATGAGAAGGGGAGAGTGCTGCGGACTTAATTGGGACGATGTTGATTTTGATAACTGCACTATAAATATACAGCGTTCGCTTTTGTATCTACCCGAAAAGGGCGTATTTGAAAATGATACGAAAACTTATTCATCAAGGCGTGTTATTAAAGTCGGGCAGGACATTATTGATATGCTAAAAGAGTTCAGAAAATGGCAGGACAGCGAAGCAGTCAGAATGAGAGATAAGTGGATCGACAGCGGAAAGATTTTTACCGCCTGGAACGGCAAGCCGATAAATCCCGGAACCGTAACAAGCTGGTTTCATAAATTCATTCAGGATAATGGACTTCCGCAGATCTCAATTCACGGCTTAAGACACACGAATGCTTCTATTATGATCTCAAGCGGTGTGCCGATAACCACAACCGCCAAAAGGCTTGGTCATTCAACTTCCGCAACAACGAGCAGAGTATATGCTCACGCAATAGCTTCAGCAGATGCGATTGCAGCACAGGTCATTCAGTCGGTGCTGCCGATTAAGTAAATTTTTATAGCAGAAGTTATATTTAAAAGTTTAAATCCTGCAAGATTATTGCATTACAAATTGCCTTTCGGATGAAATAAAATATGAAGTATGAAGACTGTGGAATTTATGGCAAGCATTAATGAATGTCATGACAGGTATCTTATAAAGATGAACTGGCGGCTATGACAGCAGCAAGAATCCCAATACAGTATGACATTTCCATTCAAGAAATCACTGATAGATGAGCGAGAAATCATATTCTATATACTCTGTAATCTGCAAAGCAAAATAACTGTTTATGAGATGAGAACTACATACTAGGCAGAATTTAGGGGCACTATGACATTGATGAACAATGTATTCAAAAATAAGATCAAATAATGGCTATGTGATCCGCATAGCCATTATTTGGGGCTTTAGTCTATGAAAATTATTGACTTTACGGATCCACTGTGTTATAATAAAATGAGGTATAATGTAAACATGATGTTTATATACTTGTGAGTTAAGATAAAGATAAGCGAATGGTGTTTCAAAATGAAAAGAATTAATGATGATAGATTGACCTACATTAGCCTATTCAGCAGCGCAGGTGTTGGGTGTTACGGCTTTAAAATGCATGGATTTGAATGTATTGCTACAAATGAAATTATTGAGCGCCGTATAAACGTCCAAAAGTTTAATGATAAATGCAAATATGAAACAGGCTATATTTGTGGAGATATTGCGGAGGAGAGTGTCAAGCATCGTCTATTCAATGAAGTTGAATGGTGGAAGAAACACGAAAAAATTAGCAATGTTACTGTTGTTATTGCAACTCCTCCATGTCAAGGAATGTCTGTAGCCAATCATAAAAAGGCTGAAAATGAAATTGTTAGAAATTCCCTTGTTATAGAATCAATTAAAATCATTGAGAAAATATGTCCTTTGTTCTTCATATTTGAGAATGTTCCTGCATTTATGAAAACCATATGTACTGACACTGATGGTACAGAGAAAACTATTTCAGAAGCGATAGATGCACATTTAGGAGTTAAATACGCTACTTACTCACAAGTTATTAACTTTAAGAATTATGGTGCTTGTTCAAGTCGTTCGAGGACTGTGGTTATTGGTGTCAGAAAAGATTTATCTGATTTCATTTCTCCATTTGAGTTGTTTCCTGATTACCAGGAGGAAAAGACTTTAAGGGAAGTTATCGGCAATTTGCCTGCTTTGCGAGAGTTTGGAGAGATAAGTAAAAGTGACATATATCACGCATTTAGGGTATATCCTGAATATATGCGTAGTTGGATTGCTGACTTGAAAGAAGGCGAATCCGCATTTGATCAGTCCGATTTAAGCAAAGTTCCCCATAAAGTCGTAAACGGAGAGATTGTTGTTAATATTCGCAAAAATGGTGATAAATATCGAAGACAGTATTGGGATAAGGTCGGACCGTGTATTCATACAAGAAATGATCAACTTGCAAGTCAGAATACTATACACCCAAGTGATGATAGAGTTTTCAGCATCAGAGAGCTTATGATGATGATGACAATACCAAGCTCATTTAGGTGGACTAATATTTCTGAACAAACACTCAACTCCCTCTCTATTGAGAAAAAAAGAGCTTTCTTAAAGAAAGAGGAGATAAAAATTAGGCAATGTTTAGGAGAAGCTGTGCCGACTGCGGTCTTTGAAAGTATTGCTGACAAGATAGCTTTTTTTTTCAGTAGGAAGCATCTTAGCGATGCAGATGTTAAGAAACTGATAGATACAACAGATTTAAGCTCGCTTGATAGAATTATTAACTACATTTCTACTAATTTTGATACTATTGGTATATCATCTATTTCGAAAGTAGTTGAATACGCAAATGCAAAGCGTGAGCATAATGCTGCTTTTTTTACAGATAAGTCTATACTTAATGAGATAATGAAGTATCTTCCTGACATTGATAAAGATGTAATCCACATCGGAGAACGGGATCGGAAGATCCGCATTCTCATAGACGTTTCCGCCCTGTTCCATACCATAATCGATCAGGATGTTTTTTCCAGCCGCATTGAGATAATGGCAGCTGCCAGTCACTTCATGATCCGCGCCGATAAATGTCAGTTTCATGGAACTCCTCCTTTCGCGGCGAAATCTGGAAACTCATGCAAACATCCTATTCCTGTGGTCGATATACAGAAATATCCATTTTTCCCAACCGTGCAGTGTCCGCAACCCTTTTCACGTTCACCGCGGATTTTATCCTTCAGGTTTCTGCCGCAAATACTGTAATTTCAGCATCGTTTTGCAAAATTCGATGAAAATCTTCATGTTTGCAAATCAGCTGTATTATTTGCATCTATTATAGCAAATTTCAGATAATTATGCAAATCATTCCGCCATTACTGTCATTGATAATTTTCTGCAGCGTATCCTGGAGTTTCATCTGGCAATCCTCTGTCATCTGGGAGATCTTGGCCTCCATGCCGTCCTCCACGATCTGTTCCACGGATTTTCCAAAGATATTCGTATCCCAGACGCCGTCCTCCGTCGCTTCCCCGTCCTTTATGTACGCGATCAGATCCTTCGCCTGCTGCTCGTTTCCGACGATCGGGGCGATCTCCGTCTCGATCCGCGCTTTGATAAGATT
>ENA-ORCP01003754-ORCP01003754.1-human-gut-metagenome-genome-assembly--contig:-NODE-3754-length-11037-cov-5.985858_pt1 | contig 11037 bp, 9 predicted proteins | sample MGYA00242990_ERZ507991 | MGnify/ENA primary metagenome ERZ507991 (study PRJEB26167, sample SAMN06115496) | human gut metagenome | host: Homo sapiens | place: China:Henan | collected 2015-05-07 | study... | reverse complement strand
GCCATCATCCGCGACCTCGACCTGCGCAAGCCCATCTACCGCAAGCTGGCCGCTTACGGCCACATGGGCCGCGAGGATCTGGGCGTGAAGTGGGAGAACACCGACCGCGTGGATGAGCTGAAGGCCGCTGTTGCCGCTCTGTAAGCGGGCAGCCCTTTGAAAAAGAACCGATAAAGCAAGTGCCGCACATTTCCCCAGAACAGGGAAGTGTGCGGCACTTGTTCGTTATTGCAACAGGGAGAAAAGTACGGTGCCGATGTCGCCGTCTATGCAGACAGACTGTGCGGCGATCTTTGCCGCATCCTCATTCGGGAAGCAGAAGACTCCGGTGGAAATGCAGCAGAAGGCAATGCTTTCCAGCGACTTGAGCAGAAACAACCGCCGTTCAGACTGATTCAGAGGTCACACTCTCTTTCTCAAACAGGGCAAGCCCCGCAGGACGGATTTCCTGCGAGGCTCGCCGGGGAAACAGTTCTCAGAACTCGTAGGGAGGGTTGCCGGAGAAGTCGGCGATGACGCCGTGGGCATCCTCCAGATAGAACACCTCAAAGATGGGGTTGGCGGCCTCGCCGTACTGGCTCTTCACGATGGGGTTGGCGATGCACATTTCCTTTGCAGCCATGTTGTTTTCGAACACAGCCTTGCCGTGCAGGCGGATCCATGCGTAGGCCGGGCTGGAAACGGAAACCTCAATTTCCGGGTTTGCCTGCATATCCTTGTACACGTCTTTGGTGCTGTTGGTGCAGAACCACAGCTTGCCGTCCAGCTCGCCTGCGAACATGAAGGGGCGGCACTTAGCCTTGCCGTCGCGGCCGACGGTGGCCAGATACTGCACAGGATTGGCGTTCAGAAATTCTACGACTTTGTTCATGAGAATACCTCCGATAGGGAAAAAGTGTGTTAAAACGGTTGCGTTTTTCATTCGCTGACACTATAATAACGCTATAGAGCCGATTCGTAAAGTAAGCACAATATTGTGCAGTAGTTACCAAAAGGATACTATTGGAGGAAACGATGGAAACAGAAGCTTTGAAGGAACTGCCGGCCTGCCCGGTGGAAACCACCCTCACCCTCATCAGCGATAAATGGAAGGTGCTGATCCTGCGGGACCTGATGCCCGGGACGAAGCGCTTCGGCGAACTGCGGAAATCCATCGGGCATGTGACCCAGAAGGTGCTGACCGCCCAGCTGCGCCAGATGGAGGAAAGCGGCCTGCTGACCCGCAAGGTCTATGCCGAGGTGCCGCCCCGGGTGGAGTATACCCTCACCGAACTGGGTTACAGCCTGAAGCCCATCCTCGATGCAATGTGGACCTGGGGCGAAGAATACAAGAGCAGGCTCCAGAAGCAGAAACAATAAAACCAACAAAAAACCGGCCCTCCTCCGCACAAAAACGCGGGAGAGGGCCGGTTTTATTTATGAGAAAATACGGTCAGGCACAATTACAGCTGGCTCTTGTACAGCTCCGCGATCTCCTCCACGCTGGTGTCGCGGGGGTTGCCGGGGCAGCAGGCATCGGCAAAGGCGGACTCGGCCAGGAACTGGATGTCCTCTTCTTTCAGGATGCCGTGCAGGTTTGCGGGGATGCCCACGTCAGCGCTCAGCTGCTTGACGGCGGCGATGGTGGCATCGGCTGCTTCAGCGTCGTTCATCTCATCGATGCCCTTGACGCCCATGGCCTTGCCGACAGCGCGGTAACGCTCACCGGCAACGGTCTTGTTGTACTCCAGACCCACCGGCAGCAGGATGGCGCAGGCCACGCCGTGGGGGGTGTCGTACAGAGCAGACAGGCCGTGTGCCATGGAGTGGACGATGCCCAGACCCACGTTGGAGAAGCCCATGCCAGCGATGTACTGGCCCAGAGCCATACCCTCGCGGCCTTCCGGAGTGTTCTGCACGGCACCGCGCAGGTTCTCGCTGATGAGCTTGATGGCTTCCAGATGGAACATATCGGAAATGGTGCAGTGGCCCTTGGTGATGTAGCCCTCGATGGCGTGGGTCAGAGCGTCCATACCGGTGGCGGCGGTCAGGCCCTTGGGCATGGAGGCCATCATATCGGGGTCAACGACAGCGATCTCAGGGATATCGTTGGTGTCCACGCAGACGAACTTGCGCTTCTTCTCCACGTCAGTGATAACGTAGTTGATGGTAACCTCGGCAGCAGTGCCGGCGGTGGTGGGCACTGCGATGGTGAACACGGCGTGCTTTTTGGTGGGAGCAACGCCTTCCAGCGAGCGCACGTCGGCGAACTCGGGGTTGTTGATGATGATGCCGATGGCCTTTGCGGTATCCATGGAGGAGCCGCCGCCGATGGTGACGATGCAGTCTGCCTCAGCAGCCTTGAAGGCGGCCACGCCGTCCTGCACGTTGGCGATGGTGGGGTTGGGCTTGATCTCGCTGTAGACGCTGTAAGCAAAGTTGGCAGCATCCAGCAGGTCGGTGACCTTCTTGGTGACGCCGAACTTGATCAGGTCAGGGTCGGAGCAGACGAAAGCCTTTTTGTAGCCGCGGGCGGTCAGCTCGGGAACAATGTTCTCGATGGCACCGTGGCCGTGGTAGGAAATAGTGTTCAGAACGATACGATCAGCCATGATAGATCTCCTCCAAATCTTTTTTTCTGCCGACATCCGGCAGCATTCTCTGTCACTCAGCATAACACATTGCTAAAAAATATACAATATGAAATTGTTTGAATTTCTTGTAAATTTTTATGATTGTGAAGATACTTCTGGACGGTTTTACCAGATTTCTGCAATTTTGTTGTGCGCTGCCCTTTTTATTCCGGCCGAATCCTGCTATACTGGAACCATTCATAATATCTCTGCAGGAGGTTTTGATACCCATGCCAAAATACATCCTCGCCCTTGATCAGGGCACCACCAGCTCCCGTGCCATCCTGTTTGATGACAAGCAGAACATCGCCGCTGTCAGCCAGAAGGAGTTCACCCAGCTCTACCCGAAAGAGGGCTGGGTGGAACACAACCCCATGGAGATCTGGTCCAGCCAGTACGCCGTGATGATGGAGGTCATTGCCCAGAGCAACATCCGCGCCGCCGACCTTGCCGCCATCGGCATCACCAACCAGCGCGAGACTACGATCCTGTGGGACAGGGAAACCGGAATGCCCATCTACAATGCCATCGTCTGGCAGTGCCGCCGCACCGCGCCCATCGTGGACGGGCTGGTGGCGCAGGGGCTGACCGACCATATCCGGCAGACCACCGGCCTTTTGCCGGACGCCTATTTTTCCGCCACCAAGATCCGCTGGATCCTTGACCATGTGGATGGCGCGCAGGAGCGTGCCGAAAAGGGCGAGATCCTGTTCGGCACGGTGGACAGCTGGCTGCTGTGGAAGCTCACCGGCGGGGCAGTGCACGCCACCGATGTGACCAACGCTTCCCGCACGATGCTGTTCGACATCCACAAGCTGGACTGGGACGATACCCTGCTCAAAGCGCTGAACATTCCCCGCGCCATGCTGCCGGAAGTGCGCTCTTCCAGCGAAATTTACGGCTATACGGAAATTCAGGGTGTGAAGGTGCCCATCGCCGGCATGGCAGGCGACCAGCAGGCGGCACTGTTCGGCCAGACCTGTTTTGACCCGGGCGATGCCAAAAATACCTACGGCACCGGCTGTTTTCTGCTGATGAACACCGGCGACACTCCCTGCGAAAGCAAAAACGGCCTTGTCACCACCATTGCCGTGGGGCTGGGCGGCAAGGTGCAGTATGCGCTGGAAGGCTCAGTGTTCGTGGGCGGTGCGGTCATCCAGTGGCTGCGGGACGAGATGCGCCTGTTCAGCGAGAGCCGCGACGCCGAATACTATGCCCAGAAGGTGCCAGACAACGGCGGCGTGTATCTGGTGCCCGCCTTTACCGGGCTGGGCGCGCCCAACTGGGATATGCACGCCCGGGGCTGCATCGTGGGCATCACCCGCGGCACCCGGCGGGAGCACATCATCCGCGCCGCGCAGGAGTCCATTGCTTATCAGGTGGCTGACCTTGTAAAGGCCATGGAAGCCGATACCGGGTTGACGCTTTCCGCCCTGAAGGCCGACGGCGGTGCCAGCCGCGACCGCTTTCTGATGCAGTTCCAGGCCGACATCATCGGCTGTCAGGTACGCCGACCGGTCATCCGGGAAACGACCGCTCTCGGCGCAGCCTATCTGGCCGGGCTGGCCGTGGGCATCTGGAAAAACCGGGACGAACTGCGGAGCCTGTGGAACTGTGAGATCGAATACGACCCCGCCATGGAGCCGGCCCAGAAGGAAAAGCTGCTGCATCAGTGGCACCGCGCTGTGCAGCGCAGCCTTGCGTGGGAAGAAGAATAATTTTCATCCGTTGCCATAACCACCGATTTTGCGGGAAAAGGGAGATATGCTATTCCTATAGAAAGCAGCTTCGCCCGCAGGGCAAGTTCAAGATGAGCCTGCTGCTGGTTCTGGAATAATCACGTTTACACAAAAGCCCTGCGCCGGACGGCGCAGGGCTTTTGCGTTCTCAGCACTCTTCGTACTGCTGTTTCAGATAGTTCAGACAGTCCACGGAGTTTTCCGGGGTGGTGTTTTCCAGCGTGGCGAAGATGTAGGGCTTTTCCTGCTTGGCAAACCGCAGGATGGTGCGGTAATCGCCCATGCCGCCCTGCCCGGCACCAGTGGCGGCCAGCTGCCCGCCGGCGTCCTTGCGCAGGAAATCCTTGAAGTGGATCATGGCAATGTCCTTGCCCAGCAGCTCGATGGCTTCGGCAAAAACTTCCTCGCGGCGGTCCACATTCTCCATGTTCAGCAGGTTCACAGGGTCAAACAAAATCTGCAGATTCGGGCTGCCGATCTCGTCCAGCACGGTGCGGGCGCGTTTTGCATCATACACGATGTGCTTGACCACCGGTTCGATGGCAATGGTCACGCCGTACTGTTCGGCGCAGCGCACCACCGGCTTGAAGTTCTTGATGAAGGTGGAAAGTGCGGCATCGCTGCGGCACTCGGGGCAGAACTTGTATTCGGCATTGGGCGCGCCGGTCTCGGTGCCCACCATGCCGCAGCCCAGCAGGCTGGCAAAGCGGATGTGTGCATAGTACTTTTCCTGGATGGCGTGCAGGGCGTCCTCATCCGGGTGGGCAAGGTTGAGGTAATTGCCCAGCACGGCAATATCAATGCCGTTCTGTTCAAACAGATGCCGCAGATACAGCGCGTAGCCGGGGGTCAGTGCACCGGGCGTACAGGGGATCTCCTTCAGGGATTTGCTCAGAGCAACATGGGCGCAGGTAAAGCCCTTCTGCCGCACCAACGGCAGCACCTGCTCAATGGGCAGCTTTTCGGCGTCGTGGAGACGCAGGCCGAATTGGATCATGGAAAAACTCCTCCTTTCCCGCACGGGGCGGGGATGTTGCTTCCATTATACAACAAACGCCCTCCTGCGGAAAGAGGAGAAACTACCGGCTTGTCGTATCCTCATCCGGAACACAAAATTTTGCACATTCCCTTGTGCAGCCGGGGCAAAACGGGTACAATGGAAAAAACAAACGGAAACCGGAAAGAGGTCCTTTTATGACACTGAACTTCTATACGCTGGGTGTTATTTACCTGATATATTCCTTCTTGGGCTGGGTGGGTGAGACGATCGTCGCCACCATCAAGGGCAAGAGCTTTGCCAACCGCGGTGCGGCCGCCGGCCCGTTCTGCTTTGTCTACGGCACCACGGCGGTGCTGCTGGCGGCAGGCTATACCGACCTGCGCACCCAGCCGGTGTATCTGTTCTTTGCCTGTATGCTCAGCGCCACCATTGTGGAATGGCTGACCGCAAAGCTGTTGGAACGGCTGCACCGCCGCAAATGGTGGGACTACTCGGGCAAAAAGTTTAACCTGAACGGCTATGTCTGCCTGCAGTACTCGGTGCTGTGGGGTCTGCTGGGCGTGGTGAGTGTTCTGTGGGGCAATGACCTCATCCTGCGGCTGTGCGGGATCATCCCGTCATGGCTGCTGCGCCCGGCGGTGTGGGTGTCGCTGGCAGTGGCGGCGCTGGATCAGATCGGCTCGGCTGTGCTGGTGAACCGCTATGCCGCCCAGCACCCGGTGCTGGAACAGCTGAACCAGCGTCTGGGCGAACATTCGGACACCCTGCGCAGGCGCATCGCGGTCTACATCGAAAAGCGCATCCAGCACGCCTACCCGGCGGCAGCGCAGCCCCAGCGCAGCATGGCGGTGGAACAGGCGTTCCGCTTTGCCGACCTGCTGTGGCTGTTCGTCATCGGGGCGTTCCTCGGCGACGTGACCGAGACCATCTTCTGCCGTGTGACGGCGGGCGTCTGGATGAGCCGGTCCAGTCTGGTGTGGGGGCCGTTCAGCGTGGTGTGGGGTCTGGCGCTGGTCATGGCTACCGTGCTGCTGCGGCAGGACAAAGACAAGAGCGACAGCTATCTGTTCGTGTTCGGCACCATTATGGGCGGCGCTTACGAATACCTCTGCAGCGCCGTCACAGAGCTTTTGTTCGGCACGGTATTCTGGGACTACAGTAAGTTCAAATTCAATCTGGGCGGACGCATCAACCTGTTGTACTGCTTTTTCTGGGGCATTGCGGCTGTGGCGTGGATGCGGCTGGGCTATCCGCTGGTGGAAAAGCTCATGAAAAAAGTCCGCACCCACATCCGCCCGTGGATGACGGCGGTTCTGGCGGTATTCATGGCGGTGAACATGCTCACCAGTGCACTGGCGCTGGCCCGCTACGATGCCCGCACCAGCGGCGAGGCCCCCAAAAACAGCATTGAAGTGCTGCTGGACGCGCACTTTGACGATGCCCGGATGGAACGGGTCTACCCGAACGCGAAAAAAGTGGCAAAGGCTGGATGAAATTTTTGCGTTTTCCCTTGCGCTTGCGCCTGAAAAACGGTATAATACTTCACGAATAAAAGGGAGTAAGGGGCGCACGCGGACAATGCGGTGCGCTGTACTGCAGCGACATCCCGGCAGAAATGCCCGCTGCAGTGCCGGAAGCTTGAGACTTTTATTACACTTTCCCATTTCTGGGCAGGATGTAATAGAAGTCTCTTTTTTATTGTGTTCTGCCGCAAAAAATCAAAAGGAGAAGAACTATGCTCATTCCAGTCTTATTGTTCATCGTTGGTCTGCTGTGCCTGATCAAAGGCGGCGACTGGTTCGTGGACGGTGCTACGGGCATTGCCCGCCGCTTCCATGTGCCGGAGCTGCTCATCGGCGCAACGGTGGTGTCCATCGGCACCACCCTGCCGGAGGTCATGGTCTCCACTACCTCGGCCCTCACCGGCCACGGTGAAATTGCCTATGGCAACGCCATCGGTTCGGTCATCTGTAACTCCGCTCTCATCGCAGCCATCCCCATCATCGTCAAGCCGGGCAAGGCTGATCCCAAGAGCCTGCGTACCCCGGTGCTGTTCTTCTTTGTGGCGGCGGCCTTCTATGCCGGTGTAGCCTACACCACTGGCTATTTCTCCCGCCCGGTGGGCCTTGTGCTGCTGGCCATGTTCGTAGCCTACATCGTCTGCAACATTCTGGCCATGAAGAACGCCCCCGCCCCGGAAGAAGAGGAAGAACCCGCTGAGAATGCTTCCCTTGCCAAAGAGCTGGGCCTGCTGGCCGTGGGCGCGGTGCTCATTGCGGTGGGCGCTGACCTGTTGGTGGACAACGGCACCCTCATTGCACAGGCTCTGGGCGTGCCGGAGTCGGTCATTGCGCTCACCTTTGTGGCACTGGGTACCTCGCTGCCGGAGCTGGTCACGGCCATCACCTCGCTGGCCAAGGGCCACGGTGCGCTGTCGCTGGGCAACGTCATCGGTGCAAACGTGTTCAATCTGGTGCTGGTGAGCGGCGTGTCGGTCACGCTGGCTCCCTTTGCCATCCCGCAGAACTCCATGCTCTTCGGGCACAACGCTTCGCTGGTGCTGGAGATCCCGGTGATGTTCGCGGTCATGCTGCTGCTGACCCTGCCTGCCCTTATCAAGGGCAAGCTGAGCCGCCCGCAGGGCATCGCCCTGCTGTGCATCTACGCGGCTTTCTGCGTGGTGCAGTTCACCATTTAATGACGAAGTAAAAAACAGGCCCCCGCACGGTTTTGTGCGGGGGCCTGTCTGCGTTTTGTGGTTACTGCTGCGCGAAAATCTTGACCTCGTCCTTATCCATAAAGGCGGCACCGGCAAACCCGGCGGCTTCCAGCTGGCCCAGCTGCTTGCCCAGCTTCTTGGCCTGCTGCAGCACGGTCACGTTGTAGCTGTCGCGCAGGGCAGCGGCCTTTGCCAGCACGGCGGGGAAATCGGCGTCCTTTGCGTACAGCAGGGCGATCTTCTGCTTGGCACCGGGGATCTGGTAGCCCTGCTCCAGCAGGATGCCGCACACCCGCTCGAAACCGATGGAGAAGCCCACGGCAGGCACCTGAGTGCCCAGGAATTTGCCCACCATGTTGTCGTAGCGGCCGCCGCCGGCAACCGCGCCGCTGAACTGCGGGCAGGTGATCTCGAACACCATGCCGGTGTAGTAGCCCTGACCGCGCACAAGGCTGGGGCAGTAGGCCACCTGATAGCGGCCTGCAGCCATGGCATTGGCCGTGGCAAGGACATACTTCAGGTCATCGGCGATGGCGGGGTCTGCACAGCGGGCGGCCACGGCGTCCAGCGTCACCTCACCGGCGGCGATGAAATCGGCCAGCGCGTTGATGGCGTTTTCCGGCAGCTGCTTTTCAATCAGCTCGGCCTTGACGCCCTCGGCACCGATCTTGTCCATCTTGTCAAAGGTGATGCAGACGGAATCCAGCGTATCAGCGGCAAAACCCATGCTCTCCAGCATCCCGCGCAGGATGCGGCGGTCGTTGATGTTCACGGTGAAACCGGTAAAGCCGATGTTCAGCAGAGCGCGGGTGGTCACGTCGATCAGCTCCACCTCAGCATTGGGCGAAGAATCGCCCAGAATGTCGATGTCGCACTGCACGAACTCGCGCAGGCGCCCTTTCTGGGGGCGCTCGGCGCGGAACACGCGGTCGGTCTGGATCACCTTGAAGGGGCTGGGGAGCTTGTCCTTGTTGGCCGCATAGTAGCGGCTCAGGGGCAGGGTCAGGTCATAGCGCAGACCCATGTCGGACAGCTGCTTGGGGTCGCCGGTGTTCAGAGCAGCGGTGAGCTTGTCGCCGCGCTTGAGCACCTTGAAGATCAGGTTCAGGTTGTCGCCGCCGTCGGATTTGTCCAGATTTTCCATGTCCTCCAGCATGGGGGTGGAAATGCGCTCAAAGCCGGAGGCGCGGTAGGTCTCCAGAATTTTGCCCTGAATGTAATCGCGCAGGGTCTGCTCGGCGGGCAGCAGATCGCGCATGCCCTTTAATGCCTGTGTTTTCATGGTATAAATCCCTCTCTATATAAAATGTATCTGTTTCTAATATCTTTCATTATAAAGGAAACTGCTGTTTTGTCAATCGGAATGGGCACACTGTAAGGGAAAACATTTTTGAGGTGAAACCCATGAAACAGCATTTTGCAGCAAAACATCCGTGGAGCATCCTTGCGGCCGGAGCCGCCATTCAGGTGCTCACCGGCATCCCGGCGGCGTGGGGCGTATTCCAGAAGCCGGTCATGGAAGAATACGGCCTGAGCGAGCAGGGGGCGGGGTATGCGTTCGGCATCCTCATCGCGGCCTTCGGCGTGGGGTGCGTCATCGGCGGCTTCCTGCAGGACAGCAAAGGCCCGCGCTGCGCCGGGCTGTGGGGCACGGCACTGCTGTGCGGCGGCTTTTTTGCAGCGGCGGCCCTGCCGGGCGGGAGCGCAGGCAGCTTTTTTCTGGCGTTCAGCATCCCGGCGGGGCTGGGTACGGCCTTTCTGTACCCGTCCATCCAGTCCTGCGCCCAGAAGTGGTATGCGGGCCGCAAGGGGCTTGCCACCGGCGTCATCGGCGGGGCAGTGGGGCTTTCCGGTGCGTTCCTCACCGTGTTTGTGCGCACGGCGGTGAAGGGTTTCTGGATCGTGCAGGGCATTCGGGGCGCGTTCTGGGCGCTGGGGACAATCACATTGCCGATCTGCCTTGCAGGCAGCCTGCTGCTGCAGGACCCGCCGGAGACTTCTGCACCGAAACAACAGCAGAACGTGGAAAACTCCGTTGACCTCTCCCCGTGGCAGATGCTGCGCACAAAACAGTACTGGCTGTGTGCCGGGGCGGTGTGCTTTTCCACCCCGGCGGTGCTGCTGTTCAGCCCCATCATCTTAAAACTGGGCATGGAGCGGGGGCTGAGCGAGGAAGCCGCCCTGTGGAGCGTGGTGCTGGGCAGTGTGGGCAGTGCGGCGGGGCGGCTGCTGATGCCCATGCTCAGCGATAAGATCGGCCGCAGACCCACCGACATGATTTTATTTGCAGTGTCGCTGGGGCTTTCGGCAGGGTTTGCCTTTGCGCAGGGCTGGTGGGTGGTGGCCTGTTATGCCGGGCTGACCTTCTGTTACTCCGGCCTTGCGGCGGTGCTGCCGGCCCTTTCCACCGATCTGTTCGGCTTCCCGCACGCAGGGGTGAACTATGGGTTTCTGGCGCTGGGGCAGAGCGTGGGCAGCCTTGCGTTCCCGTTTGCAGCCAACCTCTGGGGGCTGGAAGCGGGGCGGCACTGGCTTGCCGTGGGCGGTGCTGCGGCAGGTTTTGCGGCCATGTGGGCGCTGCGGCCGGCGCAGGAGAACCGCCCCGGTGCAGAACGGTGAGACGGCGGATTTTATGCTCTTGACAAAATTGACAAAAACTTGACGAATGGAGCGGGAAAAGCATCGGAATTGACGGTTAGACGAATATGACCAAAAAGAGAATTGCGGAATTTTGGCGGAAATGTATTGCAAAATCCGTCCGCATTCTCTATAATAAAACTATGCGTGGAAGTGCTGTGCGGTGCCGGAAGAGAGCGGCGCGCACGGCCGATGCAAAACGGGAAGGGCAGGGTGTGCCGGCAGGGCGCAGCCGCGTTTTCCGCCAAGCGACATTTGTCAAAAGGAGAGTATGATTATGACCTATTCGCAGCAAGTACAGAATATGTGCCCGATCACCAAAGGTCCTAA
>ENA-ORCP01003751-ORCP01003751.1-human-gut-metagenome-genome-assembly--contig:-NODE-3751-length-11050-cov-5.764786_pt1 | contig 11050 bp, 10 predicted proteins | sample MGYA00242990_ERZ507991 | MGnify/ENA primary metagenome ERZ507991 (study PRJEB26167, sample SAMN06115496) | human gut metagenome | host: Homo sapiens | place: China:Henan | collected 2015-05-07... | reverse complement strand
TGCGGGAGCGACGAGGACGCTGTCCCTCGACCCTGCAAGCCTTTGAAAAGGCTTGACCGAAACTTTAAGTGTTTTGGGCTGTTAATTTTGTTTGGCTCATCGAGTTTTGTGCTGTACTGCCGCCGCGGCTGCTATCTTTGGATTCGCACTGAATTTGGGCGCGCCTAAATAAAAAAACTAAACTATCTTGCTTTTTCTTATTTACCCTGATGACGTATTGACAAACATTCAGGAAAATGTTATAATTAAACGATAATTTGTGTCGGAGTGCTTTTCTTCGGCAAAAATAGGAGGTTAAAACGTGAGAAAGGTTAAAAAACCTGTCTTCTTTATAGTATTGGTGCTGATACTTGCATTTGCGGCATCCGTTATTTTCGGCTTCAGCACATATTATGGAGATATGACAACTGTTTATATCAAGGGCGTGGAAAATATCCGCTACGGCATTGATATAAAAGGCGGCGTTGATGTTACTTTTACCCCGCCTGAGGGTGTTGAAGCAACTGACGCAAATATGGATGCGGCTAAGGAAGTTATCGTTCAGAGAATGATAAACCTCGGCATCACAGATTATGAATGTTATATCGACTATGACAACAGCCGTATTATCGTTCGCTTCCCTTGGAAAGAGGGCGAAGCTGATTTCGACCCTGAGTCTGCTGTAAAGGAACTCGGCGAAACTGCTGAACTTACTTTCCGTGAAGGCCGTGAAGTCGATGATCTCGGTGCTCCGACAGGCATTACTGCTGAGAATGTTATCCTTGAAGGTGCTGACGTTCAGGAGGCTTATGCTGCTTACACAACAAACAGCGACGGTACAAGAAACTGGATCGTAAGCCTTACGCTTACCGATTCGGGTACAACAAAGTTTGCTGATGCAACAGCAAGACTTTACAAGGAAAACGGTTCTATTTCCATCTGGATGGACGAAACAATGGTATCCGCTCCGACTGTAAGTGCGGTTATCACTGACGGCAAGGCTCAGATCACAGGTAACTTTGATGCTGACAGCGCAAAGGCTCTTGCTGATAAGATCAATTCAGGTGCGCTCCCGTTCAAGCTTGTAACAGCAAGCTTCTCGACCATTTCTCCAAGCCTTGGCTCAGGTGCTCTTGAAGCAATGGTAGTTGCAGGTCTTATCGCACTTGTTTTCATTGCCGTATTTATGATAATAGTATACCGACTTCCCGGCTTTGTTGCAGTTATTGCACTTATCGGTCAGGTGGCGGGTACACTTGCATTCGTATCAGGCTACTTCGGCTTTATGAACGGCTCAATTCTTACTATCCCGGGTATCGCAGGTATTATCCTTGCAGTCGGAATGGGTGTTGATGCCAACATCATCACAGCGGAAAGAATCAAGGAAGAGCTCAACAACGGAAAAACTCTTGACGGTGCTGTTGAATCAGGCTTCAAGAGAGCTTTCTCCGCTATCCTCGACGGCAACGTTACAATGATCCTCGTTGCTATCATTCTTATGGGTGCGTTCGGTACTCCTGACAGCATCTGCTCAAAGGCTCTCCATTTTGTATTCTTTATGTTCGGACCTTCAACAGCAGGTACTATTTACTCCTTCGGCTTCACATTGCTCACAGGTGTAATCCTTAACCTGTTCTTCGGTGTGTTCTGTTCAAGACTTATGACAGCGTCACTTTCAAAATTCAAGGGTTTAAGAAAGCCTCAGCTTTACGGAGGTGAGAAAAATGCATAAGAAGTTCAATATTGACTTTGTGGCACACAGAAAGATATATTTTATCATTTCCATTGTGCTTATCGCTGTTTCTATCCTTTCCACATTCGTTTTCGGTGCAGACCTTGATATTCAGTTCAAGGGCGGTACTATCCTCACATATGTTTATGACGGTGAGATCAACGTTGACGAATTTGTAAATACAGCGAAGGACACTATCGGCGGTGCGGGTGTAAACTATACAACAGGTACCGACTTCACAACAGGAAAGAACAATATACAGCTTTCGCTCATCTCAAATGAAGGACTTTCTTCAGACAAGCAGTTCGAGCTTACAAATACTCTTACCGAAAAATATGCAGACAATAATATCGACCTTATCGAATCATCTGACGTTTCACCTTCATCAGGTAAGGAATTTTTCTTAAAGTGTATTGTTGCCGTTGCATTTTCAGCTATCGTCCTCATTATCTATATTGCAATAAGATTTAAGAATATCGGCGGCTGGATAGCAGGTCTTTGTGCGGTTATTGCACTTCTTCATGACTGTGTTATTGTTTACGGCTCGTTCATTATCCTCGGTATGTCTATCAACGCTAACTTTATGGCAGTTATACTCACTATCCTCGGTTATTCAATTAACGATACGATCGTAATTTATGACCGTGTCCGTGAAAATGACAAGCTTTACAGAGGCAAGAAGGGCAGGACCGAAATTGTCAATATGAGCATCAACCAGTCACTTACACGTTCAATAAACACATCTATCACAACTATCTTTGCAATGCTTGCAGTAACAGTTGTGGCAGCAATCTATAACGTAACATCGATCATCTCATTCTCATTGCCTATGATGATCGGTATGGCTGTCGGAACATATTCTTCAGTATGCGTTGCAGCACCGCTCTGGACATTCTTTGAAGAGATCAAGGACAAAAATAAAGCAGAAAAAAGTATCCATAAGCCTAAGCAGGCATAATTGCAGTTACGGCGATCAGGCGGCAGCATAAGTGTGTCGCCTGTTTTGGTATAGAGGGGTGAATTTATGAGAGCGGGAGTTTCCACCGCTTGTTTTTATCCTCTTGAGCTTGAAAATGCATTTGAAGCACTGGCATCAAGAGGTGTCAGGATAGCAGAAATATTCGTTAATACCGACAGTGAGCTGCATGACCCGTATTTAAGCGAAATGCTTGCTGTGCAGCGTGAATACGGAGTAAAGGTCGGCTCAGTCCACCCATATACCTGCCCCATAGAACCGATGATGCTTTTTTCAAGCTATGAGCGCAGATTAACGGATATGATAGAATATTATAAGCACTTATGGGAGTATATGAATAAGTTCGGAGCAAAATATTTTATTTTTCACGGCAATAAGGTCCAGCATCTCTGTCCTGAAGAAAGATATTTTGAACGTTTTCTGGCAATACAAAATGCAGCAGAGGAGTTCGGGGTAACTGTCGTGCAGGAAAATGTAGCGTACTGTATGAGCAAAGATCCTGATTTTCTGGGACGTATGTCGGCAGCACTCGGCGAAAAAGCAAGCTTCGTACTTGATACCAAGCAGGCTCACCGTGCAGGCTATGACCCGTTGGATTTTGTAAAAGCATTGGGTGACAGAATTGTCCATGTCCATTATTCGGATCATGGCAGAAAGGGCGACTGCCTTAAATTTGACGACGGTGAATATGACAATCATACGTTTTTCAGCGAGCTGAAAAAATGCAGCTTCAAGGGAAATGCGGTAATAGAGCTTTATAAAGGAAGCTATGATTCGGCAGACGATCTGGCGGATAATTATAAAAAGCTGGATAACTTTCTTAAAGAGAACAGTTTCAGCGAATAATGATAAAGGATGGTATTAATATGGCAGCAGAAAAGTCAATGGACAAAATCGTAGCACTCTGCAAAGGCAGAGGATATGTATATCCGGGTTCTGAAATTTACGGCGGCCTGGCAAATACATGGGATTACGGTCCCCTCGGTGTTGAGCTTAAAAACAACATCAAAAAAGCATGGTGGAAGAAATTCGTTCAGGAAAGCCCATACAATGTAGGACTTGATTCAGCTATCCTTATGAATCCTCAGACATGGGTCGCATCAGGACATCTCGGCGGATTTTCCGATCCTCTTATGGATTGCAAGTCATGTAAAACACGTCACAGAGCAGATAAGCTTATTGAGGATTTCGACGGCACAAACACAGGCGGCTGGACAAATGAGCAGCTTATGAGCTACATCAGAGAGCACGACATCAAGTGCCCTGAGTGCGGCAAATCCGATTTTACAGATATTCGTCAGTTCAACCTTATGTTCAAGACCTTCCAGGGCGTAACAGAGGACTCCAAGTCAGAGATCTACCTTCGTCCTGAAACAGCACAGGGTATTTTCGTAAACTTTAACAATATCCAGAGAACATCAAGAAAGAAAGTACCGTTTGGCGTAGGTCAGATCGGTAAATCATTCAGAAACGAGATCACACCGGGCAACTTCATTTTCCGTGTTCGTGAATTTGAGCAGATGGAGCTTGAATTTTTCTGCAAGCCCGGCACAGACCTTGAATGGTTCGATTATTGGAGAAGCTACTGCAAGAACTGGCTCCTCAGCCTTGGAATCAAGGAAGAAAACCTCCGCCTCCGTGACCACGACCCTGAAGAACTCTGTTTCTATTCAAAGGCAACAACAGACTTCGAGTACCTTTTCCCATTCGGCTGGGGCGAACTCTGGGGCATCGCAGACAGAACAGACTATGACCTCACACAGCACCAGACAACAAGCGGCAAGAGCCTTGAATACTTTGACCCTGATGACAATACAAAATACATTCCATACGTTATCGAACCTTCACTGGGCGTAGAAAGACTTTTCCTCTCCATCGTCTGCGACGCATACGACGAAGAAACAATAGGCGAGGGCGATGTAAGAACAGTAATGCATCTCCACCCTGCACTTGCACCTGTAAAGGCTGCCGTGCTTCCGCTCACAAAGAAGCTCAGAGATCAGTCCCTCGAAGTATACAATATGCTTGCAAAGAAGTTCAACGTTGAATACGATGAAGCAGGTCAGATCGGTAAGAGATACAGACGTCAGGACGAGATCGGTACACCGTTCTGCATCACATACGATTTCGATACACTGGAAAAGGACGGCTGTGTAACAGTCCGTGACCGTGATACAATGGAACAGGAACGTGTAAAGATCGAAGACCTCGTAAAATACCTTGAAGAAAAAATTGATTTCTAAATAAAAACGGCTGACGCACATTGAGTTTGATGTGCGGCAGCTTTTTGCGTTTTAACGGCAGCATTGTCGGATTTTTTAGTTTTTATTTTTTGGGGGGACTCACATTTTGCTTGATTCGCAGCCGATAATTCGCCGTACGCAAAATGGCAGGAACCGTTCCTGAGGGCATTGGATTTTTTAAAAGGCAAAACTTCTCAACAAAAAAGCAGTCCTGAAAAAAATCATACTAATAACCATTTGTTCTATGGATAAAGACGGTGGATAGAATACGTCCAATCAAAGAAAACGACCGCAGACAGGCTGCCGCCTTTCAAGGGAGTTTGATGCAGAGTGGGCGTATTATAGCCACCGTATTTTATCCATAGGTTAAATGGTTATTAGTATCAGAACTGCTTTGTATTTATCCGATAACAGTATACTCCAGATTCTCCCATAAGAGCATAGTGCCTTCATCAATATCATCTGGAAGAAGTGCTCTTGCAACGAGAATAGTTTCATCTGTGGGGATATCCGTGCGGAGAAGATGAGCGTAGTCACCGTCAATGCGGACTACTCTGTATTCAAAAGGACCCATTTTGATCCTCCACAACGATATAGTTGTCGGCAGCGTTTTCCTTGGTAGCGTATTCTGTTACGTTGAGGACCTTTACTTTAAGAGGACGCTGTCCCATATTTATTTCGATGATGTCGCCGACCTTGACATCATAGGAAGCTCTTGCAGCCTTGCCGTTTACAACTATTTTATCGGCATCGCAGGCTTCGTTTGCGACGGTTCTGCGCTTGATAAGTCTTGTAACTTTAAGATATTTGTCCAATCTCATAAAAATGCACTTCCTTTCCGTAAATGCAAAAAGGCAGACTTGCTCAGAAAAGAGCAGTCTGCCAAAAAGGATCTTGTAAATTACTTAGCGTCTACTGCGTCCTTAAGAGCCTTGCCGGCTTTGAATGCAGGAGCCTTCTTTGCAGGAACCATGATCTTTTCCTTAGTTCTTGGGTTTGTAGCTTCCTTAGCAGCTCTTTCACGAACTTCAAATGTACCGAAGCCAACGATCTGAACCTTATCACCGCTTGTAAGAGCGTCTGTGATAGAAGCGATAACTGCGTTAATAGCCTTTTCGGAATCCTTTCTTGAGAAACCGCTCTTTTCAGCAACAGCTGCGATTAAATCTGCCTTTGTCATTTTAGTCTACCTCCAAAAATTTTTTATACCATTATTATTGTTTTTTAGCCTTCTGCCAATAAGCGTCAAGCTCATCTATGTTCAGGGACTTCATATCTGCCCCATCGAACCTTGTTAATTCCTCGGTCTTTCTGAATCTGTCAATGAATTTGTCTGAAGAACGTGTCAAAGCTTCCTCAGCGTCATATCCGCAGAGTCTTGAAACATTAACAGCGGAGAAAAGAACATCACCGATCTCTTCTTCAACATTGCTGTTTTCGGCGATAGCAGCTTTAAGTTCGGCAATTTCGCTTTCAAGTGCGTCAAGAGCGGAGCCGGCATCTGCAAAGTCAAGACCTGCACGTTTGGCACGCTGACCGAGCTTCTGAGCTCTCATAAGAGCGGGGAGAGCACTGCAAACGCTTTCAAGAGTTTCTGTATATGTTTCCTGTCCCTTGGTTTCCTGCTTGATATTATTCCAGTTTTTCAGAACATCATCGCTGTTTTTTACAGAAACGTCACCGAAAACGTGGGGGTGACGTATAACGAGCTTCTGACAAACCTCATTTACAACATCGTCAAAATTGAAGCTGCCTTTTTCCTCTTCAATGCGTGAGTGAAAAACGACCTGGAGAAGAACATCGCCAAGCTCCTCACGAAGAAGTGCGGTATCTTCAAGGTCAATAGCTTCAACAGCCTCATAGACCTCTTCAATAAAATCCTTGCGTATTGAATAATGATCCTGCTCCCTGTCCCAAGGACAGCCGTTTTCTGAACGGAGAATACGCATTATTTCAAGCATATCTTCAATATTATAACGTTTTTTAAATGTAAAGTCCATAGCAGTTTTATAAAACCTCTCAGTTTTTACAGATAACCTTCAAATTCAGAAAAAACCACGGTTTTCCCGAAAAAATACCGTGCATTTAATATATTAACCGATTATTAGAAATATTTCAAGGGGTTTTGGAAAAAAAGTCAGCAAATCAGCAATTTTAACGTAGTTTTCGTTAAAATGCCGCTTAAATGTGTGCTTATTATGTAAAATACGCCGCCGAAAGCAATGGCAGCAAAGAGGATCAGAGCACTGTCAACAGTCTTTGCGAGTATGCTATAGCATAAAAGTGCAGTACCGCCGCAAATAAGACCGCAGAATACCATTTTGAAAATAAGTATTAACACATCTGAGATCTTTATACCCGTACAGCGGTGAGCTTCATATACAGCCAAAATAAAAATTATCCCATAGCATACCACAGTTGAGATAGCCGCACCCGTTACATTAAGCAAGGGTATCCTTACAAGCAGAAGATTTCCCGCAAGCTTTACCGCAACGCCGATAAGCATTATTCTTACGGGGACAGCACCCTTGCCTGCTGCCTGAAGCACCGAGAAAAGCACCGATGATACCGAAAGAAAAATAACACCTATGCCAAGAACACGAAGCGGTACGGCACATATCTCATTTTCAATATGACGTGTGGGGAAAAGAAGTTCAAGTATCTGCGGAGCAAGAAGAGTTATCCCTATCCCCGAGGGAACGGCTATAAAAGCGGAGGTGAAAATAACATTCATAGCGGAACGCTTTATTTTAGCCGTATCTCCCTCTGCAAAGCCCTCCGCAACAGCGGGAACAGCACCCTTTCCGAACATATTGGTGAATGACGGGATAAGGTTGAAAACAGTAACGGCAAGTCCCGTAAAGCTGCCGAAGAAAAAGTTCGGCAAAGCGTCGGCAGACATATTGTACCGCTCAAAAAAATGAGGAGAGGCTTTGACGGCGGCAGAAAGGCTGCGTATGATAGTCGCAAGGTCGATAAGCGAGGTGAGATTAGTGATAAGCGAACCGACAGCGACAGGGATCATTATTGCAAAAAGCTGTTTGGCAATGACCTTGAAGCTGTCATCTTCCGAGGAAACAGACCTTGTATCCGTGTGGATTTTGCCTCCGAAAATGTCACGGAGCACAACGTAAACAGTTCCTGCAAATGCAGACAATGTGACACCTGCAACGGCAGCTGCGGCAGCAAGTGGCATTATCAGCTTGTCAGCGGAAAAGGTATCAGCGTTAAACGGGAGCAGCCTGCATATTATTTCAGCAGCCCTATAAAGCTTTTCTTTCGGAGCGTTCAGAACAGTGCTGCACAATGCAAGTCCTGAGGCAAGCTTTACTAAAGCCTCGACAACCTGCGAAACGGCAGTAGGGTACATATTTCTGCGCCCTTCATAAAAGCCGCGGTAGCAAGCCGTTACACAGCCGAAAAGTATTGACGGTGCAATTGCAATAATTGCTAAAACAGCTTCTGGGCTTTTGCTGACAAATGCACAGAAAGGGTAGGCAAGTGCAAGGGTCAGCAGCGTTGAAACAAGTCCGATAAGCGTAAAAATTATGAGTGCGGTGCGTTTTATGTGCTTCATTCTGTCATATTTTCCGAGAGCGGCACATTCCGCAGTCAGCTTTGCCGCAGCTACAGGCAGACCCGTTACCGAAACAGCGTAAACAGTCATAAAAACACCGTAAGCCGACGAAAAATAACCCATACCCGTTCCGCCAAGCATATTTGCAAGAGGGATCCTGAATATCGCACCTATGACCTTTGAAACGGCAGCGGATGCAATGAGGATAAGCGAGCCGTGAATGAAATTCTGCTTTTTCATAATAAAAATTCCTTTCGGACAATAATTTGCACAGTATATTGCCTTTTACGATTTAATGTGATATAATAATAATATGTATTCGGAAATTTCAGTTCCGTTGATTTTTAGTGAAAGGCAGCAGATATAAATGAATTATGTTTTTTCAGACAAAGTAACAGGTCTTCAGCCGTCGGTCATCAGAGAGATACTTAAATTCACCTCTGACCCTTCCGTGATTTCTTTTGCGGCAGGAAACCCTGCTCCTGAAGCATTCCCAACAAAGGAAATCGAAACAATAACAGAAAATCTCCTTAAAACAAACCCTGTTTCAGCTCTCCAGTACAGCATTACAGAGGGCTATACACCGCTCCGTGAAACTCTTAAAAAGCGTCTTGAAAAGAGCGGCTGCTTCGATCCCGAAACAGATGACCTTATTATCACATCAGGCGCACAGCAGGCTAACGAGCTTGCCTGCAAGGTTTTCCTTAATGAGGGCGATACACTTATCTGTGAGTCACCGACATTTATCGGAAGTCTTAATGCATTCAAATCTTATAACGTAAATCTCAAGGGCGTTGAAATGGAAGAGGACGGAATGAATATCGAGAAGCTTGAAGAAGCTATCAGGACTTCCAATAACCCTAAGGTAATTTATATTATCCCTAACTTCCAGAACCCGACAGGTCTTTGCACATCTCTTGAAAAGAGAAAGGCTATCTATGAGCTTGCAAAGAAATACGGCATAATGATACTTGAAGATAATCCATACGGCGATATTCGTTTCGCAGGCGAGGATATTCCGTCCATCAAGTCTATGGATAAGGACGGTCTGGTAATTTATTCACGCACATTCTCAAAGACACTTGCTCCGGGACTTCGTGTCGGCTATGTAGCAGCTCCGAAGCCTGTTATTCAGAAAATGGTTGTCTGCAAACAGGTTGCCGATGTACATACAAATATCATGGCACAGATCATCTGTGATGAGTATCTGAAAAATTACGATATGGACGCTCACCTTGAAAGCGTAAGAAAAATATACAGACATAAGTGCGGACTTATGCTCTCCGAAATTGAAAAGAACTTCTCCAAGAAGATCACAGTAACAAAGCCTGAGGGCGGACTTTTTATCTGGGCAACTCTTCCTGAGGACTGCGATATGATGACATTCTGCACAAAGGCTGTTGAAAATAAGGTCGCAGTCGTTCCGGGAACAGCATTTCTTATCAGCGAGTCTGAAAAGAGCTCGTCATTCCGCCTTAATTTTTCCACACCGACAGATGAACAGCTTGTAAAGGGCTGTGAGATAATCGGTAAGCTTTCAAAGGAAATGTTTGATTAACTATTATATAGTATATGTATTATCGATATGCGGATATACTATATAAATATACCAACAGAAAAAAGGAAGTGTAATTATGTCTGAAACAGAAAGAAAAAAGGTCATATTCAGCGGTATTCAGCCAACAGGTACTTTTACTCTCGGAAATTATATTGGTGCGGTTTCGCATTGGGGCAAGCTTCAGGACGAGTATAACTGCATCTATTCTATCGTTGATATGCATGCAATAACAGTCCGTCAGGACCCTGTTAAGTTAAGACAGCATACTCTTGAAGCATATGCACTTATAATGGCTTGCGGAGTTGACCCTGAGAAGTCTGTCGCATTTATTCAGAGCCATGTTAAAACACACGCAGAGCTTAACTGGATCCTTGCCTGCTCAACACAGTTCGGCGAGCTTTCCCGTATGACACAGTTCAAGGATAAGTCCGCAAAGCACCCTGACGATGTAAATGCAGGACTTTTCACATATCCTGTACTTATGGCAGCGGATATTCTCGCATATAATGCAGATCTTGTACCGGTAGGCGTTGACCAGAAGCAGCACCTTGAGCTTGCAAGAAATGTTGCACAGAGATTCAACTCAAAATATGGTGAACTTTTCACTGTTCCCGATGCGTATATCCCTACTGTCGGAGCAAAGGTAATGTCACTTCAGGATCCGGCAAAGAAGATGTCCAAATCGGACGAAAATCCGAATGCTTGCATCTATATTCTTGACGAGCCTGACGTAATTATCCGCAAATTCAAAAAGGCAGTTACAGACAGCGAGGCAGTTGTACGTTATGCTGAGGGCAAAGACGGTATCAATAATCTTATGTCCATTTATTCCGTTGTTACAGGCAGATCATATGATGAGATCGAGCGTGAATTTGACGGTAAGGGCTACGGTGATTTCAAGGTAGCGGTAGGTGAATTGCGTGATTTTTCAACAGGTCGGTGCTATGCGCTGTCTGAGGGTAGAAATGTAATTGGGCGACAGGCA
>ENA-ORCP01003745-ORCP01003745.1-human-gut-metagenome-genome-assembly--contig:-NODE-3745-length-11057-cov-7.208743_pt1 | contig 11057 bp, 15 predicted proteins | sample MGYA00242990_ERZ507991 | MGnify/ENA primary metagenome ERZ507991 (study PRJEB26167, sample SAMN06115496) | human gut metagenome | host: Homo sapiens | place: China:Henan | collected 2015-05-07... | reverse complement strand
TTAAATTCCATTGCAAAGATGAAAAGAGGATGTTACAGACTTGTAACGAAGCTGTTAAGTAAAAATGAATAGAAAAAGAAAATACGCAGGCAATATCTGTTTTGCTGCAATAGTTGTGCGTTATGCTTTATGAATTGTATTCTGTTTTATGCATTTTGCTTAGGATTTATGTGATTGTTTCTTACTTTCGCTCCGTGATATTATTTAGTCACGGAGGAGGAATTGCGATGCGTTCTAAATTTATTCCCGCTTTTAAAAACGCTGATGAGCTTAATGCCCGTGCTGAGGCTTATTTCCGCAGCTGTGAGGGGCGGCAGGCTGTTGATGATGCGGGTGAGCCGCTTTTTGACAAGAACGGGGCGGCTGTTATGGCTGTTCCCGAAAGACCTTTGACTGTCACGGGGCTGGCTCTTGCTCTTGGGTTTCCCTCCCGCTGTGCTTTGTTTGAATATAACGGCAAGGCTGTTTACAATGACATCATTGTACGCTCGCTCTCACGCATTGAGGAATATGCGGAGGCTAAGCTTTTCGACAAGGGTCAATACTCGGGTGCGAAATTCTTCCTTGCCAACAACTTCAAGGGGTGGAACGACAAGCCTGATGACGGCAGCTCCGACACGCTCGAAAAGCTCGATGAGGTGCTTTGCAGTCTTTCCAAGGCTATGAAATAGGGGGTGATACCATTTTTACGGAAAAACAAAAGGAAGTCTGGCAGAACACGGTGGAGAATTATCACCGATGGAACATTTCTTTCGGTGCGACACGTTCCGGCAAGACCTTTCTTGACTACTACCGCATACCTTACCGCATTCGTCACGCTCCTGAGGGGCTTATCGTTCTCCTCGGCAACACGCAGGTCACTCTTGAACGAAACATTCTTGAGCCTATGCGCAGGATATGGGGCAGCGAGCTTGTGGGGGCGGCAAGCAACACGGGGAAGCTCACTTTATTCGGACGTTCCTGCTATGCTGTCGGTGCGGACAAGGTCACTCAGTCAAGCAAGCTTCAGGGCTCGGGCATTGCTTACTGCTACGGTGATGAGATAACCACTTGGGCAGAGCCTGTTTTTCAGATGCTGAAATCACGTCTTGACAGAAAGGGTGCTTGCTTCGACGGCACCTGCAATCCTGATTCGCCCAATCATTGGTTCCACAAGTTTCTTTTAAGCGACGCTGACATTTACCGTATGCGCTTTGTCATTGATGACAACTGCTTTCTTGACCCGACGTTTATTTCCGCTCTCAAAAAAGAATATGCGGGGACGGTCTACTACGACCGCTACATAAACGGATTATGGAAGGCTGCTGAGGGTACTATTTACCGCACCTTTGCGGACTGTCCCGAAAAATTCATCATAAGCACTCCGCCCGATGACATTGTTTACTGCACGGCAGGGTTGGATTTCGGCGGCAACGGTTCGGCTCACGCTCTTAATCTTACGGGATTTACACGAAATCTCGGTGAGATAGTGACCCTTGATGAATGGTATTCCAAAGAGGAGCTTACGCCTTCCGAACTGGAAGACAGGGTCTGCGGTTTCCTTGAAAACGCTCTGCGGAAGTACCGTGTCACCGACCTTTACTGCGACAGCGCAGAACAAGTGCTTATCCGTGGAATAAAAAAGGCGGCGGCTCTGCGCAGGCTGCCTGTGAACATTCACAATGCCCGAAAAGGTCCTATCAAGGACCGCATACGTTTCTACTGTATGCTTTTCGGCAGCGGTCGCTACAAGATAACAGACAGCTGTGTTCACACTATCGAAGCTTTTTCCGAAGCGGTCTGGGCGGAGGACTTTTCCTCAGATGTGCGGCTTGACAACGGCAGCGTAAACATTGACAGCCTTGATGCTCAGGAATACTCAACCGAATTTATTATGAACAGCTTTATTGACAAAAATTAAGAATTAAAAATTAAGAATTAAGAATTATTTTGGGGGTATAATGCAAAAATGTGTGTGATTCCGTAGGGGACGGGTTTCCCGTCCCGCCGAAAGCGGACTTAAAAACGCATATTCAGAATTGCTGCTTTTTGATAATATGGTACAAGCCAAATGAACGACCGCGGCGGAAACGTTTCTTACAGCTTACAGCAAAATTTGAACCGCCGCCCCCCAAAAAAATAAAAACTAAACCGAAAGGAGTTTTTTATGGACATTTACCAGCAGATAAAGGCAGCTTTCGGAAAGGCTGTTCCCGATCTTTCCGAATATTTCGCTCTCACAGACCGCTGCCGCCGCATTTATGCAGGTGAGCCTGAATGGCGGTCGGTGAAGAAAAACGGTCTTTACCGCAGCGGCAACAGGTCGCTTGCGTTGCTCAACACCGCTAAGGTGCTTTGCGACAGGTTCGCCGTTTTCGCTTTCTCCGAGCCGCCTGAGGTGGTCTGCGGCAGCAAAAATGCAGGGGATCTTCTAAGGGACGTTATCGAAAAGACCAATCTTTTCGGACGTATGAGCGAGGAGCTTTCCTATGCTTTCGCTATGGGCGGCTGTGTGTTCCGTCCTTATCTTCACGGCGGCGACATCGGTATCGACTGCGTTTTCGGCGACGGTTTTATTCCTACCCAATGGGACAGCTGCGGCATTTATGAGGGCTGTTTCCGAAGTGTGAGATTCAAGGACGGGTACCGGTACACATTGCTCGAATTTCACGGCGGCGGTTCTATTATGCATAGGCTTTTCAGGAGCAGGGACGGTTCTTCCCTCGGCTGCGAATGTGAGCTTTCGGAGCTTTATCCTGAGCTTGATGAGGACGCCAAGGGCTTTGGCACTCCGCTTTTTTCCTGCTTTAAGCTTGCGGGGGCGAACAACATTTTCCCTGAGCTTCCTCTCGGTCTTTCCGCTTTTGCAAATGCTGCGGACACGCTGAAGGCTCTGGACATCGCTTTCGACAGCTTTATGAGGGAATTCGTTCTGGGCAGAAAGCGTATTATTGTGCCTTCCTCCTGCGTTCAGACCGTTGTGGACATTGCGACCGGTGAGCAGAGGCAGTATTTTGATGCTGACGACGAGGCTTATGTTGCTCTCAAATGCGATGAGGAGTGTGACCTTAAAATTACCGACAACACCGTTGAGCTTCGTATCGATGAACACGTCAAGGCTATCAACGCTTTGCTGAACATTCTCTGCTTTCAGGTGGGACTTTCGGCGGGAACTTTCTCCTTTGATGTGAACGAGGGGGTCAAGACCGCTACCGAAATTATTTCCCGTGACAGCAGGACGGCGGCTACCGTAAGGGCTCATCAGAACAATCTCGGGGGAGCTTTAAAAAGGCTTTTCCGCTCCGTATTGCAGCTTGGGGTCTGCTGCGGCAGGCTTTCACCTGAGGACGCTCGCTGCGGCATTGACATCAGCTGGCACGACGGTATCATCACCGACGAAAATACCATTGCCGAAAACAACATAAGGCTTGTGAACAATGGGCTTAAGTCCCGTGCCGCAGCCATTATGGAGATACAGAAATGCAGCCTTGAGGACGCTGAAAGGGAGCTTGTCCGAATAAGCGGCGAGGCTGCATTGAAGGGAGGTGAATTCAATGGATAATGAAACAATTACAGAGGTTTCCGAGGAGATCCCGACAGATGAAGCTGCTGTGGAAGATAGTGGTCCTGACGCTGCTCTTGAAGCTGCAAATGCAAAGGCTGAAATGCTTGAAGCAAAGCTTTTATGCTATGAAAGCGGTGTTTCGGGAGGCTATGCAGATGATGTTATCGCTCTTGCAAAAAGCTATGGCGGTGATGTTATGTCCGCTATCGGCGAGGTCATTGCAAAGTACCCTTTCTTCTGCTCCGCCGGTGCACCAAAGCCTGCGGATAAGGAAAAGCTCACCACGGGCGTTCATTTTTCTTCGGAACAGAAAAGCTCCTGCGGCGGAGTTGAAGCCGCTTTCAGAAGATCAAATCCAAACATCAGATTTTAGGAGGTAAAAAATTATGGCACATACTTTACAGGAACGTTATTCTCAGCTCGTTGACGCTAAGCTCAGAGCTACTCTCGTTACTCAGGACAACTACATTTTCAACACCAATCACGAGGGTTCGCCTGCGGCAGGTGCGGTGAAGATACCTGTCCGTGACACAGAGGTCGAGGTCAAGGCTTACAGCAAAACTGCGGGTGCTGCTCTTTCAAGCGGTGCTACCACTTACATTACTATGCTTATGTCAAATGACGAGGCGGTAAATGAACTTATTGACGGTTATGACGCTGCCGCTCTTCCCGATGATGTTGTTGCGGAACGTCTTGCTTCAGCAGGCTATACTCTCGGTCTTTCTATGGACAAGAAGTCAATTGCGGCTCTTGAAAAGACAGAGGGCGTTACCGTTTCCACAGTCAAAACTGCGTCCACCACTTCAAATGCTTACAGCTATGTTGCTGCGGCAAGGACTGCTCTTTCAAGAATGGGTGTTCCTACTGCGGACAGATGGCTCATTGCTTCTCCCGAATTTATGGAGGTCATTATGCAGGACGAAAAGTTTATCCGTCAGGGCGACCTCTCTCAGGAGCTTGTTGAGGCAGGCGTTGTTGGCAAGATCGCAGGCTTCAATGTTTTCGAGTCCAGCAACCTTATGTACAAGGACACAGGCTTCGTAAGCAGCAAGACTGTTACTACCGAATTTATCTGCGGTCACCCTAACTGGTGTCACAGAGTTCAGGACTGGGCTGTGCCTGTTGGGGTAAATCCTATTGCGGACGGTGTTCACATCGGTGCAAGCGCAGTTCAGGGCAGAAAGGTCTACAATGTACTCGTTTCAAAGCCTGCAACGGTTTATGTCAAGAGAATAGAAGCATAAATCACGGTTGCTTAAAATCAACAAAGAAGGGAGGTGATCCGATGGGGTTTATCACGTCGGATTACTATTTCGGAGCATATGGCGGTGCTGAGACCGCTGACGACATTGACACTCTCATTGACCGTGCCAGCGAGATGATCGACATTCTCACAGGGGGGAAAATTACCGGGGCAGGGGGCATTGAAAAGCTGTCCGACTATGCTGCGGAAAGGGTAAAATGCGCTGTTGCCGCTGAGGTGGATTATCTTGACCGAAACGGCGGACTTTCCTCTCTTGACAGCTCAACTCCCGTACAGATGACTTTGGGCAGATTCAGCTATATGAACGGTGCGGGAACGAGCGAACGTCGCTCCTTCCCCGTATCGGCTATGGCAGAGGGATTTCTGGAGCTTTCGGGGCTGCTTTCCCGAAACATTGATATTCGTTAGGAGGTGCGGTATGCGTTTTATTCCAAGACAGCTACTCATTCATTCGGCTGAGGTACGCACTCCGCTTTCCGAGGACAGCTTCGGAAATATCACTTTTTCCGAGCCGCAGAAGCTTAGCTTTATCCGTATTGATAACGGAAAGGTCTTGAAAAGAGGCGGCTTTGAAAATTCAGATGTATCTTCGGCTCTGCTCATTTACGACTGCCGAAACAGTCTGCCGAAAAACTTTATATTCAGCCTTGGGCAGCGTATTTCCTTTGGCGGCAGGTGCCTTTCCGTTTCGGACATAAGCTTTTACTACGAAAAAAAGCTGCTGCACCACATTGAAGTTACTCTTGAAGGCTGTTTTTCGGGAGGGGTTAGCTTATGACGGAAAGAATAATCAAAAAACTCGGGGAGATAACGGGGCTCGATACTAAGCTGCGGCTTTCGGAAAAGGGCGGCTTTGCTTTATACACCTCGGACTCGGAAACTGCGGAGCGTTTTATTGACGGCGGCGGTGTCACTCGGCAGGTCATCACTCTGAAATGCAGGGGGAGCGAGCCTGCCGCACTTTTCAAGGCTGCTGAGGACGCCTGCAATGCCGTATCGGAATATCGGGGAGATGATATTTGCTTTGAGGTAAGCTCTCCGCCCCGATTTGAAAGCTGTTCCGAGGCAGGCTGTTACATTGTGCGCTGTGATATTTCCGCTGAATATATTTACGGGGGTGATGATGATGAGGCTGACATATGAAAATGAATACGGTGAGGTGCTTGATCTTTCAAGGGGGAATATCCGTGCGGTAAAGGCTGACGGCTTATGTCTGAAGTCGGAGCTGAAAACGGTGGAGAGCGCTGACCTTATCGGTTCGGCTTATGTTACGGGGCATATCGGCTGCCGCAGGATAAGTCTTTTGCTTTATGCTTTCGGCAGCTATGAAAAGCTCAGTCCTGTGATATTTTCGGCATTCAGGGTGCTGAAAAACGGAGTTCTCACTGTTTTATACGATGACGGCAAGGTGAGGAAAACGACCTGTATAACGGAAAGTATCGACTATCCTCTTATAAAAGGCTGCGGAAAGGCTGTTGTCACGCTTTTGTGTCCGTCGCCATATTTTGAGGATACCAAGTGGGAAGATGTGCAGCTTTGCGGTGAAAATGAGCTTATTGAATTTGACGGATTTGAGCTGCCTGAGGAGGATATTCTGGAGCTTTCTTCGATAAATGACAGATACTCAGCGGCATTGATAAATCACGGTGATACCGATATAGGCTGCATTATTACCGTTTCGGCTTCACGAAGGGCAGGCGGCATAAGAATCATCAATCCGGATACAAAACAGCAGCTTGCGATAAATTACCCTGTTTATGCAGGAGCGGTGCTTGTTTTTGACACCCGTTCGGGACACAAGTCTATCACTATCAGAAATTCATCATCTGCCGACGGTGATGCTGTCGACATAACTCCATACATAAAATGGGGTTCGGAATTTATCAGGCTTTCTCCGGGCAGGAACAGGCTTTATATTTCCGCAGAATACGGTCTTGACGGACTTTCGGCTTCCGTTTCCTATTCGCAGCTTTTTGAGGGGGTGTGATATGGATATTTATATTTATAACAGCAGTGCAATGCTCCTCGGCATAACAGATGTCATTGCCTCCCTTAAATGGACAAAGCGTTTTTTCAGGGGTGATGATTTTACTGCGGTATTTCCTGCAACGGAGCATAATCTTTCGCTTATTGCAAAGAAGTGCATTATTGAAGTTCCCAACAGATACTGCGGTTTTATCACCTCATTGCGTATAACGACAAAAAACAGCTCGGAGGTAATTATCGCAAAGGGCGTATCAATTGACGGTATGCTTTCAAGACGCATCATTGCATATGGAAATACTTCCGACAGCCTTATGGAGCTGCTGGATAAAAATGCGGGGGCAGCTTCGGCTTATCTTCACCGTGCTTTTGAGAACACGGTCTTTGACACCGATGTAAGCTGCGAGGGAATGTTAAGCGACATATTAAGATACAAAAGTGCTGACAGGTATGTTGAGATAGTGGGAAAGGCAAAGGGGTTCGGCGTCAAGGCTGAAATTGTTCACAGCGAGGACAGCATTTACAATCACATACGCTTTTACGGCAGATATGCTGCTGACCGCTCGGTAAATCAGAGTGAAAACACTCCTGTTATCTTTGCCGATATTTATGACAGCATTTCGGAATGCGGGTATTTTTACAGCGAGGCGGGAGAAGTAAATTCTATCGTTCTTTACTCTGACCCAAAGCCCGATTATGCTGAAAATATTGATATTCCCGCTTATGTCGGCTGTACAGTTCCCGACAGTAACACAGGCTACAGCGTTATTGAAAGGGCGGTAAAGACTGAGCCTAAGATAAAATACAATATCGTAACAAGCGGTGAAAAGATAACATACATACCTATTCTCGACACGGCGGCAATGGAGGCTGAAGCTGATGAATATGTTCATTCAAATACAGCTCCGCCTACTGACAGAATGAGCGGTGTGCTTAAAATAGGCGATGACTATACGGAACGCTTTGATGTTGGGGATATTGTAACGCTTTGCTGCAAGCGCTGGGGTATAGTCAAGCACGAACGTATCTGCGAAATAACGGAGGTCTATGATGCGGACGGTGTTTCAATAACCGCTGTCACAGGCGGAAAATAAGGAGGATCTTTATGTCAAACGAATACGGCTTTTTTGCAAGCAAGGACGGTGACCGAAAATACGGTGCGGCTGACTTATGCGCATACTTTTCGGACATTTTTACGGACGGCGTACTTGGCGGCAATGCTTCGGAGCTGCGTGTATATCCGAATAACAAAATGGTGCTTAACGTAAGTGCAGGCACGGCTTACATCAAGGGCAGATTTTACAGACCGCAGACCGTCAAGACCATTACTCTGAGCGACAGCGACGATACCAATGCAAGATACGACATTATTGTCATACGTCTTGACTACACAAAGAGGTCTGTATATCTCGCCAAAATTGACGGTATACCGTCCGCCGAGCCTGCTGTGCCGGACATTGAACGCAATGAGAATTATTACGATCTATGCCTTGCAAAAATTTATGTTAAACCTGCAGCAACCGAAATAACCGCCGCCGACATCACCGACACAAGATTTGACACGGCTCTTTGCGGGATTGTAACGGGTGTTGTTGATACTATTGACACTTCGGAGCTGTTTGCTCAGTATCAGGCAGCTTGGGATTTGCTTATGCAGAGTTTCAGCGGTGATGAGCAGGCTATCATTGAGGCTTATGATAATCTTAACCGCATTAGACCGCTTGAAATCGGCGGTACAAACTTGCTGCTTAACACGGGTTTCAATGGGCGTACAGCTTGGTACCCGAAAGAAAATGCAGTTTTAACTACTGACAGCCGTGTTTTAAAAGTAGTGCCTGCCAATGCAAATTACAGCGGTGTCAATCAGGGTACAGACCTTACAAAAGGCAAATACACTTTATCGGCTGATATTAAGGCTGATACAAGCCGTAACATTAAATACGGTGCAAACGCAAGCGGTCAGATGTTTATGTCGAGTGTTGATATTACTTCCGAATGGCAGCATATCAAATTCAGCTTTGAAATTCCTGCCGATGCGAGATACTATGTATTTTTCCAAGGAAATATGGACGTTACGCCGTTCTATCTGAAAAATGTAAAACTGGAACGTGGAACAGAAGCGACAGACTGGTCGCCTTCGCCTTATGATACGCCTGCCGGTGTGCAGAGGGGAACGGTAACTTTAACGCCAAGCGGCAACAAACAAGTGCCTGTCAATGTGCAGTTTGCAGTGCCGTATAAAACCGCACCGAGCATAGCGGTATCGTCAAGCGGTTATCAGACAGGTAGCGACTTAACCGGTAATACGCCTATTGTTTACAACAAAACAACAACAGGATTTACGGCAAGCAGTCAGTATGCAAGCAATGTCACTATTGACTGGGTGGCTGTCGGTGAGTATGATACCGCATTGCCAACGGTAACTATAACATCACAGCCGCAGGATATGAGTGCGGCGAACGGAGCGTCAGCAACCTGCAGTGTTGCGGCAGAGGGTACAAACCTGTCGTATCAGTGGTTATTTAGTGCTGACGGCGGTGCTACTTGGCGTGTATCGAGCGGTAAAACAGCACAGTATACTGTTATTGCACAGACACAATATAACGGGTATTTATATCGCTGCCGTGTGACAAACGGTGCGGGTGTAGCTGTATTGTCAGATGCGGCAACGCTGACCGTGACCGACTAAAAAGGGGGATATATATGGACGATATGATTTTTAATGACGGTATTATCCGCCAGATAACAGTTGACGATAACAATGTTGTACAGGCTTGCAGTATCGGCGGATATATCGAGGGCGGTATTGATGTTGATGAAATTCCGGGTGAAGTTTTCATTTGCCCCCGTAAATGGTGCTATTCCGACGGTGAATACACGGAAAATGCCGACTACAAAGAGCCGATGCAGGAGCCAACGCAGGAAGAACGTGTAGCGGCTCTTGAAGATGCAATGCAGGAGCTTATTTTAATGCAGTTGGGGGGTGAATAAAATGGCTGAATTTTTGGCGTACCGTATTATTTGCGGTAAACTTACTTTTGATAAGGTGCCTGCAAGATTAAAGGCTGATGTTAAGGCGGTACTTATCGAATATGGATATGGCGACCTGACAGAGGGGGAGGTGTAAAAAAATGGACTTTGCAAAGCTTTATAATACATTGATAACGGGCATTATCGGGATCATCGGTTATCTTTTCGGGGATATAAACGGTCTGTTGGTAGCCTTGCTGATAGCAATGTCGCTTGACTTTGTTACGGGAATTATCGTTGCTGTGGTGAAGCACGAATTATCAAGCAATATTTGCGGCAAGGGAATTGCAAAAAAGGTGCTTATGCTGTGTATCGTTGTCGTGGGGCATCTGGTTGACAGTGCTGTGATCGGTGAGGGTGCGGCGATACAAAATTTAGTAGTGATATTCTATTTAGCCAATGAATGTATATCGCTCCTTGAAAACAGCGCAAGGCTCGGGGTGAAGTACCCTGACAAGCTGATAAAAATACTTGAGCAGCTGAGGGAGGGCAACAATGGCAGAGCTTAAAATTATCGACGTATCAAAGCACAACGGCATTATCGACTGGGGAAAGGTAAAAAACTGCGGTGTTGACGGTGTAATTATACGAGGCGGCTACGGCAGATACATTTCCCAGACCGACCCGATGTTTGAGAAAAATTACAGCGGTGCATCAGAAGCAGGACTTCATATAGGTGCATACTGGTACAGCTATGCTCTTAGTGCGGAGGAGGCAAAAAAGGAAGCGGAGGTCTTTCTCTCGGTGATAAAAGGAAAGAGATTCGACCTGCCGCTGTACATTGACATTGAGGATAAGACACAGCTTGCACTTTCAAAAAAGGTCTGTTCTGAGATAGTGGCTGCCTTTGCGGATACACTTGAAAAGGCGGGATATTTTGCAGGAGTGTATAGCTTTGACAGCTTTTTCGGGAGTAACCTTTCACCTGCCATACCGAAACGCTATGCAGCGTGGGTGGCAAGAGTTGAGAATATTCCGCCGAAAAATGTTGCGAAATGGGGAATGCACCAGTATTCGTGGAAAGGGAAAATTGACGGGATAAAAGGTTTTACCGACCTGAGCAGGTGTGTCGTGAATTATCCGAAGATAATCACAGAGGGCGGGTTTGGTATGGCAGACAGCCAAATATAAAAGTTTCGGTCAAGCCTGCCCTAAGCGAACCCCATATAAAAGTTTCGGTCAAGCCTTTTCAAAGGCTTGTGGGAATCCAAAGGGCAAAGCCCGTGGTCGCTCCCG
>ENA-ORCP01003738-ORCP01003738.1-human-gut-metagenome-genome-assembly--contig:-NODE-3738-length-11091-cov-3.943617_pt1 | contig 11091 bp, 12 predicted proteins | sample MGYA00242990_ERZ507991 | MGnify/ENA primary metagenome ERZ507991 (study PRJEB26167, sample SAMN06115496) | human gut metagenome | host: Homo sapiens | place: China:Henan | collected 2015-05-07... | reverse complement strand
TCGTCTGTCAAATCACTTTCGTAATTTGTTGCTTCATACTCTTTTTTCATGTCTCCTATTATATCACTTTTTCGCTATGAACACAAGCTCTCAAGGTAGCGATAACGGAGAAGCAGCTGCTCATCACGGTTATCCAGCTTATCGATCGCCTTATTGATTTCTTCTTTGAGACATATCAAATACGCTACCTTTTCTTCCACGCTATGCTGTATCTCATCAATCTTTTCCAGGCATCGTACAAACGGAGCTTCAGTCGGACGATTTGGATTATGGTGTTCCTCAAAACTGCTGCCTGAGACGCTGCTCGATAAATCTCTCCAATAGTCAATCTCACGCAATCGGCAATGGATCAGCGCATCTAAATGTCTTGCCTGGTTCAAATACTCCTTGGCTGTCATGCTCCCACCTCCTCTTGCAGACTGCGAATCAACATCTCCCCATCCACACTTGTCAGTGCCGAATACCACTGCGAACGGAAGAAATGCTCGACCTCTGCTTTATCGGATTGTGCGCTTCTGTTATTTGGATTCATTGCCAGGCACTTCAGTGCCATTCGATAATCTTTTACTGCCTGCAGGATGATTGCATTTGCCAAGTTCTCATAATTTGTTATGCTGTAATTCTTACTCATATCTGCCACCTCCGAAAAAAAATAAATTTCCTCGGATTGACTCTCATTGACTCTGATTTACAATTCTGCTTTTACAGCTTCGATAGGTGCGGACTGTGTGCTGTCCTTATCGGTTAAGGCTTTCATAATCCGCTCATCGATCGTACCTTTGGTTACGATGTGAATGACCGATACCGTTTCTGCTTTCTGTCCCTGACGGAACAACCTGTCCACCGTCTGGATATACAATTCTAAACTCCATGTCAGTCCAAACCAGACGATGATATTTCCACCCTGCTGCAAATTCAGACCATGCCCGGCAGATGCCGGATGAATCAGACCTACAGCAATCTTTCCGGCGTTCCAATCCCGGATGCTGCCATCTGTAGAAATACAGGAAAATTTGATTTTCAGCTTTTCCAATCTCTTACTGATGCGTTCCAGATCGTGCTTATACCAATAAGCCACCAACACAGGTCTGCCATTTGCCGATTCGATGATGTCTTCCAGTGCATCCAGCTTCTTGTCGTGAATACTGATCACTTCGCCGTCATCGGAATACACCGCACCATTCGCCATCTGCACCAGTTTTCCTGAGAGTGCCGCTGCATTGGCGGCAGTGATTTCACCGCCTTCGATCAGCGGAAGAATTAAATCCTTTTTCAGCAGCTCATACTTTTCCCTTTCTTTCTCGTCCAGGGCAACCGCGTATTCCGAATTCACCAGTTCCGGCATCTGCAACAGATCGGTGGATTTCATGGAAATCGTAATATCTGATATTTTGCGGTATATTTCTTCCTCTGCACCCGGCAGCAGCTTATATGAATACACGATATTTCCGTTGCATCTGTCCGGCTTGAAATATGCATTACGATACTGCCCGATAAATCTGCCCAGCCGTTCGCCCATATCGAGACATCGGAATTCTGCAAACAGATCCATCAATCCATTGCTGGACGGCGTACCCGTAAGACCGATCACTCGTTTCAGCCTTGGTCTGACTTTCATGAAGGATTTGAACCTCTTCGACTGCCAGTTCTTAAACGAAGAAAGCTCATCCAGTACGCACATATCAAAATCGAACGGCAGTCCACTTTCATCAATCAGCCATGACAGGTTTTCACGGTTGATGATGTAAATATCCGCATCTGCCTGCAGTGCTGCAATGCGCTCTTCCTGTGTGCCTACCGCCACTGCATATGTCAGGTCGGTCAGATGATCCCATTTCTGTATCTCATCCGGCCATGAGACTTTTGCCACGCGGATTGGTGCTACGATCAGCACCTTCCGAACTTCAAAGCTGTCATGCAGCATATCGTCAATGGCTGTGAGTGCAATACTGGTTTTGCCCAGTCCACAGCCGAGTAATATTGCGGCTACCGGGTGCGTTTTGATATATTCGATAGCATATTTCTGATACTCATGCGGATTGAATTTCATCAAGAATCCCTCCGATCTGCTCCGGGGCATCAAGGACATAAACCCTAAAGCCTAATTTTTCTAATAACCTGTGTCTGGAAAGCTGCAAGGCTCTTGGCTTCTCTCCGGGTGCTTTTACTTCCACCATGCCAAACTTCCTGTTCGGCAGAAAGACCAATCGGTCCGGCATTCCATCAAAGCCCTGGCACACCCACTTTGGGCAGATGCCACCACGCCTTTTCACTTCCATCATTAACTGCTTTTCTATCTGTTTTTCTCGCAAGGCTGACTCCTTTCATCAGCGGGATATTTTATAGGCGGTGACGCTCGTGTATCTCTATTCTTAAAACCTCTATATAGAATATTTTTTATATCCATATAGGACTTTTATATAGAGAGATACACGAGTGACACCTTTTTAGTTATTCCACTTTTCAGAAATGACTGTCCCGACCGTCACCACAATATATTGACCACCGAAATATACAGCAGAAAATATAAAAATCTATCGTTTGAGTGTCGTTACCGTCATCGTTACTCCAAGAAGTCCTGTCCGGCCTTCAGTTTTAAGCCGACAATGACACGACCGCTTTTCTTCCTGTAACGGAAAAATCCCGCTTTCTCCAAACTTCCATAAAAGTCAGAAGTGCTTCTGACAAACTCCCCACACTGAATGCATGATAACCTGTACTGCTGATACAGCTCACCGGATTTCTCCGAATAAGACGGATCGACATCGCAGTGTTCCTCAATAAACTGTCCCAGCCAGTCATCGTTCTCCCGATACTCCTTTATGGCATCAACCACCACCTGCGGTTCTGTGAACTTAAATCCCTTATTGATGGCAATCTCCGCACCCTCGATAATCCATTTCATAATGGCAGAGCCTGCGTGTTCAAAAAGGTAATCAGAGAAGTTCTTGATATCCGACTTACCCGTAATTTTTGCATTAAAGGGAATGACGATCAGTCTGCGCCATGTTCCATCATCATTGGCAGATACCTTCGGCAGATGATTGGTGTACAGCACCAGCGTGTGTGACGGGTCGAAATGGAACGGGTCCTTATACTTCTTTTCTGCCTCAATAGGGTCAACGCTGCAGAGCTGCTTCACCATACCTGTGTTCAGGCGTGTACCTTCTTCCAATTCCGACGCAATGATGAGACGCTTGCCTTTCAGCTCTGCCATCTCAGGCTTCACATTGCGCTTGCAATTCATGGTCAGTGCCTCGGCAGAGATTTTGCCAGAGTAGTTTCCAAGTACACGAGCAATTGTGTTCCAAAAGGTGGATTTGCCGTTTGCACCGCCGCCATAAGCAATGATCATATGCTCCGCATACACCTTGCCGACTGCTGCCATACCTACGATCTCCTGCACATAAGAAATCAACGCTTTGTCTTTGCAGAAGAAAGTATCCAGAGTGTCCGGCCAAAGCTGCGTCCCCTCATCTCCTGGAGAACAGTTCGTCACCTTGGTAATGAGATCATCCGGGTCATGTGGGTGACCACCGGCCATGCCTTTGGTAAGGTCATAGGTCTGCTCCGGTGTATTCAACAGTTCTGCATCATAGTCCAGCTCTGAAACATCGATCGCCAGCATCGGCTTTGCGGCATTCTGTGTATTCACGATATTTTTATAGTTGCGGTATTTCATGACGAACTTATGGTAGGTCTGCGCACCGATCAGGGCATACAGCAGTCCCATTTTTGCAGCGGGAACAGCCTTTTCCAACGTCTCTCCTCCCGCACGGACTGATTCTTCCGGCACACCCGCTGCAATCAGTGCATCCTCTGCACTTTTGATTGCTTCGTCCGCATCGGCAAGCTGGATGTCAAGAAAATTCTCCGTAATGCCGAGTGTCTTCTGCGTATCCTCATGCCAGCGGTCACCGCAATAAGTAAGAAAACCCGTGGCATTGGTGAAACGCAGGCAGTCCATATTCTCTCTCGACAGCACCTTTGCCTCACCAATATCGGAATAATCCTCCGATTTCAGACTCCCTGCATCGAATTCATCGTTAAATTTGTCCGGCGGGATATATCCGTCCTGTGCCTGAACCTTGTTGGCAAATTTCACAGCACTCTTCCAGATGGTATCAAGCTCCGCCTTGGACAACGGCGGTTCACATTTCTCAGCACGCTCCATATACAGCTGACGTGCCTTGTCCGTAATGCCGAACTTTTTTAATACACGCCCTGCAAAATGCGACATCGTATTATTGCGGCTGCCCTCGGTGATAGAACCGCCCATGTAAATCGGCATAGCAGCTTCTTCCTGTTCCAGCATATCGGTTTCATCCAGGTCTTCATCGATCTGAAGAAAACCGTCATGCCACACCACATCGTCCTCTGTGCATTTGCCCCCGAAGAAGAAACGGGCGGCATCTACTGCGTTGTCATCAAAGAATGGATACTTTTTCTGGATGGCTCTCTTGACCGCCGCATAAAGTGTTGGGTCTGTATACTCTGCTACCGGGAACAGGACGTGATACTTCGGACGAGCAGCCTTGCCGTTCTTTTCCCTCATATGATTGCGGCTCGGAATTAACACAAACTGCATATCCTCAAAGATTTCTGTGAGCTTATTCGCTGTCAGCCATTCTTCCGGCTTTTCTGTGTGGTCATTATCACAATCAAGCGGGATAACCGATGCCGAAAGAAAGTTTTCAATGCTGTGGTAGCTGTTCTTATACTTTGCAAATACCTGATCCTTAGTAATAGCCTCGACCAGCTCTTTCTGATTGGTGATCTTCTTTTCGTGCGGATACAGGCAATTCGCCGCTTTACCGGTACAGTCCGCAGTGTATAAAATCAGTTCCATTTAATCTGCCTCCTTGCAGTCTTCCGTGAAATAACGGATTCTTATCTGTTTTCTTTTTGCCTTTTCGATCTCCGCAGCCATGCCGTCTGAGATGTGACTGCCAAATACCCATACTTCTTCGCACCTGCCAAGCAGAACCATATCCATAAATACGGCAAGCTCCCGCTCGGTACTTTCATCCATAAACTGCGGAAACAGTAAATGCGGAGCAATCGGTATCGCTTTACTGTCTACGGCAAATCTGCTGTATCTTCTCGCCCTGTCGATGTTGGCGGATATATCGCCGGAGAACGGACTGCATATATACACAAGTGGACGATACCTTGCGGCCCTTTCTTCCTTTTCAATCTTTGAGAGAGCCTCATAGGTTGTCGGGTCTGGGTAGCCTTCACTGTTAAATCTACTGATAGCCATCGTACGCCTCCTTTCTTCACTTCGTAGGGATAGACTTCTCCCTCTGACAGCTATGTATTGGCATTTCGGCTTTTTCCGTTTTAGAAAGCAAATCCGACAAGAATTTTTTCTACATATATAAAGGAAGTCCCGTCCGCAGGTCGTGTGCCTGTGAACGGGACTTTTTCTGTAAAACGGAAAACTGGCGAACTTTAATACATATCTGCTGTCGAGGGAAGAACGAAAAAATTTTTTCAGGAATCCACTCACAAAACGGAAAAACGGCTTTCCCCAATACATAGCTGTCAGAAAGGGATAAGCCTTTCGGAAACGGAGGTGCTGCAAATGCAGAATGCGATGCGTGAAGAAAAGCTGCCGCTTGATTCCTGCGAATCAGATGCGGAACTCATTGATGTGCTGATTGCAATCAGTGTTGCATCCAAGCGGCTGGCAGAAAAGCTGAGATGTCAAAGTGAAAACGAGAAGGAGTAAACAGTATGAGCAAAACAAGTGATTTATTGCTGACCCTCGATGAGATGATCACCTGCGGTCAGAACATGGTCAAGGCAGCCAATGCCCTGAAAGCATATTTCTCTTCGACAGAGGAATCGGCTACTCCGGCGGCTGTTACAGAGAAGCCGGTCATCGAAAATGCAGAACCCGCCGTTGCCTACACGTTTGCAGATGTCAGAAAGGCATTCTCTGCAAAGTCACATGAAGGTTACACAGAAGAGGTCAAGGCTCTTATCACCAAATATGGGGCAAGCAAACTCAGCGACATCAAAAAGGAAGATTATTCCGCACTGATGTCTGACCTGGAGGTGATCGGATGCCACAGCACGCACGATTAAACTCCTCGGCAAGCTATCGTTGGCTGAACTGTCCGCCCAGCGTCCTGCTGAGTGAAAAGTACCCCGACCAGGCAAGTCCGTATGCAAGTCAGGGCACAGATGCACATACGCTGTGTGCCTATCTGGTAGAAAAAGCTCTCGGACATGATCCCAACGATCCAACCGAAAACCTCGACTACTACGACCAGGGAATGCAGGACTGTGCCGAAGGATATGCCGCTTTCGTCATGGAAGAGTACAGCAAAATCAAGCAGACCTGCTCCGATGCAGATGTTCTCATCGAACAGAGAGTCTGCTTCGCCAAGTGGGTGCCGGATGGATTCGGCACAGCGGACTGCATCATTCTCTCGGACGGTATGGCAGAGGTCATCGACTACAAGCATGGGCTTGGTGTCCTTGTCAGTGCTGAGACAGAGGAATTCGGTGGCAATCCGCAGCTTATGTGTTACTGTCTCGGTGTAATCCAGATGTTTGACGGCATCTACGATATTGACACCGTAAAGATGGCAATTTATCAGCCACGCCGAGATAACATCAGTATCCACACAATGACAAAGTCGGAGCTTCTCCGATGGGCAGATGAAGTGCTTGCACCTACCGCACAACTTGCCTTAAAGGGCGAGGGTGAATTCAAAGCCGGAAGTCACTGTCAGTTCTGCAAGGCGAAAGCCACTTGCCGCAAACGTGCCGAATACAATCTGGAACTTGCGAAATATGACTTCGAGATGCCTGCCGAACTGGAGGATTACGAAATCGATGCGATTCTCATGAAAATCGACCAGTTCACCTCATGGGCAGCCGATGTAAAGGAATACGCATTAAACCAGGCACTGCTTGGCACCGACTACGGTCACTTTAAGGTGGTCGAAGGTCGCAGCAATCGAAAATACACCAATGGCGATGATGTTGCATCGGCAGTCCAGAATGCCGGATATGACCCATATGAGAAAAAGCTCCTGGGGATTACGGCGATGACCTCACTTCTCGGCAAAAAGAAGTTTGAGGAGCTGCTTGGCAGTCTTACCTATAAGCCGCCGGGCAAACCAACCTTAGTTTCTAAGACGGACAAGCGTCCGTCAACAAAAAGTACAGCAGAAAATGATTTCAAAGAGTAAAGGAGGCCACTACTATGAAAACTTTCACTAACCCTACTAAAGTCGTAACCGGCATCTGCACCTTCAGCTACCTTAACTGCTGGGACCCGAAGTCGATTAACGGCGGCACCCCCAAGTTCAGCGTTTCGCTGATTATCCCGAAGTCCGATACCAAGACCATCGAAAAAATCAAGGCGGCAATTCAGGCCGCTTACGAGGAAGGTCAGGCAAAGCTGAAGGGCAACGGTAAGAGCGTGCCTGCTCTCTCCGTCCTCAAGACTCCGCTTCGTGACGGTGATGCTGAGCGTCCCGATGATGACGTCTACAGAAACAGCTACTTCATCAATGCCAACTCCGCTACTGCTCCTGGTATCGTAGATGCTGACCGCAACCAGATCATTGACCGTTCGGAGATGTATTCCAGTGTCAAGGGTCGTGCTTCTATCAACCTCTACGCTTTCAACTCCAACGGCAACAAGGGCATCGCCTGCGGTCTGAACAATCTCCAGAAGATTGCGGACGGCACTCCTCTCGGCGGCAAGTCCCGTGCAGAAGATGACTTTGCAACGGAGGACGATGAGGACTTCCTCAACTAATGGTAATCGTAACTATGACAATCTGGGCGGCAGGAAATCCTGCCGTCCACTACCAGAAAGGTAAGGTGACAACCTATGACAATGGAACTTGTAAACACACTGATTGACGCATCCATCCGTGGTACACTTCTTGGAATCACGATGTTCTTCTGGGGCTGTGCGCTGGTTGCGGTATGGAAATGGCTCTTCGGACTTGCAAAGAGGTTCTTCCACTGGCTCTGCCCGAACTTCCGCAAAAACAAAACTGACAAGCAATAATCCACATGGGGTGGCAGCCGAGCAAGCTGCCGCCCTTATTCTTATAGATCGGAGACAATCATGAACGATAAAATTATTTCCCTCAGTATTTACCTGGAAACCTACAGCAGCGTTGACCTGAAGAAATCCGGTGTATATCCCTATGCCGAAAGTCCTGATTTCGAGATTCTTCTCTTTGCTTATTCTGTAAACGAAGGCGAAGTACAGGTCGTTGACATTGCCTGCGGCGAGGAAGTCCCTGCTGCCATCTTAGCCGCCCTCACAGATGATTCCGTCACCAAATGGGCATACAACTGCCAGTTTGAGCGTGTATGTCTATCTTACTGGCTGCGCAAATATTATCCGGAATACTTCAGCAGCTACAGCATCACCGAAGATTCCGTGGGAAACTATCTCGATCCTGCTGCTTGGAAGTGCTCCCGTATCTGGGGCGCCTACATGGGCCTGCCGCTCTCCTTGAAAGGTATCGGTGCCGTATTAAAACTGGACGAGCAGAAGATGGAGGAAGGCTCTGACCTTATCAAGTACTTCTGCAAGCCATGCCGCCCGACCAAAAAGAACGGCGGCCGTACACGAAATCTGCCGATGCATGACATGGAGAAATGGGAGCTTTTCAAAAAATATAATAAGCGTGATGTCGAAGTAGAGCTTTCCATCAAGGTCAAACTGGCAAAGTTCCCCGTGCCGGACTCGGTATGGGAGGAATATCATCTCGATCAGGAAATCAACGACCGCGGAATTTTGCTGGATATGCACTTTGTAGAACAGGCTATTAAAATTGATGCACAGACCAAGGTATATCTCCGCAGTAAAATGCAGGAGCAGACAGGACTTGACAATCCCAACAGTGTGGTGCAGATGAAAAGCTGGCTTTCAGATAATGGCGTGCAGGCTGAGTCTTTGGATAAGAAAGCCGTGAAGGAGCTAACCTCTGACAGTGATGACCATATCGCGGATGTACTGTCTTACCGACAGCAGCTTGCCAAATCATCCGTCAGTAAGTACACCGCCATGCAGAATGCCGTCTGTGCCAATGGCAGAGCAAGAGGAATGTTTCAATTCTGCGGTGCCAATCGTTCCGGGCGGTGGGCTGGCAGGCTGATTCAGTTACAGAATCTTCCGCAAAATCATATGGATGATCTGGAAGAAGCACGAAACCTCGTCAGTGACGGTAACTTTACCGCATTGGAAATGCTCTACGACAACATTCCAAATGTACTGTCGGAACTGATCCGCACTGCTTTTATCCCTAAACCCGGATACAAGTATATCGTTTCCGATTTCAGTGCGATTGAGGCTCGTGTGCTTTCTTTCCTTGCCGGAGAGCAATGGCGTGTTGATGTATTCAAGGCAGGGAAAGACATCTACTGCGAATCGGCATCCCAAATGTTCGGTGTACCTGTAGTGAAAAACGGCATCAATGGTTATCTGCGACAAAAAGGAAAAATTGCAGAATTGGCACTTGGTTATGGTGGCTCTGTCGGGGCATTAAAAGCGATGGGAGCTTTGGATATGGGACTTTCTGAGGATGAGCTGCAGCCATTGGTGAATGCATGGCGTGCCTCGAATCCCCATATCACACAATTCTGGTGGGACATCGATGCCGCTGTCAAAAAGGCAGTGATGTATAAAACCTCTGTGCAGACACACGACTTCAAAATCTACTACAAAAGCGGTATGCTCTTCATTAACCTTCCGTCTGGCAGACGACTTGTATATGTCAAACCCCACATGGGTACAAATCGGTTCGGTTCTGACTCTGTCACATATGAAGGAATCAACACCGGCAAGTGGACAAGAATCGAAAGCTATGGTCCAAAGTTTGTGGAGAACATCGTTCAGGCGGTAAGCCGTGATATCCTCGCATATGCGATGAAAACCCTCTCTCACTGTTTCATCTGCGGTCATGTTCACGATGAACTTATCATCGAGTGCAGTCCGGATGTATCGCTCTCTGCAGTATGTGAATAGATGAGCAGAACTCCTCCGTGGATCAGCGGTCTGCTGCTCCGGGCAGATGGATATGAATGCAACTTTTATCAAAAACAGTAAAAAAGCGGCAGCAGTGCTGACCTTGATAGGTCGGTACTGCTGCCGCTGACTTCGAAAGCTCAGTCCGTAAAGTGATCATCTACAATTGCATTCAGTTGTGCGGCGATCTCCGAAAAATCCCTGTTCAGGTCAAGCGTTTTTACGCTGATTCTGTTGCCACTCATAAGATAGCTGTTATCTGGTTGAACTGCCTCATCTGTGGCTGCGTATAAAAGCATACCCGAAACTGTGTGAGTAGCATCGCCAAATTCCGTATCTTTATTTTTTACATATGTAAAAATCTGATAGAGATTCCCTAAATGGAGTGAATGAACATCATATTGTGTTTGTGTGGTGTGAGTATAATACTTTGCATCAATAATCAGAACTGTACTCCCTCGTGACAGCATAATATCACTCTGCATCACTGGGAGCATTGTTCCAATCCCATCATCCAGCACCCACTGAATTTGCGAAGCTGTTGCCTTTACCTGCGGACACTCCTTAGCATAGTATTCCAAAATAAACTTCTCATACAACCGATTCATCCGTTGTTCGTCAACGAATGATGCCAACCGATATTCACCTGAATCGGTAGTTAAGAGCATTCCATCCAAAATGAGCTGACAAATGCTTATAAGCATCCGATAGGTATTGTTATTTCTCTGAAAACGAATAGCCGACCAGCGTATAGAATTCGGATCTATCGTATCCACATTTGAGAAAAACAACATCTCTTTTTTTAGGTCATTCTTATATTCCTGGCTTACTTTTGAATGCCGGAGCAAAATCATAACCGTTGTTTTCAGAATCTGATTCAGCAGATTATTTTCTGAAAGCTCATCATACTCACAAGTCAAAACCCGTTTTCTGGCCAAACGATTTTGAATCGTTCCCGGCATATCGATTTTTCCCCGAACAACAGGCACATCTTCCTTTAGGTTCAAAGACGAATACGCATTGCTATCGAAGACATAAAGCACAGCTGCATCCTTCTTTCCGTCTTCCGACTTCAAAGG
>ENA-ORCP01003732-ORCP01003732.1-human-gut-metagenome-genome-assembly--contig:-NODE-3732-length-11110-cov-3.558597_pt1 | contig 11110 bp, 9 predicted proteins | sample MGYA00242990_ERZ507991 | MGnify/ENA primary metagenome ERZ507991 (study PRJEB26167, sample SAMN06115496) | human gut metagenome | host: Homo sapiens | place: China:Henan | collected 2015-05-07 | study... | reverse complement strand
CACAGGCAGCAAGCCCTTTCGGTTGCTTGAACAGTTTTTGCGTTGAATTTCTGTCTAACTTTTGGGGGTCACTTCATTTCTGCGCAGTGTCAATGTACAGAATATCCACAAAACCGGACGGCGGATACACGGACGGAAGTGTATTTTTCGCGCGATTCCAAGGGCAGAACAGGAAAATTCATAAAATTTGGCTTGACAGAAAGCGCACAATCTGCTTTTATTAAATGTGATACAAGCGCCGGGCACGACTTATTTAATATAGTATGGTTCGGCGGAACGGGGAGGACGATGTCATGGAGAGCGCTCGGAAACGTGCGCCGAAAAGCCACGCGATGCACGCAGCGATTGTGATCGCGGCGGGTTTTGCACTTATAATTCTGGCGGGAACACTGCTGCTCATGCTGCCGTTCGCGGCGAAAAGCGGCCGCGCAACCCCGTTCCTTGACGCACTCTTTACCGCGACGAGCGCGACCTGCGTCACCGGACTTGTCACGGTCAGCACCGCGCTCTACTGGTCGTTTTTCGGCAAGTGCGTCATCCTGCTGCTCATTCAGATAGGCGGCCTCGGCTTCATGTCGGTTATGACGGCGGCCTCGCTCCTTGTGCGCCGCACCATTACGCTGCGCGAGCGCATGGTCATCGGGGCGGGCTTCAATCTTGACTCCTACGGCGGCATCGTGCGTCTGACGCGGCGCGTCCTGTTCGGCACGCTGCTTTTCGAGGGCATCGGCGCGGCGCTGCTGTCCGTGCGCTTTGTGGGCGAGTTCGGCTTGCTGCGCGGCATCGGCATGGGCATTTTCCATGCGGTTTCGGCGTTCTGCAACGGTGGCTTCGACCTTATGGGCACGCCGGACGACCCGTTCTGCTCGCTCGTAGGATACGCGGGCGACCCGCTTGTGAGCCTCACCATCATGGCGCTCATCGTCATCGGCGGTCTTGGTTTTTTCGTGTGGAGCGACGTCTGGGACCGGAAGTGCTTCAAGCGCCTTACCCTGCACAGCAAGCTGGTGCTTACGACCTCGGGGGCGCTGCTCGCGGGCGGCTTTGTACTTACGCTGCTGTTCGAGTGGAGCAATCCCGCAACGCTCGGCGGCATGACCCTGCCGCACAAGCTGCTCGCGGCGGCGTTTCAGAGCGTGACGCTGCGCACGGCAGGCTTCAACACCATCGACGAGAGTGCGCTGATCGGCCCGTCACAGGCGGTGGCGTGCATGCTGATGCTGATCGGCGGCTCGCCCGGCTCGACGGCAGGCGGCCTGAAAACCGTCACGGCGGCGATCCTTGCGCTGAGTGCACTCGGGGCGCTGCGGGGCCGCACCTCGGTCGTTGCCTTCAGCCGCACCATCGAGCCGCGCAGCATCATGAACGCGGTCGCACTCACGGTTATCGGCGTGACGCTCAGCCTCGGCGGCGCGTGCGCGATTTCGTTTATCGACAGTGTGCCGATGCACCTGTGTATGTACGAAACCGTCTCGGCCTTCGGTACGGTCGGCCTTACGATGTCGCTGACGCCGACGCTTTCGGCGGTGTCGCACGTCATGCTCATCATCATGATGTATTTCGGCCGCGTGGGCGTGCTGACGCTCGGCGTTGCGGTATTCCTGCGCCGCCGCGAGCCGCCCAAGCTCAAATACCCCTCGGGGAACGTCATGATAGGATAAAACCCGCAGAGATATGCACAACCTGTGGATAAAAAGCTGTTTTTAACGAACAGCGAGTATCGCGCGGAAGCGCGCATGAATCTGCGAAGTCAGAACACAGAGCCGCGGCGAAACGTTAGTTTCGCGACAGCTCAGGATAAAAAGGAGAATGAAAGGAAATCCTTTCTGGTAATCGGTCTCGGCCGCTTCGGCCGGTCGGTCGCGTGCGAGCTTGGCGCACTCGGTCAGGAGGTCCTCGCGATCGACAACAACGAGGACAACGTGCAGCACATCGCAGACAGAGTCACACAGGCCATCTGCGGCGATGCGCAGGACGAAGCGGTGCTCCGGTCGCTCGGCGTTGGCAACTTCGACTGCTGCGTGGTCGCCATCGGCACGGACATCGAGGCAAGTATCCTCATCACGGTCATGCTCAAGGAGCTGGGCGCGAAGCAGGTCGTCTGCAAGGCGCTTTCCGCGCTCCATGCCCGCGTGCTCGAGCGGGTGGGCGCAGACCGCGTCATTCAGCCGGAGAAAGAGATGGGCCAGCGGCTCGCGCAGCACCTCGGCCGCACGAACGTGGTCGATTTCATCGGCCTGTCGGACGAGTTCTCCATCCTCGAAATCAAAACGCCGAAAAGCTGGGTCGGAAAGTCGCTTGGCCAGCTGGGCGTGCGTGCGAAGTACGACGTAAACGTGCTCGGCATCCGCCACGGCGAGGGCGGCCATGTGGACGTCACGCCGCGCCCGGACGACCGCATCGAGGAAAACGACCTGCTGCTCATTCTCGGCACGAATAATAAAGTGAACAAAGTGGTGGAACTGAAGTGATAGAGATTCAAAGCCGTCAGAACGCTGCGCTCAAGCACCTGGCGCGGCTCGGACGCGAGAGAAAATACCGCCGCTCGACCGGCGAAATGCTGTGCGAGGGCGAAAAAATGCTCGAGGAGGCGCTGCGCTCGGGCGCCGTGCTCAAAACCGTGCTCGTGCGGCGCGGCTGGGAGAGTGAAATGCTGCGTGAGGCGGAGAGCAGAGGCGCGGCGCTCTACTGCGCGGAGGACGCGCTGTTCCGGCTCGCAAGCGAGGTAGAAAGTCCGCAGAACGTTATTTTCTCCTGTATGCAGCCGCAGTGGGACGTGGCGGCGCTCGATGGAAAGGAGCAGGTGCTCCTGCTAGACGGGTTGCAGGACCCGGGCAACCTTGGCACGATCCTGCGGACCGCGGAGGCATTCGCGCTCGGCGCCGTGGTGCTGTGCGAGGGCTGCGCCGACCCGTTTTCGCCCAAGGTCGTCCGCTCGACCATGGGCGCGGTGTTCCGCCTGCCGTGCGTGCAGCTGCCGCTGAAAGAAGCGCTCGACCGCCTGAAGGGCGGCGGCCTGCCGGTCTACGCGACCGCGCTGCACGAGGACAGCGTGCCGCTCTCGGCGGTGTCGCTCTCCCGCGCGGCGGTCATCATCGGCAGCGAGGGCCGGGGCGTCAGCGACCCCGCGCTGTGCCTTTCCGACAAGCGGGTGATCATCCCGATGCGCGGCCGCGCCGAGTCGCTGAACGCCGGTGTCGCGGCGGCCATTGTGATCTACGAAATGACGAAATAAGGAGGCGGGCGCTATGCCGTCACTCGTGAGCTATGTCTGGCTGTCCCTCAAGCGGGGACTCGGCCCCTATCTGAGCGCAGAGCTGCTGCGCGTCATGGGTTCGCCCGAAGCGGTCTACGCGGCGGACGACAAGCTGCTTGCGCAGGCGTGTCCCCGTCTGCGGCGGCAGCATCTCGACCTGCTGCGCGACAAATCGACCGACGAGGCCGAATATGTTATTGAGCAGTGCGCCCGCAAGGACATCCGCATCCTGCCGATTTCGGACAGCGCCTACCCGAACCGTCTGCGCTCGATCGAGGACCCGCCGGTGGTGCTGTATATCCGCGGCCGCTGGCCGGATCTCGACACCATGCCGGGTATTTCGGTCGTCGGCACGCGCAGCGCAACGAGCTACGGTGTGCAGATCGCGGACAGCATCGGCGCGACGCTTGCGCGGGCCGGCTTCGTCACGGTCAGCGGCATGGCGCTCGGCAACGACTCTGCGGCGCACCGGGGTGCGCTCCGTGCGGGCGGCCTGACGGTCGCGGTGCTCGCGGGCGGACCCGATGTGTGCTACCCGCCGCGCAACCTCGGCCTCATGGGCGACATCATGCTGTCGGGCGCGGTCGTGAGCGAATATCCGCCCGGAACCGAGCCGGACGGCCACAACTACCACAACCGCAACCGCATCATCAGCGGCCTCAGCGTCGCGACTGTTATCGTCGAGGCCGGAAATTCGCGCTCGGGTGCGCTCATCACGGCGCGGCACGCCATCGACCAGGGACGCGGTGTCTATGCTGTGCCGGGCGCAATCGGCGCGCAGCAGTCGAAGGAATGCAACGCCCTCATCGAACAGGGCGAGGCGTCGCTGCTCAATGACCCGAAAACGCTTGTGCGCGAGTATGGTGCGCTGCTGCGCGGCGGGGCAGGGGAGTACCGCTCCTATGTCCGTCAAACAGCGCAGCCGAAGACCGAAAAGCCGCGTGCCGTGCCGAAAAAGACTGCCGCCGCCCCGAAAAAGGCCGCGCCGCCGGAAAAGCCGGCGTTTGCCCTGCCGGAGGGACTGGACGAGCAGGAAACCGCGCTCGTGCGTCTGGTCGCCGAGGGCATTCACAGCATGGAGGAGCTTGTAGACCGCACCGGTCTGCCCGCGCCCCGGCTCATGTGCATGGTAACGTCCCTCGAGATGGAGGGCGTTCTCGAACGCGACGCGGCAAACGTCCGCCTTGCCGAATCCTGAGAAGCAAAAGAAAAAGAAAGAAAAATGCGGGGAAAGTCCCCCAGAAATCTGCGCACCGTGCGCAGAAAACAGAAAGCGTTTCATTCGTTTTCCGAAAACCCGGAGGTTTTTATGTCAAAGTTAGTAATCGTGGAGTCTCCTGCCAAGGCGAAGACCATCGGCAAGTATCTGGGCGCGGATTATGTTGTCAAGGCGTCCATGGGACATCTGCGCGATCTGCCGAAAAAGAAAATGAGCGTCGATATCGAGCACGATTTCAAGCCGGAATACGTGCCGATCGAGGGTAAAGATAAAATCATCAAGGAAATCCGCAGCGAGATCCGCAAGGCGGACTTCGTCTACCTCGCAACTGACCCTGACCGCGAGGGAGAAGCCATTTCGTGGCACATCAAGGAGCTGTACAAGCTCAAGGACAGCAATTCCAAGCGCGTCACCTTCAACGAGATCACCAAGCAGGCGGTCCGCTCGGGCATCGAAAACCCGCGCGACATCGACATCGACCTGGTAAACGCCCAGCAGGCGCGCCGCATTCTCGACCGTATCGTCGGCTATCAGCTGTCGCCGTTCCTCTGGCGCAAGGTCAAGCGCGGTCTGTCCGCCGGCCGTGTGCAGAGCGTTGCGACCCGTCTGGTCGTGGACCGCGAAAACGAGATCCGCGCGTTTGTTCCGGAGGAATACTGGTCGATCGAGGCGCTTCTCGCGACTGAGGACGGCGGCAAGTTCACCGCCCGCTACTACGGCGACGGAAACGGCAAGGCCGAGCTGAAAAACGAGGAGCAGGCGATGCGCGTGGTGAACGCCGTCACCGGAAAGCCCTTTGCCGTGGGCGAAATCAAGCGCGGCAAGAAAAAGCGCACTCCCGCGCCCCCGTTCATCACCTCGACCCTCCAGCAGGAGGCGAGCCGCAAGCTGAACATGACGCCCCGCCGCACGATGAGCATCGCGCAGGAGCTGTATGAAGGCATCGAGCTGGGCGAATACGGCCTTACCGGTCTTATCACCTATATGCGTACCGACTCGCTGCGACTCGCCGACGAGGCGACCGCCGCCGCCGCCGGCTTTATCCGCGGCCGCTACGGCGAGGAATACTATCCCGGCAAGCCGCGCGTCTACAAGACCAAGTCGGGTGCGCAGGACGCGCACGAAGCCATTCGTCCGTCCAACGTGCAGCTGCTCCCCGAGGAGATCCGCAAGTACCTTTCGCCCGACCAGTTCAAGCTCTACCGCCTCATCTGGTCGCGCTTTGTCGCCTGCCAGATGGCGGACGCTATCCTCGACACGGTTTCCGCCGACATCGTCTGCGAGGGACAGGTGTTCCGCGCGTCCGGCCACACGGTAGCCTTCCCCGGTTTTACCGCCGTCTACGAGGAGGGCACGGACGACGACAAGAAGCAGGACGCCGCCGGAAAGCCGCTGCCGCGCTTCGACAAGGGCGACCGTCTGACCGCCGAGAAGCTCGAGCCGTCGCAGCACTTTACGCAGCCGCCCGCACGCTACACCGAGGCGTCGCTCATCCGCGCGATGGAGGAACGCGGCATCGGCCGTCCGTCCACCTATGCGCCGACCATTTCGACCATCATCGACCGCGACTACGTGACCAAGGAGAGCCGCGCACTGCGTCCGACGCCGCTCGGCGAGGGTGTTACCGGCCTGCTCGTGGACGAGTTCAAGTCAGTCGCGGACTACGAGTTCACCGCGAACATGGAGCACGAGCTCGACGAGGTCGAAGCCGGAAAGCTCAACTATATCCAGCTGCTCCACAACTTCTACGACGGTTTTGAAACCGCGCTCAAGCAGGCCGAGATCGACCTTGAGGGCAAGCGCATCAAAATTCAGGACGAGGTAACTGACGTCATCTGCGAGAAGTGCGGACGCAACATGGTCATCAAATCCGGCCGCTTCGGCAAATTCCTTGCGTGCCCCGGCTTCCCGGAATGCACGAACACCAAGCCGATCACCGAGGACACGGGCGCCGCCTGCCCGGTCTGCGGCTCGAAGGTCGTCAAGAAGAAGTCCGCACGCGGCTACGTCTACTATTCCTGTGACAAGTACCCGGCGTGCCAGTTCATCACGTGGGACAAGCCGCTCAAGACCAAGTGCCCGAACTGCGACTCGTCGCTCTTCCGCCACACCGACCGCGACTCCAAGGAAGTGACCGATGTCTGCCTGCGCGAGGGCTGCGGCTTTGTCGAGCTGGTCAAGGAGGGCCTGTCGCCCGAGGAGACCGAAAAGCGCCGCAAAATGCGTGAAGCCCGCGCCGCGAAGGCCGCCGAGCGTGCAGCCGCCAAGGAAGCCGCCGAAAAGAACGGCGAGACCGAAGAAAAGCCGAAAAAGGCGGAAAAGAAGCCTGCGGCGAAGAAAAAGACGGTCAAGAAAACGCTTCCGTGGATGACCAAGACCACGAACAAGTTCAAAAAGCTGAAGGACGAGGCCGTACAGGAGCTGACGCCCAAGCAGCAGGAACAGTACGCCAAGGCACTTGCAAAGCATGAGGCCGAAAAGGCGGCGGAAAAGGCGAAGAAGGCCGCCGAGAAGAAGGCGGCGAAGAAGCCTGACGCAAAGAAAAAGACCACGGCAAAGGAGAACCCGGATGAATAATACCGTTACCGTTATCGGCGCAGGACTGGCGGGCTGCGAGGCGGCATGGCAGCTTGCCGAGCGCGGCATTTCCGTGCGCCTGTGCGAGATGAAGCCGGTGCAGCACAGCCCGGCGCACCACTCGGACGATTTCGCGGAGCTTGTCTGCTCGAACTCGCTGCGCTCGGATGAGCTCACCAACGCGGCGGGCCTGCTCAAGGAGGAGCTGCGCCGTCTGGGCAGCCTCATTCTGTCCTGCGCGGACGCGAACCGCGTGGAGGCAGGCGGCGCGCTGGCGGTGGACCGCGAGGCGTTCGCGGCGGCCGTCACCGAAAAAATCAAGAACCACCCGAATATCGAGGTGGTCTACGGCGAAGTGACCGAGATCCCCGAGGGCAGAGTGGTCGTGGCGTCCGGCCCGCTGACATCGGACACGCTGTTTGACGCCATTCACGCCAAGGTCGGCGGCGATTTCCTGCACTTCTACGACGCGGCGGCGCCCATCGTGACCGCCGAGAGCATCGACATGGACTCCGCCTACGAGGCGTCGCGCTACGGCAAGGGCACGGCAGACTACATCAACTGCCCGTTCTCGCGCGAGGAATACGAGGCGTTCCAGAAAGCGCTGATCACCGCTGAGGAAGCGCCGGTGCACGGCTTCGAGGACTCCAAGGTGTTCGAGGGCTGCATGCCCATCGAGGTCAACGCCCGCCGCGGCGAGGACACCCTGCGTTTCGGTATCCTGAAGCCGGTCGGCCTGCCCGACCCCAAGACCGGACGCGACCCGTATGCGGTGCTTCAGCTGCGCCGCGACAACGCGAACGGCACGCTCTACAATCTGGTCGGCTGCCAGACCCACCTGAAATTCGGCGAGCAGAAGCGCGTGTTCTCGATGATCCCTGCGCTCAGAAACGCGGAGTTCGTGCGCTACGGCGTCATGCACCGCAACACCTTCCTCGATTCGCCGCGTCTGCTCGACGCGACCTACGCGCTGAAGAGCGACCCGCGCATCCGCTTTGCGGGTCAGATGACCGGCGTCGAGGGCTATGTCGAGTCCACCGCCTCGGGCTGGGTGGCAGGCGTCGCCGCCGCGATGGACACGCTCGGCAAGCCGATGCCGCAGCTCGACCGCTTCACCGCCGTGGGCGCACTTGCAAGCTACATTTCCGACCACACGGTCACGAAATTCCAGCCGATGAACATCAATTTCGGCATTATTGAACCGCTTGGCTACAAAATCAAGGGCAAGCGCGAGAAAAACACAAAGATTTCCGAGCGGGCACTCGAACGCATCGAAAGTCTGAAAGGGGAACTTTGAAAATGAAGATCATCGTTGACGCGATGGGCGGCGACAACGCACCGGACGTGACCGTCTGGGGCGCGGCGATGGCCGCAAAGGAGTACGGCGAGGACATTCTGCTCGTCGGCCAGCCGGAGGCGATCACCTCGGTCCTGCGTGCGCACGGCATGGAGAACACCGGGCACCTGACCATCATGCCGGCCTCCGACCTTGTCGATATGCACGATGACCCGGCTACCGTTCTGCGCCGCAAGCCGGATTCGTCCATGGCTGTCGCGTTCAAGCTGCTCAAAGCCGGCGAGGGCGACGCGCTCGTTTCTGCCGGCAACACCGGCGCACTGCTCACCGGCGCGACCCTGTACGGCGGCCGCATCAAGGGCATCCGCCGCGCGGCGCTCGCTCCCGTTCTGCCCTGCGCGGGCGGTCAGGTCATGCTGTGCGACGCGGGCGCGAACACCGAGTGCACCGCCGAGATGCTGCTCCAGTTCGCCTACCTCGCGTCATTGTACGCGGAGAAGATCAACGGCATCGCAAAGCCGCGCGTCGGCCTTGTGAACAACGGCACCGAGGACACCAAGGGCGACCCGCTGCGCAAGGAAGCTTACGCGCTGCTCAAAGCCGCGGGTGACGAGGGCAGACTGAACTTCGTCGGCAACGTCGAGGGCAGTCAGGTGCCGCTCGGCGCGTGCGACGTTGCGGTCTGCGACGGCTTCATGGGCAATGTCCTGCTCAAGACGGTCGAGGGCACGGCAAAGTTCATGGCAAAGGAGATCAAGAACGTCTTTACCGCGTCTGCCGGCACGAAAATCGGCTATCTGCTCTGCAAAAAGGGCATGGACGACTTCCGTGAGCTGTTCAATCAGGACAAGATCGGCGGCGCACCCTTCCTCGGCATCGCAAAGCCGGTCGTCAAGGCGCACGGCTCGTCGAACGAGGTCGCCGTGATGAACGCCATCCGCCGTGCGATCGCCTACACGAAGTCGGGCATGATAGACACCGTTAAGGAAAACATCCAGTACATGACGGTAGAATAAGCTGAAAAAACGCCGAAAGGAGGTGAAACATATGCTGAAAATCGACTATAAATTCAAAAATGAAGGCCTTCTCCGACAGGCCATGACGCATTCGTCCCACGCGAACGAGCATCACGGCACGCATCTCGACTGCAACGAACGTCTGGAGTTTCTTGGCGATTCCGTACTGGGCTTTGTCACGGCGGATTACCTGTACACGCACTATCCGGAGCTGCCCGAGGGCGAGCTGACCAAGCTGCGTGCGGCGGTCGTCTGTGAAGGTGCGCTGTGCGAGATCGCGAGGGAACTCGGCATTCCGGAGGAGATCCGTCTGGGTCACGGCGAGGAGATGGGCGGCGGCCGCAAGCGCGCGTCCATTCTGGCGGACGCGACCGAGGCGCTTCTCGGCGCGATTTATCTGGACGGCGGCATTGAGCCGGCGCGGGCCTACGTGCTGCGCTTCATTCCGCGCAAGGTCGAAGTCGCCATCGCGGGCGGCGCGTTCAAGGACTACAAGACCATGCTGCAGGAGATCGTGCAGAAGAACAAGCAGGAAACGCTCGAGTACCGTCTGGCAGGCCAGTCCGGCCCGGACCACGACAAGCGGTTTACCATGGAGCTGCTGCTCAACTCCAACGTATTTGCCTCCGGCACCGGCCGAAGCAAAAAGGAAGCGGAGCAGCTTGCCGCAAAGAAGGCTTTGGAAATCATGGGCTGCTGATAAAAATACCGAACCGACATGGGCAAAACCGTGTCGGTTTTGTTTTGCAAAAAAATCTATCCGACCGCACCATGTCACCGTTCCGCCGTTCCTGCAACGTAAGTTGCAGCAGGCGAGAAACGCCCCAATTTGACGCCGTACCCCCATGCAGGCCGTTACACGGCCGGATGAGGTCATCCGGCCCTACGGTAGACATTTAACAATATGTGTGACCGTATGCACCTGTTTTACGTCAACGTCCCGTAGGGCGGGCTGCCCTCAGCCCGCCGCCTGTAACGGTGTGCAGAAAGTTGCACGGCGGCAAAACCATCGGATAATCTCCCCTCTCATCACATAGACTACCTCTGAAAGGGGAGAGCCGGATGGAAATTCTTCTGCTTTGTCTGCCGCTGGCGGTCGGGGGCCTTGCCGCCGCGCTGACCATGGGGAGCATGGCGCAGTACAGTGCTCTGCCGCAGCCGCCGCTTGCGCCGCCGCCGTGGGTGTTCCCGGTGGCGTGGACGGTGCTCTATCTGCTGATGGGTCTTGCGAGCCGCCGCATTTACCGGCTGCGCACCGCCGAGAGCCGCCGCGCCCTGCGGCTGCATTACGCACAGCTCTGCGCGAATTTCGTCTGGCCGCTGCTCTTTTTCCGTGCAGGGGAGTACGCCGTGGCGTTCTGGTGGCTGCTGTTCCTGCTGGCGCTCGCCGCGGCGGAGATGGCCTCGTTCCGCCGTCTGGACCGCACCGCCGGGCGTCTGCTCGCGCCCTACCTCGCGTGGCTCGCCTTCGCGGCATACCTCAATTACGCCGTCGTGCGGCTGACCGCCTGACGTGACGCTGATTTTTCCATGTAAAATTGATGTAAAATCGAATATTGTTCCGCTTTTTCCTGTTGACACGGTACGAATGGACTGATACACTTAAAATGTATGCGTTTCGTAAAGAGATAATTAAGAGAATGTGAAACGGAGGAAGCATATGGAGAAATTTAAGAAGCGTCACAAACGATTGACAAGCTTAGTACTTTCTGCAGCCATGATTTTTAGCTTGGTTCCTGGTACGG
>ENA-ORCP01003729-ORCP01003729.1-human-gut-metagenome-genome-assembly--contig:-NODE-3729-length-11113-cov-3.211671_pt1 | contig 11113 bp, 8 predicted proteins | sample MGYA00242990_ERZ507991 | MGnify/ENA primary metagenome ERZ507991 (study PRJEB26167, sample SAMN06115496) | human gut metagenome | host: Homo sapiens | place: China:Henan | collected 2015-05-07 | study... | reverse complement strand
AATTCTCCTTATACTGTTTATAATTAATAATTATATCACATTTTGACTGTTTTTTATATACTTTTTGGATTTTTTCTGATTGGCGAGCTGACCGGCGTTTTGAAGACGATGGGCAAGCTGTCCGCAGAGGAGCGCCCCGTCATGGGTCAGGCCGCGAACAATGTTCGCGCCGCCATTGAGGAAAAAATCGAAACCGTCCGCGCCGAGCTGAAGGAGAAGGCCATGGAGGCCAGGCTGGAGGCCGAGGCCATCGACGTGACCATCCCCGGAACCCCTGTCCAGCTGGGTCACCGGCATCCGATGAACAAGGCGCTCGACGAGGCCAAGGATATTTTCATCTCCATGGGCTTCAAGATCCTCGACGGCCCGGAGGTCGAGCTTGCCGACTATAACTTCACCAAGCTGAATATCGCCGAGAACCACCCCTCCCGCGACCGCAGCGACACGTTCTACGTAACGGACAACGAGGAAGTCCTCCTGCGCACGCAGACCAGCCCCATGCAGATCCGCGCCATGGAGGCCATCGGCCAGCCGCCGATCCGCATTCTGGCCCCCGGCCGCGTGTATCGCAAGGACGAGGTCGACGCGACGCACTCCCCCATGTTCCACCAGATCGAGGGCCTTGTCATCGACAAGGGGATCACGATGGCCGATCTCAAGGGCACGCTTGAGACGCTCATCAAGGCCATGTACGGCCAGGATTCCGTTGTCCGCTTCCGCCCGCACCACTTCCCGTTCACCGAGCCGAGCTGTGAGGTCGACGTGCAGTGCTTCAACTGCCGCGGCAAGGGCTGCTCGACCGGCAAGGGCGAGGGCTGGATCGGGCTGCTGGGTGCCGGTATGGTGCACCCGAAGGTACTGGCCGGCTGCGATATTGACCCGGAAATCTACTCCGGCTTTGCCTTCGGCATCGGCCTTGAGCGTATGGCCATGCGCCGGTTCAAGATCAGCGATATGCGCATGATCTTCGAAAACGACATTCGCTTCCTGTCTCAGTTCTAAGGAGGGTACGACATGAATATTTCGAGAAAATGGCTCCGTGAATTCGTTGATATCACGGCTACGGATAAAGAATACGACTCCGTCATGACCCTCGCCGGTCAGAAGGTCGAGACGACCGAGCGCATGGACGCGGAGATCAAAAACGTCGTCGTCGGCAAGGTCCTGTCGATGAAAAAGCATGAAAACTCCGACCATATGTGGGTCTGCATGGTCGACTGCGGCTCCGGTGAGCCGGTGCAGATCGTCACGGGCGCACAGAATGTGCACGAGGGCGATCTGGTTCCGGTCGCGCAGCACAATTCGTACCTGCCCGGCGGCATCCACATCACGAAGGGCAAGCTGCGAGGCGTGGAGTCCTGTGGTATGCTGTGCTCCTACAAGGAGCTTGGCCTGACCGAGCCTGACTGCACGGAGGCGTATGCCGACGGCATCTGGATTCTGAACGACGAGGGCTGCGAGGTCGGCGAGGATATGAACGTCGTCATCGGCAACGATGATTCCATCGTCGAATTCGAGATCACGAACAACCGTCCGGACTGCTATTCGCTCATCGGACTCGCCCGTGAGACGGCCGCCGCGTTCAACGTGCCGATGAAGCACCATGAGCCGGTCGTCAAGGGCGGCGCAGAAGGAAATCTCTGCGATTTGCTTGATGTTGATGTGCAGGCGGACGACCTGTGCCCGCGCTACACGGCTCGTATGGTGCGCAATGTCAAGATCGCGCCCAGCCCCAAGTGGATGCGCCAGCGTCTGCGCTCGGCGGGCATCCGTCCGATCAACAATATCGTCGATATCACGAACTACGTCATGGTCGAATACGGCCAGCCGATGCACGCATTTGACTACCGCTATGTCAAGGGCGGCAAAATCGTCGTCCGCCGTGCGGGCGAGGACAAGACGCTCACGACGCTGGACGGCAATGTGCGCACGCTTCAGCCGGATATGCTCGTCATCGCCGACGAGACAAAGCCGGTCGGCCTTGCGGGCGTGATGGGCGGCGAAAACAGCGAGATCGTGGACGATACGGTCGACGTGGTCTTCGAATCCGCGAACTTCCTCGGTTCCTCTATCCGCAAGACGGCGCTGGCGCTCGGTATGCGCACGGACGCGTCCGCGAAGTTTGAAAAGGACATTGACCCGATGCTGACCGTCCCCGCCGTCAACCGTGCGTGCGAGCTGGTCGAGCTGCTTGGCGCAGGCGAGGTCATGGACGGCATGATCGACGTGCTGAACTATGTTCCGCAGCCCGTCACGGTCAAGCTCGAGCCGGAGCGCATCAACGCGCTGCTCGGCACGGATATCTCCGAGGCGGATATGATCGAGTATCTGCGCCGCGAGGAAGTTCCCGTCGTGGACGGCATGATCCAGGTCCCGTCCTGGCGGCCCGATCTGCGCGTGATGGCCGATATCGCGGAGGAAGTCGCCCGGTATTACGGCTACAACAACATTGAAACCACCCTCATGCGCGGCGCGACCACCATGGGCGGCTATTCCGACGAGCAGAAGCTGGAAAACGCCGCCGGTGCGGCGGCAAGAGCGCTGGGCTACAGCGAGATCATCACGTATTCCTTCGTCTCTCCGTCCTCGTTCGACGCCATCCGCCTTCCGGCGGACAGCCCGCTGCGCAAAACGGTCAAGCTCGTCAATCCGCTCGGCGAGGATACCTCCATCATGCGCACGGTCATTCTGCCGAGTATGCTGGATATCCTCTCCCGCAACTATGCGTTCAAGAACAAGGGCGACAAGCGCTATGAGATCGGCAAGATCTATCTGCCGGTCGAGGGCCAGAAGCTGCCGGACGAGCCGAAGCGCATGATCTTCGGTACGTATGGCGAGCATGAGAATTTCTTCACGCTCAAGGGCGAGATCGACGCGCTGCTCGAACAGCTGAACGTGCATCCGGCGGCATATATCGCCGACACGAAGAACCCGAGCTATCATCCGGGCCGCTGCGCCGATATTATCATCGACGACAAGAAGCTCGGCGTGACACTGCGATAAAGACATGAAACCAGCCGTTCCCGGTTCACTCCGGGAGCGGCTGTTGTTTCGTTAAAAGACCTGTTTTGCAGAAGGTCGGTTCGTAGGGGCGGACGACTCTGTCCGCCTGCGGGATGCAGTGCTTTTTTCAGAAATCTGCGGCGAATCCGTAAGTGTCCGCACGGCTGGTTGTCCATCTTTACACTTGGACACGCTGAGATAACCGCAATTAAAAAAGCAAGCCGTTATATGCAGGACTGGAGACTTGAAGGCTGTACCCTGTATGTAACATTAGAGCCCTGCCAGATGTGTGCCGGCGCTATTATTCAGGCAAGAATTCCACGTGTAGTTATCGGTTCAATGAATTCTAAGGCTGGCTGTGCCGGTTCTGTTCTTAACATTTTGCAAATGCCACAATTTAATCATCAGGCTGAGGTTGTAAGGGGCGTATGCGAAGAACAGTGTTCAACTATGCTAAGCTCCTTCTTTAAGGAACTGCGCGAGAAGAAAAAAATACTCAAAGAAAAGGCACTTGCTGAAAGCTCTGACGCAGATAACAATCAGGGATTTATTAACCGTTAATTCAAGGAATACCTTAACATAATTATTTAAAGTGCATTTAACGCCTGGAGGACTACCTATGAACGTAAGATACAGTCTTGGAGATTACACGCTTAAAGTATTAGGCTGTGATAAAAGCCTTGATGTTCTGGATTTCTATTACAGAAACCGCAACGATTTTGATATATATGAAAGTGATAAGCCAGAAGCTTTCTATACAGAAAAATTCATCAAGAATATGCTCAATGCTGAGAACAAAGCTCTTATGTCTTTACATTTTGTAAGATTTTTTCTTGTATCTAATGACAATCCCGACTACATTATCGGAACTATTTCTTTATCCCACATCAACAGAGGCTCATCACCATCTGCTAATATGGGATATAAAATAGACCGTCTTAACCGCGGCAAAGGGCTTGCTTCCCTTATGATTGCCCATATGCTTGATGTGGTAATTCCCGATTTAGGTATCCACCGCACAGAATGTTACATTCATCCTGACAATAAGATTTCACTCCACCTTATGGACAAAATGTCATTTATTGATGAAGGCATTGCACATTCTTATGTAAAGCTTAACGGCAAATGGCAGGATCACAGACGTTTTGTCTATATCTCCTGATACCAGTATCCAAAATATGGATTAGAATAATCGCTTCTATGGCTTTTCTTAAAATTGTTAAAGCCAAACATTGAAGCCATATACCTCTCCCTGTTGCAGTACATTCCCGGCACGCCAATAAAATAATGTGTGTTATTCTCATTTTCACACACCCTGCCAAACAAAAGATGCCGGAAATTATAATATCCGTGTATTAAAAAACTGTTATTTATTATGTCATTCTCTATGGACAACAGCTCTTTAAGCACCTCTGTTGACACCTCTACGCAGTCGTACAGATAGTCATCATCAAATGCGTCAATATAATCAGGCTTTGCATACAATAATTTATCGACTTTTTTGTCAAAGCTGGTCTTTGCTTTTTTTCTTTTTGACTTATCATTATCACTTTCCATTATCTTATTACCCTGACCGGTGCAGTTATCCAAAGTCTCCGCCTGCATAATTGCAACATCCTTATCCTCCTGTATCATACATCCATTGGTGTATGCTGTATTACTGTCTGACTGTGCTGCACTGACTGTTCCATTCATATTCTGCAAAGCATTAGCATTTTCTGGTGCATTATTATCCACTGCTACGTTATGGCTGGCATTGTCTGGTTTATTGGTACTATCTTTGAAATTATCAACAACAGAAGCTCTTTTTCTTTCATTAATCAACATTTCTTTGTCAACGAAGTGGATTTTTTGTGTATTAATGCTCTCATCTTTCCACATTGAGAACATCATATAGAATGCATCCGCCTGATTGGCTATTCCAATGCCGCATATGTCAGAAAATGCGTACCCTGTACTATCAATGTTGGACGAATTAAATATGCCCTTGTACACAGCCATACCATTCTGCACCATACAGTCGCCAGCCTTTAAAAGCTGGTATTCACCACTGTTATAACCTGCGAATAACAGATACACCCCGAATAGTTCCGGAGTATCAGTATATACACCCCTTAGATTAATATTTAACCGGATTTCTCCCCTGACAACTTCAACCTTTGCAAAGCCTACATTCTTATCCTTAACTCCACCCGGATATGAATAGATATATGACACAAAACGTTGATAATCAGCCATTTTAAAACCTCCCTTAGGACATAAGATTAACTAATCAATCTTATGTCCTAAGGGAGGTAAATATTCATTGCCTTAATTATGTGCTGTCTGTTATCTGTTATTAATTATCGCATTAGTAAGAGCCGCGAACTGCTCTAATGTGAGTGCTTCTCCTCTTATTGTAGCAGAAAATCCACACTGTTCTAATGCTTTAAGCAGTTCCTCTTTGGATACATTGACTTCACCGCTATTACCCACGCTGTTCATCATAGTCTTTCTTCTTTGGTTAAATGAAGCTCTTATTATCTTGAACATAAGATGTTCATCAAGCACATCAACTGGAGGCTTCTGGTATCTTTCCAGCTTTATTACCGCTGAGTCTACATTTGGACGTGGCATAAAACAGCTTGCTGGAACATTAAGCACAATCTTAGGTCTGGCATAATACTGCACTGCTAATGAAAGTGCACCGTAATCTTTAGTTCCCGGACCTACCTGCATACGGTCTGCCACTTCCTTCTGAACCATAATAGTTATGCTGTCCAAAGGCACACAACTCTCAAAAAGTCCCATAATAATAGGAGTTGTTATGTAGTAAGGAAGGTTAGCAACAACCTTTATTGGCTTACCACCATTTTTCTTGTCTGCAAGTTCCTTAATATTAAGCTTTAATATATCCTCATTGATAACTGTTACGTTATCATACCACGACAGTGTATCCTCTGTAAGAATTGGTATAAGCTTCTTATCAATCTCGACAGCTACAACCTCTCTTGCATTCTCGCAGAGTATCTGTGTCATAGTTCCAATACCCGGTCCTACCTCAAGCACGAAATCATCCTTCGTAACTCCGGCTTCCCTCACAATCTTTTCAACTACATTTTCATCTATAAGAAAGTTCTGACCGAACTTCTTCTGAAAATTAAAACCGTATCTGTTAAGCACCGCGATTGTATTAGTCGGATTGCCAAGGTGCATAACGTGTGCGTATTTATTATCCACTGTATAATCTCCATTCTTATAATTACTGATTGACGAATATGTTATGCCTCTTTAAAGAATAACCTTCTCGCATTGTTATTAGTAATGTCCACTATCTCATCATAAGACATTTTCTTGATTTCTGCCAGCTTTTCTATGACATATCTTATATTACTGCTGTCATTTCTTTTGCCCCTGTTAGGAACTGGTGCAAGATATGGGCAGTCTGTTTCTAATAATATGCGCTCCATTGGTATAACCTCCGCCGCCTCAACAAGCTTTCTTGCATTCTTAAAGGTAAGCACGCCGCCTATTCCAAAGTAGAAGTTCATATCGTAAAATGTCTTGACCGACTCCTTAGTATATGAATAACAGTGTATTATTCCACCTATCCTGTCCGCATTTCCATTTTTTAAAATGTTAATTGTGTCCACACAGGCTTCTCTGGAATGTATAATCACTGGATTATTAACTTCAACAGCCATCTGTAACTGCCTTTCAAACCATTTAAGCTGTACTGCCCTCTCTGGCTCATCATAATAATAATCAAGTCCAATCTCACCTATTGCAACAACCTTCGGATTGCTTAGTGCTTCTTCCTTAAGCCAGCTTATAATATCCTCATTAAGTTTGTCATAATCATCTGGGTGAACGCCTATAGCCGCATATATATTCTTATACTGCTTCGCAAGATTTAAAGTCTTCCTGCACCCTTCTATGCTTGCACCGACATTTACAATAGTATCAATGTCTGTAGATAAAAGCTTATTAAGCAGTTCGTCCCTATCCACATCAAATGCTTCATCATCATAATGTGCGTGTGTATCAAATATTCTCATTCTTATTCTTCCCTGACTTTCCTGTCTTTCCAAGCGCAATCACCCATACAACTGACAGGATAATTCCTGCTATGCTGACAATTGCTCCCTGCCATAAATAAGGCACTTTAATATTAATAACTGTTGTACCTTTCTGTATATACATAAGATTATTCTTTTTTTCAATATTCTGTGCTGTGCTGAATATGTCGTGATAAGCAAGTGCAGTGTTAACATTATCCTCATTAGATGTTATTGTAATCGTGCTGCCTGTATAATCAATTGTAAGAGGAACTATCTTTCTTTGTGGCAATGTTTCCTGTGTAAGACCTGACATATTCTCAAGCAGTCTTCCAACTGTCTTATCACCTGTCATACTGTAGAAATTCATAATGCCAAGACCACACATTATTATATTATCATTCTTAACTGTTCCATAGAAATCAAGACTCAGTCCATTATCGTCAACACTTCCGTAAGAAGTATCAAGTCCATCAAGATATACAGTATTCCACTCAGTGTGTCCCTGTGGGAACATATCTGTATATACACGCCCAATTCTTGTATTCATCTCTGGATAACCATTCTCGAACTTAACCGCATTACAGGTAACTCCAAGAAATGTCTGTGTATGGGTTCTCTTATCCTGCGGAATGGAGTCTGCTGAGATTATAATCTTAACCCCTGCCTCACTAAGTCTTATAATAAGCTCCTCTGCCGCCTCTTTATCATTATAAGTAAAGCCGTCAAGGAATATCTCTTTATACTGCGATAGCTGCTCAAATGTATAATCATCAAGATTATAAGAGTCCGTTTCTTCTACCGCTGGAAATCTTAAAGAAATTCCTGAAGCACCACTTCCTATTCCTATAGCTTCATAAGTGCTTATAGTTCCCCAGTTACCATTAACATCAAGATGATAAAGCCTGTAATCACCATTGTAGTCAACAAGCTTATAACCCACAGCATTTGCCGCCTCATCAAGCTTATCAAGAGTTCCTGTATATTTATTAAGTTGTGAAAGCCTTACAACAACTGTGTCGTTACCAAGCTCCTCGCATCTGTCAAACATATAGTAAAATCTGCTTTCAGCCATAGCCTTATTAAGATTGGCTATGTTAGTTGATGTGTTAGCCGCTTCCCAGCCCGCACCAAATGCAGCCGGCACTCCGTTATTCCAGTCTGCTGTAAGCCACGCACCCATAGCTCCAAGACTGCTCGCATCCATAAGTGCAAGCCTCTGTCCTGTTATGCTCTGTGCCTTTGATATAAGTGTATAGTTCTGTGTATGATTAATCCTGTCCTCTGCCTCACTTGTATCTGTCATATTTAATGATAAAATGTCATCAATAAGCGATGTATCAGAAGAATTATCCTCTGATGTACTATTATACCGGCTGAACATTCCACTTAAAGATATTTTATTATCTTCTGTAAACAGACTTCCGCCTGTTATCAATGTAAGTGATGGCACTATATCTGCTATAAGAAGAACACACATCAATAGCACCAACGGCTTCTTTAATGTATCCCACTTAAGAAAGCTGTACAATATAAAGCATAATGCTATGGAAATAAATCTTAACATCCAAAGATACTGGCTTCCTGGAAGAAGGCTTAACACCGGATACATAGCTGTAGTAGTGCATACAAGAATGACTACCGCTGTCACAAATCCCGCTCTTGACTTCTTATATCCAAGGAATATTCCGCATACCGCTATTATGCACGCTGCAATCCCATAGTAGAAATGGGAGTTATTGCTCTTAATTCTATCAAGCGGATTAAGAGTAACAACAAGCTTCTGAAAGAAGTTAGCCATATTTTCTGAGTTATCAAGTGATGTTATTCCTCCATTAAGCGAAGCAACAAGCCATATTCCAAGAACCATAAATCCAAGCAGTATGCTGACAATCACTTCCAATACCGCTCTCTTATTGCCTTGCTGGAACATATACACTATGCAGTATATAAGCACTGCCAGTGCAATCATACCAGCATAGCCAAGATGACACATTGCCATAAGTGCGAATGTAACTATAATTATAGGAATATATATTCTCTTTCTCTCTGACAGATATTCACATACCGCATATATGAATACAGGCAGAAATATCATACACAATGATCTTGCAAGATTACCTTCAACAAACAATGCAAGCAGATTATTAGGCATAAAGAACCATATAAGTCCAACAAATGCACCAAGATATGGCCTATTCATTTTCCTGCCTATTATAAGCCATAATATGCTGTTAAAAAAGCAGACTGAGCCCACGAATATAAGGTATCCTGCAAGCTGTCCTCCACCTGCAATCATCTGGCATAATGCCATATAATATGCTGTAAGTGGTGCCCAGTAACGCATAATCTCCACGCCGTTATACCACATAGAATTATATATAGGATACCAGCTGCCTTCCTTTATAGAATTGTATACATAATCTCCACGGAATATATGATACATAGTATCTGAACCTGTAGGGTATGCCCCATTATTCTTAACTAAGAATACAACAAGCACTGACACTGCCAGATATATTATTGGCATAAGAATTAACAGATACCACGTCTTCCTGTTCACATCATTTCTATTCATAACAGCCATCATCCTTCTGTTAAATCATCTAATACTGCATCCATAACCTCAGATAATATTATATTCTCTGTATCTGCGTTAATCTGTGCATTTCCCTCCTGCTCTGCCATATTAACAATATAACTTCTTGTAGGAGTTTCGCTCGCCTCTAATCTTGTCATCATTCCACCGATATCATGAATTATCCTGTAGAATTCACTTGAAAAATAATCAGTTACATTCTCAAGTGTCGGCATTATGCTGTCAAAAGGCTCTTCATCATTAAGCACCTTATTCTGGTACTTTTCAAGGAAATTGGCAATTCCCTTCTCGAATATATTAAACTCAACAAATGAGCTTCTTCCAAACTTAATATCCAGAGCGAACTCCCATGTGTGTGGATGTATTTCACCCTTCTTGCCATCAATAATTATGTAATGCCTCATATTAAGGTAAAATTTAATTCTATATTCCCTGTACAACTTAACTGCCATATTAATCTCCATTCCTGTCTGATATTTTAAGCATATACACTGTATTTATACAGCCTTACTCTGTTTATATCTGTCCTTAAGTTTACTAATATCAGCTTCATTATTAACAAGCTGGCTGTTCTCAACTGATGAATTATCATCTACAAGTATATTAATCTTGTCCAGGGCACGCTTTTCATCAATCTTAATAAATATAAGCACAAGATCCGCCCTGCCATATTCAAATCTCAGAACATTTTTATCAAGAATATATACTGCTCTTTCTATAAACTTAACCCTGCTTTCAATATTCCTGCATTTGATATGTATAAATGTGACCGGATATATCTCCCTCTTAGTAATCTTTTCAAGAAACGGAATAATAGCCTTCTGCTTCCACAGATTATTTCTTGTATCGTGAAGGTCGCTTTCCATAAGCTTCTGGTTAATCTTTGAAAGTCGTCTGTTGACCGTATCGATTGTATCCTTCTGTACGTCCATTTTGAATAACATATGTCTTATATAATAAGCCATAAGCATTGGCACTAAGACAATAATCAGAAGAAGTACCACGAATAATGTAGTCATCTGTGTCTTTACACCAAGATAACTGTTGTTATCAAGAAGTGCACCCCTCTGTGTAAGCAGGCATAATCTGTATGGCTCATTCTTATATTCAAACAGAACTCCTGAGGCAATATAATCGTTGTCGTTAATATTAATTGTCTTATGCGCAACCTTATTCTGTATAAGACCATCTATGAACTCCTTGGCACTATCTGACATATAATATGTTGAAGCTGTAACGCCTTTATATTTATTAGTTTCTGTTATATCTTTTACAAATAGCATTGACTGGTCCTTTGAAAATGTCCAGTAATGGTTAGACGAGGCATCCATTGTCTCAAGGATTTCCTTAATAATCTGCTCATCATTTCTATTATCCTTAAGATTAATCTGGTCAAGAACAAGCTGTACATACGCATCCTGCTGTGTCGCACACACATCAAGAATTCCGTCCTCATACCTTTGAAGTTCTATAT
>ENA-ORCP01003725-ORCP01003725.1-human-gut-metagenome-genome-assembly--contig:-NODE-3725-length-11121-cov-4.055505_pt1 | contig 11121 bp, 8 predicted proteins | sample MGYA00242990_ERZ507991 | MGnify/ENA primary metagenome ERZ507991 (study PRJEB26167, sample SAMN06115496) | human gut metagenome | host: Homo sapiens | place: China:Henan | collected 2015-05-07 | study... | reverse complement strand
GCTCGGGGACACCGTGTAAGACCTCGCTGGTGCAGGCGGTGGTGGCTGAACCGAGAATCCCCCGGCTTTAGCCGTGGGGAGTGTCAACCGAAGGTCCGTTCTGCATGACCATCTGCCTTATGTCCAATCGTCACCTGCCTGCGCTGCAATTCCTGACGGGTGGGTTAATCTGCAGCCCTCGGCGGATTTGACCGACCCTGTTTTCCGCATCCGAAGGCCCCTTGCATGAAGGCTACAAAAACGTTGAAATTTTTGCTTAGTAATTTGGTAACGAATTACCACGCTAAAGCGTTGACAAATGAAATCGTCCCTGATATGATAAATGCCATCATAAGGGCGGCACCAACGTCCCGAAACCAACAGAAACGAGGGCAAGGATATGAAAAAGGCAATGGCAATTTTGTTGGCGGCTGTTCTGGCACTGGCCTGCACCGCCTGCGGCGGCAGCAAGAACGGGGAGACCAAGGACCGTCTGGCGCAGATCAAGGAAAAGGGCTACATCGAGCTGTGTACCGAGCCCTATTTCGCCCCCTATGAATATGTAGACCCCAACAAGAGCGGGGAGGACCAGTATCAGGGCATGGACATTGAGGTGGCCAGGTACATCGCCGACAAGATCGGCGTGGACCTGAAGATCACCGCTCTGGATTTCACCGCCGTGCTGGCCGGTGTGGCGGACGGCAAATATGATTTCGCCATCTCCGCCATCGCCTATGCCCCTTCCCGGGCGGAGGCCATGCGGCTCAGCGATGTGTACTACTCCTCCAATACCGGCTATGGCTTCATCGTCCGGACGGAGGACGTTGACAAATATAACGACCTGGATTCCTTGAAGGATGCCGTGGTCATCACCCAGAGCGGCTCCGTTCAGGAAGCGCTGTATAACCAGTATATCAACGGCGCCTGCAAGGAATTCAAGCTGGTGGCCAACATGACTGACGGCTATCTGGCCGTGGCCGAAGGCAAGGCCGATGTGTGCATCTGCTCCACTGCCTCCGCCCAGCTGTATGCCGATGCCAACGGCGGCATGTCCATCCCCGACTACCGCTTTAAGGTGGACCCCAATATGAACGGCACCTGCGTGGCCATGCCTATGGACGATACGGAGTCCCTGGCGGAAGTGGTCAACCAGTGCATCGCTGAATTGAAGGAAAACGGCCAGACGGACATCTGGTACAGTGAATATGAAGAGCAGGCCGCGGCTCTTGGCATCGAATAAGCGGCAAAATCGGTTTTAGGAGCGGAATCCTATGGAAAAGGTCATCAAGGTTTGGTTGAAATATTATCCGGTGTACCTCTCAGGCCTGTGGGGCACCCTCTGGATCTCGGCAGTCACCGTGTTTCTGGGGGCCCTGCTGGGCATGGTGGTGGCCCTCATGCGGATGAGCCGCCTGAAGATCCTCCGGACCGTCTTCAATGTATATGTGGAGATCCTCCGGGGCACCCCCATCCTTCTCCAGCTGTATTTCTTCTGGATTGGCCTGCCCAAGCTGGTGCCCTTTGAACTGACGGATACCCAGTGCATCGTGGCGGCTCTGGTGGTAAACGCCTCCGCCTTCATCTCCGAGATCATCCGGGCCGGCATCGGCGCGGTGGACAAGGGGCAGTGGGAGGCCGCCCGGAGCATCGGCCTTTCCGAGACCCATGTGATGACCCGCATCATCCTGCCGCAGGCGGTGAAGAACATTCTCCCGGCCCTGTGCAACGAGTTCATCTCCACCGTGAAGGGCACCTCCCTGGCCTCCGTGTTCTTCGTGGGGGAGCTGATGACCAGCTTCAAGACCGTCCAGAGCGCCACCTTTCTGGCGCTCCAGTCCCTGACCATCGTGGGCATCATTTATTTCCTGTTGAACTTTATCCTCTCCCGGCTCCTGCGGGTCATTGAAAGGAGGCTGACCGTCAGTGACTGACGTGATTCTGGAAACCCGGAACCTGAAAAAGAGCTTTGGCAAGCTGGAGGTGCTGAAGGGCATCTCCACGGGAATCCGCCGGGGCGAGGTGGTGTCCATCATCGGCCCCTCCGGCGGCGGCAAGTCCACGTTTCTCCGCTGTCTGAACCTGCTGGAAACGCCGGACGGCGGCCAGGTCCTCTTCAAGGGACAGGACATCACCGACAAAAAGCTGAACATCTCACAATACCGCCAGAGCATCGGCATGGTGTTCCAGCATTTCAATGTGTTCCCCAACCTGACGGTGCTGGAAAATGTGACACTGGCCCCGGTTCTGGAAAAGAAGGTCCCCAAGGATCAGGCGAAAGAGGAGGCCATGGCCCTGCTGCGCCGGGTGGGTCTGGGGGACAAGGCCGATGAGTATCCCCGGAAGCTCTCCGGCGGCCAGAAGCAGCGGCTGGCCATCGTCCGGGCCATGGCCATGAAGCCGGAGGTCATGCTTTTTGACGAGCCAACCTCCGCTCTGGACCCGGAAATGGTCAAGGAGGTCCTGAACGTCATCCGGGAGCTGACCCGCAGCGGCATGACCATTCTCATCGTCACCCACGAGATGGGCTTCGCCCGGGAGATATCCGACCGGGTGCTCTTCATCTGTGACGGCGTTATCAAGGAGGAGGGAACCCCGGAGCAGATCTTCACCTGCCCCCACGAGCCCAGCACCATTAAATTCCTGAGCATGGTACTTTGACACTCCCCATGACTCATTCGGTAAAGGAGATTGATATCATGATCCAGACCATCAAAGATCTGGTTTCCGCCAAGGCGGATACCACCGTGGCCCTGGCCAAGGAGATCTGGGGCTACGCCGAGCTTTCCTACGAGGAAACCAAGTCCGCCGCCGCCCTCATCGCCGCCCTGAAGCAGGAGGGCTTCACCATTGAGGAGGGCATCGCGGATATTCCCACCGCCTTTACCGCCACCTATCAATGCGGCAGCGGCAAGCCGGTGGTGGGCTTTCTGGCGGAGTATGACGCCCTGTCCGGCCTGAGCCAGAAGGCGGGCTGCCCGGTACAGGAGCCCGTCCAGGAGGGCGGTGCCGGTCACGGCTGCGGCCACAATCTGCTGGGTGCGGGGTGCTATGCCGCCGCCGTGGCCCTGCAGGACTACCTGATCAAGGAGAAGAAGGATGGTACCGTGATCTTCTTCGGCTGTCCTGCCGAGGAGGGCGCCGGTTCCAAGCAGTTCATTGCCCGGGCCGGGTACTTTGACAATGTGGATTTTGCCTACACCTGGCACCCGGAGACTGTCAATGAGGTGGGCTCCCGGGGCAGCGTGGCTATCATGGGTGCCAACTTCACCTTTGACGGCATCGCCGCCCACGCCGGCGGAGAGCCCCATTTGGGCCGCAGCGCCCTGGACGCCGTGGAGCTGATGAACGTGGGCTGCAACTACCTGCGGGAGCACATGATCGACGCCGCCCGCATCCACTATGCCTATTCCGATCCCGGCGGCACCGCCCCCAACGTGGTCCAGAGCCACGCCGTCATCAAGTACGAGGTCCGGGCCCCCAAGGTCAGCCAGGTCCAGGAGCTGTTCACCCGGGTGGTGGACGTGGCCAGGGGTGCAGCGTTGATGACCGGTACCAAGATGAAGTATGAGATCACCATGGCCTTCTCCGATTATGTTCCCAACCGCACTCTGGGGGCCGTGGTGGATCAGTGCATGCGGGAGCTGGGTGCTCCGGAGTGGACTGAGCCGGACTGCCGGCTGGCGGCGGAGTTCCTCCGTACCTATCCCCGCACCACCATGGTGGGCATCCGGGAAAAGCTGGGCTACTACTTTGAGCCGGAGGAGCTGGACGCCGCTCTGGAAAAGCCTCTGGACCGAGTTATCCATCCCTTTAACCCCAAGGAGACCGCCTACAGCTCCGGTTCTACCGACGTGGGCGATGTGGGCTACGCCACCCCCACCGTTATGTTCCATGTGGCCACCGCCTGCCTTGGCAACGTGGGCCACTCCTGGCAGAATACCGCCTTCGCCTGCTCCGACATCGGTATGAAGGGCATGCTGCGGGCGGCGGAGATCATGACCCTGGCCGCTATCCGCACCATGGACCAGCCGGCGGTCATTGCCAAAGCCCGGGAGGAGCTGAAGCAGAAGAACGGCGGCGGCAGCTACCACTGCCCACTGCCGGACTATGTGACGCCTCCCATCGGCCGCTATTGAGCTTCACAGCCTTCAGCCGCCCGTGCCGGTCTGCCAAAGAACCGCTGCTTTCAAATACATCCGGCCCATCCGCCGCCTGGAACGCACCTGACTACAAAAGCAAAAGGCCCGCTCTTTCGAGCAGGCCTTTTCGTTTTTATAGCTCCAGCAGAAACCGGGCGGCACTTTCCATGGCTGCCGCCGCTTTTTTGATGGGGAACATCTGAAATACGTGCCACATTCCCTCGCTGACCTCCAGCCGGCAGGGCACATGGGCCGCCCGCAGCGCCGCAGCCAGGGACGCGGAATCGGAATAGAGGATCTCATGGTCTCCCACCTGGCTCAGGGTAGGCGGAAATCTCCCCAGGTCCCCCAGCAGGGGCGACAAATCCGGGTCATGGAGATCCCTGTCCCCGGCGTATGCCCTCCGGACGGCCTCGATGTACTCCGGCGTCAGCATGGGGTCGCTCTCCACCCGCTCCCGGTAGGATGCCCCGGACATGGTCATATCCGTCCAGGGGGACATCAGCAGCAGGGCCCGGGGCATCCAGCGCCCAGCGGCCTTCAAGCGGCGGCACAGCACCAGGGCCAGGTTGCCTCCGGCGGAATCTCCCGTCACCGTTACGTTTTCCGCACCGTATCCCCGATACATCAGATAGTCCCAGGCCCGCATGGCATCCTCCACTGCCGCCGGGTAGGGATGCTCCGGCGCCAGCCGGTACTCAAAGCTCAGCACATCGTAGCCGGTGACGTGGGCCAGTTTGGAGGACAGCACCCGGGAATAACCCAGGTTGCCGCTGGTATAGCCGCCGCCGTGGCAGTAGAGGATCACCCGGCGGTCCCCATGGGGCGCTTTCAGCCGGGTCCAGGCAGCAGGCATGGTCCCGATGGAAAGCTCTTCATACTCCATCCCCGCCATAGGGGCGGTAAGGCGGCCCAGAATTTCCTGGTTCCGGCGCTGATGCTCCAGCTCCTCCGGGGTCATGGCCTCCGGGGAACCGGCGCTGTGCAGGGCTTTCAACGCCCGCATCAGCGGGTCCATCCGGGGTTTTTCGGCATCCGTTTTCCGTTTTCTGCCTAATTGCAGCTTTTCCATAGGTCCTCCGCTCTTTCGTGTTAATTGCAGAATATCATAAATCGCGGAAAATGGGAAGTGGAAAATGGGCCAACTCTTGCTACGCCATTCCCCATGTGCTACAATGACCTGTAACTATTTTCAGGGAGGTGACGCGGATGGCAAAACCGGACAGTCAGTGGTACCGGCTGGACAATGCCGGCATTCTCTATTCCGCCCTGCAAAGGGAGGAATATTCCGCCATCTACCGCTTCTCCGCCCTGATGACAGAGCCGGTGCGGCCCGCCGCCCTGCAAAACGCCATTGACCGGGTGCTGCCCCGGTTCCCCAGCTTTGCCGTCCGCATCCGCCGGGGTTTATTCTGGTACTATCTGGAGCCAAACACCGCCCCGGGCCCCTTTTTGAAGGCCGACGTGGCCAATCCCTGCCAGCCGGTGCGCTTCCGGGAGGATAACGGCTGGCTGGTGCGGTTTTACTACTACCGGAACCGCATCTCCCTGGAGGTGTTCCACGCCCTGTCCGACGGGGCCGGGGCCCTGATCTTTTTCCGGACGCTGCTGGCGGAGTATCTGCGGCAGACCGGCATAAGCGTTCCGGCCGGAAACGGCGTGCTGGACCTGGAGGAACCGCCCCGGAAGGATGAGCTGGAGGACGCTTACGCCCGCTATGCCGGGCGGCACGCCCTGGGTCTGCGGCGGATGCCTAAGGCCTATGCCAACACCGGCACCCCGGAGCCTTTTTACACCTTCCATGTCACCATGGGCTTCGTGCCCCTGGAGAAGCTCCGGGAGGCCGCACGGAGTTATGACGCCTCCATCACAGAGTACCTTTCCGCCGTGCTGATCCACGTGCTGCTGGAAAAGCAGCGCCGGGAGCATCCCCACAAGGAACGCCCGGTGGCCCTGGCGGTGCCCATCAATCTGCGAAGCTGGTTCCCCTCGGAAACGGTGCGGAACTTCATTACCACCGTCCGCCCCAGCATCGACCCTGCCCTGGGGGATTACACTTTTCCGGAAATTGTCTCCCAGGTGCGGCATTATATGAAGCTCCATATCCACCGCCAGGAATTACAGGCCGCCTTTACCGGCAATGTCCGCTTTACGAAAAATTTCTTTCTCCGGGCGGTACCGGTGTTTCTGAAAAATCCGGTAATGGCCCTGAATTATTACCTTTTCGGCGTGCGGCCTTACTCCTGCACCTATACCAATCCCGGTGCCTTTACCGTGCCGCCGGAGATGGCTCCCCATATTCAGGGCATGGAGGTGGTGCTGGGCCAGGCCACCGTGCCCCGGTGCCACTGTGCCTCCATCAGCTATGGAGACATCATGGAAATCACCTTTGCCGGCACCCAGGCCGAAACGGACACGGAGCGGGACTTTTTCCGCTTTCTGGTCCGGGAGGGCATCCCGGTGCGGATCGAGAGCAACCGATAAGAGGAGTATTTTATGTCTTACTGTGTCAACTGCGGCGTGGAGCTGGACCCCAGCGCCAAAACCTGTCCCCTGTGCGGGACGCCTGCCTGGCATCCGGAACTGGATGCGCCGCCCTACTTTCCCGCCAACTCCGCCGCCGTACAGCCCGCCTCCAGGCGAGAGGCCGCCATTCTGCTGACGGCTATGCTGGTGTCCGTGTCCCTGTGCTGCGGGCTTTTGAACCTGTTTCTGCCCACGGACCGTCCCTGGTCCCTGTACGTCATCGGGGCGGCGGTGATGCTGTGGGTCTGGTTCACCCTGCCTATGGTGCTGCGGCGGCTGCCGGTCTTTTTCCGGCTCACCGCCGATGTGGCGGCCATTGGCATCTATGTCTGGCTCATCTCCATCGACCTGGGCGGCAGCCGCTGGTTCCGGGGGCTGGCCCTGCCCATGATCGGCTGGGCTGGGGTGCTGGTCTTTCTTTTGAGCTTTCTGCTCCGGGGCGGGCGGCGCTCCACACTCTCCGCCATTGCCCTGATCATCGGGGCGGCTGGGCTTCTGGCGATGGGCATTGAATTCTGCATCGACCGGTATTTCCGTGGTGTGTGGCAGCCAGGGTGGTCCCTGATCGTGCTGGCGGTCTGCGTGGGACTCATCATCCCCCTGCGGATCGTCCGGCGGGTGCCCTCTCTCCGGGAGGAGGCCCGCCGCCGCTTCAACCTGTAATTTTAAGGAGGCTTTCTTTATGAACATCTCTCAGATCGTCAATAACCCCCACCAAATCTAACGATTTGGAGGGGGCTTGCGAGAAATCGTAAGCCCTGATTGACTACCCTAAGTGTTTCGAGCACTACGTTACTCAAGAATGTAAGAATAGGCACCGGCGGGCGTGAATCCGAACCTGCCGCACTGCGGTGTGTGATTAAAAGCTCTGAGGGTAAGGAGCGGTGTTGCACACGAAAACCTTGAGATAACATTGGGTACGGATACCTGACGGCCGAAAGGCCGCGTGGCTTTTTCGTTAGCAACAATCAAAGAAGAAGGAGGAAGGCATCATGCCAAACAAAGTGTATGTCATCAACAAGCACGGACGTCCGCTGATGCCCTGCTCCCCGGCAAAAGCCCGTCATCTGCTGGATGAAGGGAAAGCCAAAGTGAAGAAGAGGACGCCCTTTACCATCCAGCTGGTCTACGGAAGCAGTGGCTACACCCAAGAAGTCATTCTGGGCGTAGACGCTGGAAGTAAGACCATCGGGATGTCGGCATCCACTACAAAAGAGGAGCTGCTCTCCGCAGAAGTAAAACCTCGAAATGACGTGGTGGATTTACTATCCACCCGTCGAGAGTTCCGCAGAGCCCAGAGAAACCGCAAGACCCGGTATCGCAAGCCGCGCTTCGATAACCGAGTCCGCAGCAAGCACAAGGGATGGTTGGCGCCTTCTGTGGAGGTCAAAATCCAAGAGCATATCACTGCCATCCGGCGCGTCTGTGGTATCCTGCCCGTCAGCAAAGTGGTCATAGAGACCGCCGAGTTCGACCTGCAGATGCTGAAAGCCATTGCGGATGGAAAGCCCGTTCCGCAAGGTGAGGATTACCAGCAGGGCGAGATGTATGGTCACTACAATGTACGGCAATACGTGCTTTGGAGAGACGGGTACACCTGCCAATGCTGCGGAGCTCATACAACCAAGAAGAAAGAAGTTCGGCTCCATGTCCATCATCTGGAGAGCAGGAAGGTAGGCGGCGACGCCCCGGACAACCAAGTTACCCTTTGCGAGAGCTGTCACGAAAAACTCCACAAGGGGTTGATTGCGGAGAAGGACTTCAAAAAGCGCAAGCGGAAGTCAACCAGAGATGCCACATTCATGGGCATCATGCGGAAGACTTTAATGCAGAGGCTCTGCTCTGAGTTGCCTATCCCCGTCATTGAGACCAGAGGCTACATCACAAAGGCGACCCGAGAGAAGCTGCTGGTGCTTCCCAAGAGCCACACCAACGATGCTCTGGCAATCGCACAGGGGAAGCAGGGCTTCAATGTGGGCTACCTTCCGGAAATCGCACAAATCGATAAGATTTACACGATTCGTCCGGTAAGACATCACAACCGCCAGCTGTACAAGGCGACTATCCTCAAGGGAGGCATCCGTAAATCCAATCAAACAAAGAAGTACGTATTTGGGTATCGTCTTTTTGACAAAGTCCAATTTAACGAACAGGACTGCTTCATTTGGGGAAGAAGAACTACCGGAATCTTTACCATTAAAACGATAAACGGGAAAATGATAAAGGACGGTATCTCTTTCAAAAAATTAAAACTCGTAGAAAAATCCACGAGTTATTTAATTGCTTAATTTTAATACACGAAAGGAGGGAACGGCAATTCCTCACCGCCCAATGCTTCACATTGGACGGTGTACCCTTGCCGCAACAATGGAATTTTTATCGAACAAGCCCCTGCTCATTACGGATACCATCCTCCGGGACGCCCACCAGTCTCAGGCGGCCACCCGCATGACCACGGAGGATATGCTCCCCGCGCTGGAAATGCTGGACTCCATCGGCTACTACTCTCTGGAGTGCTGGGGCGGCGCCACCTTCGACGCCTGTATGCGTTTCCTGAACGAGGATCCGTGGGAGCGGCTGCGGACCATCCGCCAGCACGTGAAGCACACGAAGCTGCAAATGCTGTTCCGGGGCCAGAACATTCTGGGCTACAAGCACTATGCCGACGACGTGGTGGACGCCTTCTGCCGCAAGTCCATTGAAAACGGCATCGACATCATCCGCATTTTCGACGCGCTGAATGACGTGCGGAATCTGGAACAGGCCATCAAGTCCACCCGGAAGTACGGCGGCGAGGTGGAGGCCACCATGAGCTACACCGTCTCCCCCATTCACAACGAGGACTACTTCGTGAAGCTGGCCAAGACGCTGGAGGACATGGGTGCCAGCGCCATCTGCGTCAAGGACATGGCCAACCTCCTGCTGCCCATGGACGCCTATTCCCTCATCAAGCGGCTGAAAGAGACGGTCTCCATCCCCATCCACCTCCACACCCACAACACCACAGGCACCGGCGACATGGTGAACCTCATGGCGGCCATGGCCGGCGTGGACATCGTGGACACCGCCCTCTCCCCCCTTGCCAACGGCACCTCCCAGCCCGCCACGGAGTCTCTGGTGGCCACGCTGCGGGGCACCGTCCGGGACACCGGGCTGGATCAGTCCAAGCTCAGCGAGGCGGCGGCCCACTTCCGCAAGGTGGCGGCCCGTCTGCAAAACGAGGGGATCCTGGACCCCAAGGTGCTGCGGGTGGACACCAACACCCTGCTCTATCAGGTCCCCGGCGGCATGCTGTCCAACCTGATCTCCCAGCTCAAACAGGCTGGGAAGGAGGACAAGTACTATGACGTGCTGGCGGAGATCCCCCGCGTCCGCAAGGATTTCGGCTATCCCCCGCTGGTGACTCCCACCAGCCAGATCGTAGGCACCCAGGCGGTGATGAACGTCATCGTGGGCAAGTACAAGACCTTCCCCAAGGAGTCCAAGGGACTGCTGCGGGGTGAGTACGGCGCGCTGCCCGGCGAGGTGAACCCGGAGGTCCGGGCGCTGGCGGGCATCGACCCGGAGGCGGTCATCACCTGCCGTCCGGCGGACAACATCGCCCCGGAGCTGGAAACCTACAAAGAGCAGTTCAAGGACATCGCCAAGTCTGAGGAGGACGTGCTGTCTCTGGCCCTGTTCCCCCAGGTGGCCCCCAAGTTCTTAGCCTGGCGGGACGGTCCTCACGAGGCCCCGGCCCAGCCAGCCGAAGCACCCAAGGCCCCTCCCGCCGGCCCCAACGCCGTCCGGGAGCTGTTCGTGGAGTACAAATTTTAATCTTTCCCCACCGTCCCGGGCCTTTTAAAAAGGTCCGGGACGTTTTTTCCGGCGCTCCGAAATGCGGAGGGACGGTTTGTTTTTCATAGAAAAACGCTCTGCCCCGCAACTGTTTTTTATCCGGGTGCATCAGCGCTTCTTATAGTAAATATTTGATTTTCATTCTTTTCTTGTAAAAAAAACCATTCTATAATAACCCGGTCAAAAAAAGCAATCGTATGCCGTGCGGAGCTTCCGCACGTAATTTGGGAGGCAATTCAAATGGCAAACTGCGCAATCGTAGGGATCAACTGGGGCGACGAAGGCAAGGGCCGCATGGTGGATTATCTCACCAACCACTTTGACGTGGTGGTGCGGTATCAGGGCGGCGGCAACGCCGGCCATACCGTGGTGAATGACAAGGGCACCTTTGCCCTGCACCTGCTGCCCTCCGGCATTTTCCGGGAGGGTGTGGTGAACATTCTGGGCAACGGCGTGGCCCTGGACTGCGAGAACCTGCTGGGTGAGATGAACGCCATCCGGGCCTCCGGCGTGCCCATCACACCGGAGAACCTGAAGATCAGCGACCGGGCCTCTTTGCTGCTGCCCTGGCACCGGGAGCTGGACGGCCTGGAGGAGGCCCGACTGGCGGACAAGAAGTACGGCTCCACCAAGCAGGGCA
>ENA-ORCP01003724-ORCP01003724.1-human-gut-metagenome-genome-assembly--contig:-NODE-3724-length-11121-cov-4.365900_pt1 | contig 11121 bp, 10 predicted proteins | sample MGYA00242990_ERZ507991 | MGnify/ENA primary metagenome ERZ507991 (study PRJEB26167, sample SAMN06115496) | human gut metagenome | host: Homo sapiens | place: China:Henan | collected 2015-05-07... | reverse complement strand
ACTGATATAAACATTAAATGGTTTTGTTGTTACATCGGTATCAACCAGTTCTTCTACTTCTGACTCAATCTTGCTTGTATCCAGCTCTCTGGTGTCCGTAGAAAATGTCTTATACTGGCTCTTAACCGTATCTACAAAACTTTTATTCATGATAATTGCCTGCACTTCTTTTGCGTACAAGGCATCTACCATTGTCAACGGATCATCATACTCAACCGTGTTCAATGTCTTGTTCAGTTTCTTACTTGCATCCTGAACTGCTTTGTCCGTATTCTCACGGTCCTGCTGTCTTAGAATACCAAAAGAGTAATTTTTAGCATCTGCTAATGTCTTTGCTGCATCGTCCTTCATGACGTAGAAAGAAATAACATCAACCTTTTTGGTTGCACCACCGACATTCTGGAATGCTGCCATACTCTCTCTCACATAGTTCGCACCAACAAGGAACACGGCACAAAACAGAACGGCTAACACACGTCCAAATATATAACTGGAGTTTGTCAGCTGGCTCATCACCTGATAGACAAGCAATACAACCATAACGACTGCAATCGCAACCATGTACTTAACCGGTACAAGCCCTGTTGTTCCAAAATAAATACAAACCAACAAGGAAACTAAAAACTGCAAAATAATTACTACTAAACTAATCTTTCTCTCTAATAATGTTTTCACTCGTAACCCTCCGTTCTCAAATTAGCCTAATAATACGCTCACAACATTATATCTTATTTCTTGTCAAAAATCAAACATAAAAGTCGATTTACAGCATTTTTATCCTGATACTTGAAAATGCGCCTGCAAAACTGCTCTCGTTGTGAGTCATCCTCGTAAGCCGTATGCCAGTTTTTTTCCAGCTCCGGCTGCGTATATACAATCATTCCCGGCACAAATTTCTCATAGTCCTCGTAAAAATTTCTACCATCTTTCTGAAATACTTCATAGTCATACGCATAAAAAATCATTTTTCTTTCCAAAAGGCAGTACTCATAAATAATGGATGAATAATCCGTAATCAATTGGTCTGCCACAGATAACAGCGTAGCCACTCCCGGATAATCGGAAACATTTCTTATTTTATCCGGATACATATCCCATATACCGACAGGACAATGCTCTGCCACGTGCGGATGCAGACGGATAAGAAGCACCTCATTCTCTTCCATACATTGATTAAGGGAATCAAAATCCAAACAAATTTCCGGATTTTCAACCTGTGAATCTCGGAAGGTAGGTGCGTATAACGTAATTTTCTTTCCCCTCAAATCAGGATATTGCTCAAAAAAACGCTCCTGCATCTTCTGCCTCTTAGAATCATCTAACATCAAATCGGTGCGCGGCAGTCCAATCGGGAAAATTTTTTCATCGTCTACACCAAACGCACTTTTATACCATTTTGCCGTACATTCGGAACTGACAATCAAGTGCGTAATATTTTCATTTGCTTTTTTTGCTAGTCTTTTTACTTCCCCGGTATCCGAATCCAAGCCGAATTTCTTAATCGTACCGGTTCCATGCCACAACTGCACCACTTTCACATTTTTATTAAATTTCATATACGCCATCGGCATGAACTCATTATCGAGAAAAATCACCGATGCCGTTGCCATATGAAACGCTTTTCCAAAGAAAAACGAAAATGGTCTTCGTATGCCGTCTTTTTTTGTCAGATACACCATTTTCATGGATGGAAACTGATTTTTTATAGCATCTGCCACAATGCCGATATTTCCCTCTTCGCTGTCATCATGCGTTGCGACAAAAAATACTTTCTGCCGATTTATGGGTAATAGGCGGAACAGATAGAAAAAGAAAGCAAACAGCACATAGCCTGTTTTTTTAATCATTTTCTCAGTCTTTCATATTCAAATCATTTTTAATTTTTGTTGTGGAAATTCCTTCGGTACGCGGCAGGTAAACAACCTCGCAGTAGTCTTTGAGGAAATCAAACTTGCCCTTCCAGTCATCTCCCATAACAAAAACATCGACATTATTATTTACTACATCATCAATCTTCTGTTCCCATGTATATTCCGGCAGCACTTCATCCACATAACGGATTGCTTCAAGAATTTTTTTGCGGTCTTCAAAAGAATGATACGCTTTTTTGCCCTTGCCGGCGTTAAATTCATCTGAGGAAACAACAACAATCAGATAATCCCCCAATGCTTTCGCGCGGCGAAGTAAATTAATGTGACCTACATGAAGTAAGTCAAACGTTCCATAAGTAATCACTTTTTTCATTTTCTTTTCCTCCTATTCGTTCTCACTCATCTTTGCTTCGTATACACTTACTACGTCTTCAACATCCCCCTGTGCAATCAGACGGCCCTGCTCCAAAAGAATGCCCTTGTTGCACATTCTTAAGACCTGACTGGTTGAATGTGATACGAAAATGACGGTAACACCTTTATCAAACATGCTCTGAATACGATTTTCACATTTTTTACGGAATTTCGCATCTCCAACACTAAGCACCTCATCCAGAATCAAAATATCCGGCTCAACAATTGTTGCCACGGAAAAACCGAGTCTGGCACGCATACCGGAAGAATAATTCTTTACCGGCACATCGATAAAACTGCCAAGTTCCGAGAACTCTACAATTTCGTCGTAACGTGCTTCCAAAAACTCTTTACTGTAACCAAGCATCGCACCATACAGATAAATGTTCTCAGCACCGGTATACTGTCTGTCAAATCCGGCTCCCAGTTCAAGAAGCGGTGCAATCTTGCCATTTGTTGTAACCGTTCCCTGTGTGGCTTTTAACACACCGGAAATTACTTTTAAAAGAGTACTTTTCCCGGCACCATTCAATCCCATAATACCAACACGGTCACCTTTCTGAACTTCAAAGCTGATATCTCTGAGTGCCCAAAACTCCTGAAACATCAATTCCTTTTTTATCATTTTAATAACATATTCTTTGATGTTATCAACTTTTTCAGAACTGAGATTGAACTTCATACTCACATTCTCTATTTTCATTGCTAATGACTTCTTCGCCATAATAACCTCCAATTTGCCTTACACCTTAAATATTCAGGATAAAGGAATCCTGTTTCCGATAAAATACAATCATACCAATAACCAATGTTCCAACCGCAAAAACGGATGTATACAGCAATAATCTCATATCAAAAGGCTGTCCAAAAAAGGCGCGGCGGAAATTGTCAATCACGCCAAATAGTGGATTCAATTTTACCAGTTTTTGTGTGTCACCACTCATGTTGCTTGCGAAATAGAAAATCGCACTACAATACATGATGAGCATTAACATAACGCTCCACAAATACTCAATATCACGGAAGAATACACATAAAGTCGATAATATCATGCCGACTCCCGTTGATAGGATAAACAAATTTAAGAGCGGAATCACCGTCATAACCATATAACCGTTAATCGGTGCATGGTACTGACCGGTTGCTAAGAAAAATACCATTACACCAACCAGTACAACAAGCGAAATCAAAAATATAATGAAGTTTGCCAAAATACCGGAAAACGGATAAATGTATTTTGGTACGTACACTTTCTTAATCATAGCGCCGTTTGTACGAATGGAACGCATCGCACTGTTGGTTGCTGATGAAAAGAACGAATACAGCAAACGTCCGGTCAAGACATAAATCGGGAATGGCACGCCTGCAAATGCAGCATCGGTACTGTTTCTTCCTAACAAACTGCCAAACACAACCGACAATACAATCATTGTAAGCAGCGGCTCAATCAGTGTCCATAACATTCCTAAATAAGAACGGCGGTAACGGAGCTTGATATTTTTCTTCACAAGCTGTCCCATGAGATACTTGTACTTTAGGAAATTATTAAAAAATTGAATCATTCTCTAGTCCATCCTTTTTATTTTTTCAATCATTTGATTATAGCACCCAAATACGCATTTCGTCAACTATTCTACAAAAAAAGCCAACATAGGATTGACATTTTTTCTTTTTATGGTATATGATAGGTTTCGTAGTTTCAAGTGATATTTTAAGAAAGAATGGAGAATGAACAATGTCAACTTACAATATGGAGAAGCAGCACAAGCTTGGCAAACTTCACGCTTTAGAGCGTATTTGCATGCTGCTAGATGAAGATTCATTTCGTGAAATTGGCTCGAACATTACGAACTTAGAAGATGCTTTTAATATTAAAAAGGGACAATTTCCTTACGATGGCGTAATCACCGGTTACGGTACCATCGGCGGACAAAAAGTTGTGATTTACTCTGAGGATTTCACCGTTATCGGCGGTACTCTTGGTAAACAGCACGGTTTCAAAATTGCCAATGCAATTAAAATGGCAATCGAGAGCCGCTGTCCGGTTATCGGCATCAACGATTCCGGCGGAGCCCGTATTCAGGAAGGTGTAAATGCCTTAGCCGGATATGGTGAGATTTTCTACTATAATACAATGGCATCCGGATACATTCCGCAGATTTCGATTATTGCCGGTAACTGTGCCGGTGGTGCGGTTTACTCACCGGGTATTACCGATTTTATCTTTGTCATTGATGAAATCAGCCAGATGTTTGTTACCGGACCAAAAGTTATCAAAAGCGTAACAAATGAAGATATTACAGCAAAAGAATTAGGTGGTGCCAATGTGCACGCATCCAAAAGCGGTGTCGCTCATTTTCATATGCCAAACGAAAAGGAATGTTTCCGCCGCGTGAAGGAATTGATTTCAATTATTCCTCCGTGCTATGAGGATGGCTACCTGCACACAAACCGTCCGGCACTTCCTAAATACAACGAAAATGTTACTTTTAATGAGGATTTAGCAAATATCATTCCAAAAGAAAGCAATCACAGTTACGACATCCACGATGTCATTAACGGAATTGTAGATACAGACTCCTTTATCGAAGTTCAGGAAGAATTTGCAAGAAATGTAGTCGTTGGATTCGGACGGATTAAAGGAGTTGTCATCGGTATCATTGCTGACCAGCCGAAATTTATGGCAGGCGTCCTTGACTGTGACTCTTCTGATAAAGCAGCACGATTCATCCGCTACTGTGATGCTTTTAATATTCCGATTCTTACATTAACGGATGTGCCGGGATTTTTACCTGGTAAAGACCAGGAATATAAAGGAATCATCCGCCACGGAGCAAAATTACTATATGCCTACTCTGAGGCCACAACAATTAAAATTAATGTTATCCTTCGCAAAGCTTACGGCGGTGCTTACATCGCAATGAGCAGTAAACATCTGCGTGCTGATTTTGTTTATGCATGGCCAACCGCTGAGATTGCTGTTATGGGTGCCGATGGTGCCGCTGATATTTTGTATGGTAAACAGATGAAGAATATGAACCCTGCAGAAAAAGCAGCTTTCCGCAGCGAAAAGATAGATGAATACAATGAAAAATTCATGAATCCAAGTATTGCTTCCATGCACGGTTATGTGGATGAAATCATTAAACCGGAGGCAACAAGAGAACGTGTTTATGCCGACATCTTAATGCTTGCAGATAAACGCTCGATTGATGTAATTCATAAAAAACACGGAAATATCCCATTGTAAAAAATATCAAAAAAATCCCGGCAGCTGCTCCTTGGCAGTCCACCGGGATTTTTTTAGTTTCTACTCCACTGTCGGAGTTGGTGTGCTTGGTGCATCTGTCACCTCACCTTCCTGACGTTTTAGTTTGACTTTAATCTTGATTTTATTTTTCACCTGCACGCCGGTCGGCAGACTATATTTTAATTCAAGCGTATGCGAGCCATCCGATAATCCGTTCAAATCCACATAAGCTCCTAAATCTCCTACATTTACATCCGCCAGCGTCGCATCTTCGCCTAACAATTCTACGGAATACTTTCCGTTTTCCGGCTCAAAATTCATTGTATAATTTTTCGGCAGATTTCTCACGGCAATATCCGAAGATGTAAGTCCCAGCACACGCTGTCCATTCTTCTCAATATCACAACGGACGGAAACCGTCGTCGTCTCCCCTACAATCGACAGCCCTGATGGCAGGTACTCCCTTAAATCAATTTCCTTTTCGATGTCTTTTTTTGCTCTGGCAATCGATATTGGCACCTTAATTGAGACTTCTTTCTCCAGTGCTTCTTTCGTTCCTGAAACCTGGATACTCTCGGGTTTATAATCAGTCTGAACCAGACGATAGCCGGATGCCGGTGCACCTTCTGTCTCCACATAAACCGGTATTTCCTTGGTCGATAAGACCTGGGTTGACACCTTAATTGTATCATTGCTAAAGCTGACATTTGCATCATTTAAAGCATCCCCATTCGCGTCATATAATACCGGCGAATATTCAGAATCAAAGTCTTCGCTTTGACCTTTTAAGCTGACCATAACACCTACATGATCAATTTTCTTGAATTTCGATTCTCCGCAGGATACTTCAATCATATTTGGCTTTGCTGTCATCTCACCGAGTACGTAATTCTCACTCAATTCACCCTCGTAATCCACCTCAACTTTGAAACTCTTTGTGATGCGCTTTTCAAGGGCCACTTTAAGAACAGCATTATTCCAATCCACATCAACACTGGAAGTTGATTCCTTATTTAGCTTTACATTAATACTGACTGCATTTACTTTTGACAATTCGCTCAAATCAGCCGTTGCTGTAAAATCAGACTCCTTTAATGTCTCTACAAAACTTCGTTTTCCTTTTACCGTAACCTTAACCGTATCACCATCCACAATATCATAGACTTGATTTGCCGATGTGATTACATTTTCATTTAATATTTGTACCGGTATGTCATAAAATGTTTTTGATGTCGTCGGGTCCGTTATATTAATGATAACCAGCCAAAACAAAAAAGCGACAATCACCGATACAATTTTAAGCATTAATTTACTGGTCAGTTTCTTTTTCATCTTTTTTGCGCCCCTTCCACCATTTCATTTTTCCTTCATCCGGATTTCTTTTAGCAGCTTCCTGCAAACGTATCATCAGTGTGTCCGCATCCACTTTCCGATAAAGTTTACCATCACAAGCCAATGAAACAAAACCTGTTTCCTCCGAAACAATAATAGTAAGAGAATCCGACACTTCGCTGATGCCAAGACCGGCACGGTGTCTCGTTCCCAATTCCTTACTTACTGCCAGATTGTTAGACAGTGGCAGATAACACGTCGCTGACACAATCCGGTTATCGCGTAAAATCACTGCTCCATCATGAAGCGGTGTATTATGCTCAAAAATATTTACTAATAACTGACTGCTGATTTTTGCACCAATCGGAATTCCGGTTCTCTCATACTCGCGGCACTGGATTTCTTTCTCCACAACAATCAATGCGCCCGTTTTCACACGTGCCATATCATAAACAGCCTTTGTCACGGCTTCAATGCTTTCTGCCGAATATCTCTCATTTTTCGACTTTTGATTATCAAAGGTCAGTGAACTTAAAATCTTTTTTCTTCCAAGCTGCTCCAGAGCATTTCTAAGTTCCGGCTGAAAAATGACAACAAGTGCCATAATTCCGACTACCATCGCATTCTGGAATACCCAGAGCACAACATTCATTTCCAACACAAGTGCCACTAAGAAAATAATTCCAAGAATCACCATACCTTTTAGCAAAACCCATGCTCTCGTATCTTTTATCCACAAAATAATGTGATAAAAGGCAAAGGCTATGATAGCAATTTCAAGCACATCCGTAATCGTAAAGTCGGGAATCGTAAGCCACGCCACATAATCCCTAAAAAAACTAATGATTGTGTTCATCCGCCACACGCTCCAATCTATTCAAAATTATTAAAATCATTTTCCAATTCTTTCTCTAATTCACTTCTTAAATCCTGATTTTCATCATCCTCGTCCGGGACAATTCTTGTCACTGTCTTATCAACGGCGGCAACTTTAATCTTCGGAACTGCTGTCACATAATAATAATATTCATCATCTTCAAACTGTAGCTTACGTGTTCCATGGTAATCCAGTGTCAATCGAAAAAACTGTATCATGTAAGCAACCAGCATACAGACGACAATAGATACAACCATCGGCAGTAAATCCACATTTAACTCTAAAAAAATATTAGCAAAAAGCAAAATGGATAAGTTTAATATGGCTCCTACCAAAATTGCTATCTGCGAAGCATACTGTATCTTACTTCTCCGAATCAGATACACACAAATAAATGTCAGCACAAATGCTGCTAACAATGTGTACAAAAGTAAATTTCCCCGCAAATAATCCAAAAGATACTTCAGCGGTTCAAAAAAAGTACTCTCCTGCGTCATACGTGATGCCGCCAGCGCATATTCCTGCACACCACACAGTACAAAATAAAAGAATACGCTGGATATCAATGCCGGAATCATCACCGGCGAAAAAAACAAGCCGCCCACAATCGGAACTAAATAGCTAATCTGAAGGACACTCAGTACAGGAACCGATGCCAGCACCACACTCTGGCGATTTGCAAGCCGTCCAAACAACAAATAGTAAATCAGTAAAATCAGTAAAATGGCAACCGCAATCAGTTCAGAAACTTGAAATACTTCTATTTCCGTCACGAGGAAAACACACAGAGGCGATGCCATATCCGGTGTAACCGCACAAATCACGGCAAGAAGAAGCACAATCCAGTGATTGGCAAGAAACGCCTGATAATTCAACTGACTGGTGATAATCATCAAAGTTATAATCATCAGAACAGCCTTTCCAAAGCACCTCAAAATCCGGTAATGCTTTTCATAAACCCCCTTTAATCTGCTTTTCAGGGTAAGCAAAGCCATCATCATAACGTTTCCTCCTCTCCCTCTTTTTCATATAGTTCCTCTAACTCCATCAACGTTACATAATATTCTTTTACTCTTGCACGCGATTCATCATACGCGCGCCCGGCAATTCTGGCAGTAAAAATCACAAAAAGAATCTCCGCCGCCACAAATACAATACCGCCATAAATAAGTATCGTCTGGTAAGGAAGCTCCCAGACATGCTGCATAACGTAATCCATGTGGTATAAAACTGATAAAAGAATACCCAAAACAAAAGCAACGAATACTGCCAATATTGTCTTCAATATCTGCATACGCACATAATCCATCCGCCAATAGTGGGTTCGCTTCAAATCGGAGCTGCCTATTCCCTTTTCATAATCCGCCAATCGTATCATTTTACGAATTCTTTCTTCACTTAGCAAATAAACACCTCCTGATTCATATTTTATCACAAAAAATAGTGATAGAAAAGTGTCATTTTAATGGAAAAACAAAAAAACAAGGAAGCCGCAAAGGTTTCCCTGTTTTTCGTTTTTATTTCATCTTTTTCGCGTTTAAAGGTCAAAATGTTTTGTATTTTCAGCCAATTCTTCTGACAGTTTGCGAAGTTCTCCGGTCGCTTTATTGCACACCGAAAGAATTTCATTAAACTCAAGCATGGATGCTGAGGTTTCTTCCGTGCTGGCTGCATTTTCTTCTGCAATTGCTGCCAATCCATCAACAATTGATGTAACCTTATTTTTCTTATCTTCTAGAGCTTCTGCCTGCTTACGAATCTGCACAATGGCATCTGCCACTGTGCCAATCTCATTATGTAACAGATTGAACATCTGGCTTGTTTCCGAAAGCTTGTCATTTTGAACACTAATCTTATCCATTACCTTACTCATCGTCTGAACGCTTGTATCAGAATTCACCAAAAGTGTATCCACAATTTCAACAATCTTTTCTGCCGACTGGCGGGACTGCTCAGAAAGGGCACGAATTTCATCTGCCACAACAGCAAATCCTTTACCGTGTTCACCTGCTCTCGCCGCCTCGATACTCGCATTTAAGGACAATAGATTCGTCTGAGCAGCAATATCCGTAATCAATTCAGTTGCTTCTTTAATCTGTTTTGCCGACTGGTTCGTTAAATCGGTCTGCTTCTGTACTTCAATAACTGACTGCTTCGTCTGCTCACTAATCGCATTTAATTCTTCCAGATTACTGCCGGCGGTCTCATTATATTCTTCCATCTTCTCAGAACTAGCATGAAGGTTCTCCACATTTGCCGAAGTCTCCTCCAACGCCTGTCCCATCTCAGCAACCTGCTGGTTCGCACTCATCGTTTCATCCGCCTGGCTGGTCGCACCGGAAGCAATTTCCTCAACTGCCGTATTTACACTGTCAACCGAATCCGTAATATTCGCAAAGGATTCCGCAAACTGATTTGAAAAACCATCCAGTGCTTTCGCAGAAGATGTAATGTTTGTAAGAATCTCGCGGAGCGAATGAATCAAACTCTGAATCGCTCTTGCAATATCACCAACCTCGTCGCCTCGTTCCAAAAGTACCGGCTTCATCTCAAACTGAAGGGCACCTTTTGCCACATTACCAAGATTTGACACGGCACCATCAATACTCTTTACAATACGTTTCACCATAAAAAGTACAATAATAAATGCCGCCAAAAAAATTGTCAACATAACAACCGCCATTGATATAATGGTATTTCTGAGACTCTGTGTCACCTGATTCTGGGTACGTCCGCAGAATACACTACCGGCAACCTCTTTCGTACCCGGCTGGTAGAGTGGCACATAATAGCCATAATAATCTGTTCCCAGCACATCTATATTTGTTGCAAAATACTCTTCACCTTTTTTCAAGGTATCATAAACCTCGGATGACATTTTTGTATTAATTTCACGTTTTCCGGATTCATCTTTTAATGTTGTCACTTCTCTGACATCACCAAAAAACAATGATACTTCAACTTCCTGCTCATTTTTTAGCTGGTCGACCAGTTTATAATTTCCACTCAACATCGTATTGCCCTTATAGAGATTATCCCCCTTCATGACAAACTTTTCATTCCCCGCTGTTGCCAAATATGTCTGTCGTAAGCTTCTGGCAATACCGCTTATTTCTCGTTTTACTAAATCTTCAGATAAATTACTTTGTTTATATGCACTCAGCAAAATTCCGGCAATCGTTATCAGAAAAATCGGAATAACCACCGTCAGACTTAATTTTAACGCAAGACGTGCACCTTTTTTTTGATTCACAAGAAATTCCCCCTTTTAATAAAATAAAACTATAATATATAAATATTACCCAACTGCTCAAAGGTAATGACATCATCTTTCTTGTCAGCGGCAAGGAGCTTGTCCAGTCTGGCTTCCAATGATT
>ENA-ORCP01003721-ORCP01003721.1-human-gut-metagenome-genome-assembly--contig:-NODE-3721-length-11132-cov-2.742922_pt1 | contig 11132 bp, 8 predicted proteins | sample MGYA00242990_ERZ507991 | MGnify/ENA primary metagenome ERZ507991 (study PRJEB26167, sample SAMN06115496) | human gut metagenome | host: Homo sapiens | place: China:Henan | collected 2015-05-07 | study... | reverse complement strand
CCGAATATCTCCACGCAAATCAGCTTTAATCTTCTTTCCGATTCCGGATAAGACATAATTATCCCGTTCAGAAAATGACTAACAGAAAGAGTGAGCTTATGCCCATGACAATCCCGGAGATTGCCATCCCTTTTGGTGCCTTTCTCGTCAACTGGATAATACCAAAGATAATGGCTCGTTTCTTGGCCAGATATTCAGCAAAGGTTGCAAAGTAGGACAACCATGGAGAGGCTTTGTCCATGACCTTTCAAGATATTCACCAACAGAATTGGGAGGGACAGGCAAATCATGCAGCGGTTCGGACAATTTTGCATGTAGCAGCTAATGCAACTGTTCATCTCATTCAGGTTTTGGCAGATAACAGTGCAGATAGTTGGAATGATGTTGGCTGTGTTGCAGCGGAAAAGGGTTCGATTGAACTGACAAGACTGTATTTGACAAAGGGCAATTTGACTTCTGGCGTTCGGGCTGATTTGATTGGTGATGGCAGTAGTTTCACCAGCCATTCTGGCTATTTGGTACAGCAGAATCGTACCTTGGATATGAATGTGATTGTCAACCACATTGGAAAGAAAACCATGAGTGAGATCATTGCAAGTATTTACCGTAAAATGAAAAAGACCGGGCAGAAAGAGGGAATCCTTTTTATTGATGAGATTAACTGCGTTTCGGAAACTTTAGCACCGACGATGCTGCAGTTTTTGCAGTGCAAGACATTTGGCAATCAGGCGATTCCGGAAGGCTGGCTGATCGTTGCAGCGGGAAATCCGCCGGAGTACAATAAGTCGGTGCGTGATTTTGATATGGTGACTTTAGACCGTGTCCGTTATCTGAACATTGAAGCTGATTATAAAGTCTGGAAAGAATATGCGAGAGCAAAACATCTTCATAATGCCATTTTAAGCTATCTGGAACTGAGACAGAAAAACTTTTACCGTGTGGAGGCAGATGTGGATGGTATCCGTTTCGTGACAGCGCGTGGCTGGGAGGACTTGAGCAGTCTGATGCAGGTTTATGAGAAACTGGATCTGCCGGTAGATGAGAGTGTCATCCGTGAGTTTATCCATCACGAGGACGTGGCAGAGGATGCAGCAGCATATTTTGAACTGTACCGCAAGTACCGGGATGATTACGGGATCGCGGATATCCTTGCCGGAAAAGTAAGACCGGAGACCTTTGCAAGAATTAATTATTGGTAGTGACCACGGTGCTGTGGATTTAAAAGAAGAAGTAAAAAGAGTATTAAAAGAAGAATTTGATGAGAGACTGAGCGTAGTGAATCTTTTATTGGACGGTCTGTCTGCATTTTTTGGAAATGTACAGGAAAATAAACAGATCACGGATAACTGGTACGGATTTTTAAAAGAATATCAGAGACGGCTGAAAGAGGGCGAAGCGCCGGTGGACAGCTATCGGGCATTGCTGGAAGAAAGAATGGCAGTGGTGGAAGCTGAGAAGCAGGCGGAAGTCTGCACAAAGGCACAGGTGGCAGGATGGGAGCGCATTTTTGCATTCTGGAAGGAAAATACACCGGATAGCGGATTAGATGTGAAAGAGAGTTTTGCACAGGCGAAAGCCGGGTTTGATAGACAAAGAGAAACATTAGAGGATGCGGAAAAGAAAGCGATGAATGCATTAGAGCATGCGTTTGATTTTATGGAACATGCGTTTGAAAATGGTGAGGAGATGGTCGTGTTTGTGACGGAACTGACGTTATCACCAGAAGCAGCAATGTTTTTAGCAGAGCATACCTGTGAGCGGTATATGACATATAACGAACAGCTTTTGATCGGAAAACGGAAAAGAGAACTCTTATCAGAACTGAATCGCTAGGAAATACAGACTGCGCAGGCAACAGCGCAAGAATGGAGATTAAGATGAAACAGAGTGAAACAAGAAATCTTACAATGATGATGGATCTTTATGAAATGACGATGGCAAACGGTTATTTCAACGATCAGGACAAGGATACAAGAGTAGCATTTGATGTATTTTACCGCAGCAATCCGGATGGCGGCGGATTTGCGATTTTTGCAGGGTTAGAGCAGATTTTAGAGTACATTGAGAATCTTCATTTTGATGAGGAGGATATCGCATATTTCCGTTCTCTTAACATTTTTACAGAAGATTTTCTTGCTTATCTGAAAGATTTTAAATTCAGCGGTGATATCTATGCGTTCAAAGAAGGAACGATCATGTACCCGAATGAGCCGATCATCACGGTGGTCGCACCGTTAATTGATGCACAGCTCATCGAGACCGCTTTGCTTGCGCAGGTGAATCATCAGTCCCTGATCGCGACAAAGACAAGACGTATTGTGAGTGCAGCAGAGGGACGGGCTGTCTCTGATTTTGGTGCGCGCCGTGCCCACAACATGGATGCTGCAGTTTATGGTGCGAGAGCCGCATATATCGGTGGCGCAGTCGGAACGGCAACCGTGCTTGCCGGTCAGATGTTTGATATCCCGGTCAGCGGAACCATGGCGCATAGCTGGGTTATGTATTATAAGGATGAGTTTGAGGCATTTAAACATTATGCGGAGAATTACCCGGATGGAACGGTACTTTTGGTTGATACCTACGATGTTATCGGTTCCGGTATCCCGAATGCGATCCGTGTGGCAAAAGAAGTTTTAGAGCCGATGGGAAAAAGACTAAAGGGAATCCGTATCGACAGTGGTGACCTTGCATATCTTTCCAAAAAAATCCGTAAGATGTTAGATGATGCGGGATTAGAGGATTGCAAGATCGTCGTTTCAAACAGCCTTGATGAGTATACCATCACGTCTATTTTACAGCAGGGCGGAAAGATTGACAGCTTCGGTGTCGGTGAGCGCCTGATCACCGCAAAATCCGATCCGGTATTTGGGGCAGTATATAAGATTTCAGCTGTGGAAGAAAACAGAACCTTTGCTCCGCGTATCAAGATCTCTGAAAATGTGGAGAAAATCACAAATCCGGGACTGAAAGATGTATACCGTATCTATGATGAAGCAGGACATTCGGTGGCGGATCTGATTACAAAGGCAGGCGAGACGGTTGATATGTCCGCACCGTACCGTTATGCAGATCCGGTAAAACCGTGGAAAAACCGTTCTTTTGAAAACTGTACGGCGAAAAAACTCCAACACCAGGTCGTAAAGGCAGGAAAACGGATCGTGGAGCCGGAATCTTTAGAGGAAATCCGTGCCTATGTGGAAAAGCAGCTTAACACCGAAGTGTGGGAAGAAGAGCAGCGTTTTGAAAATCCGCATGAGCATTATCTGGATATGAGTCCGGCATATTATGAGATGAAGATGGATATGCTGCACGAGTCGCGCACGAGATAACGTGAGTCCAAAATGAAGATGCTGCACGGACTGACAGTATAAGTGCAGATAAAGCAGCATACCTGTAAGATAGTAAGAAACAGATAGTAAGGAAAGAATAACGTGAAATTGATATACGACATCCCAGCATCTTTCTGGGGACTGTTCCGGTCCGTAAACCGGGACATCTATATAGAAGCACTTCTGACCATCAATGACGAATACCAGTACAACAATTACTTTTTAAGCAGAGAAGCATGTGTCCAGATCTTAAGCGACATGTGCTCCTCTCGTCGTTATGCCCTTATGAGGGAGGATAACGAGACGGAGGAAGATGAGGAGACCGCATTGCCGGGGCGAATTTTAAACTGGCTGGTGCGCACAAAATGGCTCAGAAAAATCGAAGATTATGAGGCGATGACCACCAATATCGTCATACCGGATTATGCGGCAGTGATGATCGAGGCATTTGAAAAATTGGCAGAGGAGCCGTTAGATGACACGGATCTTTATATCCAGAATGTCTATGCGACGCTGTTTTCCTTTAAAAATGACCACCGCATGAATCTTACCATGTTAAAAACGGCGCTTGTCAATACGAAAAAGCTGAATAAGGCATTGCAGGACATGCTCCACAACATGGATAAATTTTTTGAGCGTCTTTTGAATAAGCAGTCCTACGATGAACTTTTAAAAGAGCATTTAGAGGGTTATGTGGAGGAAGTGGTCAGACGCAAATACCACATTTTAAAGACAAGTGACAATTTTTATATTTATAAAATGGATATCAAACGCTGGTTAAAAGAAATGCGGGAAGATGATGCCTGGGTGGAGCGCATCCGGCAGAAACAGCAGATGGAACAAAAGAGTGCAGAAAACAGATCTTCCGTATTAGATTCCAGGCGGACCGAAGAGGAACTTCCATTTTTATATACGCGAAGAAACAGGCAGGAAGATGTGTTGGATCTGATTGACCAGATCGAGCGTGGATTTGATGATATTGAACACCGGATCTCAAATATGGATAAAGAACACAGTAAGTATATCCGTGCGACTGTGAGCCGGTTAAATTATCTACTCAGCGATGAGACAGAACGCCACGGCATGCTGATCCTGCTTTTGAACAAACTTGGATCGGCTGAGACAGAAAGCGAACAGAGTGAGATGTTAAAAGAGGTGGCGGAACGTATGAATCTGTCATCTTTTGATGTTTTGAGTGACAATCCTCTTTACAAGAGAAGACGCCGCAGAAAATTTGAGGATGATCTGCAGGAAGAGGAGGAGCCGGCAGAACTTTCACGGGAAGATGTCCTGCGCTTAAATAAGATTGAGCACCGTTATACGGCAAAACAGATCGAGAAATTTATCGACGAACAGATGACAGATGGCATTTTAGAGACAGACCGGATGGATATTTCGGATGACGAATCCTTTGAAAAGCTGATCCTTGCCTACGATATCAGTATGCGCAAAAACAGCAGATACCGGGTACAGGTGGAGGAGAAACAGGTTCAGAATGGAAACTATTGTTATCCAAAGATGACTTTTAGTGTAAAACAAAAATCAATAGAAAGTGAACGGAATTAATGTTTGAAGGTTACGAAGAGTTAAACACGCAGGATGTGGAACGGATGCAGGAAGTGATAAGAACCTTACTTGCCCAGACATTTCTGCCGGAACGAAAATATGATAAAAAATACGGACGAATGATGCCGGACCGTATGTATGATTTCAGTGACAGGCATTTGGAATTTCTGACGGAGTATTTTGCGGTTGCAGGGATAAAACTTTGTCAGGATACGGAGCTTGGCATCATTTATTTAGAGGGAGCAGACGGAATCGGTGAGAAACTGCCGAAACTTGCGACCATTTATCTGCTGCTGTTAAAACTGATCTATGATGAAAAAATGGCGGCTGTTTCTTCCAGTGTCAATGTAATAACTACGTTTGGAGAATTAAATGGAAAAGCGGGAGAATTCCGTCTCATCAAGGGACCGTCATCGATGACGGAGATCAAAAGAGCGTTTGCCATTCTGAAAAAATATCAGATGGTAGAGTTTCTTGATGTGTTTGACGAACAGCTTGAAAATACGAGGATCATGATCTATCCGTGTATCAATTTAGTATTGATGAGAGAAGATGTGAACGGGCTTCTTGGCAGTTTTTCCGATGAGGTAAAAGATAACGAGGTAGACGGGCAGGAGAATCTGGAGTGGAGCAGTGAGGAAACACTTTCAGAAAATGATATGACGGATGAAGAAAGTGATCTTGAACAAGAAGAAGTGAATGTGGATGAGGAAGGAGAGACAGAAGATGGAACAGATGAATCAGGCATATAAAGTTTTTACCAGAATCTGCCTCAACAACTGGCATTATATTGACCGCAAGGTGTTAGGCTTAAATGAGAGCATCAACTTTTTTACCGGTCATTCCGGAAGTGGAAAATCAACAGTGATCGATGCAATGCAGATCGTGCTTTATGCGAACACGGACGGACGTGGATTTTTCAATAAGGCGGCGGCAGATGACTCTGACCGAAGCCTGATCGAGTACCTGCGCGGTATGATCAACATTGGCGAGAATAATCAGGCGGAATATAAGCGGAACAAAAACTTTTCCACGACGATCGTTCTTGAGATGGAACAGACGATCACGAAGGAAAAAGAATGCATCGGGGTTGTGTTTGACGTGGAGACAGCGACCAACGAGATCAATCGTTTATTTTTCTGGCACAAGGGTGAACTGATCCCGGGGGATTACCGGACAGAGAGCCGTGCAATGACGATCAGTGAGGTGCGCAGCTATTTGCAGCAGAATTTCCCGAAAGATGAGATGTTTTACACCTCAAATAATGAGAGATTCCGCAGAAACCTGTATGACGTCTACTTAGGCGGATTGGATATGGAAAAATTCCCGCGCCTGTTTAAGCGTGCGATCCCGTTTAAAATGAATATCCGGTTAGAGGACTTTGTAAAAGAATATATCTGCATGGAGCAGGATATCCATATCGAGGACATGCAGGAGGGCGCGATGCTCTATGGCAGGATGTGCCGCAAGATCGAAGCCACGATGCAGGAGATCGAAGAGTTAAAGCAGATAAGTGCGCAGTATCAGGCGATGGAAGAGAAGAAAAAAGAACTTTTAAACTGCCATTACCGGATGGATAAACTGACGATCTTACAGTTAGAGCAGACCATAGAGGAAATGCAGCACCGTGTGGAAAACTGGAAAAAGGATGTTGTACTGCAGAACGAAAGTCTCGCCGAACTGCTTGAAATAAAGGGAAATTATGAAAAAGAGTACAGCGAGATCAATGAGCAGATCGCAGGAACCGGTTATGCAAGGCTTGAAGAGCAGTTAAAGAGTCTGGAAGAAAACCTAAGCCTTCTGGAGCGAAGTAAAAATAAATGGGACGGTATCTGTGCAAGATTAAACGGCTGGGAAGATGTAGATATCGTTTCGAATCAGATTCTATGGGATATCGAGAAGTTCAAAGAAGGCACGATCACCGGAGAGGAGATCGAACGTTTGAAACGAAGCCTGGTCGAAGTACAGAAAGAGGCAGAAAAGGACAGGCAGGAGGCTTCCTCGGAGCTCCGTTCCATGAATAAAGAAGCGGATGTGTTAGAGAAAGAACTCACAGAGTTAAAACTTGGTAAAAAAGCATATCCGAGAGAGTTAGAACTTGCGAGATCCGAAATTGCAAGAAAACTTTCTGAACAGACCGGAAAAAATATCCAGGTCCGTATTTTTGCAGATCTCATTGATATTAAAGATGAAACATGGCGTAATGCGATCGAGGGTTATCTTTCCTGGAACAAACTTGCGCTGATCGTGGAGCCTGCCTATGTCAAACAGGCGATGGAAGTATACGAAACACTCGACGAGAAGCGTTTCTTCCGTGTATCTTTAGTGGATACGGAAAAGCTGATGCAGGAGGATTGGCGTGTAAAAGACAATGCGCTTGCAGAAGAAGTAGAAGCAAAAGAGCCATATGTGAGGGCATTTGTGGACTTCTTACTCGGAAATGTCATCAAGTGTACTTCGGTGGACGAACTGCGCCAGTGCAAGATCGGTGTGACGGCAGACTGTTTATTATACCAGAGTTATCAGTTACGCCGTTTAAATCCAGACAATTATAAGAAACATGTATATATTGGTGAAAAGAGTAAGAAACAGCGTCAGAAGGAACTTGCAGCCAGCTTGGAGAAATTAGAGCAGGACAGAGCAGAATACAGAGAGCGTGAGACAGAGGCGAAAAATATTCTTGCCCAGGAATTTTTAAATGATACGGTCGAGGAATACCAGAACCTGATATCAGATCTTTCGGAGAAGAAAGAAAAGGAAAAACAAAAGGCAAAAACAGAAAAGAAAATGGCAGAGATCGGTGCCGGTACGGTTGAGATCTTAAAGAAACAGGCAGAAGAGATTCACGAAAAACAAAAAGATCTGGAAGATAAGATCGATGACTTAAAATACCAGATCCGGAAAAAAGAAGATGCCATTGAAAAAGACAGCAGTGATTTCATTACAAAAAATGAGGAACTTCTTACGAAAAAAAGAGAGCTTCGCGGTTCCACTGCGGAAGAAGAGGCATTTGAGGTTTATATTGCCGGGCAGAAAAATAAAAAATATGACAGCCTGAAAGCATTGACACAGGAAGAAATGGAACAGGTGTCCGGTCAGTGTGATGTACAGAAAAATAAACTGGTGGATGTACGTATGAATTATCTTCAGAATCATCCAAAACGTGATTTCTCAGCGAGCGCAGAGAATAATGACGATTATGACAGCCTGCTCTCGGAGCTTTCCTGCAATGAACTGGAAGAATACCAGAAAAAAGCGGCTGAGCAGGCAAAGGCAGCAGTGGAGCATTTTAAGGAGGATTTTGTATACAAGATCCGCAGCGCTATCAAAGAGGCCTATGTGCGCAGGGATGAATTAAACCGTATCATCCGCAACCTGAATTTTGGTAAAGACCGCTATCAGTTTAAGATCACGAGAAATAAGGGAGCCGACGGCGCATTTTATGATATGTTTATGGATGAGGACTTAGATATCGATCCGTCCTCACTTGCATCGCCGATGGAGCATCAGATGAATCTGTTTTCGATGGAGCATGAAAATAAATACGGTATGTTGATGAGTGATCTGATCCATATCTTTATTCCGCCGGAAAATGCCACGCAGCAGGAACTTGATGAGGCAAAACAGAACATGGTGAAGTATGCAGATTACCGTACGTATCTTTCATTTGAGATGGAACAGATCGTGGAAGGTGACGAACGTCTTGTCATTGGTCTTAGCAAAATGATCAAGAAAAATTCCGGTGGAGAGGGTCAGAACCCGCTTTACATTGCACTGCTTGCAAGTTTTGCACAGGCGTACCACATCAATCTGTCTGCAAGACTGACAAGACGCCCGACGATCCGGCTTGTTGTGCTGGACGAGGCGTTTTCCAAGATGGATGCCGAGAAGGTGGCAAGCTGTATCGAGCTCATCCGCGGACTCGGTTTCCAGGCGATCATCAGTGCGACGAACGACAAGATTCAGAACTATATTGAAAATGTAGATAAGACATTTGTTTATGCGAATCCGAATAAGAAGAGCATATCGATCCAGGAGTTTGAGAAGAAGGATTTTTCACAGCTGGTTGTGGAGGAGGAGTAAGACTATGCAGACATCGGCAGAGTTAAAAAATTTATTACAGCGTATCGATCATAAGGGATATCCGGCATATAAGGACACAAGAGGTTCTTATGAATTTCCGGGATATGTGCTTTCCATTGACCATGTGCAGGGAGATCCGTTTGCAGCACCGTCGAAGGTAAGTATCCATGTCCGCGGGAAACAGGCGGGATTCCCGGAACATCTTTATCAGAAAGACTGCAGAAGGACCGCCGTGCAGGATTATCTGCTGCGCCAGTTTGCGCGCCAGGTCGAGAAAGTTTCCTTTAAAGCGAAAGGATCTGGAAAGAGCGGCCTTATGGCGGTCAGCTGTCCGGGACAGGAAGTGTTAGAGCGCAGTGCCTGCCAGATGGATGCAAAGAACGGCGATATCGTGCTGCGTATGGAGATCGGTTTCCCGGCAAACGGGAGAACGGTCAATTCCAGGGAGTTAGAAAAGATCTTCTTCGATTTCCTGCCGGAGTGCGTAAAAGGCTCCCTTTATTTCCGTTCCCTGAGAAAAGAAGCGGTGGAGGCAGCCGCAGATCTCGCCGAGGATCAGGCGTATATCAGGGAGCAGTTAGATCCGATGGGACTCTGTGCGTTTGTGGCGGATGGTGCAATCCTGCCGCGGGAGTCCGGTGTCTCCGGCAGACCGATGAAAGATGCGGTGCGTTTTCAGTCACCGGAAAGTCTCTCTGTCACGCTGACGCTGCCGCACCACGGAAAACTGACCGGAATGGGAATAAAGAAGGGCATCACGCTGATCGTCGGCGGTGGTTACCATGGAAAATCAACACTGTTAAAAGCGCTTGAGACAGGTGTCTATAACCACATTGCAGGGGATGGCAGGGAGTATGTCATCACGGACGATACAGCAATGAAGATCCGTGCCGAGGATGGAAGAAGCATCCGTGACGTGGATATTTCCATGTTTATCCATGACCTGCCAAACGGGAAAGATACGGTATCCTTTTATACGGAGGATGCCAGCGGGAGTACTTCCCAGGCGGCAAATGTGATCGAGGCGATGGAGGCAGGCACAAGAGCATTTCTGATCGACGAGGATACCAGTGCAACGAACTTTATGATCCGTGATGAGCTGATGCAGCGCGTGGTCAACCGTGATGCAGAGCCGATCGTGCCTTTTATTGACCGGGTAGAGGAGCTGTATCACACATACGGTATCTCGACGGTCCTTGTTGCCGGAAGCTCCGGTTCCTATTTTCACAAGGCGGACTGCATCATCCAGATGAACCGTTACGAGCCGTTTGAGATCACAGAGTCAGCAAAGCATTACCCGTTCCAAACCGCAAATACCGCCACAAACGCTCCAAAAGCCGACAGCCGGACTGAAAAGTCCGTATCTGCCTGCGGAAAGAACAACAGCAACATGAACAATAACGATATGGCAGACCAGACACAGTCCACCGAAAACAACAATGCCGGCAATACCGGCAACAGCACCGCTGCCACAAGGCCTGCCGAAAGCGGCAGCAATGTAAATAACGGCAACAACAACAGTGTAACCGACGGCAACGGCAATGCCGGTACCGGAAACAGTATCGGGGATGCGGTAAACGATGCCGGCAACACGGTTGGCGACGTCATTGAAGATGTCGGTGACGGTGTCAAGGACATTACCGATGATGTTACAGGAACAGGCAACGGCGCCCGTACCCGCTAACAGCTTTCTTATGTGAAAAGCCCCATTTTCTTCTGGAAGACGGGGCTTTTCAATGCTTATGCCTATGCGTTTACCGCATCAATCACATCGCTCATATCGTACATTCCGGCAGGCTTGCCTTTTAAGAACTTGCCGGCCTGAATGGCGCCTTTTGCAAAAATAGCCTTGGAATATGCGGTATGGGAGAAGGTAATGACCTCATCCTCTCCTGCGAAAATCACATCATGGTCACCCACAATGGTACCCCCTCTGACAGCGGAAATGCCGATTTCCTTGTCGGAACGTTTCCTTCTTTCCTTGCTTCTGTCAAAGACATATTCAAAGGAATTGTCAAATTCTTCGTTGATGGAGTCCGCCAGTGCCAGTGCGGTACCGCTGGGCGCATCCACCTTCTGGTTTTGATGCCATTTCAACTTCAAAATCATCAATATAGGATACATCTGCTATTACTTGCTTAAAAGTCGTTTTAG
>ENA-ORCP01003718-ORCP01003718.1-human-gut-metagenome-genome-assembly--contig:-NODE-3718-length-11137-cov-4.422514_pt1 | contig 11137 bp, 10 predicted proteins | sample MGYA00242990_ERZ507991 | MGnify/ENA primary metagenome ERZ507991 (study PRJEB26167, sample SAMN06115496) | human gut metagenome | host: Homo sapiens | place: China:Henan | collected 2015-05-07... | reverse complement strand
GTCGCCGCCCTCGAAGGCGCGGCTCTCGTCCGCAAGCAGCGGCGCCATGCCGCCCGCCGTTGCCAGACAGGTCACGGTTACGGTCTCGTCCTCGCGGAGCGGTTTGCCGTCCCGCGTGAGCCCGGTCAGCGTAAAGCCGCCGTTTTCCTCCTTGACCTCGATGGCGATGCCGCTGACCACCGGCAGAGAGCCGCGGTTGAACGGCGTAAAGCCGCCCTCGCAGCCCTCGACAAAGGCGCGGACGGTGTCGGTCAGCTCCGCGCCGGTCATCGTGCGCCGGTACGCGAGCAGGGCGTTCGGCATGATCATAGAGGCCGCCATCTTCCCGGTGTAGTCTGCCGCCAGAACGCTGCCGGTAAAGCTGTTCGCCGCAGCGATGAGCACATCGGTGTCATACACGCCGCGCAGCGTGTTTGCCATGACGGAGAAGGCAGCGTTGCCGCTGTCCGCATGGAAAACATTCGAATAGCCCTTGTCCGAGGTCAGCACAGCCGCATCCGGGGCAGGCTCATCCGCAAGCAGCTGCGCGTTGAACGCCTGATACGCCTGCTCTGCTGTGTATTCGCCCGCGATCATGCGCGAGACCACATCTTTGGAGATCGAGAAGAAATCGTTGGAGGCGATGCGGATGTACATATGGTTCTGCTCGACCACCGGGCGCACATCCTCCAGATAATCGGTCAGACGGAGGCTGACGTTCTGGCTGTAACTCAGGATGTCCTGTCCGTCATAGACGATGTGGTTCTGTGCTTCCTCGGAGAGCATGACATGGAGCACCTGTATCGCCTTGTTGCGGCGTGCGCTGTCCTGTTCCAGCTCGCGGTTCAGCGCAACCTGAAAATACGGGGTAGTCATCAGCCACTGCTGCCCGTCCTGACCGAAGAACGGCAGGAAAGTCGTATCGATGCCCTCATCCTGCAGGATTTTAACGTTAGCCGAGGTGCCGAAGAACATGGCAAGCTCACCGCTGCGCATCCGGTCCATGATGTCGTCGTAGTTCAGTGTCAGGTCAGCGGCGTTCAGGCCGGTGTCGCGGATGAACTGCTCGAGGTTCTTGAATGCGGTCGGCCAGACGGTGTCGTCCAGACCAACTTTCTCGGTGCTGGCCGGGTCGCTGTACGCGGCGCGCCATTTGCGGCCTTCCGCCGAGGAAAGCTCGGAAACCGAAAGTCCCTGAAGGGTTTCCATGCAGGTGTAATCGTAGGTATAGTCTGCATCAAAGCCGCGGATGCCGTGCTTTTTAAACGCCTTGCAGGCGGAAACAAAGCTGTCGTAATCGGTGGGCAGCGGAATGCCGTATTTCGCGAACAGACCGCGGTTGACCACAAAGCCGTGCGCGTCCGCGCAGACCGGCAGCCAGTTTACGCTGCCGTCCTCGTTTTTGAAGCTGTTGAGGTAGGTGTTGTAGACCGCGCCCGCCTCGTTGGTCGTGGCGAGGTTCATCAGACTGTCCTTCAGCGGCGCGGCATCATGCAGCGAGAAGCGGCAGCAGGTAATGATGTCCGGCAGGCCGCCGTTCTCGTTCAGAAATTTGTAAAAATCCAGATCGTTGTTGCCGACAATGAACTCAATATTCACATCCGGAAGCTGCGACTGGATGTAGGGGGCGTAATTTTCATACAGCGTGGTGTTCCACAGATAGACCTGAATGGTCTCTGCATCCTCCTGCGCTTCGCTCTTTTGTGTGCCGCAGCCGGTCAGCAGGCATACCGCTGTTGCCAGTACCGCGAGCAGGAAGGACAGACCGCGCTTCCGCTTTTTCGTTTTCATCAACCGATTCTCCTTACCCGTGACAGCCGCCTCTCCCCGACAGACTGCCCTTCTTTCCCTCTTGCCTCGCCGCAAAGCGGCAATATAAGAATAGCATAGCACTTCGCGGACGGTATTTCAAGGAATTTCGCCTGTTTTCGGTCAAAACAGGCAGGAACACAGACTGTTCGCCGTATTCGGAGCGCTTTTGCGGCGAATATTCCTGTAAAACAGGTTGAGACGGGATACCGGCGTGAGACGCTGTGCAGCTGCAAGGCTGCGAAAGGAACACCCCGCGCCGCACCTCCGATGGGCAAAAAAGACCCGCCGATTTCTCGACGGGTCGATTGTTCAAATTCGATGTCCTGCGGCGTCAATGCTCACAGAATCCATTTTTCTTGACGCTTGAGCTATGCAAATCCTTCGTTTTGAGAAAATCGTTACTTTCTCAGAAAATACACCAGGCAAGGCCGTCCGCCGGTACGGTAATCCATCTCACTGCCGATGACCTGCTGCTCTGCCAGATAATTCATATACCGCCGCACGGTCACGACCGACAGACCGACATGCGATGCGATCTCATCACTGGTATGCCGTGTCTCCGGCGCGGCGCGCAGATATGCCTCAATGCGCGAAAGCGTCTGGCTCTGCAGCCCCTTCGGCGGCGTGACAGGCGGTGTCGGCGCAGCCGCCTGAAACAGCGTATGGTCAAGCACATCCTGACTGAAGCTGTCGCGCTGCACGCTTTCTCGCCGGCGGCAGAACACATCAAGCGCCTGCCGGAACCGCTCATACGCGAACGGCTTGACCAGATAATCCACCGCGCCCAATCGCACGGCATCATTAACCGTTTTTGCGTCATTCGCAGATGTGACCATGATGACATCCGCGTCCACGCCTTCCGCACGAAGCTGCAGCAGCAGCTCGGTGCCGCTCATCTGCGGCATGTAAACGTCTAAAATAATCAGGTCGATCGGGTTGCGCCGCAGCCAAAACAGCGCCGGATGCGCCGCCGAAAACGTCTGCACGACGGCAAACCGGCTGTCCTGCTCGATATACCGGCGATTGAGCCGTGTGATCATCGGGTCATCCTCAATAATAACCGTTGTGTACATCGGATTTCCTCCCTACTGCTGTCTGTTTGCGGATTCCGCAACCGTAATGATGAATGAGCTGCCGATTCCCGGCTCGGACTCGACGCGAATCGTGCCGTGGAACGCGTCCACGGTCTCCTTGACGAGTGACAGACCGGTGCCTCTGCCCTCTCCTTTGGTGGAAAAGCCGCGCTCGAAAATGCGGTCCAGCTTATCGGCAGCAATGCCTGCACCGCTGTCGTCCACGCTGATGAGCATGCCGTGCTCTCCCTCGCGGATGCTGACCGTCACTTCCTTCTGTGCAGTCTCCGGTGCGTTCCGCAGTGCGTCGAACGCATTCTCAATCAGGTTTCCAAGAATGGTGATCAGACTGCTCGCCGGAAGATACCGTCCGTCTCCATGCAGCTCACTCGCCGGGTCGAGCACAAACCGGATACCCAGCTCCGCCGCACGATATACCTTGCCGATCAGCAGCGCCGCAACCGACGGCTCCCGAATACGCTCGGAAATATAGCCGATCGAGTGCGCACGCGTCTGCGTCAAATGCAGCACATACTCCTCCGCCTGCTTGTACTCGCCCAGCTGCAGCAGACCGAGAATCACATGCAGCTTGTTGGTAAACTCATGCGTATACGCCCGCAGCGCACCGACAATGTGCTGCACGCCGGTCAAATCCTGCGCCAGCCGCGTGACCTCGGTCCGGTTGCGGAAAATAGCGATAACACCCTCCACCTTGCCGTCCCGCCAGAGCGGCATACGGTCGGAAATGACCGAAACATGCTTGATAGACTCCAGACCGATGTTGTATTCACTTTTGCCGGTCTGCAGCACGCGCGCCATCGTTGAGCGCGGATAGACCGTCTGTAACGGCTGACCGAGTGCATCCTTCACCTTGATTTTGAGGATATCCGCTGCCGCACGGTTCATATAAGTGATCATGCTGTGTTCGTCGATCGCCATCAGACCCTCATCCAATGCATCCAGAATATCCATGCGCTGCAGAAACAGCTGACGGAACGCGTCCGGCTCATAGCCCAGCAGTTCCCGCTTGACCCGCTTGGAAAACCGCACGCTGAGCAGACTGCCGATGCCAAGCGCGAACAGCGTGATGAGCAGATACGACAGCAGCACACGCAGCACCGTCCGATGGTAGGAGCGCAGATACAGCCCTGCCATGACGATACCGGTCGCCTGCCCGTTTTCATCGCGCATGACAGCATAGGCACAGCGATCCGCGCCGTCCGGCATCTCATCGTTCGAGAGCACCGGCTTTTCCTCGCTGCACAGGCGGCTGACCGTATCAGCTTTCAGTTCGGGCAGCAAAGATGCGTCGCCTGCACCGGACACGAGATCGTAAAACACTGTCGGCTTGCCCTTAATATCATACACGCCGAGCATATCCACTTCAGATACACGCCGTACGGTCCGCGCCAAATACTGCTGTGCGTTATCTGCCCGAATATCCTCGATCAGCAGCGGCGCATCTGCCGCCATCTGCGCCGCATTGGACAGCAGCTGGTCACGCGTCCGCACCTCCTGATACAGGCCGATGCCCAAACCGACCGACGTGGACAGCAGCACCACCACCGCAATGCACAGGATCAGCATCCGGCGCACCTGCCGGTGCAGCGAGCCGGAGGAACGTGCATTTATCAAATTCATCCACTCCTTTTTAAGAAGATACTTCATATCATAACACACTGGTCAACATTCATCAAATCCCCTCTGCAGATTTATGCAAATCTGTCAAATTGCGCGGGTTAATTTTTTTTAGTTTCATAAGCTTGCGTAAACTCCGACAGGTTTTTACAATAAGCGCGTAAACCAACTTATAGACAAACGAGGTGATGCCCTTTGGGTGAAATCAAAGCGGAATTGAATGCCGAACTGCAAACCCATATTGCGTTCGAGATTCCGCTGTTCGGCGGAATACCGGTTCCGGAATCCGCTGTGGTAAGCTGGGCAATCATAGTTGTGCTGACCCTGCTTGCCATCTGGCTGACGCACGGACTGCGCAAGCGTCCCGGGCGAAAGCAGATCGCCGCAGAGATGCTGGTGGGCTTCATCAACGATTTCTGCCGCGACACACTGGGCGACAAATACTGGCGCACCTTCGCTCCGTACCTCGGCACGGTAGGCCTGTATCTTGCGCTGGCGAACATGGCCGGTCTGTTCGGCGTAACGCCGCCGACCAAAGACCTGAACGTCACCGCCGGTCTGGCGATCATGAGCGCCCTGCTGATCTACGGCTCGCGGACTGAAAAAGTTCAGCGAACCGGTTTCGGTCGTCACGCCGCTCAACATTATGGAGATCGGCATTCGGCCCTTGTCGCTCTGCATGCGACTGTTCGGCAACATTTTCGCCGGATTCGTCATCATGGAGCTGGTCAAAATGGCCATTCCGGTCGTTGTCCCCATCCCGCTGAGCCTGTATTTCGATGTATTCGACGGCATGATACAGGCAATCGTATTTGTATTCCTGACAACACTTTTCCTGTCGGAATCGCTTGAATAAGCACTGTTTTATCTGAGAAAGGACCACAAAAAAATGAGTATTGCTATTGGTGCAGCTATTGCAGTTATGACCGGCATCGGTGCCGGTCTCGGTATCGGCTATGCAACCGCGAAATCCTCGGAAGCCATTGCGCGTCAGCCGGAGGCCTCCGGCCAGATCAGCAAAAACCTGATCCTCGGCTGTGCACTGGCCGAGGCAACCGCCATCTACGGTTTTCTGATCGGTATCCTGCTTATTTTCATGAATTGATCGGGGTGAGATCGAATGATCCTCAATCTAAATTCGCAGATTATCTGGGTGTTTGTTGATCTGCTCATCCTGTTCGTGCTGATGAAGAAATTCCTGTTCGGCCCCATTACCCAAATGCTCGATGACCGTGCGCAGCAGGTGTCGGACACGCTCGATCAGGCGGACAAGCGTCTCGCCGAGGCCGAGCAGCAGCAGACCGCGCATGCCGCGCAGCTTGCTTCCGCCAAGCAGGAGGCCGCACAGATCATCGAGGACGCCCGTGCACGCGGTCAGCAGGAGTATGACCGTCTGGTTGCAGAAGCGCAGACCGCTGTGCAGCGGCTCGATGAGCAGGCTGCCCGCCGTCGGGATTCCGAGCGGACGCAGATGCTCCGTGAGGCGAAAAAAGAGATTGCCGCTCTCGTTCTGCTGACCACCGCCAAGGTATCCCGGCAGAAGCTGAACAGCGACACCGACCGCGCCATGATCGACGATTTTCTGCGTGAAGAAACGGAGGCCGCACGATGAGCTCGACCGCCGTACAGTATGCCGGTGCACTGCGCCATACCGGCTGCACGCTGAGCGATCTGCAGCACACCGCCGATTATCTGACCGATTGTGCGCCGTTATGGGATGCACTGTGCTCTCCTGCCGTTTCCGCACGGGAGAAAAAGGCTGTGCTGTCCCGCCTGCCTGATTTTGATGCGATGGGCGAGCTGAAGCACTTCTATCTGCTGCTGGCAGACAAAAACCGCTTTGCGCTCCTGCCGGAGATCGTCCGGCAGTTTCGTCTGTTGGAGCTGCGTGACAGCGGCGAGGGCCTGTGCGTATTTCGCTGTGCCCGCGAACCGGATGATGAATCGCTGCGTTCGCTTGCCAAACTGCTGTGCGCACGACACAGTTATTGTGCAGTTACGTTTGAAATCGTGCAGGACGACACGCTGCTCGGTGGCTTTACTGCCGAAATCGACGGCGTAACCTACGATAAAAGCGTGCGCGGACAGCTCCGCGCACTGGCGCATGACCTGTAAAGGGGTGAAAACCATTGAACCATTCAGATGAGATTTTATCTATTCTCCGCGAGGAGATTGAACAATATGACAACCGCACGCGCTGCGACGAAACCGGCACGGTCATCGAGGTCGGCGACGGTATCGCCACCGTTTACGGTCTAAACCGCGCTGTATACGGCGAACTGGTGCAGTTTGACACCGGTGTGCACGGCATCGTGCTCGACCTTAAACGCGACAGCGTCGGCGTGGTACTGCTCGGCAGCGAGGACGGCCTGCATGAAGGCTCGGCGGTCAGCCGCACCGGACGCGCGGCTGACGTTCCGGTCGGCGATGCGATGATCGGCCGCACGGTCAACGCCCTCGGTGAACCGATTGACGGCCTTGGACCAATTGAAACGACCGAGCGCCGTCCGATCGAGCGAGAGGCTTCGGGTGTGGTATCGCGTGAGCCGGTAAACCAGCCGATGCAGACCGGCATCCTTGCCATTGACTCGATGGTGCCGATCGGACGCGGTCAGCGCGAGCTGATCATCGGCGACCGCCAGACCGGCAAAACGTCCATTGCCATCGACACCATCCTGAACCAGAAGGGGCAGGATATGATCTGCATTTACGTTGCCATCGGCCAGAAGGCATCCACAGTGGCGCGCCTGCGCGGCACGCTCGAGAAATACGGCGCACTCGATTACAGCATCATCGTTTCTGCCACCGCAGCAGACGGCGCACCGCAGCAGTATATCGCGCCGTATGCCGGTGCTGCTATCGGCGAGTATTTCATGAGTCAGGGCCGCGATGTGCTCATCGTCTACGACGATCTGTCCAAGCACGCAGTCGCTTACCGCACGCTGTCGCTGCTGCTGCGCCGCTCGCCCGGCCGTGAGGCGTATCCGGGCGATGTATTCTATCTGCATTCCCGTCTGCTCGAGCGTGCCTGTCGCCTGACGCCGGAGTACGGCGGCGGCTCGATGACCGCGCTTCCCATTATCGAAACGCTGGCAGGCGATGTTTCCGCCTACATTCCGACCAACGTCATTTCCATCACGGACGGTCAAATTTATCTGGAAAACGACCTGTTCTTTGCCGGTCAGCGTCCGGCGATCAACGTTGGCCTGTCGGTATCGCGTGTCGGCGGTGCGGCACAGACCAAGGCTATCAAGAAAACCGCCGGTACCCTGCGTATCGACCTTGCCCGCTTCCGCGAGCTGGAGGTATTCACCCAGTTCAGCTCGGATCTGGACAAGGACACTCAGCAGGCCCTCGAGCACGGCAAACGCCTGATGGAAATCCTCAAGCAGCCTCTGTGTCACCCGATGCCGGTATGGCGGCAGGCGGTTATCCTGTATGCTGCGACCAACGGTCTGCTGAGCGATGTTCCGCTCGACCGGGTACGCGATTTTGTGCAGAAATTTGCCGACAGCCTGCCCGATTCCCTGCTGACAGAGATTCAGTCCACCGGTACCCTGACCGGCACGGCTGCTGAGCAGATTCGGGAGGCCCTGAAAACCTATAAAGATCAGGTGAGTGCAGCATGGCAGGCATAAAGGAGATCCGCACCCGCATTGACAGTGTGCAGCAAACACTCAAGATCACAAACGCGATGTATCTGATCTCGTCCTCCAAGCTGCGCAAGGCACGGCAGCAGCTGAACAATGTGCAGCCGTATTTTCTCAAGATCAGCTCCACGATTGCCGATATTCTGCACCATTCCCCTGAAATCGAGCATATTTATTTCGACAAGCGGCCCGAGGTCAAGCGCCGCAAATCCGGCTATATCGTTATCACGGGCGACAAGGGACTGGCCGGTGCGTACAATCACAACGTGCTGCGTCTGGCCGAAAAGCATCTTGCGCAGGAGGACGATCCAACGCTGTTCCTCATCGGTCAGATGGGCCGCGCATACTTCGCCGAACGCGACATTCGCGTGGACGGCGAGTTCATGTTCACCGTGCAGGACCCGACGATTGCCCGTGCGCGGGACATTGCGGATATTTTCATCCGTCTGTTCCGCGAAGGTCAACTCGACGACGTGTACGTTGTTTACACCGAAATGGTAACGCCTATGCGGCTTGAGCCGCGCGTGCAGAAGCTGCTGCCGCTCGACATTGACGCATTCCCATGGGAGCCGCGCCCGAGTGAACACGGACCGTATCATCAGATGGTGCAGTATGTGCCCTCGGCAGACCGCGTACTCGAGCATCTGGTACCCGGCTATGTCAAGGGTGAGCTGTTCGGCGCGCTGGTCGAGTCCTTCTGTGCCGAGCAGAATGCCCGCATGACAGCAATGGACTCCGCGACCGACAACGCACGCGATATGCTCAAATCGCTGTCACTGCACTACAACCGCGCACGGCAGTCCGCCATCACGCAGGAGATCACCGAGATCGTCGGCGGCACACAGGGCAGCGCCGCGGAAACACCGCAGCCCCGCCGTCCGATTCCGACGCGGACCGTCCGCTTTCTCGCAGACGGCAGACGCGCATAGAAAGTGAGGAAATTACTATGAAACGCAAAGGTACCGTGGTACAGGTAACAGGTCCGGTTGTGGACGTTGCTTTTGACGGCGGCAGCCTGCCTGAGATAAATGAAGCGCTTACCGTTGCACCGGACGGACAGCCGCGCATGATGGAGGTCGCACAGCACGTCGGCGGCGACACCGTGCGCTGCATCATGCTCTCCCCGAGTGAGGGCATCGGTCGCGGCGACGAGGTGCTGTCCACCGGTCACACGATTGAAGCGCCGGTCGGTGAAGCGACCCTTGGACGCATGTTCAACGTGCTCGGTCAGCCGATCGACGAAAAGGGTGATGTAAACGCACCTGAAAAGTGGTCTATCCACCGTGCGCCGCCGGATTTTGCACAGCAGAACCCGACGACCGAGATTCTCGAGACCGGCATCAAGGTCATCGACCTGCTCGCGCCGTATGCCAAAGGCGGCAAGATTGGTCTGTTCGGCGGCGCCGGTGTCGGCAAGACCGTGCTGATCCAGGAGCTGATCCACAACATCGCCACCGAGCACGGCGGCTACTCCATCTTCACCGGTGTCGGCGAACGCACCCGCGAAGGCAACGATCTGTGGCGTGAGATGGCGGAATCCGGCGTACTGAGCAAGACCGCGCTCGTGTTCGGACAGATGAACGAACCGCCCGGAGCGCGTATGCGCGTTGCACTGACCGGTCTGACCATGGCGGAATACTTCCGCGATGTGAAAAAGCAGAACGTGCTGCTGTTTATCGACAATATTTTCCGCTATGTACAGGCAGGCTCGGAGATTTCCGCACTGATGGGCCGCATGCCCTCGGCGGTCGGCTACCAGCCGACGCTGGCTGATGAGGTCGGTGCTCTGCAGGAGCGTATCGCCTCCACCAAGGACGGCGCAATCACGTCCGTGCAGGCGGTCTACGTTCCGGCGGATGACCTGACCGACCCGGCTCCGGCGACCACGTTTACCCACCTGGACGCCAAGACCGTCCTCTCCCGTAAGATTGTCGAGCAGGGCATCTATCCTGCCGTTGACCCGCTGGATTCCACCTCGCGTATCCTCGAGCCGGATATTGTCGGTGAGCGGCATTACAAGGTCGCACGTGGCGCACAGGAGCTGCTGCAGCGTTACCGCGAACTGCAGGACATCATCGCCATCCTCGGTATGGAGGAGCTTGGTGCAGACGACCGCCGCATTGTCGATCGTGCCCGCCGCATGCAGCAGTATTTCTCGCAGCCGTTCTCGGTTGCCGAGCAGTTTACCGGTCTGGAAGGGCGCTATGTAACGCTTGAGGACACCATCAGCGGCTTTGAAGCACTGCTCGGCGGTGAACTCGACCAGTATCCGGAGGCTGCCTTCTCCATGGTCGGCACGGTAGACGAGGTCCACAAAAAGGCCAAGGATATGGGGGCACTCTGATGGAGAACACCTTCTATCTGGAGATCATCACGCCGGACCGGCAGTTTTACACCGGACCGGCAACCAATTTGACTATGCCTGCACTCGACGGTGAATACGGCGTGCAGCCGGGACATGAGCCGGTCGTTACCGCACTCCGTCCGGGTACGGTGCGGTTCCAGACAGACGGCACACCGCACGAGGTCGTTGTCAGCGACGGCTTCGCAGAAATTATGCCGGACTACTGCATTCTTCTGGTATCCAGCGCCGAACGTCCTGACGAAATCGACCGTGCGCGTGCCGAACGCGCCAAAGAGCGCGCGGAAGAACGGCTGCGCCAGAAGCAGAGTATTCGTGAATATCATCTCTCCAAAGCGGCTCTGGCCCGTGCTATGGCACGCCTGAAGGCTACCCGCTGACTCCCCTTTTTTATCGCCTGCTCCGATGTTGTCAGATGGAACATCGGAGCAGGCGTTTTCGCAGACGCTGACGCTGACCAACACCTCAAAACGCAACCGACTCGAGCAGTTCGTCGCTAAGTTTGCCGGCAGCTGCTCCCGCATGACGGGCGAGCAGCTGCACGGTCTGTATCTCTACCGCGCAATTTACAATCTCGGCATGATGAACCTGAGCATTTCCGCTTCGTGGTTCGCGTCTGCCAC
>ENA-ORCP01003710-ORCP01003710.1-human-gut-metagenome-genome-assembly--contig:-NODE-3710-length-11157-cov-4.551444_pt1 | contig 11157 bp, 12 predicted proteins | sample MGYA00242990_ERZ507991 | MGnify/ENA primary metagenome ERZ507991 (study PRJEB26167, sample SAMN06115496) | human gut metagenome | host: Homo sapiens | place: China:Henan | collected 2015-05-07... | reverse complement strand
AGTTACGTGAGAGCGGTGACTTGCGTTACCAACAGGGAGATATTGACCAGACGGAGCGTAATATGATTGCGATGCGTCAAGATGAAGCATCGCTACCACTTTCCTCAATACGTTAAGCCGTTAGTGCCGACCGATTTTCTTTTTCAACATCGCTCAGGAATGGTGATGAAACACAAATCCATCCTGGTAAGTTCTCTCAATGTTACATCTTTTTGATTTCTCAGAAAGGTAAGCAACTCCTCGAATGTTTTCTCGCCACTATCCATTGTGACACCTCTTGCCAATTTGTCTGTAAGCTGTAAGCCGTACAGCTAATATCATTACACAGTCTTTTTCTACCATAGTCAATAGAATCACAGACGTCAGAATTGTAAAAAATATGTACGTAACAGGCAAGTTTTCCTAGGGCATTGACATATGTTTCAAAATACGTTATAATAATATGCGAACGCAAAATAAAATTTCACGATAAGATTTTAGAATTATGTATCTGCAAAGTGAAAGGAGTATGGAATGTCTACTGTCAGTTATAAAAAACTATGGAAACTCTTAATTGATAAAGATATGAAGAAGAAAGACCTTCGAGAAGCTACAGGCATTAGTACAGCATCAATAGCAAAGTTATCAAAAAACGAGAATCTAACGACTGATGTCCTTCTCCGAATATGCGATGCTCTAAAATGTGATATTTCAGACATAATGGAAATTTCGTTTGCTGACGAAGATCGATCCGATAACGAAGAAGATGAAAAGGTGTAATTAATAATGGCAAAGAAAAGAACTCTAAACACGTTTCAAGGAAAATTTATATGTGGTGACTGCGAGGCTATTCTAAAGACTATGCCGGACTCGAGCATAGACCTTGTCCTTACTTCGCCTCCATATGCAGATAAGCGAGATTATGGTGATGTTGATGGAACGATACCTCCAGACGAATATGTTGACTGGTTCGTTCCAAAAGCAAGAGAAATCTACCGTGTCCTCAAGGAAGATGGCAGCTTCATTTTGAATATCAGCGACAAGGTTGTGGACAACTATCAGCATTTGTATGTTTTTGAACTTTTGCTGAAACTGTGTAAGGATGTCGGCTTTCATCTTGTTCGCGACTATATTTGGTATAACCCGGCAACTCCCCCAAATGTATACTCAAGAGGTGGTTACGGTAGAACGAAGAAATCACACGAGTATTGCTTTTGGATGGCAAAAGGTGATTCCTGGGAATTCAATATGGATCCCATAAGGAAACCCTACAGTAAAGATATGCAGAAATATCTCCAAGGAAAAGGCAAAGGGGATAGAAACCAGAATACCCGACCAAGCACACATAACTTTGATTGCGAGAAGACTTGGACCGATAACGGCGGCTCCGATCCCGGAACTGTTATTGAAATAGCCAATACGAGCAGTAACGACTATTTCATGAAACTTTGTAAGGAACACGGCATCGGTCATCCCGCAAGGTTTCCCGAAAAACTTGCTGAATTCTTCATCCTTTCTGGAAGCACCGATGGAGATGTGGTTCTTGACCCATTTTCTGGTTCCGGCACTACTGCTGCTGTAGCACAGAGGCACAACCGTGTCTGGATTGGAATTGATGCTAATGCAGACTATTGCAGGCTTGCTACTCTGAGATTGGAATATGAAAAAAACTTACACGAAGAGGACGAGAATGATGCTACAGGAGATTAACAAAACCAGATACAGCGTCCGTCAAATAGATGGTGCTGAAGGAATGCTTCTGTTGCCAGACAAGTCAATAAAATTGGTTTACGGCTCACCTCCATATCCAAATGCAGAGCGCGAATATGGAGTATGGCGTTCGTCTGAATATATTGAAAAAATCACCCCCTTTCTTGATGCTGCTTGCCGCAAACTCTGTGACGATGGTTTCATCGTGATTAATGTCAAAGCGAACAGAGAAAAATCCACAGCTAAAGTGGCATCAAAGCGGTCTTTGGTAATAGAAAAGCTCGCAATAGCAATGGAGGAAACCTGGGGACTTCATTGTGTTGACATAGAAATATGGATAAAGGAAAATCCTGCGCCAACTGGACTGCGTGTAGCCTGTCAGGATGCATATGAACAGAACTTATGGTTCTCAAAATCTCCAAAATGGAGTATAAACCTTGATGCGATCCGTAGACCATATGAATCGCATAGTGTTCAAACATACGGGTCATATGAATATAAACCACGGTCAAATGGAAATACCTATGTTCGTAAAAACAAAAGAATTGCTCCAAATCCTCTAGGAGCATTACCCAAAAACATTATTAGCGGCGGAGTCTCGGGTCGTATAGATGACCACCCTGCGACACAGCCACTATATCTGCCGGAAAAATACATCAAGGCTACAACAGAGGAGAACGATCTAGTCGTTGATCCTTGGATGGGAAGCGGTACCACAGGATATGCAGCACTTTCGCTTGGGCGCCGTTTTGCAGGATTTGATGTTGTGGAAGAATATGTAACGCAGGCGAACTCTCGACTTCACTCTATTTCTGGAGGAAAATATGATGGCAAAGGGAAAGAGACTTAGTAAACAAGCATTGAATACCATTTTTGTTGACGGGCTTGGGGATCATGTCGTTTGGCACAGCGATACATCCGCCTCTCCTCTTCTTGTGGATTTACAGCCCAGAAATTTACGCTTGCGTGTATATCTCTGGAACTGCACACATCCGCCCGGTGGTCGTGCGTTAGATGAATATAAAATACAGGTGATACTCCCCGGTCAACAACGAGGGGAACGTGGTCAACTTGATTATTCTGATGGAAGGCTGCCCATCATAGGTGCATTGGTGAGAGACGGAGAAGATATTTCGTTCGCTTTTTGGGACGCAGATAAGCACACCGATTTTGCATATAGTGGAAATATGCAAGTTAAAGCGGATGTGATTGTTGAATCCCTTTGTACGAATGTATCGGAAACGGTTAGAAATAACAACGAGCGAATCGTCTGTGCCAGACCGCAATACTTGTATGATGCAATAATTCGCCGTATGGATATAATGCACGATGAGTTGCTTGGAGGCTGATTATGGGACTTAAGGAACATATTTATTTAACTTCATATAATAAAGCCGAGCATGACATAGCCGATATGTTTTATCTTCCATGCATGAGGGACTCAAACCATTACGACAGAATCTCCGGGTATTTTGGAAGCACAATCTACATTATTGCTTGGGATGCTTTACGGGAGTTTATTGAGAACAACGGTAAGATGCGATTAATATGCTCACCGTATGTATCTGATGAAGACGCCTCTGCATTAGCCAATGGCTATTCTGCTAAGAATGATGAACTGCTTGCAGAGTCGCTTGCAAAAGAAGTGCAGGCTTTGTTTGATGACCCATTTTTAACCGCTCCAGCAAAACTGCTGGCATATATGATTTCTAAAGGTATCATCGATGTAAAAATCGCCGTTCCAACTGGCAGTGAATCACCGAACGCAAGGAGACTGTTTCACGACAAGGTTGGTATTTTCACGGATTCCGATGGAAACAGAGTAGGTTTCCGAGGTTCAATGAACGAAACATACAAAGGACTATCTTCTGATGGAAACATGGAGTCCATCGATGTATTTCCGAATTGGCTCGATAGCCGCGATGCGGAACGAGTTGATGACGCATCAGCTTTTTTTGAAAAACTATGGTCAGAATCCATTCCCGGCATCATTGTTTATCAATTCCCAAATGCCTCTAACGAAATACTACGGACGAAATCCGAGGGAGTCAAATGGCACGAACTACTGGACGAAATCCATGTTGAAGAAAGCAAGGCAAAAAAGTGGAAACCGAGTGATCATATCGGTAGCAGGACTCCCCGTCCTCACCAGGTAAATGCACTTGAAACATGGGTAAAGAATAATCGCCGAGGCATTTTTGAACACGCCACGGGCAGCGGAAAAACTTTCACTGCTATGTGTGCAATCCATGATGCTTTTAAGAGAAATGAAGTCGTACTGGTTTTAGTTCCATCAAGAGACCTTCTAAAACAATGGGATCGAGAATTAAGAGAAACCTTGCTCGAAGATAAAATCTACTATCTGCTTTGCGGAGATAACAATAACGAATGGAAAAAACCTGGCACCTTATCGTCTTGGACAAGTGATGGTGGTTCAACCCATCGCATTATTCTTGCGACTATGGATACAGCCTGTTCAGAAGATTTTGTAAAAAATGTATCGCAAGGCAAGCATCTTTTTGTCGTGGCTGACGAAGTACATAGATTGGGAAGTTCCCGAAGACGCAATGCTTTGAATATAGATGCAGGTGCAAGATTGGGCTTATCTGCCACGCCGCGCAGATATGGAGACCCCGAAGGAACAGCGGCACTCTTCGATTATTTTGGCGGTCTCGTACCACCACCTTATACATTGGATGACGCAATAAAAAGCGGCGTTTTAACAAAGTATTTTTATAATCCGCTGACCATTACTCTTACTCAAAAGGAGCAGGAAGAATGGAATGATGTAACAAAACAGATAAGCCAGCTTATGGCTCGTATGAAAACCAACGGAAACGCAGATACAAGCATTACTTCTAACACGCGCTTGAAGCAATTATTGATAAACAGAGCGCGTATTGTTAAAAACGCTTCCGGTAAGGTTCCGCTGGCTATTAATCTCTTGCTTAGAGAATATGTGGGAGGCCAAAGCTGGATTATCTATTGCGATAATATTACGCAGTTGAAGAAAGTATTAAACGGAGCGATTGATGCTGGCTTTGATGCATTTGAATACTATGCAGATATGGAAGGCGATCGAGATGAGACACTACGCTATTTTTCAAAGAACGGTGGTGTACTGGTCTCTATTAAATGCCTGGATGAAGGTGTCGATATCCCTTCTACCACACACGCTCTTATTCTTGCATCTTCACAGAATCCAAGAGAATTCATTCAGCGTAGAGGCAGAATTCTGAGAAACTCACCCGGTAAGCTCTTCGCCCATCTTTATGATGCGATTACTGTTCCAGTAGTCGAAACTGAAGAAACGTCAAAGTCTATGTCGATTATTATCGGCGAATTATCAAGAGCTATCGAGTTTGGTTTAGGCGCAGAAAATCCCGCCTGCGTTACTGATTTGAAAAACATAGCCGTTGATTACCAAATCGACTATAACAGCTTACAATACACCGGAATAGAGGAGGATGACAATGACTAACATCGAAATAAATGAACTGATTTCTGTATTGGAAAAGATCAGAGCCGAGCAGCATCCCGAAATACCTGCATCGCTGATTCAAGAGATCGTAAATGCGGAATTTTCATCTCATGATGATAGGACAAAGGCAAGGCATGATACGCAGAAAGTCATAGACGATTTTCTGAAAACGGTAACCGTTTGATAAGGAGGGCTGTTCGTTATGTTGAAATTTACAAGTATGACCATCAATAATTTTGGCCCTTACGAAGGTGAGCAGACAATCGACTTCGGTGACGGTGATGGCGTTACCCTTATTTGGGGAGACAATGGACATGGTAAAACCACGCTCTTGAATCTCTTCCGTTATGCCTTGTTCGGAAGATTCCAATACCGCCATGAAACGGTAGATGATATTCTAAAACTTGTAAACCGTGAAGGAATGAAAGCGGGCAAATACGACTTTAAGGTTGTATTGAGAATGCTCCACGATGGAAAGAAATATGAACTCACCCGTCAATATAGCGTTCGTGCCGGTGTAACTGTTCCGTCCAAGAACGATGACTATGTTCAGGATGTTTTTCTGAAGGTCGATGGGCATTTTCCGCCTAACAAAGAGCATGAACTGGCAATGGTAATGCCGGAGGAAGTTTCCCGTTTCTTCCTGTTTGACGGCGAATTGCTACAGGAATACGAAGAACTTGTAAAGGACGAGACCTCTGTCGGTGAGAAAATCAAGAAATCCATCGAGTCAATTTTAGGTGTTCCTATTCTGACAAATGCTGCAAACGACACTTCATTTGTACTTGGAGAATGCCGGAAAGAACAGACGAAAGCAGCTCAAGCGAATAAGCAGACAGAAAAATATGCTGCACAGATTGAATCGGAAACGGCCAAGAAGGACGAGCAAACCAAAGAACTGACGCGACTTCAAGCAGCATACGAGGAGGCACAAAATCTCAGGGCAAAACTTGATGACGAAGGAAAACAGAATGAGCATCTAAGAGCATTGATCCAGAACATGGAACATTTGGAGAGCGATATTGCCGCAAAAGAAGCCACACGAGATGGCCTTTTGCAGTCAATTGTTGTTGCGACAAAAGAAGTCTGGAGATATGTGATTGGAAAACAAACCTCTGAAATTCTGTCTCAGGTGAGATCTGAATTATCCGCACTTCAGCAAAAGCACAGTACACATGAGTCGGCTGCGCGACTGATAAGTTACATTCAACATATCGTAGAAACGCATCATTGTGAATGCTGTGACCAGGATGTAGACGAGGCTCATGTATCTGCACTAAAAAAACGACTTGAAGAAGAACCTGGAGAATTTGGCGGACTGTCTCACGAAGAAACTGAACGCATGAAAGTTCTTCAGATTCGGCAGGCATCTCTAGAAAGTATGCAGAGTGCTACAGATGCCCAAGTTCTGAAAGTTTATGAAGACCAGTTGGCTGATCTCTTAGTACAGATTGACGATGCAAAAGGTCAACTCAAAGATTTGCGAGACGAGATTAGCCGCTACGGAAATGTAAGTGACCTTACTGCAGCTGAAAAAGAGAATGCACAGAACTTGGCTAAGTGCTACTCGAAGATTGAAAATCTTAAAGAGGGCATCCAGGCAACTAAGGATAAAATAAAAGAGGCAGACATCGCCTTGGCGAGCCTCGAAGAAAAAGTTCGGAAAGCTGGCACATCTGATGCAGATTTGAATCTCGCAGTGAAAAAAGTCGAAATCTGTGCTGCACTCCATCAGTTGTTTAACGATGGTATCGCCGCTTACCGTGACAAACTGAAAACAGAGGTTGAACGAGATGCCACGGAGCTTTTCTGCAACATTAGCAGCGATCCTGACTATACTGCACTGAAGATCAACGATAACTACGGTCTCTCCATCCAGCACCGTTCTGGCGAAATAATACCGTTCCGTTCCGCTGGCTTTGAGCATATTGTGGCTCTATCGCTGATAGGTGCTTTACACAAAAATGCGCCCTTAAGTGGTCCCATAATAATGGACTCTCCTTTTGGACGTCTCGACCCAACTCACAAGAAAAACATAACGAAGGCTCTACCATTGATGTCCGATCAGATTATTCTCCTGGCGTATACTGATGAGATTGATGGGCAGACCGCCAGACAAGTTTTAGGAAGCACCCTCAAAAAAGAGTATCGTCTGAGAAAGTATAGCTCTTTTCATACAGCTATAGAACTGCAATAACCGGAGGTGACAGATATGAACGATATAACAAATTTCCGCTTATCAAAAGCTGCTAACGATGTAGCTGACAAATTGGTTGCAACAGGAAAATTTGACCACGGAACATCTGCCGCTAAGTTCGCTTTTGCATATGCCGTGAAGAATTTCTATGGAAAATTTGACCCCTCCACATACGCTGTCTCTGACAGCAATGGCAGCAATTACAGTGTCGGTTCGTTTGATGACCTTGCACCGTATGTGAAGATTTTATATCCCGATACAGATACCCCCTATATTTACGTTAGAGCGTTGATCGTTTATGGGCTGATTGAGATTGGCAAGGTAATAGATTCTGGTGGTATGCCGAAAATCTATTCTCTTTGCGAATAAAAGAAATGTACTGCTTCCAAAAGCAAATACGGTTAAAAATCAAGGGACTTTCGGCACAACATGATGTAGTATAATAAAACTTGACACAATCCAACCACCAAAATATAATAGAATAAAATGAGAGTGTCAATATGGGACAAGTAAAGCAATATGACCGAGAGTACAAAGAAGAAGCTTTAAAACTCGTAGAGGAAAAAGGCTGTAAAAATGCAAGTGATGCGCTGGTGATACCCTACAATACTCTGTATGGCTTGGTAAAGGAAGCCCGTAAAGGAAATCTGCATCTTGAAAAATGCAGTGACAGTAATGTGTCCAAGCTTGAAGAAGAACTGCAGCAGCTTCGCCGTGCTAACAAAGAACAGGCAAAGGAAATCAAGCGGCTTCAGGAAGAAAATGAATTTCTGGCGGGGGCAACCGCTTTTTTTCGCAGCGAGCCGTCAGAAGTCTGCAAAAAAGAAAGAATGAAATTCATAGCTCTGAAAATCAATGACGGAGCAGAGCGTGGAAAAATTGCTTTTTTGCAGAGTGCTTGAGGTAACAAGGGAGGGATTTTACGATTATCTGAAAAATCGTGACAAGCTCTGGAAATACGAAGCTCTGGCGGCTGAAATGATGGAGATTATTGATGAAGACAAGTGCAACGATACATATGGCAGAGAAAGAATGCATCAGGCACTTTTGCTGAAGCATACCGATGGCGAGGGCGTTCCGAGCGAAAGTACTGTATATATCGTGTGATGAAGGAAATCGGGATCACACACAGACCGAGGAGAAAGCCTAACGGGATTACAAAGGCAGACCGTGAAGCAATGAAATTGGATGATCTTCTAAAGCGTGAATTCAAAGCAGATAAGCCCTGCGAGAAGTGTGTAACGGACATTACAGAGATAAAGGGAAAAGACGGTAAGCTCTATACATCGGTGATCTCTGACTGTTTTGATCTGACCGCACTCGGACTGCCAATGGATACCAATATGAAAACAGAATTGTGTGTAGAAACAGTAAAAAATGCTGTCAAGTCCTATCCCGAATTAAGGGGCGCAATTCTGCATTCGGACAGAGGCAGCCAGTATACAAGCGAAAAGTACCGGGAAACACTAAAACACGTCGGATTTGTTCAGAGCATGAACAGTGCCGGCGGAAGATGTCACGATAACGCCCGCTGCGAAAGTATGTGGGCAAGAATGAAAGAAGAACTGTTTTACAGCAGAAACAGGAAGTCCGAAAATTATACGATAGTCGAATTGAAAACAATGATCTGGCGGTATTATATGAGCTATTGGAACAACCGTAGGATATGCTCAGCTAACGGAGGGCTTCCGTCCGCTGTTAAAAGAAAACAGTACTATGAATCGCCCGTTTAAGCCGCATGACTGTGCGACACACGAAATGGATATTTGTTCCATTTTGGAAAGGTGATTCCTTCCTTGGCTTAAATTTGGGGTAGAAAATGTGTCAAGGGATATTGACAATATCAACAACTGGGAGTCCTTTTTCGACTCCACTGATACAACCAAAAATAAAGCTATAAATGGAACAAGAAATGTATCCACCAACCACACTCACAACTCCCCATAAAGCATAAAATGTGGTAAAATGATCGAAATGTTCCACCGGAACATTTTAACCATTCACAAAATTCAACGTACAAACGCAAAAGTCACCGCTGCTCCGACCGGAACAGCGGTGATCTCATACTCCCAAAAGAAAATCAATAACATTGACCTGTCTGATACCCTCGTTGTTTGAGGAAAATTCATCCATAGTAATAATATACTTAGGATAATTGTCCGAAACTTTTCTGAGCGGAGTTATCTCACGTTCAAATGTTGCAGGATCAAGAACACTTGCCGAAACCTGATAATACTCCTTATTTCCGTCCTTTTCGGCAATAAAGTCAATCTCAAGATCATCAATTTTTCCGATACTTACAGCAAAACCTCTGCGGATAAGCTCCAGATACACGATGTTTTCAAGCGTGTGACCGATGTCGGTGTTTTTGCTGCCCAGCAAAAGCTTGCGCAAGCCCACATCTACCACATAATACTTCTCGAGGGATTTCAGATGCTGCTTACCCTTGATATCATATCTGTTTGCTTCATATACAACATACGCTTCGGAAAGGCTTTCAATGTAGTTTTCTACCGTCACAGATGTGGTTTTTCTTCCGTATGATACCAGACTGTCGGAGATTTTTTTTGATGAAACAATGTTTCCGATATTATCGAACAAGAATTTTATAACGCTTTTCAAGAGCGCAACATCCTGTACCTTTTTGCGTTCAACTACATCTTTAAGAAGGACTGTATTGTAAATACCGAGAAGATAATCGTGCAGTATATCTTCATCGTTGATATATGCGGTGTAGGGAAGTCCGCCGTTTGTGAAATAGCGTTTCCATGCATCTCTGCGGTCGCCGCCGACAAGCTCATAAAATTCCGAAAAGGAAAGCGGAAGCATTTCAATCTCGATAAATCTTCCCGAGAGCAGAGTAGCAAGCTCACCCGAAAGCATCTGTGCATTTGAACCTGTGATATAAATGTCAACATTATCTCTTACAAACAGAGAATCAACAGCCTTCTGATACCCGTTCACAAGCTGGATTTCGTCAAGAAAGATATATGTTGTCTTATCTGTGCATAGCCGTCCGGTTATATAGCTGTAAAGTGCCTTGTAGTCCAGCAGATGTTCATACTCCAGCTTTTCAAAGTTGATGCTGATGATCTGCGAATCGTCAACGCCGCACTCTTTGAGATATTCACTGAATTGCAGCAGAAGAGTGGATTTGCCGCATCGGCGGAAGCCTGTCACTACCTTTATGATCTGCATATCCTTAAGCTTTTTAAGCTTTTCAAGATATTGATGTCTTTTTACCATCTGGATCACCTCATAGAATAGTATAACACAAAAAAATAATAATATCAAGAAGTTTTTATATTTTAATATAAAAAGTACAAAAATCAATTGACTTTTAATGCCGTAAAGCTTTGAATAAACAAATAACTGAAAAACAACTTATTTTACTTGAATTCTTTCAAATGATATGATACAATATTATAAAGAATGATAACTAATGAACAGGGAGGCGGAAGCAATGGGCATATATTTGAATCCGGGAAATGATCTGTTTGCTCAGGCACTAAGCTCAGAGATATACGTTGATAAATCTATGCTGATCAGACTCACAAATGAGCGCTTGAACAGCAATGACAGGCATATCTGTATAAGCCGTCCCAGACGTTTCGGAAAATCAATGGCTGCCAATATGCTCGTTGCCTATTACAGCCGAAACTGTGATTCAAAGGAGCTTTTCAGTTCACTTGCAATAGCTGATACACTTGATTTTGAAGATCATCTTAACAAATACAACGTTATTCATCTTGATATGACACGCTTTGCATCAATAGCACTTTACGTTAAT